>Ga0208283_10201_pt1 | contig 24226 bp, 24 predicted proteins | sample AntRauMetaRauer1_FD_184785 | JGI IMG/M metagenome (GOLD analysis project Ga0208283, IMG submission 184785) | Saline lake microbial communities from Rauer Lake, Antarctica, in enrichment culture - Antartic Rauer Lake 1 Metagenome Rauer1 (SPAdes)... ...
CTCTCGAAGACGTGGTGTCTCACGCAGTACCCGACCGCGAGCCACGCCCAGCTCGCCGGAATGAGCACCGAGGCGTACGAGAACTTCGTGTGGGACGCCGTCTCGCTCGACTGGGACGAACAGCGCGCGTTCCAGGCGGAGATGGTCGAGATCCTCGACGACGCCGAGGAGGTCCGGATCAAATCCGGCGAGGAGACCGACCTGACGATGGACCTGTCGGGCAACTCCACGCTCAACGACTACGGCGAGGCCAACCTCCCCGGCGGCGAGGTGTTCACCGCGCCCGTGCGCGACGGCGTCGACGGCGAGGTCCACTTCGATCTCCCGCTCTACCGCTACGGGCGCGAGATCGACGGGGTCCGGCTCCGGTTCGAGGACGGCGAGGTCGTCTCGCACTCCGCCGAACGCAACGAGGACCTGCTGACGGGGATCCTCGACACCGACGAGGGCTCCCGGCGCCTCGGCGAACTCGGTATCGGGATGAACCGCCAGATCGATCGGTTCACCTACAACATGCTGTTCGACGAGAAGATGGGCGACACCGTCCACATGGCGGTCGGCTCTGCGTACCCGGAGACGGTCGGCGAGGGCAACGAGGTCAACGAGTCCGCCGAGCACGTCGACATGATCGTCGACATGAGCGAGGACTCCGTCATCGAGGTCGACGGCGAGGTCGTCCAGCGGGACGGGACGTTCGTCTTCGAGGACGGGTTGTGAACTACCCTACCCTACTCGCTCACGGCTGACGCCGTTCGCTCGTTGAGGGTAGGGCTTCCTGCTTCTACGACGCGCTTTGCAGACACCGAATCGGTGTCCGTAGGGAGCGCAGTCTCCGCAGGCGTTGATTCGGAGTGTCCCACTCCTATCTCTTTGAGACCGCGAGAAAGGATGTTCCACGCCGCGTTCGCGTCCCTATCCGTCTTGAACCCGCAGGCGGGACAAGAGTGTTCACGAACCCACAACGGCTTCTCTGTCGAGACACCGCACGCCGCGCACTCTTTCGTCGTTCCTCTCGGGTTGACCGCCACGAAATGCGTCCCTTCGCGCTTACACTTGTATTCGAGCAACGAGAGAAACGTCCGCCACGCGGCAGACGCTGTGTTGCGGCTGTTCGACGGCGACTCCATCATCCCCTTCACGTTCAGGTCTTCGACCGCCACGAGCTCGTACTCCCGAGCGTAGTAGTTCGAGAGCTTGTGGAGGAAGTCACGGCGCTTCCGTCGAAGGTCGGCGTGACACTCTGCAGCACGCCGTCGTTGCTTCTCGTAGTTGTTCGACCCGTGTTCCTTCCGTGAGAGCGCCCGTTGCTCGCGCTCCAAGCGTTCGCGCTCGTCGGATAGGTCGAGCGACCCGACCGCCGTACCGTCGGTGTCGTGGGCGTACGTGAGAATCCCCACGTCGATACCGACGCATTTCTCGGGATTCTCAGGCGTCTCGGGCGGTTCTCGGTCCATTTCGACGCCGAACGTGGCGAACCACTTGCCCGTCGCTTCCTTCTTGAGCGTGACCTGTTTGAGCGTGGCGTCGTCAGGGATGGGTCGGTGGAGCCGAATCGGGATGTCTCCGAGTTTCGAGAGTGATAGGACAGTCTGACCGCCCTTCTTGTCGGGCTTGAAGCCAGACTGACTGTACGTGAAACTGCGGAACTCTCGTGGCGGTTTCCACTTGAGTTGACCGACGCCGTAGCCGTTCTCCTTGAGTTTGGAGAGGCTGTTGAGGTTATCGAACAGTCGTTCTACGACGGTTTGGAGAACCTTCGAGTACACGTCCGAGAGACCGTCCCACCATTTCTTAAGATCGGGAAGTTCCGACCGAAGTGTGGTCATCGACGGCAGTTCGCCGTGTTCGTCTTGGTACTCGTTGAGCCGATAGAGCGTGTGGTTGTACAGTTGCCTACAAATATCGCGGTGACGGTCCAACTCCTCTCGGTGGGCGTCGGACGGGTTGAGGCGGTATTTGTAGGCGTAGTACATCCGCTACTCTCGTTCCTCAATTAGTTCGTCCAGTTGCTCACGGATGAATGACGAGAGGTTGAGGTGGTTGTTCTCTATCCACTCGTCTTGGTCCTCTCGGATGGTGATTGTCTTCCGCTTCACTGTGATGCACACTATGCACGGTACACGTGTAACATCTTCGGTTGCGTGGGCCTGTGGGCTGAGCGTCGAACATGTTTGAAAACTGTGCGGCGTTGACGAGACGCGCAGCGTCTCGTCCGCGCACAAGAGCTTCGCTCTTGTGAACGCTGTATCCCCTCCCTACTGTGCTACTCACTCGCTCCGCTCGTTGTGTTGCTCCTTGAGGAAGGGGGCTTAGCGCCTCAATTCAGCTAACTGCTTCGGCGGCGATGGCGGATTTTGTCGCCTGATCGGGCCGACAATCTCGTTCTGTGAGGGATTTTATGTTCTCACCGTGCGTACACTCACTCATGCCCGAAGAAGTCCTCTTCGAGTCGGAGAGCCGTCGAACTCGTGCCGAGATCGCCGCGTACCTCCGGACTGTTGCGGACTCGCTGGAGTCCGACAGCGCGATCACCCTGAGCAAGGGCGAGCAGTCCGTGACGATGGACCCGCCCGCGCGGCCGACCTTCGAGGTAAAAGCCGAGCGCGAGGGGCCAGGCGACGGACCGGGCGAGCTCAGCGTCGAGTTCGAACTGGAGTGGGACGAGGAGGGTGACGGCGCCGGTGGCGACGATGGGGACGAGGAGTTAGCGATCGAGTAGGTGCGTTCGAAGGCCACTACGGAATTCCGCCGGGAATCTCGGCGAAGGCGTCCCGCGCCGAGAGGTGATCGAGGGTGTCGTCGACCCGGTCCCGAACCGCCTCCATCCGGTCGATGAGCTCCTCGTACTCATCGGTGTTCGTCGTGTCGGCAGCCTCCAGCGCGGCCTTCTTCGACGCCAGCGCGAAGAACTCCTGGCTGTGCTCGTCGAACTGCGCGCGGTGGAGCAGCACCTCCACGAGCGCGAGCAGGTCCTCTTTCGTGACGGGCTTCGTCTTGTAGTCGTCGAACGGCATGTCGACGATGTCGACGTCGGGCTCGACCGCGGTCAGCATCGCGATTCGCGCGTCGTACCCCGCTTCGCGGATCGCCGACAGCACGTCGTGGCCCGACATCTCGGGCATCCGTCGGTCTAAGAGGACTACGTCGACCGACTCGTCCATCATCGAGAGGGCTTCCTCGCCGCCGGTGGCGATCCGCACGTCGTAGGCCGCGTCGAGGTACACCCGATACAGCTCGGCGAGGTCGGGCTCGTCGTCGACCGCGAGGACCGTGAGCTGCGCCTCAGCGTCGCTCATGATCGGAGGACTGCGGTCCGCTGATCGCCCGCTTGGAGTCTCGGACCGGCGCGGTCGACCGCTGTTCGTGCGCTCATGACGCGAGCTACACGCGTGATCGGTTAAAACGTTGACCCATAGTTATCGGACGTGATATCCACCTCTCAAGACGATCGAACCAGCTCCCATTCGCCCTGGGGACCGCCTCGCGATCGAATCGGGAGACCGCCGTGACCCAAAGGCACATTTACGCGCGCTTCCTAACTTGGACCAACGAATGTCTCATAGCCCCTCACTGCCCGACCGTCCCCGTCTGGAGCTCGATCCGGAGATGAGCGAGACGGAGCGGCTCGAGGCGATCCGCCAGCACTACCGGCGGATACTGCAGGTGAACGATGAGCTCGAGGACCGACTTGATGACGCGCAGGACCGGCGCGGCGAACTCAAGGCGGACGTGGACGGGCTGAAACGCGAAAACGAGGTGCTGAAGACTACCTCGCTGTACATCGCCTCCGTCGAGGAGATCACCGGCGACGGCGTCGTCATCAAACAGCACGGCAACAACCAGGAGGTGCTGACGCAGGCGTCCACGACGCTCGAGTCCGACCTCCGGCCGGGCGACCGCGTCGCGATCAACGACTCCTTCGCGGTCCAGCAGGTGCTCGACGACGAGACCGACTCCCGGGCGCAGGCGATGGAGGTCACCGAGTCGCCCGAGGTCGAGTACGGCGACATCGGCGGGATCGACGACCAGATCCGCGAGGTCCGCGAGGCCGTCGAGGACCCGCTCGACGACCCCGAGCAGTTCGAGGCGGTCGGCGTCGACCCGCCGAGCGGCGTCCTCCTGCACGGTCCGCCGGGCACCGGGAAGACGATGCTGGCGAAGGCGGTCGCCAACGAGTCCGACGCCACCTTCATCAAGATGGCCGGCTCCGAGCTGGTCCGGAAGTTCATCGGCGAGGGCGCCCGACTCGTCCGTGACCTGTTCGAGCTCGCCGGCGAACGCGAGCCCGCCGTCATCTTCATCGACGAGATCGACGCCGTCGCCGCCAAGCGGACGGACTCGAAGACCTCGGGCGACGCCGAGGTCCAGCGCACGATGATGCAGCTGCTCTCGGAGATGGACGGCTTCGACGACCGCGGCGAGGTTCGCATCATGGCCGCCACCAACCGCTTCGACATGCTCGACGAGGCGATCCTGCGCCCCGGTCGCTTCGACCGCCTCATCGAAGTGCCGGAGCCGAACGCCGAGGGTCGCGCGCGCATCTTGGAGATCCACACGCAGGACATGAACGTCGCCGAAGGGACGGACGTGAGCGAGGTCGCGGCCGACCTAGAGGGATACAGCGGCGCCGACATCGCCTCGCTGGCGACCGAGGCCGGGATGTTCGCGATCCGCGACGGTCGCACCGAGGTCACGCAAGCGGACTTCGAGCAGGCACGCGAGAAGTTGCAGGACGCCGAGAAGACCGAAGAGCAGGTCATCAACTACCAGTACTAGACACACTGATACTGATCGGGAGTCATTTTCGAGTTCTGTGGGGCTTCTGACCGTGGATCAGCGGTGATTCTCCTCAAATCGGTGATCGTTCTCTTATAAGTCACTGATACTGGATCGACGGTGAACACCTCCAAAGCCCCGCACAGCACCGCATCCTCACGCCTCCCCAGCCTCGTCGGGCGCCCTCCGCGTTGCTCCGGACGCCCGACCCCCTCGCACGCGCTGACTCGCGGCCGCCGATGACGGCCGCTCGCAGGCGCGCGCCACCGCAGTTGTATGAATATTTGTAACGATCGGCCGCCCGAGTACGACCGCTTCGTAACCCCTTACCTCCCGCGCCGTCGACGCTTCAGCGATGAACACCATCCACGTCGCCGGCGGCGTCGGCGTCGCCGACACGGCGATGGCCTCCTACGACGCCGCGCTCGCGGACGCGAACCTCCACAACTACAACCTCGTCGCGGTCTCCTCGGTCGTCCCCGCCGAGGCGACCGTCGAGGCAGTCGAAGCGGCGCCGGATCTCGGCCCCGCCGGCAACCGGCTCACGGTCGTCGAGGCGCGCCGAACGGTCGGGCCGGGCGACGCGGTCGACTTCCGCGAGGGCGGCCGCGCCGGCGCGGAGGACGCCGACTCGAAGCGCGCGCCGCGCCGCCGTCCCGACGTGGCCGCCGGACTCGGTTGGGCCACCGGTCCGGGTCCCGGCCTCTTCTACGAGGTGACCGGCGAGGACCCCGAGGACGTGCGCGAGCGGATCGAGGCGGGACTCGACGCCGGAAGCGACCTCCGCGACTGGCAGCTCCCGGACCGCGAGGTTCGCGTCGAGACGGCGGCCGCGAAGCCCGACCAATTCACGACGGCAGTCGTGATCGCCGCGTACGGCGAGTCCGAGCCGATCCTGTAGGGGGAGACTCCGATCGATCTCTCCCGGATCGCCCCCGCCGACGCCTTTTTGAGTGGGCTCTGCGTACCGCACGTGTCTTCGATGAACGGCAATAACCCGTACGCCGGGGCACCGGGTGTGACGAACGCGGGCGAGCCCGCGGCCGTCGACCTCTCTCCGGATCAAGAACGGCGTCTCCGGCGCGCGGTCGCCGGAATCGTCTCGCGAACCGAATCGTATCTCCCGAACAGCTACGCGGTCGGCTCCGAGCTGTCGGTCGGCACGAACGGGCCGCAGGCGACCGTCGCCGTCAACCCACCGGCCGGTCACCCCGTCTCGGCCGGGTTCACGCCGGATCCTGACGAGCTGGAGGCCGGTATCGCCGACGCCGACACCGACGAGGTCGCCCGCGGACTGGCCGCGAGCGCCGCGATGCAGGTGATGGACGCTGTCGGCGACGTGACACCGACCGCGAAGTGAAGTCGGGCTACTCCGTCTCCGCTTCTCCGACCTCACCTTCCGAATCTTCTGTCGCTCTCACTGACTCCGGGGGATCCAGCGTCCCTATCACCCGGCCGTAGATCCCGAATATCTCCTCGTACCCCTCTTCGCTCGCGAGAATCGGGACCACACCCTCCTCCTCGACGCGGTGGGTGTACACGTCGTCCTCGGCGAACACCGAGCCTGCGGGAATCTCTTCGAAGTTGGCGAAGTGGACCGTGGGCTCCCCGCCTCCCTTCGGCACCTCCTCGTCGCCTGCGACGACCGTCTTCTCGGTGAACGTCGGCGGTTCGTCGTCGATCGTGCCGTGCGCCCGGAGGAACGCCAGACACGCGTCGTAGCCGAACGCGACCGCTTCCTCGCTGCCCTGTCGACCGACCTCGATCGAGACGGTGTGCGGGATGGTGGAGTCCAGCGTCGTCCCGCGGAGCCCGCTCGCGTCGACGACGTAGTCGACGGGCATCGCCGTCACGCTCCGGCGCGCCGACGGTGTGAGATCGCTGTAGATCGCGAACGGCGGCGGCGCGCTGTGAGAGGTGTGGAGCGCGAGTACCGCGTCCATTCCCTCCAGTTCGGCTGCGAGCCGCGGCGCGAGCGTGCGCTCGTACTCGTCGCTGTCGGTATCTCCCGGGAACGCCCGGTTCAGATCCGTGTCGGTGTACCGTGTCCCCGCTGCTAGCGCCGGCTCGTTGGCGACGATCAGTCGAATGATGCCGTCGCCGCCCTCCTCGTCGCCGGACCCTTTCTCCCCCTCGTCGAGTTCGTCGGCGAGTCGCCTCACAATTCGCTCGCCGGCGGGTTCGTCGCCGTGGATCCCGCCGACGATCGCGACGCGGGCCGAGCTCGCTGACCCGCGGTCGATCGTTTCCATACGCTCACTATATGCGGTCCGCATAAAGTGTCGCCGTTCCGGGAGGGAGACACCGGAACGCAGTCCGGTGAGACGCCGGGACGCGATCCGCAGTCTTAACGACGGAGAGCGACCAGACCGGATAAATGCACCCTCTCAACGCGCGTGGCAAGGTGAGTCTGTAACGTGGTCGACGCCGATGACGCCGGGAACGGCGGGGTCGTCGTTGCCGGAAGCGGAGCCACCGGAGACGCCGATTCCGAGACGGACGACCCCCTCAAAGCGGAGATCATGCGTGCGACGTACCGTGCACTGATCGAGCAGGGGTACAGCGAGCTCACGATACAGGGAATCGCCGACGAGTTCCTCAAGAGCAAGTCCCTACTCTACTACCACTACGACGGGAAAGACGACCTGATCGCGTCCTTCCTCGGGTTCGCTACCGATCGATTCCGACGTGAGATCGAAATCGAGATCGACGACCCGGAGGCGCAGCTCCGTGCGCTCGTCGACCAGCTCGTCCCCGAGTCGCTCGACGACGACGAGTATCGCGTGCAGGTGGCGCTCTTAGAGCTCCGAAGCGAGACGCCCCACAACGAGCAGTTCCGGCAGCAGTACGCGGTGGTCGACGACACCCTCAAGTCCGCCATCGCCGACGTGCTCCGGCGCGGCACCGAGTCGGGCGCGTTCGCCACCGACGTGAATCCCGACACCGAAGCAGAGATCCTCGTCTCGCTTCTGACCGGCGTTCGGACCCGCCGGCTCTCAACGTACGAGCGGTTCTCGGTCGCGGAGACGCGGGCTGCGTTCGACGCCTACCTCGATCGGCTCCTCGCCGACCCCGAGACGTAGCCGGCCGCCGATCGGCGCGTAGCCTACCGCCCGAGCCACTCGGCGAGAGCTCCACGGTACCGCCCCGCAAGCTCCCGTGCGACGAGCCGATCTCGGGGATCGACGCCGAGCGCGTACAGCGCACCCGCATAGACCGCGAGCCCGCCTGCAGCCCCGACGACGACCGCGGCCCGACCGGGAACGACCTCCCGAATCACCCGCATCGCGAGCAGTGCCGTGCCGCCGGCCGCCAGCGGGGTGAGGTAGGTGCGGTCGAACGGCCACAGCCCCTCGAAGCGGCGCAACAGAACGACCTGAATCGCGTTTTGCACCGCGATCGCGAGCGAGGTGCCGAGCGCGGCGCCGACGAGCCCATACCGGACCACGAATGCGTACGTTAAGGCGACGTTGAGGACGGCGAGTAGCCAGTCGAGCGCCATCCGGGCGTACTGGTGGTCGGTCATCATCAGGAGCCAGCCGGTCGCGCCCACCGCGCTGCCGACGAACACCCCGCCGAGGTAGACGACGAGGGGGACGTACCCGGCGACGTACGGCTCGCCGAACAGCCCGAGCAGCTCCCGGCCGAACACCACGAGCACGGCGAGGATCGGGATCACGCTCGTGACGATCTGGCGTGTCACCGACGTGTACACCGCGTTGAGCGTCTCGGTCCGACCGTCGGCGTACAGCTCGGAGGCGACCGGCGGCAGCAGCTGGTTGAAGGAGAGAAGCGGGATCCACGCGATCGCGATCAACACGAGGACGACGTTGTACACGCCCGCGGCGGTCGCCGTCAACAGCGCCCCGACGAGCAGCACGTCGACGCGGTTCTGGAACACCTTTCCGAGACTGCTCATCGCGACCGGCGCCGCGTGGTTGTAGAACCGCCGCGCCTCCCCCAGGACCCCCCGCAGCGACGGGACGACTCCGGTCACCCGCGCGGAGAGGGGCGCGGCGACGGCCGCGAGTAGCGCGGTCGCGACGACGATGCCGCCGGCGACGCCGACGACCGAGTAGCCGAGCGCCAGCGCCGTGAGCGCGCCCACGAGCCGGACGCCGGGGCGGAGAAGCTTGTTGAAGGCGATCTCGCCGCGCGCGGACCCGACCGCGCGGAAGATCGCCGACGCGACCATCACGACCCCGAGCAGTCCGACGAGGAAGCCGAACGCGCGCATCGTCGGCGGGAACGCGGGGGCCTCGACGGTGAGCGCGTTGATCCGCGGCGCTGCCGCCCAGATTCCGGCGGCGATGGCGGCGCCGAACCCGAGCGTCGTGGCGTACGCGAGCCCGGCGACGACTCCCTGTCGGTCGGGGTCGTCCGCGTACTCGGGGAGGTACCGCTGGAGCGCCGGCACGCTCCCGAACGTGACGAGCCGGGAGAGGAGCTGGGCGATCCGCCACGCCAGCGCGTACACGCCGTAGGCGGCCGGGCCGAGGCCGCGAGCGAGCGCGAACTCCGTCGCGGCCGTGAGCGCGCGCTGCCCGGAGACGCCGCCGGCGGTGATCACGGCGCCACCCGCGATCGTCAGGAGCGCCTCGCGCTCGTCGTCGGGGACGGCGTTGTCGGGGGCGGCGTCGGCGTCGCTCGCGGGATCGTCAGGAGCGTCGCCGCCGGCACCGGGTCCGTCGTTCACGTGTCGACTCGACGTGATCCGGCTCGGGAGAAAAGCGACTCGTTCTCTCGCCGGTCGGAGACCTACCAGCGCTGGTGGACGTGCTCGCGGACGGACTCGTCGTACACGTCCGCGACGGCCTCGCGGTCGGCCTCGCCCAGCGGCGCGAGGTCGCTGACGGCCGCGTTCGACCGGATATGCTCCGGCGTCGTCGATCCCGGGATGACCGTCGAGACGGCGTCGTGGTCGAGGATCCAGCGCAGCGAGAGCTGCGGGAGCGAGAGGTCGTCGCCGGTCGCTGGAGCGCGCTCGGCGAGCGCGTCGGCGGCGTCGAGACCGACCTCGTAGGGGACGCCGGCGAACGTCTCTCCCACGTCGAACGCGTCGCCCTCGCGGTTGTAGTTGCGGTGGTCGTCTTCGGCGAACTCGGTGTCCCGCGAGAGCACACCGGTGAGCAGGCCGGAGGCGAGCGGCACCCGACAGATCACGCCCACGTCGCGGGCGGCGGCTTCGTCGAGGAACAGCTCCGCGGGACGCTGGCGGAAGGGATTGAAGATGATCTGGACCGTCTCGACGCCGAGATACTCGATCGCTTTGAGTCCCTCCTCGACGCGCTCGACGCTGACCCCGTAGTTCGCGATCTTTCCTTCGTCGGCAAGGGCCGCGAGCGCGTCGAACGTCTCCGGCTGGTAGTACACATCCGTCGGCGGGCAGTGAAGCTGGACCAGATCCAGCGTCTCCATTCCGAGGTTCTCGCGCGATCGGTTCACGAACCGCCGGAGGTTCGTCTCGGTATACCCGTCGGGGACGTGGGGGTCGAGCCGGCGACCGGCCTTCGTGGCGACCGTCACCTCGTCGGCGTCGATGTCGTCTTCGAGCACGTCGCCGAGAACCCGCTCCGAGCGCCCGTCGCCGTACACGTCTGCGGTATCGAAGAAGTCGATCCCGGCGTCGCGGGCGGCCTCGACCGCTGCGACCGCCTCGGACTCGGTCACGTCGCCCCAGTCGCTCCCGATCTGCCACGCGCCGTAGCCGACCTCGCTGACCTCGCCGACGTTCCCGAGCGTTCGGTGGTTCATGTTCACGTCCTACTGATCGGGGCGACCGCAAGGGCGTTCCGGAGGCGGAACCGCGAGAAGAGGGCGACGGAGCCGCCGGCAGGAGCGCCCATTCACTTCGAGTCGCGCAGCACCAACGGTCCGATGGCGAGCGTCCGCTTCGCGAGCGTGAGCACGCGGAGCACGTAGGAGACGAAAAGCGAGAAGGGGATGAGCGTGACTGCGAACGCGCCCCCGACGACGAGCGTCACGTGGTCGACACCGAGAGTGCTCCCCGGGAACGTTCCAACGTCGACGATCGCGACCATCGCGCTCGCGACGATCAGCGCCGGCACCGCGGCATAGAGGATCAGCCGCGAGAGGTCGATCAGCACCCACTGGAAGTACAGCGTCTTGACGTGCTCGCGAACGGGGCCGAACAGCGACAGCGACTCCTTCAGCTCCATGAGCAGGTCGCGCTCGCCGTCGGTGAGGGCTTCGTCGTGATCGTCGGCGATGCGCTCGATCCGGCCGATCTTCCGACTGTAATTAAAATCGAGGGAGGCGAACACCACGTCGAAGGAGCCGAACTCCGCGCCGTCGAGACGATCGCGCACGGTGTCGGCGTTCTCGACGACGCCCGCGGTGAGGTCGTCGACGTCGTCCCAGAGCGGTGCGTTCGGGCTATCGGCGTGGTGCTTGCGGACGGACTCTCGAAGCCCCCGAGCGCGCCGGGACGCGGCGCCGAGCAGCGCGTCGAGGAACTCGGCTGGGTCCGTGGGAGCCGGCGAGCCGGTCAGTTCCGCGACTGAGTCCCGGACCGCGAGCGTAGAGTTCATGCGCTCTTGCTGATCGCCGAGCGGGCCGTTCTCCTGCGTGAGCACGAGCTGGCCGATCGTGACGACGAGCGTCGCTCCGGTGACGATCGCCGTGATCATCGCCGAGAACAGCGTCTCGATCGGGTCTTTCGCCTCGGTCTTTACGGCGAGAGACGGGGAGAGCGCGGTCTCGATAGCCACGAACGCGACGAAGACGACGACAGTCACGAGCCCCGCGACGAGGAGCCGATTGGCCCGCAACAGCAGCCAGAGCTTCGCCCGGTTCTCGTCGGCGCGAACGCGCATCGTGTCGGCCGTTCCGTCGTCGTCGCCGGTGTGTGCGCCCTCTCCCGATCTCTCGCCCTCACTCGTCCCTTCGGACGCCGTCCCGTTCGTTTCCTCGGTCATTACACTTCGATGACCACCCCTCGATCGGCTCTGACGGCGTTCATGCCGTATGACACCGCATCCGGTAGCATAAGTACAGGGTGTGGTCTGGGTGGCGGTGTCGTACTCGACGGGCAGAGACGCCCGTTCGAGTTGGATGAGTATCTCGGATCCGCCGCCGCCGTCGCAACGCAGAGTGTATACTCATCAGGAGGACCGCCGGCCGCAAACCCGATACCCGTGGCCACCGACGCCTTCCGTATGACCACGACTTTCGCCGACCTCTTCGATCGGGCGGCCGAGTACGACGTGACTGTCGACGCGGTGGGCGCGGCGCTCGCCGAGCGCCGATCGGTCTCTCAGGGCGATGCCGACACTTCTACCGAAGGCGGCTCCAACGCCTCCGACACCGACGATCTCCCCCCTGTCGACCGCGATCCGAGTCCGGCCCGCGTCGTCGCCGACGCCGACGTGCTCGCGGCCGACCTCTTCGTCGGCGGGCCGGCTCGCGAGGCGCTCGACGCGCTGCGCTCACACGCGTGGACGACTCTCGTCGCCAGCGACCCGCTCCTCGACGACGCCGAGGCAGTGATCGCCGCGCTCGCAAACGACGGACTGGCGGCCGACTGGCGCGAAGCGGTCGAGGCGTGGCGCGAGCCAGTGGCGCAGTCCGCGGGCGACCATCCGGCGCTGGCGTCAGCGTACCGCGGCGGAGCGATGCAGGTCGTGAGCCTCGATCCGGCGCTTACGGGCCCGCAAGCCGCGGCGGGGCTCCGAGATCGGATGCCGGTGAGCGTTCGGGAGCCGCTCGCGTTCGCGACCGTGTTCTCGCCGGCGAGGCTGTATCCGGAGGCCGTCGGCGGTGAGTACTCGGCCCCCGACCGCGATCCGCGCTCGATGGAGTCAGTCGGGAACAGCGAGGACCAGCACCCCGACGAGGATCGGCACCCCGGCGAGGACCAGCACCGATAAACCGCCGCCGGCCGGACCGACGGTAATGACCGACTCGGACGCGACCGCGGCGGAGGCCGTCGACGACGGTGACGCCCCCGAGCTGCCGGCCGATCTCGACGCGGTCCGCGAGGCGCTCGTCGACTGGTACGAGGCCGACCACCGCGAGTTCCCGTGGCGGCGCACCGAGGACCCCTACGAGATCCTCGTCAGCGAGGTGATGAGCCAGCAGACCCAACTCGGTCGGGTCGTTCCCGCGTGGGAGGACTTTATTGCGGAGTGGCCGACGACCGCGGCGCTGGCCGACGCCGACCGCGGCGACGTGGTCGCGTTCTGGTCGGACCACTCGCTCGGCTACAACAACCGCGCGAAGTACCTCCACGAGGCCGCCGGACAGGTCGAGGACGACTACGACGGGGCGTTCCCCGAATCCCCCGAGGGACTGCAAGCACTGATGGGCGTCGGCCCGTACACCGCCAACGCGGTGGCGTCGTTCGCGTTCAACAACGGCGACGCCGTCGTCGACACCAATGTGAAGCGCGTCCTCCACCGCGCGTTCGCGGTGCCGGACGACGACGACGCGTTCGTGCGGCTCTCCTCCCGCGTCATGCCTGCCGGAGAGTCCCGCGTCTGGAACAACGCGATCATGGAACTGGGCGGCGTCGCCTGCGGGACGACGCCGCGCTGCGACGAGGCCGGATGCCCGTGGCGCGGGTGGTGTCACGCCTACGAGACCGGCGACTTCACCGCGCCCGACGTGCCCGAGCAGCCGAGCTTCGAGGGGTCTCGTCGGCAGTTCCGCGGGCGGGTGGTGCGGATTCTCGGCGAGTACGACGAACTGGCGCTCGACGACCTCGGCCCCCGCGTTCGGGTTGACTACGCGCCCGACGGCGAGTACGGCCGGGAGTGGCTGCGCGGACTCGTCGAGGATCTCGCGGACGACGGGCTCGTGGCGGTCGAGGAGCGCGAGGCAGACGAGGAGCGTGCGGGAGCGGAGGGAGCGATCGAGGTCGTCGCTTCGCTGCGTCGGTGAGTCCCGGAAAGCGGGAACGCGGCGGGGAACCGTCACCCGTTTATCGCGGGAGCCGGAACGATCGGCCATGAGCGAGACCGTCGACGCCGATCTCTACACGCGGACAAAAGCCCTGCTGGAGCCGGGCGACATCGAACTCGCGGGCTGTATCGTCCACACGACGCTCGGCGGGGACGAGGACTTGGAGATGCACGAGCTCACGGTCGCGATCAACGAGGTCATCGCCGACCACGCCGGGAAGGGCGAGGCGTACATCGAGGCCGGCAACGACGACACGAACTTCTCGTCGAACCAGTTCCAAGGCCTGACCCTCGACGACGAGGCGTTCGTCTGGGAGTGCCAGCAGCTCCTCCGCGACGGGACCTTCGACCTCGTCTTCTACTACGAGGCGACCGTCGATCAGGAGGCGCTCGCGGACGACCTCTCTGCACTCGACGACGTCGAGCGCGTGACGCAGGTGCCCTGACGCGGCGCCCCCTTTGTTGAATCCGTGAGCGACACCGTTCTCATTCCCGGCGGCCGCGACGTGCGCGCCACTCTCGACACCGCCGCGAGTGACGGGTCTCGCGCCGACGCCGTCGTCGTCGCCTGCCCGCCGCACCCCCAACAGCGCGGCCACCGGGGCGACGAGCGCCTGGCCGCCGTCAGCGAGGCCCTAGCCGATCGAGGGATCGACTGCCTCCGGTTCGACTACGGCGACTGGGACGAAGGATACGGCGAGAGCACTGACGCCGACAACGCGGTCGGCTGGGCGGTCGAGCGGTACGATCGCGTCGGGCTGTTCGGCTTCTCGTTCGGGGGGACGGTCGCGCTCGTCACGGCGGCGTCCCGCCCCGAACTCGCCGGGGTCTGCGCGCTCGCACCGACCGCGCGGCTGAACCCCGACGTGGACGCGGTCGCGGCGCTCGACGACCTCGTCGATCTCGGCGTAGCGGCCCGGATCCTGTACGCGACCCGCGACTCGACGGCCGACTGGGAGCCCGTGGTGGAGCGGGCCGAGGAAATCGCGATCGAGACCGTCGCGGTCGAGTCGGACCACTTCTTCGTCGGGCGAGCAGGCGATGTGGGGGAGCGCGTGGCGGCGTTTCTCGGGTCGCGGCTAGGGGACGGTTTATAAATGGCAGTTAGTCGGTTCCGGTGAGGTTCTTAGCGGCTGATTCGCTCTGATTCGCTTTGCTGCTGTCTGCACAGACACCGCGGTGACCGACGGCGGGAGTACGTGTCTCAATTTGGTTGATCGGTTATTTATCCGTGATCGAGTGGTGTTACTGTCGGCCATTTATAACCGATCGGCGTCTCTGTGGTGAACTCCTCCAAAGCCCCAGCCGCGCTCGGCTCCCTGCGGTGCTTCCGTCGCTGGGGTTCGCCGAGCGCGGCTGCCCCTTTGAATCCCACCCGCGCCGCCAGCACCGCAGCCTCACGCCTCCCCAGCCTCGTCGCTGGCGCCGTCGGCGCCAGCGACTCCCTCGCGTGTGCGGCTTGCGGGCCGATGGCCCGCTCGCCGGCACGCGCCGACCGCACCGTCATTTATAAGCGATCGTCGTCGTCACTCACGAGCTTTTAATATCGTATCGCCGACGACGAACTGCAACACCCACATCCGTAATCGATCAAAGAATCGCTCAGCGACTGGCTGTTTCAGACGAAAACCTCCTAAAGAACGTGTTTATCAGCAGACCCGATCAGTTGTATCCTCTCCACCGGTGCCCGCACTCCTTACACTTGAAAAATCGCGTCGGGGGCTCGTCGGCGGCGCCGGTCTGCTTGATCGTGTACCACGCCTCGCCGTGGCCGCACTTGTCACAGACGATGTCGTTGGCGGTCGGCTTCCCCTCGAAGTTCGCGCCCTCCTCGGTCTCGATCACCTCGTCGCCGGTCTGTTCGGTCGTCGACTCGAACTCGGCGGCGAGCGCCTCGTCGCGCTCGGTGGTGGCGCCGCAGTCGTCGTTCTGACACACCATCTCTCCGTCGCGAGAGACCATCATCGAGCCGCAGTCGTCACAGAACTGCATATACGGGCGAAGTACGGCGTCGAGCGGTTTAGCTCCCCTGACTGCACGTCGAAGGGGACGGAGGACGAACTTCACGTATCAGCAAACGCCGCCGATCGGATTCCTCTTTCGGGCCTTTCGGGCGCTACTCCACCCGCTCGCGGGCGGCAGCAATCAGCATCGGGAGCATGACGGTCGCGTCGCCGTAGACGGAGGCGTTGCGCGCGTCCTTCTCCAGTTTCCCCCACGAGCGCGCCTCCTCTAAGGTGGCGCCGGAGAGCCCCCCGGTCGCCTCGGGGTCCATCGTGATCTGGACCGCGTAGTCGTACGCACGGGGCGTGACGAGCATCGTCTGGAGCGTGAAGTTCTTCGGGACGCCGCCGCCGACGAGCAGGCAGCCGGCGTCGTCGGCGTCGAACGCGAGGTCGGTCAGTTCCGTCATGTCGTCTAAGGCGTCGAGCGTGAAGTCGGCGGTCTGGGCGTACATCCACGCCTGTAACCCCAAGACGGAGTCCTGCACGGCGGGACAGTAGACGGGGACGTCACAGTCGTAGGCCGCGGCGGCGACGCCGGCGTCCTCGGTCACGTCGTCGCGCTCGTTGACCGCGGCGTTGGCGCGTCCGAGTTCGCGCGTGAGGTCCGCAATTCCGACGGCGCCGTTTCCGCCCTCCTCCGGATCGGCTTCGAGCGCCGGGAACACCTCCTCGCGCAGGTGCCCCTCGAAGGCGGCGAAGTGCTCCTGCGGGAGGTAGACGTTGTAGATGCGGTCGACGCCCTCGTCGCGGAGCCCCTCGTCGTGCTCGCGGGGGGTCTTCTCGGGGTCGTGGGTCCGACCGTGGTGGTGTTTCCCGCCGATGGCTTCGATCGCGTCGTGGGTGAGGTTCGCGCCCGTCGTCACCAGCGCGTCGACGTAGCCGTCCCGAATCAGATCGGAGACGATCCGGCGCATCCCCGCGGGCACCATCGCGCCCGCCAGCGAGAGGAACACGGTGCAGTCGTCGTTCGCGAACATCTCTGCGAGCACGTCGCCCGCCTCGTTGACCGACGCTGCGTACCCCTCGACCAGCTCCCCGACGGTCATCCCGGCCGTCGCGCGGGTGTGTCCGACCGGGTCCTCGTGGAACTCCTCGTGCGGCGGGTCGCCCCCGTCGTCGCTGTCGCTCATAGCGAGAGGTGTGGCGCGCGACCGTTTGAAACGACCGATCTGTCGACCGATCTACCGCCCGACGGCGCCCCCGCTCACGGGCGGGAACAGCGCCAGCTCGTCGCCGGCTTCGAGCGTCGCGTCCATCCCGTCGTTCTGGCGGACGTTCTGACCGTTCCGGAGAACGTTAATGTGGTTTGCGACCTCGCCGTCGTCGAGCACGCGGTCGCGGAGGTCCGGGTGAGCCTCCAACAGCGCGTCGAGCGCGTCGCCAACCGTGTCCCCCGGCTCCGCCGCCACATCGATTTCGCGCCCGCCGGCGATCTCTGCGAGGTCGGCGAACAGCTTCCACTCCATACGCAGATCCCCGCGTGGGCGACTCAAGAGCGTTGCGCCCGGTCGACGTTTCTGGGGGTCTCGGTACCGGTGTCGTCGGTGTCGTCGGTGTCGTCGGTGTCGCTATCACCGATCTCGCTGTCGGCGCCCCCGCTGTCTCCCCCGTCCGCAGATGCCGTCCCGACTCCTCCCGCGGCAGCCGCCTCGAATCGGCGGATCGCGTCCGGGCGACCGACGAGGTACACGAGGTCGCCGGCACCGAACGTGTACGCGCGCGGCGGGATCGGCTGGACAGAGCCCTCGGCCGGCCGGACCGCGGCGACGACGGTGTCGACGTCGCCGACGGTGCTCCCGTCAAGGTCGCTCCCCGCCCCGACGGCCACCGATGCCATCGTCTCGTCCGCGTTCCGCAGCAGGGAGGCGAACTCGCGGTCCGCCTGCGGCTCCGCCGGGAGCGTCACGATCCGGTATCCGCCCTCGTCGGTCAGGCGTTCGGCGTCCGACTCGTCGAGCGCGACGGTGACGGCGTCGGCGGCGACTCCGCGTAGTTCCCCGGTTGCGACGTGTTTCGGCTCGGGATCGTCCCGCCACAGCTGAACCGTATCGCCGGCGGTGGCGTTGTTCGGCGGGTCCGCCGCCACCGCGATCGCTGCCGATCCCGGGGCGAGCGTCGGGCCGAGTCCGGCAGCGCGGGAGCCGACCGCGAAGTACTCGACCGTCCCGTCGGTGTCGAGGTCGATGTCGACGTAGCCCACTCCGTACTCCTCTTTGAGCCGGGCGACGAGCCGCTCGCGGAGGTCCTCCGCCGAGAGCTTCCGCGGGAAGAGGAGGGTCGTCTCGGCGAGTTCCACCTTTTTCTCCGGCGAGACGGGGTCGTACGTGTCCATGTCGCCGATCTCGCCGACCGGCGGGAGCGTCACCGCCGTGAATCGCCCCACCGCGCGCACGACGCCGCTCAACTCGCCTTCGAGCTGTTTGGCTCCGGAGAGCGCGAACACATCGACTGCAAGCCGGTCGCCAAGGTATCTCCCGACGGGCGCCATCACCACTGCGACGCCCAGCGAGACCACGTTGAAGAACACGGTCTCGGGCGCCAGAAGTGTCGGACTGTCACCGGCCGCAATCGATCCCAACGAGGTCGTGTTGAGGTACAGCGCGACGACGGCGACGCCCAGCAGACCGGTCACCCCTTCGGGGATCTCCGCGCGAAAGTACCAGCGGTAGGCCAGCGCCGCACTCCCCGCGACGAGGACGGCGAGGACGGCGAACGTGGCGAGGGTGACCACCGCCTGCCGCGGCCGCGCAAAGCCGACGGCGACGACGGCGGTGACAGGGCGGACAACGCCCACGGTCGCGTCTGCACCAACCGTTTCGGCGAGGACGTGAATCATGCGGCCACCTCCACGAACCGGTCGAGCGCGTCGCGGCTCCCGACGACGAACAGATCGTCGCCCGCCGACAGCGACTGCGATCCGCCGGGTGCGATCGTCCACGATTCGTGGCGCGCCGCGAGGACAGCCACGTCGTACGCCTCGCGGATCTCGGCCTCGCCGATAGTGTGCCCATCCAACGGCCCACCGGCGACGACCGAGACCTTCCGGAACCGCTTGCCGGTCCGCCGCAACAGCGCCGTGAGCTCGTACTCGCGACGGGTTCCCCGCGACAGCACTAGCACGCGCCCCCGATCGGCGCGCAGGAGCGCCGTCGCCTCCGACCGGTCGACGGCAACCGTCACCCGTCCCTCTCCGCCGGTCGTCGTGGGCGCGGTCGCCGCTGGGGGAGAGACGACGGCCCCGTCTCCGCCGTCAGCCCGGAGGTCGTCGTCGGGCTCCGGATCGTCGCCGGCAGCAGACGCGGGGGCAGGCGCTGCGGCGCCTCCCGCCTCCGGCTTTCCGCTCGATCGGGCGGCGAGCACGGCTCCCTCGATGTCGAGATCCGAGGTAACCACGCGAACGATGTCGCCGCGGGCGATCCCGGTCGGCACGAGCGCCGATACCGACACCGCACGCTTCCCGGCCGGAACCCGTTTCGAGAGCGCTCCCGTCGGCGGCGCGGCGGCCACCGTTGCACGCGCCTGCTCGTCGATCCGGACCGCCACGTCGGCCAGATCGAGTTCGGTCTGTAACCGCTCCGCGAATCGCTCTTCGAGCTCCGCGAGCGGGAGGTCAGCCGGGAACGTCCAGTCCCCATCCAGGATCGACCGGCGCGTCTCGGTCGGCAGCGGCGGGTATCCCTCCATGTCGCTCACCTCGCCGGTCACCTCCACGGAGACCCGACCTCGACCGCCGACGAGCTCGATCACGTCGGTCGAGAGCGTTCGGTCGCGAAGCTGTTTGAGCGAGATTCGCTTCGGGACGCTGGCGCCGAGCCGGTCCCCCTGCGCGTGGGCGTATAGCGAGAGCATCAACACCACGATGATCGCCGTGAGGATCGCCGGCGCGCGCTCCGACGACCGGATCGTCTCGTCGTTGAGCGCGAGCAGCCCCCCGTTGATACCGGCGATCGCGAGCGCGAGGACGACCACACCGAGCCCGGGGATGGTCACGTCAGTCACGTACTTAAAGACGAACCCGAGTACCCCGGCCACCAGCGCGGGGACGATCCCGGTGATGACGCCGAGGTAGATCCCGAAGACGATCTCGACGGGTAGCGACATACGCCCTCCAACCGGCGGCGCAGTTAAACGTGTGTCGACGGAGAGGGCGTCGCAAGTGCCGACGCCGGTGACGCCGTCGACGACGGGAACGCCGCCAGTTCCGTCGCGCTCGCTCGCGGGGTTTAAGTCCGCCGTCGGCGACGGAATCCCATGGAGCTGACCCGTGATTGGGTGACCGTGCGGGCGTCGATCCTCCTGACGTTCGCGGTCGCGATGCTGTCGATCCTCGCCGGTCTCGCTCAGATCGGGGGGCTCGGCGTCGACGGTCCGCTCTCCCAGTACGTGCCCGCAGTCGTCCGCCAGACCGTCGGGTTCACCGGCACGATCACCGGCTTCTCGATGCTCGGGAGCAGCTTCGCACTGCGGAACGGCTACCGCGTCGGTTGGTACTCCACGGCGGTCCTGCTCCCGTTGACCGCGATTCAGGGGCTGATGCAGGCCTCGGTGCTGTCGTTCCCGCTAGTGGCGTTGTCGATCGTGTCGATGCCCGCACTCGCATACAATCGCGGTCGATTCGACAGGCCGTTCTCGCCGTCGCCGACTCAACTCGCTGCGGCCGCGGCGCTCGTGACCGCAATCTCGTACGGGACGATCGGCACGTACGCGCTCCGCGACCAGTTCAACGGGGTCGAAACGATCGTCGACGCGTTCTATTTCACCGTCGTCACCGCCTCCACGGTCGGCTACGGGGACGTGACTCCGGTGGCCGGCCCGGCCGCCGACATCGCACAGCTGTTCGTACTCTCCTCGCTCGTGATGAATGTCGCCGCGTTCGCGGTAGCGCTCGGGGTTATTCTCACCCCGGCTATCGAGGCGCAGCTCTCCAAGGCGCTCGGAAAAATGACTGATAAACAGATCGACCTCCTCGACGATCACGTTCTCGTGCTCGGCTACGGGGACCTGACCGAACCGATCCTCGAAGAACTCGACGCCCGCGACGGGACCGAGTACGCGGTCGTGACCACCGACGAGGCCGCCGCGAGACGGCTGGGCGAACGCGACGTGCCCGTATTCACCGCGGACCCGAGCGACGTCGACCCGCTCGAACGGGTGAATATCCAGGGCGCCCGGGCGGTCGTCGTCGCAACGAACGACGATGCGCGGGACGCGCTCGCGATCCTCACTGCCAGACAACTCAACCCCGACGTGCGAATCGTCGCTGCGGTGACCCAGCGAGAGAACGTCAACAAGCTTCGCCGGGCCGGCGCAGACCAAGTAATCTCGCCCGCGACGCTGGGCGGCCACATTCTCATCGACTGCGCGTTCGGCGCGGACAGCGAGGACGCGACGACCGACCTCCTCGGCGATTCGATCGACGACGTAGAAGAACTCAACGACTCGTCCGCTTGACGCTCCGGCTTCCTCCCTCTCCGGCCGTGCGACGGCGCGCTCAGCGACTCTGCCGTCCCTTCGTCTGCCGATAATCTCGACTCAACACGTTCTCGCGCATGTGTTCCCGGAACGCGTCGACCTCGGTGTCGGTCATCTCTGACGGCTCCTTCATCGGCACCAGCTCGAAGCCGCGGCCCCGAATCGTCGTCGCGTGTTCGGCGTCGATATCGAAGGAGTCCGGACGCCGGGTGGTGTACGCGACCGCGAGTTCGCGGAGCGGTCGCTCGCCCACGGGAACGATGATCTGTGGGTTAATCATCCGGATCTCCGCGTTGAGGAACGGCTCGCAGGTCTCGACCTCTCGGTCGGTCGGCTCGCGATCAGGGTGGCGACACCGCGTTAGGTTCGTGAAGAAGATGTTCTGCACGTCGGGCTCCGTCGCGTCCGGCGCCGACCGGACGAACCCGAGGTCGGAGAAGATCGACTGCACCCGCTCCCCGGCGCCCGCGCCGGTGAAGGGGACGCCGTTGGCCTCGGCGGGCGCGCTCGGTCGCGTGCCCACGACGAGGAACTCGCCGCCAACGTCGCCGTAGCCGTGAACGACTCGGTCGCGGGGGCCGCACAGCTCGGGACAGTTCTCGCAGTCCGCGTCCATCCCGAACGGATTCCGGAGCTTGTTCTGGTTCGCGTCCACGCCCTCACTGCGTCCCGCGGGCTGGTAAACGCTCCGCTGGCGGGATCGGGGACGGCCGTAATAGACGAGACCGGACGAGAACGAAGGAGCCGACCGTTAGTTCAGCGCGTAGGTGGTGCCGTCGCAGTCGACCATGCCCTCCTTCCGGAGGGTTTTCAGAATGCTGTACAGCGAGAGCTTCTTCATGCCCAGCGAATCGCCCATCTCCGAGACGGTCGCGTCGCCGTTCGTCGTCAGGTACAGGTACACGAGCTTCGCGCGGGGAGACTGCAGCTCCGGCGGCAGGGCCGGCGCCGCGGTGGGTGCGGTCTCTGTCTCTAACATCTTGTCCGATTCATTGGGTTCGACGATAATAAACCCCCTATTCAACGATCGTCGAAAACTCAGTAAGCGGGAGATAGAAGGCCAAACGCGCCTAAAATGCGTTAGAACGCGATCGGTGTCGGTGACGCTGTCGTCGTCGCGCTCGCGGTACCGTTGTCGGCTTTCGACCGATGACGGATAGGAGACCGTGAACGATCCGGATCGATCGTGTCTGAATCGCGATTCAGTACGAGCGGGTCTTCGGTTCGTACGTCTTGTTCTCTCCTTCGAGGATCGTCGGCTTGTACCACAGCTCCGGCTCGCCGTCGTTCCACGAGACGAGCGTGTGTTTCAGCCAGTTCTCGTCGTCGCGCTCCTGGCGCTCCTTGCGCCAGTGAGCGCCGCGGAACTCCCGTCGCGCGAGCGCGCCCATCGTCAGCGCCTCGGCAATGTCGAGGATGTTCCGGGTTTCCATCGTGTGGATGAGGTCGGTGTTGAACGTCCGGGACGGGTCCGAGACGGCGACATCTTTGTACGCCTCTCGCGCCTCCCGAAGATCGCCGAGCGTCTTCTTGAGCCGACCCTCCTCGCGGAACACGTTGACGTTCGCGGTCATCGTCTGCTGAACCGTCGAGCGGATCTCGGCGTGGTTGCGACCCTTCCGCGAGAGTAGTTCGTCGACGCGGTCTTTAGCGCTCTCAACTTCCGCTTCGAGCACACCATCGGGGTCCGTCGCCACCGCGCCGCCGTCGGCTGCGGCGGGACCCTGCCCGCCGGTCTCGCCGACCTCGACCTCGAACTCGTAGTCGGCGGGCTCCCACTCGCCGTCCTTGCCGGTCGTGACCTCGGCCTCGCCCATCTCCTCGCCGGCAGCGTGGCGCCCGGCGCGCTTGCCGAAGACGATCAGCTCGGGCAGGGCGTTCCCCCCGAGACGGTTCGCGCCGTGGACCGACGCGCAGGCGCACTCACCGGCGGCGTAGAGGCCGCCGATGACGGTCTCGCCGAATTCGTTCGTCTCGATACCGCCCATTGCGTAGTGCTGACCGGGTTTGACCGGCATCGGCTCCGTGAGTCCGTCTGCGCCCTCGAAGTCCTCCGCGAGATGGAGAATGTTCTCCAGTCGGTCGAGAATGCGTTCCTCGCCCAAGTGCCGCATGTCGAGGTGGACGTACTCGTCTTCGATCCCGCGCCCCTCGTTGACCTCGGTCAGCTCGGCGCGGGAGACCACGTCGCGGGAGGCGAGCTCGCCGTCGTTGTTCGCGTAGCCGTGCTCGAACATGAAGCGCTCTCCCTTCTCGTTGTATAAGATTCCGCCCTCACCGCGGACACCCTCGGAGATGAGGACGCCAGTCGACGGTAGCGTCGTCGGGTGGAACTGGATGAACTCCATGTCCTCCATCGGGACGCCCGCGCGGTACGCCATCGCGACGCCGTCGCCGGTGTTTGCGACCGCGTTCGTGGTGTGATCGAACACCTGTCCCATCCCGCCGGTCGCGAGGATGACGCCGTTTGTGGCGCTAAAGCCGCTGATCTCGCCGCTCTGAATGTCGTAGGCGACGACGCCGTGACAGGTTCGGTCGGCCGGGTCGTCCTCGTCGGTAACGGCCAGGTCCATCACGTGCCACTCGTCGTACACCGTAATTCCGCGTTTGACCACCTGCTCGTACATCGTATGGAGCATCTGGTGGCCCGTCTCCGCGCCGGCGTACGTGGTCCGGGGGAACGACAGCCCACCGAACGGTCGCTGGGAAACACGTCCGTCCTCCTCGCGGGAGAAGGGCATTCCCCAGTGTTCGAGCCGGATGACCTCTTCCGGACTCTCCTGACAGAGGGCCTCGACCGCCGGCGCGTCACCGAGGTAGTCGGACCCCTTCATCGTGTCGTATGCGTGGTCCTCCCACGAGTCGGCGTCGCGCAGTGCTGCGTTGATGCCGCCCTCGGCCGCGCCCGTGTGCGATCGAACCGGATGGAGCTTCGAGACGATGGCCACGTCGGCCCCCGCTTCCTGTGCCGCGATCGCCGCCCGGAGTCCCGCCCCCCCGGCGCCGACAACGATAACGTCGTGTTCGTGCATTGTTGTATGGTATCTCGTT
>Ga0208283_10203_pt1 | contig 24029 bp, 29 predicted proteins | sample AntRauMetaRauer1_FD_184785 | JGI IMG/M metagenome (GOLD analysis project Ga0208283, IMG submission 184785) | Saline lake microbial communities from Rauer Lake, Antarctica, in enrichment culture - Antartic Rauer Lake 1 Metagenome Rauer1 (SPAdes)... ...
GAACAAGTGTGTCGATGGCTGTGCCACACAGCCGTTACTCCTATCCTCACCGTGAGGACTCGGAGTTATCTTCTGCCGCATATAGCCTATGTAGAACCAGTTACTTAATAGTTGTGGATTACCGTGGGATATCCGGCCAGAGTGTCATCGGTGGACTGGTCAGCAAGTGTCGGATTCACGCCCGCCGTAAACGGCGGGATTCTCACCTTGTGAAAAGATAGGTAGGATTATGAAACATAATACATCGTTATCGAGACCGGTTTCGGTGAATTTATTACTATACATGTGTTAAAAATTAGTATGCAAGATTCAGATTCGTTGGATAAATCTAGACAATCAGATACGGATGAAACTGTTCAATCTGCTGAACGGTTTGTAACGGATATTGAATCTAAAATGAGTTCACGCGTAAAGAAGGCACGCGAAGCTGCACGTAAAGCAGAACATGAAGCTAAGAAAAACGAATCTGAAGAAGTATCTAATAAAGACGTATTCTGGTCTCCGCCTGTTATTGGTGCTAAAGAGTATGTAGAACGCTCGTACGGTGAAGATACAATCACGCTCGAACTAGTATCTGAACTACCGAACGGTAACAAATACATCGAGGTACCGGCTCCATCAGAGAATAAAATCACAGACCGTTCGCACAAATTAAATAGATTACTGTCATTTTATGATATTGAACCAGATAAAATTAGTGATTTGTCTGGACACAGACTCCCCATTGAAACAAAAGGATATAAACAATATAATTCAACAGAACGGAATTTAGTTATCGATTATCCTCCGATTCAAACAATTCCAAATAGAATCAAATATAGTACAAAACGGGTATTAAAGAGATTAGGAATTATTCGGTGGGGTCATACCCCCCGACTGGAAGAAACGTGCTATTCAATGGACCCAGATAAATATCATATTGAGGGTACATATAGAGCACCCAAGATTTCACAGGCTGCATTCACGCATACAAAGATGTTTCAGGAAAATGATATTAAAACACATGTCATGACAGAAAAAGGTGTTGCATCATTATTCATTGGAAGTTTACTACTGACACTTGGTGCTTTTATAGCCACTGTAAAAACTCTAAGTCCAACAGCGGTATTCTTTGTAGGACTATTAGGTGTATGTTTGACGATAATGAATATTGCATTTCACCAACACGCACTTACATTTTGGACTAAAAAAGGCGTAAAAAAGATAAAGAAACGTTTCTTCCCAAAATAAATTTAAACCTATTAATCGTCGGTATCTTTTTTGTATTGGACTGATAATATTATGTAATGACAGATTATGAATTAACAAAGTTAGAAGAAAATGCAATACAAATTATTAATGAAAAAGATTTAGTATATCAAAATGAATTATACAAATTAATCGATTGTTCTTCCGGTCATGGTAGTAAAATAGCCAGAAAACTAGCTGAAAAAGAATTAATAATACGAGATAAAGACGAAAGTGGAAAATATATTTTAAAACGTGCAGATAAAGACCCTAAAGATTTAAATTATAACTTATTAATGTCCGGTGATATGTTATCTCCATTTATTGGTGAAGATGAAGTAGATATACACAGTGATAGATTTACAAAATGGCTTATGAATTTACCGGATAAAAAATAAATCGGCAGAAGTATTATTAATGTAATCCACATTTTATTAATAGATGACGGATATAAATTTTAAAGGTATTGTTGCATCAGGTATCGTTGTAGTAATAGGCATAATAGCCATAGTAGGTCTTACAGGATTAGTTATGGCATGGTCTCCAGTAGATGAAGGTAATGTCGGTGTTGTAACGCAATGGGGTGATGCTACTGGTGAAGTTTTACAGCCCGGTAGTAATTATATACAACCAGTTAGACAGAAATCAAATGAAATCACAACACGACCACAAACTGTAGATATGCAGGGTAATGACGAAGTATTTATTATAACTAAAGATGGACAAGACGTGTGGGTATCTTTAACGGTTCGTTATAGTGTAAATAAAGATGAAGCCGTTACTTTCTTTAGACAATATAAAAATATTGACCAAGTTGTTAACCGGTTAATTATTCCAACAGTAACGTCTAATGTAAGAAATGAGGCATCTGACTTAACTACGCGTGAAGTTATAACAAGAGAAGGCCGATTAGCTTTAGAAGCTACAGCAGAAGATTCTCTTAGAGAAAACTTTGATGGTTCTGGATTACAACTTGAAGCTGTTCAAGTCCGTGAAGTTAGACTTAATGATGAATTCGCATCCAAGTTAGAAGCTGTAGAAATTGAACGAACAGAACGTGAAAGAGCACTTATTGAAGCAAATACAACAGCAGAAGAAGAAGTAATTGTTGCAGAAGGTCAAGCTGAAGCAAATCGCGTACTGAGTGAATCACTTGATGACGCCGTTCTCACAGAACAATACATTAACGCAATAAAAGATAATGATAAGGTAATAATTGCTGGTGGTGGTGAAGACGGACAACCAATTATTATAGACCCAAGTAAACAAGATAGTTCTGAATAAATTGTAAATAAATCATTTTTTATTTAATCGAAGAAACATTTATAATAATTCTTGTACATATTACTAATATGAGTCCAATAATTATTTTAATTGCATTTGTTTCTATCATAACAATAGCTATTATTGTAATTGCATTTACAATGCACAAAATAAAATTAAATGAAAAGAAAACAGAACATGAACTAGAGCAAGAACGAAAAAAAGATGAGCGTGTGGATGATATGTTGAATAACGAATAATATAATTATTTTTCTAATTCCATTCTATCTAGTTCTTCAATCTGCTTTCGAATTACACCGTGTCGTTCGTCACTTTCTTGAATTTTAGTTTTAACAATTTCCATAAATTCATCAACCTGCTGTAAAATTCCTTCTGGACCTTTTGGTTTACCCATTAAGTCTACGAATAAATCACTTTCTGACGCTAATTCACACATATCAACGAGAATTATACCGAATTTTCTTTGATTTGACTATTTATCCATATCATTTTCATTATATAGTGTGAATGCTTGTTTTACTTTCCCAATTAATAATGTAGTTGCATGGTTATAATCCATACAATTATATTTATAGTATAGCGTTATATATTATTGGATTTCATTATTAATAATTTCTTTACACTTATCGATAACATACTCTGGTGATTGTTCTGCATCTACAACTGTATATCGTTCATTATCTTCTTCCGCAAGATTAAGATAGATATCTCGTGCTGCTTCTAATCTATCTCGTTTTTCAAAAACTTCTTTTTTATTATCTGCAATTCGTTCTAAACTAGTATCAACACTAATATCTAGAATAATCGTCTGGTCTGGAATTGTACTCCAACCGTTTTCTTGAATATTTTGAATCCATTGTAGTGTTTCACCATTAACAAGATTATCTAGAGCATATGTTTGATATGCGTAACGAGAATCTACGAATCGGTCTGAAATAACAAGTTTATTTTCTTCAAGAGCCGGATTAACATAATCTTCAATATGTTGGGCATGCTCTGACAAAAATAAGAAAAATAAACTCATATCACTCATATCTTCATCAGATAATGCTTTTCGTAATACGGTTCCGAGCCATTGGTCTTCTTGTGGTTCTGAAGTAAATACAGCATTTGGGAATTCTTCATTTAAAGACTCAAGAACGGTTGATTTACCTGCGCCGTCGATACCTTCAATCGTAATTAGGGTTCCGTTTTCCATATATAGTACATAGATTGGTTCGTATTAATACTTGTGAATTATTTGAGCGAAAATTATATATGCTTTACTAATAAAATATATGTATGGTTGTTAAATTACTATACTTTTCGGCAGAATGGTGTGGTCCATGTAAAACGCAAAGTCCAATCGTAGATGAAGTAAAAGAAAATTATGAAGAATCCGTAAATATTGTTAAAATTGATATAGATGATTCTCCAGATATTGGAACGAAATATCAGGTCCGTTCACTACCTACAGTAATAGTCCTTACAGAGGATGAAGATGGAAGTGAAAATTTACAAGAAAGATTTGTTGGCGTAACACAACAGAATGACCTTGAAGAAGCCCTTGATGAGGCTCTTGATTCGGAATAATACTTGTAAAATTCTTAATTGCGATTAATTTTATTTAATGCTTTTTCCATAGTAATAGCATTATCTGCATTTGAGGGATAATCTGAAAATACATCTGATACACCGTTTGGTATTTCATAAATAACATCTTTATCTTTTGTTGCGTATAATTGTTTATCCCAACCCTGTGTATGGAATTCAGTATCAAATGCATCTAGTGGAAATATAAGAATAGTATTCTTTTCAGTCATACCACCGAATACATATTTGACATTATTTTCTTGAAGTTCTTCAATAATAGATTTACTAATAGCAAATCCACCACCTTCAACTTTATAAATAATATCTCTTTGTCGTTTCTCAACTAAATAAACAAGACTGTTAAAATACGATGAATACGCAGTATACCCAACCGGTTTTTTGTTAATATTACCTTCTTTTCCAGCCTTAGCCTTTTTTTCTCCACCAATAATTGGTTCAACGCGACCTACATCTGGTGGTGTAGATGTACCATACATATCAAATATTTCTATAAGCTCTTCACTTACAGTAGGCAAATCATTAATTTCTGTATTCATATACAATAATTGGTTAGTGTAATCTTAATACTTGCGATATTATAAATATATTGTATTGTATATAATATCTGGTAATACAAACAATATGGTACAGACGAAACAAACTAAAAAATATAACTATTTTTTAATTTTTAGACCTAATCCTCTTGTTTTGCAATAGCTCCCGGTTCAAGTGCTGTAGCTAGTGCATTAACAACCGTAGCAAGTTCATTATCTGACACATCTTCTTTTGATGCAGCAGATTCTCTCATAAATTCATCAACGCCAATTTCAAGTCGCTTATAGAGTCTTTCAGGTAATTCTTCTGCATTTGACATTGCTTCTTGTAGAGGGTCATCTTCAAGGTCTTTTGTTCGGCGGACAGCCTGAATCTAACCTTACGGCTGAGGATTTTGATGATACATATGATTCATCCAATAGCAGTGATGATTCAGAGGAACAAGAAGACGGTGAGAACGACGAGCAAGACGGAGAGGGCGGTGATGAATCAGATGAACAAGAAGGTGATGAATCAAATGAAGAACTAGAATATTTGAAAGATAAAATGGATAAGAGTAGTGCAGAACGAGATATGAGTGATTGGTATAATACAGAGGCTGATTACGAATCCCCTACAAAATTCATTGAAGACCATTTCGATAATCTACAAGATATGCGAGCAGAACCGGAGACAGAAATTGGTGTTCGACAGAAAGAACGTGATGAACGAATGAATAATACTCATACTGCTATCGATGTAGAAGATATTATCGAACTATATGAAGACCGTTTTGCAGATGAGATTCGGGAAGCATTTCGGAAAATCAAGACGCGAGAAGCACCAAAACCAGCAGAATATGGACAAAGAATCAATGTTCGTGGCGTGATTCGAAAACGTTCCGGGGACCCTACAGAAGAACGACTGTATCTTGAAATGGACCAGTCAGAAGTTGGTGACCGGTGTATTACCGTCGTTGTAGATTGTTCCGGTAGTATGGATGAATCAGAGATTAAACTTGCTCTGATGGCTCTTGCAGATGCTTGTGAACAAATTGGGGATAGGTTCACGGCTACAGCATATTCAACAGAACATTGTCGTAGACATGGTGACCCCGGAATGAAGACAGACCTTATTACAGCACCCACAGAGAAATTCAAACCAGAACACCTAGATTCGTTTAACGCTCACGGATATACCCCAACAGCAAGTGATATTCAAGATGGGAGAGCACTTGCAGATATTACGCCAAATAGCGAGGATGTACTTATCGTTATTACAGATGGCGTAGCAAATGTTGACAAAGATAGTAATGTTCATTCTAATGAAGTAGGAAACCCTGCTATGGTTGAAGCTCAAGAACAGTTTTCAGCCGCAATCAATGAGGGAAAACGTGTAATTGGAATTGGTGTTGGTGACCACTTAGATGATAATGCAATGACGAAAATCTTCGGTAATTCATATATCCGAACAGATATGGATAAAATTGCTGATTCATTAGTTGAAATTTACCGAGGTCAGATGAGAACAACGAATTAAAAACACTTTTTGATAATTAATCTCCGAAATACACTAATAGGACGAGTAATATTGTTATAGTATGGATAATAGTATCGATATAAATGATAGATATATTGAAAATACAGAAGAATATGAAAGAGCGTTATCTGCTTTATCAATGCCAAACGGTCAACGTTTATCAGAAATAGCAGAAAGTAAATACAACTCTGTTCCTGAGGAAACACTTCGAAAAGTTACACGATATCTTGTAGAAGAACATGTTTTATTATTAGATTCTGATGGTGAAAAATCAGACCCACGTATATATCGTAATAATGTAATGTCTATGTTTCAAATGGTTTGGAGAGTATATACTGTAAGAGGCCCTGAGGGTCTAAATGAAAGATTAGACGAACTCTATGAGGAAATAGACGCATATAAAAAAGAAACAGGTTGTGATACACCTCAAGAACTCCTAGACGATATTAAAGATGAAGATAAGGATTTATCTCATATTGAAATAGATAATCTTTATGATGTTGATAGTACAGGTGAAATATTCTGGGATGTATATAGTCCGTGGTCAAATAAATTAAGAGAAATTCAAAATGTAAAAACGACAATAAAATTATCAGAAGAAATATCTGAATCTATGAGTTATATAGATATGGATGTAAACGGGCAATATGGAGACTTTTCAAATATAAATGCAGTTCGTTCAAAATTAGGTTTGGAAGAACAACCCCCAGATGATTCAATACTTAATGAAGATGGAACATTAAAAGACTAAATGTCTGCGCATATTATTTTTTTACGTGGAATTAAATATTTAACGTATACACAAAAGATTTATATATGGATTTTGATAAATTCAAAAAAAGAGTATAATATAAAATTAATTGCTGTTGTAGCAATCGTATCGATTATACTTGTTTCATCTGTTGCGGCTGGTGGAGCATATTATTTATTATCTGATGATTCATCTACAGAACAAGAAGAAACATATGGTATGTATGAAAATATACCATCCGAATCTGATTTTGTAATGCAAGTAGATTCTATTGGATTAGTTGAAGACCAGATAACAAGAGATATAGCAAATGAATTACACGAAGAATATCTTGGTTCGTCTGGAAATTGGTATAATCAATCACTAGAATCTGGTTATAATTCTACGAATCAACAATTAAATTCGAGTGAAATTACCTCAGATGTTGATATACGAATTAAAGATGTGAACAATATTATGATATTTGGACAATACGGTGAAAATATAAGTTTAGACCAAATAGAAAATACAGATAATGTTAATGTAAGTGGAGGGTATCTTATGGACATTAATTTATCTCAAAGTGAAATTGAAACAATAATAGAAAATTCAAATGATTCTGAATTAAATACGACAGAATATAAAAACCATACAATATATAAAAATATTGAAGCTATGAATTCAGCAAACGAACAAGAATTCCACGGCGTTGTATTAGAAGATAATATTATTGCGTTATCAAATTCAGAAGAATTTACAAAAAATATAATTGATACACACAAAGGAGACACAGAACATATTAATACAAGTTTAATACCTGAAAACTATGACGATACATATGTATCTCTATCAATGGATAATATTGGACCAATATATGATGAAGTTATGATGATGTATGATGATATTGAAAATGACCCTGCATATCAACAAATGTCAGAAGAAAATAAACAGAGAATAAAAGATTTAAAAGAAATGCCTACTCCACAAAAATTACAAATTAGTTATACTACGGATGGAAATAAAACGATGTATCTAGATTCACAATTTACCTTCGACACCTTAAAAGCCGCATCAGAAGTTAATCGGTACTTCGAAGAATCTAACGAGAGTATACAAACAGATGTAACTTTAGATACGACGACCGTTCGCGTTAATCAAAAAACGACAAGTGATGTTGTTATTAAAAGTATAAAAGAATATGGTGAAAAAATTACAAACCCATATGCTTCAATTGCAGATGCGGATATATCTCAAAGTGCAAATTACGTTAATGGTACATATAATATAGATGTTACATTATCTAATAAAAAACAGATAGATTACGCTTATGTTCAAGTAATAAATAATCAAGATGCAGAAAATAATATTACACAAGAATTAACTGAATAAGGTTCATTAAGTAGTGTACCTACAAAACATAAAGAAACAGCTATGATAAATAATGGAGATAAAGTAACAATTCAGGAATTAACAGGAAATGAAAATATAATTGTGTATGGATATTCCCAAGGTGATTCTAATATAATTCGAGAATACACTGTTCAAGATACGATGAGGGTATCTTAAGATAACTAAACATAATTATATTTAGTATATTTGTGCGTAGGTATTTAACATATTGAAACATATATTACATATGGATATAGGTTCATATATAGATAAAATTGGCCATAATATTACGGTGGTCGCTACTCTCGCTATTATCGTTTTTATCTTAGTTTCAACAGTTGTATTGGGTGGTTTTTATTATATGCAATCTGAAGATTCAACTGTAGATGAAATAAACGAGGTAGATGAAACAAATGAAATATATGGATTATATGAATATGTACCAGTAGAATCTAATTTCGTTTTACAATCGAATAATGAAGCAATTCGTAATAATAATTCAACCAAAAATGTTTCTAATAAATTGCAAAATAATATAAGTAAAAAATTAAATACAATTAATAATTCAACGCTTATTAATTATAACATACAAGATATAGATAATAAAATTATATTTGCGTCATTTGATGATACAGATGATACGCAAATGAATATTAGCAAAATCGGTATGATAATAGAAATTTCTATGACTAAAAAAGAAATCCAAAAATCTATTAAAGAAAATAAGAGTACAAAAATCAAGTACAAAAATCAAACGATATATCATAATACAGATAAAAACATATTTATTACAGTATTAGGTGGAAATATTACAATCACAGATACAGAAGAATTTATGAAAACAATTATAGATACAAAAAATGGGGAAAAAGAATATATTAATAAAGAATTAATTCCAGATAATGGTACGGCAGATGAAATTTGGATTGGAATTAATAATATGAATATTTTATCAGAAGAGTTACAAAATAATTCTTTAATAATAAACAATATAAACGAATTACCAAAACCACATACTATAACAGTGAACTACAAAACAAATAACATAAATGAAATAAAATTAGATACACAATTTAAACTTGATTCACTTGAATCTGCATCTAAGGTTAATAGAGCGATGAAAAATACAAATACAGAAATTCAGACGGATATAACACTAGATAAAAAAACGGTATATATTGAACAAAAAATGCCTTTAAATACTTTAATATCAAAAATCATGCCGTTATTTAATACATACGATGAACAGATTTCTAATACAGATACACCTAAACCTACTGTTTTCATTAAACAACTGAGAAATAATAAAGTTAATATTGAAGTTTTAGAAGTCGGTAATATAGACAAATTTAATGTTATTAATCATAATAAAGAAATTGTAGGTACAATTGATGCAGAATATAATTCTTCTGAAACATATATAAATTTAGATTCCCCACATGAATATGATATTCACGGAATTCTTGCAAATGGAACTACAATAAAAGATATCGATATAATATATAAATCATTTGAAGAAATAAATAATCTCACATATGGTGAACTAATTGATACAGAAATAAATAATACAACAAATGAATTAGAAATAATAATTAATGGATACAAAGATATATCTAAATTTATTATAATCGACCATAATGGTAATATAGTAGATATTATATCAAAATCAGATACAGGCTCTACATATAAATATCCAGATTTAAATGAAAGTACGTATACTATTATCGGTGAATCAGATGCCGGTTCTGAATATATAATCAAATCAGGAGATTATATAAATGATACAAATACAAATGAAACACGATTTGAAAGTGGAAAAACATCTATGAACACAAAATTAAATGAAGATACAGGTGAAATAGATATACTAGTCGTTAAAAATGAGCGTTTTGATAACTTTCAAATACTTAATCCAGATGGAGATATTATCGACATAATTGATGGACAGATAGGAAACGTTGAATCATATCCAAATTTGAACGATGGTTCATACGGTATTATTGGTATTAGTGAAAGCGGCTACACAGAAGTCATTAAAGAACAAACAAAAAAAGAAAATACGATTATATCTGATGGTAATACTACAAATGATTCTGAAAGTGATACAAGTGGAGATGATATGAACTTAGAAGATGACAACAGTGATACTACTACAGATGACAACATTGAAAATAATACAACAACTTCAGAAACTGTGAGTAATACCACGCAAGTTAGTGAGAAAACATCAAATAATAAAGAGTATATAGAAATTACTGTAGATGAAAATGAATTAGTTGAAGAATTTGTAATCATTGACCCAGATGGAATCTCATATACGATGTCAAGTGAAGTAGGAACCACAAATGAATATCCTTACGTTGAAAACGGTTCATATACAATTGTAGGTATACTTGAAGATGGGTCTGAAGAAGTAATAAAAACAGTTAATGGATGATTGCAAATATTTATCAAAATATTATTATATTTTAATTTATAATTATAAATATTAATAGAAAAATCTTTTAACGTGGTCTTCCGTCGATAATACACACAGCATAATCTCACTAACAGTGTTGTTAGTGGGGTTCTGTTACCGAGGCCCTAAAACAGGGGAAATTCAAGCCAAATTACCGACGTTATACAAGTTGACTTGTAGTTGATGTAAACTACACTTGTATTAACTAGGTTCGTTAGACTTGAGTCTATTCTTAAAACAACGTAAAACAACGTTTAGTCCAACGTAGATAGTAAAAATCTCGGTAACAACACTGTAAGTGAGATTATCTGATATGTTTTTTAGAAAAATAGAGGTTTATCATCTAAACTCTCTAATATCATTTCTTTTTGTTCCTTATTATCTACATCTGTTTTTGGATTAACTAGCTTCGCTCTATCTTCTCGTTCCATTTGTAGTATATCTATTGAAGAAATATTTTGTGGTAATTTTGTTTCATTTTCATTTTCAAATATGATAATATTTTTATCATCTTTCAATTCATTTTCGCATACAGAACAAACAAAATCATGCTCTTTATCTATGGATACGGCTTTCAATTGTCCACCACATCCAAGATGTATTGCACACCATCCAGAAGATGAATTAATATTTTCTTTTGTCATATTTAATTTACTGTTTTAAGAATATATACTTCTTTCTATTTTTGATTAATTCCTGTGTCGATAAACTCATATCCTTTAATTAAAAATAATTATATAATGAATAGTGTGACATTACTATTTTGGTTGTTTGTTTTAATTGTTATTATAGATATATATGTAATATTTTTTACCGATATACAATTAAAAAACTTTATATTAAGTGAATCATTTATATTATTAATTGGCGCTTCTTTTTTGAGATTTTATTACAGTGTAGGTGTATTAACAGATTTTGAAAATTTGGATTCTACCTTATATTTACTCTTGTTTGGGGTATTCTTTTTCTAGGTGTGTATTTGATATGGTGGGTTTATTTCTAATTTGATAAATTGATTCTTTATTTTATATAATTTTACTAATCCCAGCGTCGATAAACTCATATCCTTTAATTAAAAATAACTATATAATGGATATCATTACAGTACTAGACTTAACAAATATTATTTTGATTTTGTTAGGTATCATAACGATATGTACTACAGGTATTATCTCAAAAAAATTTAATTTAAATAAATCATTTGTTATTTCTGTTACAGGTATATTTGTAGGTGGATTTCTACTTGCAAGTAGTTTAACGACCATTGAACAAATGAGATATGTTGTATTATCTTTATTTTTGTTCGTTATATTCCCATGGATTATTGCCTATATTGTAACATGGATGTTCTCTCAGGATACAAATAGTGTAAGAATTAAGTTATCTACATTCATATCATGGTGGTTGGGTTTAATTATTATTACAACAATAAGAATATTTTCAGGATGGGGTTTTGAATCTATATGGGCACTTATATTCCTAGGATTATTCCTATCTTTGTCAAATGGAGTTATAAGTGGAATTATAAGTACATATCTTATATCACAAATCGAAAAAATAAATCCAACACAGTAAAATTAAATTCTATTTACGTTCTATTCCTCAGTTTCATCTTCTGTTTCTTCTAATGTTATATTTACAGGACTTGAATTACTATCAATAACATCAGATTCATTTATTGAAACTATTTGTACCTTATTACTTTCAGAACCTTCAACAACATACGCACTTTGTGCTTGAACGGCTGGAGGATAATCAACATCATCATATCCTGTTGTTGAATATGGAACTACGGTGCTAAATTCACCGTTTGTATTTGCTTTTGTTTCTTGTTTATATTCAAATGTCAAACCTGTATCAGGGTCAGACAACTGAACAGTTAAAGTAATCATTTCTCCCGGTGCAGCACCATCTCCAGATATTTCAGAACCATCAACTTTCTCAAATATCTTAACTGCACTAGGGTTTGAATTAAATTCTGTTACAGATATATTCTCTGTTGCAGAATTGAATATCTGATTTATTTCAGAACCAACGGCAGGATTCTGGAATGCTCCATACGGACTAGATTTAACAAGTCTATAATTTTCAAGAGCATCTACTTTTTCGGATGGATTTGTTCCAAATCCACCAAACGCAACTTCATCATTATTTTCTGCATATTGTCTAGCTTCATTTGTGGTATTGTGTACAGTCACAGGATTCTGTTGCGGTATCAAGGTTCTATATACTTGACCTTGTTGTGTGCTTGTCGTTGAATAATCAACTGTGTATGGACCCGGTTCCATTTGGCCACCATGACCATAGTACAGTCTAATTACCATTGACTCATAATATCTTTGACTTCTTTCAAACGACGCAATCCTTTGACGTTGACCTTGACGTACATAATATGGTGTAACTAAATCTTGCGTTGATACATTATCATTAAATTCAGGCATTGCGGTAAATTTACTAAATGGTGAGGCCATCTGCCAATCTATCGCAATATATTTTGCCTCTGCATCTTCATTCATATTAGATATTACTTCTTCTGCTTCTTCAGGATTATCTGCTAATAAGAATTGAGATGATTCTTCAGCATTTTGTTGGAATGGGTTAGATACAGGTGACCTATCTCCTGTTACGGTTATCCAATGACCGTAATCCCACCAAGACATTACACCATACGTGTCTGAATCATAGTTATATGGTTGACTATCTGTTGATTCATAGTTTGGTATATTATCATATTCCGTTGACTCACTCATCCATTCTAATGGTTCTTCCCAATCTTGATAACTATCAATATTTACACGTTCTGGACCTCCGAATACCGTTCCAGATACCGGGAAGAATAAAATTGGAACAATAAGCGTAACTATAAGCAAAACGGCAATTATTTGATATCCTTCAATATCACCTATGTCGTCAGGAACATTAACATATGTGATTATTTGACGTATTGCTAACATTGAGAATATAGCTACGATTGCAGCAAGATAATAATTAAATCGAATTGTTCTAACACTGATTATTACAAAGAATACACCTACAACGGAAAGGAATATGTTTGATGCGTATCCTTTTGTATTTCGTGAACTTCCAATTTCACCTAGTATCATCATTACGATGCCCGCAATGGCTGTGAGTAATAATAATCCATATTGAGAATTCGACAATGCTATTATTGTTGTAGATTGTTCTTCTGCAATTGTTTGAACACTTTCACCACCTAATCCGAATGGATATCCAAGCAATCGAACAATATTTTCAAATATATTTGTTAAAATACTCGGTTGTACAATAGCTAACAAGGCAAATGCTAATATTCCTGTACCAATAGATACACCTCTAAATTTATCTTTTGACCAATTGTTTTCCTGCCCATATTTATTATATGCAAATAGCATTACTGTACCAACTAAAGATAGTCCTACAACACCAACGTGAAGAATAGATGATTTCGCAACTGTTATATCCATTGTTGGACCTTCAATTAGTACGAATATCAGGGATGATACTAGAAGCGTAATGTATGTTAATAATACTGGTTCTATAGGAACTTTTGAATCATAATTTATTAACGAATGTATTCCAGCACCGAAAGCAAGTAATCCAAAGAAGAACATAGCTGGTGGCCATGTACTGTAATAAATTAAGAGTGCGAATGCTGCTAAACCTGTGGATTTTAACCATGGTTTTAAATTATTCCATTCTCTTAATTTTATCATGCTCCACGTTATATTTTCTTCTTCAGCTTTATCGATTGCTTTTATTGTGAATAATACAGCTATCAGTAAGAACAAAACCTCTAGTACGTGATGTTGTGCAAAACCAACAACGGTTCTTTCATACAATGTCCCCGGTATGAAAGTTAAAATACCAACGGATGCTACGCTCACCCATTTGGAACCAGATATGTACTTTGTTAAAAAGTACAATGCAACAAGAACTACTACGAAAAATGCTGGTGATGAATAAGCCATTATTTGTCTTACTAGTTCTTGTGATGGATTACCTAGTCCAATAACTAATGAAATTGTAGCTAATATTTGGTCATATAATGTACCAAATGTTCCTGCGTCTGCTCCTACAGGATAACCACTTTTTGGGTCAACACCTATTGTAAATGGAAAATTATCTATAGTGTATTGTATAGCTCTATAGTGATACCATGAATCATTACCTAAAAGAGCTATAACACCAGAGTCTGTTATTAATTTTTCATATCCGCGTATTCTTGTAGTAAATGCAATAAATGCAATAATCAAGAAAGCATAAATATGTCCATATGCATACAATGCATCAGAAATACTTTCTGTAAATTTCTTATTTTCTTTGTTTTTTGCCATCTGTAATATATAATATGTATCCACTAATATGAATGTAATGCCATTTTTAATGAAAATAGAATCATAATCTGAAAATTATATCGAACAAAATGTTTAATTCATCAAAATAACACAGAATCAAATCAAAAGACTTAAAAGTAAATAACTTATATAATATAATAGATAAAAATTATGGCAGAAAACAACGCAAAAAGCACATCTCTCCGATTTATTGTCCCAACAGCAATTTTGACGATGGGATTGGCTTTAATTAGGATGGATGTTTCTATCACTCTACTAACACCTCATGAAATCACAACTTTAGGTGTTAGTTTTTTTGCGTTAGGTGCATTTTCATTCGTCATCCGAATTAACGACGCACGAAACGAGATATTAGATACAGATGATAAGGTTGCAATCACGCACGTACTCGTCATATATGCTGCAATAATGACGATGGCCACATACGAAAATATCCTTGCCATAAAAACCGTCACATTCACAATTTGTGTCATTATGGGGTTAGGTATTTTTGCCGCGCTATTGGCCAACAATTCTGGTGTGGAGCGGTTCGAAGTTTCGTCGTAGTTTATTTTTGTATTTTCAACTAATCTATATATCCTATAGATATCTATATTTATCAGTAGTATAGGAGAATACCCCGATGCTTGACATCGGGGATGAATCCCTGCAGTAATCGAAACAATTAAATACGAACGATTGTAGTATACAATTGTGAAACTGGCGTACAAGTATAAAGCTCACCCCACAATAAAACAACAGGAAGAGTTACAACGTCAGTTCAAAACACACGCAACAATATTCAATAAAGCACTTGAAACACTAGATGATGAGTGGATTCCCAAGTACAAAATGTACAATCAGTTACCAACGTGGAAACAAGAAAATCCAAACCTGAAAACCGTCCACTCTAAAGCCGCTCAAGAAACCGTAGGGCGAATATACCGAGCTATAAGTGGATTATCTGCTCAAAAACAAAACGGACGAAAAGTTGGAAGACTTCGTTATAAAAATTCACTTAACAGCATTGAATACAACCAATCCGGTTTTAAAGTAAATGATGATACTGTATACTTATCAAAGATTGGTGATATCCCTATTACCAAACACCGACCGGTCGAAGGTAATGTGAAAGGTGTCACTATCAAGCAGTCTCAAACGAGTGAATGGTATATCAGTGTAATTGTAGACGTTGAAACAACAAAAGAAATACCAATCGAAGACATAGAAGAAGATAATGTTGTTGGTATTGATGTTAACGTTTCTAACTTGTTTGCTGATACCGAAGGTAACAAACTCGAAAGTTTGTATACGTTCTTGAAACCTGAGTTAGAACGTGTACGGAAAGAACATCGAAACTTATCTCGTAAGGAATACGAATCTAATAATTGGTATAAGCAAAAGCAGAAACTTGCAAAAGCATATGATAATTTGGTGAACAAGCGAGATGACATGTTACATAAACTGTCACGATGGTATGTTGAGAAGTATGATTTAATCGCATTAGAAGATATTGATTCCAAGGAGTTATCTGAGAAAGGTAACGGACTTGGAAAATATATTCGGAGTCAAGCGTGGAGTCGGTTCGCTGAATTCGTGAGTTACAAAGCTTCACAAGCTGGGACTCACGTTGTTCAAGTGGACCCTGCGTATACAAGTCAAGATTGCTCTAATCCGTCTTGTGATGCCCGTGAGAAGAAGTCCTTATCGGAACGAGAGCATTCATGCTCAGAGTGTGGATTGTCGATGGATAGGGATGTTAACGCGGCGTGGAATGTGTTGTTTAAGAGTTTTGATAAGATAGGTCAGGGATTGGCCGAATTGACGCCTGTTGAGACTGGAACCGCTGATGAAACGCTTGTTTCGTTAAGTTCTGTCGTAGACGCAGGAAGCCTCGATGCTTGACATCGAGGTTATTCACTTGTTATGATTGTTATAATCTTATGAATATACATTTGTGTTTATTTCTTAACTAAACGAATTACCGACCTTGGAACTACTGTGTTTTAACAGAGAAATACTTACAACTAGTCCAGCTAGACCAAGCAATGTCAATAGTGTGAACGTGAATATGTATTTTAGACTAAAGCCTGAAAGCATTAGTCCAAAAAATAATCCGCTCATACCATACAACATATCCATATCTTTCTGTGCTTGGTCATGTGGCGTACCCGTAACAGACGAGTATAAACCGGAGCATTTATTGTACGTTTTCTCTGCAATTCCAAGTGGTTTGTGTTTGTTTTCATTCATTGTAAACCATTCCTACTACATTCTATTATTGGGGTAAGAGACCTTAAAGGTTGTGAATTCGGGCGATTAGCATAATTTATATGCTATTGAAATACATCTATAATTGGTAAAAATTAGAAAATATATAATAAATAAATTTAAAAATAAATAATTATTTAATCATCAGATTGTAGTGAACGTATTTCTTGAATATTTCTTTGTACATTATTTTCTTCTTTACTTGTTAATTCATCTGAATGTTTAATAACTATAGACAATTGATTTACAAGTGTCATCATTGCTTCTTGTTGTTTGTTTTTACTTTTATGTACATCTGTCGATTTAATACCTAATTCTGAATATGAAATATCGATTTCATTTTGTATTTCGTTTGGGAGTTTATCGTAATCAAACTCCGCGCTATTTACTTCTTTTTGTTCAAAGTGTTTTTTTATTAAGTCAAATAGTAGGTGTAGTTGAGTTATTTCTTGTTTCTTCATATTTATTACAATATATCAATACCTTATTAGTTTTATGATTGATATTAATTATACATACAATATGGAATTAAAATCGAAGCAATTAACCTATGTGAATCATTCTATATTATAATGGCAACAAATTCGGTTCCAAATGAAATATTAAATACAAATCCAGTTAGTTTAGTTACAAGTAAATGGTCTCATCCGATTGAAGGATTTACACCACACCCAAAATACGCTACACCTCTACAGTATGATTTAACTAAAAATATTGATAATACCATTAAAGAATCACAAAAAGAATTAAATAAATCAGAAGTTATTCTTGCCCATGAAACTACAGAAGAATCTGCAATAGAAATTATAAATTCAGGATTTAAATTAGAAGAAAAAGGTTCTTGTCCAATAAGAAACAAAGCTATATTTGGATGGATTCATAAAAAAGATATTGGATATTTTTCAAAAACAGAACATTCTTCAGCTAATTATACCGTTTTATTCAGTGTTCCACGAAATCAATTGTTTGTTAGTTCATATTCTACAAGTGCAACACAACTTCTATTAGGTGAAATAACAGAACAAGAATATGAATCCAAACACGTATTAGAATATAGTGATTATGAATCAATTCATTGGACCTGTCCTACGAAAGTCAATCACTTAAATTATACTGCAGAATCACTATTACCCTCAAAATAAATAAATATTATATATCTAAACTACCACGAAATGTTGTTTTTCTCCATTTTTTAGCAACATATGTATATTTATCAAGATTCATTAATACATTTGGATTAGATAACAGTGTTAAACTAAGTGAATCTGCTGCTGGCTTTGAATTAATACGGAAAGATATTACATTCCCTGATGTAATAATGTGTTTTTTATCCGAATCAGATAATGATTGTATTACATTTATTATACCTACATTAGATTTTCGACCCATTGAATAAAACTTATTTGTATCAATATTTGTTCTATCTATTTCATCATAACATAGTACGAATTTATTTTCTTTAACATTATCTTGAATTTCAATTTCTTTTAATAATTTATTGGAAAATACTCCTGCAATAAGTGAAATATCCTCTGAATGAATGAAGTTTTTAAATTTTAAAATAACGGAAGTAGAATCTTTTACAATATCCGAAATATTTATTGTTGATTTTTTACGCCCAATACTATTTATTATTTCATCACGGTTTATTATTTGTTCTAAACTTTTAATAATATGATTATTTTTATCTAAAACAACATTTCGAATTAAAGTGTGCTTGTGCGTAGGAAAATTATAATTTGATTTAGAAAATACATCCTTCCGAAGGTCAGGATTTAGAAGACAATCATAAATAAGTTTAACGGTGTATTCTTTATCTAATTTAAGAATTGCTTCTGTAATTTCTGATAATAAATCCATATGTTGTACAGGAAAAATAGATTGGTCTATATTCTTTTTTACCATATCATTTACAATATTAACAGTCATATCTATTTCATCTTGATAATGTATATCTTTTTTATCTCTAATAATATTCATTACATTAAAACCATCTTTAGGACCAAAAGTATACGACTCTGTTTTTTGTGAATTTATTTCACTTTCTGTAATATCTCCTTTATTTGTAAAATAACATAATCCATGGTCATCTTCAACGAGTTGATTCACAATATTTTTTGCCATTGTTGTTTTTCCCATACCTTTTGAACCTAGAATATTTAAACCTTTGTAAATTGATTCAGAATTGATAAAATTTGTATTGCCTCTATTATTTATACCTAATTTTATTTTCGAATCAAGATAACAATCACGACATTTTCCTTTTTCTTCAATATATTTATACGAACCACACTCAACACAATTAGAAATTCTCATATATTAATATATATCTAATTAAATATAATAGTTTCCTAATATACTATTTCTTGTATGTAGTAATAACGAAATCAGTCAAAAATTCATTACTATCCTACAAATTTATATATGTGGGTGAATTAGTAATAGTTTAGAAATAAAAAATAATATATTCTACGTGATTTAGGTATAGGTTGGGTTAGGGTCAGACTCTTCATCATCATCTGAATCCTCAATATCTTCAACTCCACCTTCAACATGATTTATAGCATCCATATTTTTATTTACAGAAACATGCCATCGGTCATATTCTTCACCGTAGTTCTCAAGTTTATTACTAACGTCAGATTTTATATTATCATCATTGACATTAATTTCTAGTTCGTATTCTTGTGGATTCTTACCGATACGATTCATATTTGCACTTATTAGATTATTATCGAAATAATATGGTGAAACAGCCGTCATTAAATTTTGATAGACAGATTTCTCAACCTGTCGGATTGATTTTCGTGCTGCAACGTTAAATGCTCGCGCAGCATACCCAATAGATTCGGTCCAATTCTTAAACACTTCATCAGGTTCTCCTAAATCTTTATATGAATAGATTACTTTTTCACCAGCAATTTTCATATCTTTCTGTGGTTTATTTGCTTCTTTTTCCTGCTTATTTTCTGACATCATTGCTTTTTCAGCAGTTTTCTTATTTACATCCTCACGAATATTTTCACTAGATTTTGGTCTCCATTCATTATATTCGTTAATTTCATTTTCTATATTATATTCTTCGTTGTTGTTTAATTCTTCTAACGCAAAAGCTATTTTCTCTCCGTGTTTAACAACATCTACCCAGTCTCCTGTTACTTTAAATCCTGATATACTTTCATTGTAATCTGACATTAATTTTTACGTATATGTCATGTAAACGCAATACCCCTTAAAACTGCTGGTTTAAAGGTCTTAAAATACCTTTATAGAACATCTTTATAACTTATGTAAATAACTAAAACAAACATACATGTAATCAGAGAGTTTTTATACTTTGTTTTCTTTTATACGTATACAACCGAATCTCACTAACAGTGTTGTTAGTGGGGTTCTGTTACCGAGGCCCTAAAGTAGGGTCGAAACAAGCCAAAAAACCGAAGTTATACAACTTGACTTTACGTTGTTGTAAAGTATAATTGTTTTAACTAGGTTTGTTAGACTTAAGTCTATTCTTAAAACAACGTAAAACAACGTTTAGTCCTACGTGGACGGTGAAAATCCCACTAACAACACTGTAACTTAGATTATTTTACATTACGAATCAAGAATATAATAAATTATCTTAATCAATGTGTATACAATAGATAGAAATCGATTCATTTAATTAAACAGAGATACAATAATATATTACGATGGGAATTGAAATTCTGGATATAGAACCGCAGATTTACGTTTCTTCAGACGAACCTAAACCAGAATTAATTGATTCAATTGAACACAGACGGATGCATGACAAAAAGCCTGAAGGTGGATTATGGACCAGTACGAAATATCAAGATGATAATATAGTTACGTCTGCGTGGGTTGATTGGGCTGAAGGAAACCTACGTCGCTACGAAAATAATGACCTGAATGTTTGGGAACTAACTGTTGATAACCCGTGTAAGGTTCTTCAGATTAACACAAAAAATGATGTAATTGAACATAGTGAAAAATATACTGATGCGTATCAGAATGAGAGGCATAAATTTGACTGGAGTTATATTTATGAAGAATTAGATTGTGATGCAATTTGGCTAACCGAGACAGGAATGGTAAATCTTGTTGGTGTACTCGTTAGTGATGAATATTCTATGCGAAGTTGGGATGTGGAATCAATGTTATGGTCAGATTGGAAATTTTCTAGTGTAGAAAAGGTAGGAAGTATATAATTTAGTATGACGGAAGTTATATACGTATGAGATATTATTTTTATCTTAATGTCTAGTCAAAAATTACAAAAGTTGGTTAAAGAAATAAATTGCATTCAGTTAGAAGATTTTGAAATAATGATGTTATATTCTCGTCATTATTCTAATGGATATTGGTGGGAAGAAAATATTGACGGAATTGTAAAAGAATCAGATGAATCTCGTAGAGAAGTTATATCAAAATTTCTCAAGTGTGTTGATTGTGTATCGTTAACCTACTAAATCGTACATCGAAAGCTTTATAATATATCCCCTCATTATGTATGATAAGAGGAAAACCATGATGTCTAATACACAAACTAAAAATCGACGCACCCATCCTACATGGACAGTCGATACTATAACGTGTGTGCGGACACATTATGGTGGACACGATATTGTCCCACAATAATTTTTTACCACGGAACACAGTCCTAGGCTGGAATCAAATGCCTTGGAATGTGGAAATGGTGAACTAAAAAACTTCAACACACAAGAGGTACGTGTGTACATTAAATAACAGGTGAAAACACTCATGATAATAAGTGAGTGGGAATCGCCCTATCGCAAACATCACAGCCCAACTTTACATCCTTTGGATGACATTGTTGGGTCACAGCCACCTTGAGGGGGCTGAAATTTGCAAGGTCTAGGGCGACTTCGTGGAAAGGCGAAGTCAGACATAAGATTCCCGTACCCATGAAGGGTCAAAGCAAGCCTCACGGACGACACCCAATGAAGATTAGTTAATACTATTAGAGGGCGTCGTATGTCGCTGGAGACTCTCTACTGGCGTGGTAGTACACGTTCGGAGGAAAGTCCCCACACCCAACGTCGTAGTGAAATATGCGGCGAGCAATTAGTACTGTTTTTAACGACAGGTCGTAAACTCTTACCAGAGTGAGCGAACGTCACTGCTATAGAAACGTATCATGTTAACAGGAGCTATGAACGCTTATAATATACAAAGAAAAAGATTACACTTGCCTATATAAGTATGACTGCGCTGAAACGCGTAACTCAGAACATATAGCATTCGTGTAAATGAATAATTTGTATATATGTAAGTTGAGCTTTGAATGTTAATATTCTGGAACGAGCATACTACTAAGGTGCAAGCCTTTAACAAGTGCGCAGAGAAATTGCGAGTATACATAGAATGATAAAACATACTAAGTATAACAGAATGGGGCTTACTCCCAGTGACTTGCATACGATAATGTTTTCCGTGAAAACATACACAATATGGATTTTGTAGGATTAATCTACCTATGAAATCCGCTTAATAGTATCGCTTACGAATAAGAATAGAATTAAATGGTAAATTATCCATTAAAAATAATATAAATAATAATCTGGTGGATTTGTATCGAATAAGACCAAAGCACGAGAAATTGTGCTGGAGGTTTGTTTCCTCAATTATTGCGGATTACCCAATCCGTAATAGTTATTCAACAATATACGTAAATTTCGAATACAACCAGAATAGGATTGAAATAGCACAGTGAATAACGACAAATGCCACCGATATTATCCCGCTCTTAGTTCAGCCCGGCCAGAACGTTGCGCTGTAGACGCAAATGTCCTCTGTTCAAATCAGAGAGAGCGGACTTCAAAATTATATAATATCAGTGTATACACGCGTGATTGGGGTAGTGGTATCCTATTAGATTGCCATTCTAATGACGTGCGTTCAATTCGCACATCGCGCATAACGCTCTCGACTACCATACCGGGGGTAAATAAACAAGTCATGACCTGTTGGAAACCTTAGTATTCCCATATTAGGGGTGAACGGTAATACCTCCTGCCGAATTGGTGTAGTGGACTATCATACAACCCTGTCACGGTTGTGACGTGGATTCGAATTCCACATTCGGCGTTTTGAAATAAAAACATTGATTAGTAAGTGAGAACAATACTATCATATGGAAAAGAAAATTGGACCTATCTGATTTACATATGATAGAACGGAAGGTTTAACAGGAAAAGAGAGAATCATAACTGTTCTGTCCGGTTTCATACTATATCTCGCGTTAGTATATGGAATGCTCTCACCAACAATAAAAAATATTGCCATTGGTACACTTGTATCTACACTCCTTGTTATTGGGATGAAACGATGGTTCAAGTATCAAGAAGCAAAAGAAAATCGTCAAGAGTTAGAACAATAAAGGTGTTACAATTATGTTTATACCACTTAAAAATGAAATTTATGTAGATAAAATCACGGAAGATAGTGTTCACTTAAAAATAAAAGGTCTTGTTTCTAAGAATGGAAATGATTCCAATGGTGAACAGAAAATTGACGTGTCTCACAAAAAAGCAAAAGAACTAATTAAAGAAATGGAATCCGGTATTCCATAATTAATTTGCCAAGGTGCCAGAGTCTGGCCTTACGGATTCGCCTGCAGAGCGAAATTACGTCGGTTCAAATCCGACCCTTGGCTTCGTATAGT
>Ga0208283_10206_pt1 | contig 23783 bp, 21 predicted proteins | sample AntRauMetaRauer1_FD_184785 | JGI IMG/M metagenome (GOLD analysis project Ga0208283, IMG submission 184785) | Saline lake microbial communities from Rauer Lake, Antarctica, in enrichment culture - Antartic Rauer Lake 1 Metagenome Rauer1 (SPAdes)... ...
CCGCCGACAGCGACAGCTCTCCGTCGATCCGTCCGTAATTCTCTCGTCGAGACCGTCAGTACAACCGCTTCGACACAGAACTCAGGCCGCAGAAACAGCTAGCCGAGGATGCTTTGTGAGGTACTGATTCTGATTTCAACTCCTCACGGTCGCTGATCGTATTCGGTGTCGTGGACGTTAGCCCGTGCACCTCTAATACCTCGTCGAGATGAGCGTCATCCATGTCTGCGAGAACCACTTTTCCGCTAGCAGTCGCGTTGAGATGCCATCGACTGCCCATGGTATACGCTCCGCTTTCGACAGCGCCCTCGCTGCCAGCCTTGTAGAGATAGTAGCCGCGCCCTTGTTCTGCAACCATCAACCAGACGAACTCACCAGTTTCGGCGGCCAGATCGTCCGCTGGTTCCGTCCCATGTACGTAAAGCGGATAGTTTTCCTTGATATTATTCCCCACTTCATAGTATCGAAGGCCGGGGCGGTATCGGTCGTTTTCTTTGACAGCGAACCCCCGTCGCTGGAGTGTTCGTAAATGAGCCAGAACGTTGCTGGGCGACCGACTCAAGCTCTCTGCTAGTTCAGTAAGGGTCATCGGACCGGCGCGTGTGAGCGTTTCTACGATATCGAGTGAGGTATCGACCGATTTGATCGTGGTGTGGTCGTCGTCTGCCGGTGGTCCGGTCATGTTCAATCTCTCTCAGCCTGGGGTAATCAGCGTATCGCCCGTGAACCATCGAAGCCCCTCGTGTGCGGGGGTATCGCTGCAATCTTTTCGCGGTACACGAGACACAGATTCCCTCTTGAAGACTCACCAAATCACCCCCTTACCAAGCGAAAAGTTACGTTCAAGGTATCTGTTCCTCAATTCAGAATTTCTCTAGGAGAGAAGGACGCCTGACGATCTCTGTACCGTAATTCACCGATAGGTGGATGATAGACGTAAAAAGTAGAGGTGCTCACCGTGTCGCAATTGGATATCGGATGCTGTTACGGTAGACTATGGGGACTTGAGGGATTTTCCTAATTGGTTCTATTTTCTGTTCTCTTCTGAAGAATTATAATTTTCAATATAGGTCTTGTGTTAGCAGCATCCGAGTTTTACCATACAGAACAGCACGTTCAGATTCTGTATAGCTGTTTTACGATTTCGTTGTGAAGTTTGAGGCAGAATGTACTCCTTCACAGACAAAATTTTTAATTACCACGACAGTCAGTACCAACTACGGATGAATGTACTGCCCGACTTAGAGGCGCGAATAGACGATCCGCTTTCCGTGGCCCTGATCGGTCCCGGCGTATACGGTTCTCACCTCACATACCAAATAGAGGAGACACCAGGCGTTAAGCCGACAATTCTCGCGGATTTGGAACTAGAAAAGACAACGGAGACGTATCGCAAAGCCGGTGTGCCGAAAGAAGAAATCTCTGTTGAGGAGACTGCCGCCGGTATCCAAGATGCACTCGCTGCGGGACAGCGGGTGGCAACGAGCGATGGCGCCGAAGCGGCGGGTGCACCTGTCGATGTCGTCATCGAAACTACGGGGGACGCCGCGGCAGCCGCAGTCCACGCGTGGGAGGCCATCGCCGCGGGCAACGATGTCGTCATGGTCAGCGTCGAAGTGGACGCGACCATCGGACCGCTACTCGCTCGCTTTGCCGAACACCGTGGCGTCACCTATTCCATGGCATACGGTGACGAACCTGCACAGGTGGTCGAACTCTGTGACTGGGCACGTGCTCAAGGACTCGACATTGTCGCCGCCGGGCAGGGGACCGAACTAACGTTCAAACCGCACGCGACTCAGGAGGACGCCTTACAACGGTACGATCTGCCCGACTCGTTTATCGAAAATAGCAAGCCTAACGCGAGAATGTACAACACCTTCCTTGATGGGACGAAGGTGGCCGTGGAACTCTGTGCAGCGGCCAACGCACTGGGATATTCGACGGATACGGACGGAATACACATGCCCGAGACCGACAAGGATGGTCTGCTAGAGACGCTTCGGCCGTCCGAGGATGGTGGTGTCCTCGACCGTACGGAAGTCATCGACTCCGTGACGCCGACGGACAAGAACCCGAGCGCCTTCGTTGTGACGGCAGCGACGAACGAGGCTACGCAGGACTACCTGAGCCAGCGCTACAACATCAACACGCTCAACGCAGGAAAGTACCAACTCTTCCATCGTCCGTACCACCTGCCCCAAGAGACGATTGTCAGCGTCGCGATGGCGGGCCTACACAACCAGCCGACGGGTGTCGTAACCGAACAGACGACAGAAGTCGTCGCGGCGGCGAAACGCGATCTAGAGCCCGGCGAGACCATAATCGGTGGCGGCGGCGACACCATCTACGGTCGGCTCCAAGACGCGACGGTCGCCGCTGAGGCAGACCTCGTTCCCTTCGAACTGCTCGCTGGCGCCGAGGTGACACGGCCGGTGAGCACTGACCAGCCACTTTCAGCAGCTGACGTTAGTCTCGATACGGAGACGCCGCTCTATCATCTCCGACAGCTACAGGACGCGCTCATCTGACCGATGCTACGACTTCCCGGCGTCTGACGGACACCAGCTCCGACGCACGAGCTACGCGGTTCTAGCCCAGGACCGTTTTCATCACCGCGGGACGACTTCATTATAAACTAGTGACTATGTTCGCCTGTTCCTTTGAGTGTGTGAGATGAACATGTTCACCCGGTACGGACAGGAGTGTTCTCTAGCGACTCAGCCGATAGAATCGGTGAAATCCCACTCACTCCGGTGTAATCGTGTTCCCGAAGAAATATACAGATCCTCTCGGAAGGGAGTGGTATGGTGGAGACACCCAAAGCTAGTCACTACATCGATGGAACGTGGCGAACAGGCACGTCAGAGGTAGACGTACTGAACCCGGCTACCGAGGAGTCGCTGGCGACGATTCCGAGCGCCGATGAGGACCTTGTCGAGGAAGCACTCACGGCCGCCCAAGCGGCACAGGCAAACTGGGGTGCCACTCCGGGAGTCGAGCGCGCGGACACGATCCGCGATATCGGCTCGGTCATCGAAGATAACGTCGGCGACATCGGCGACGTTCTCATGGCGGAACAGGGGAAGCCAAAGTCTGCGGCCGACGGCGAAGTAACCGGCACGCTCACGCTGGCGGACTACGCTGCTGGTTGGGGGCGACGTATCGAGGGCGATATCGTTCCGAGCGACAATCGGGAAGAACAGATTCAACTCCAGCGCCACCCCATGGGCGTCATCGCGGCTATTATTCCCTGGAACTATCCCATCGCAGTGCTGATGCGAAAGATACTCCCCGCGCTCATCGCGGGCAACGCTGTCGTCGTCAAGCCCAGTTCGACGACGCCGCTGTCGACGATTCGCGTGTTCGAACTGCTGGACGAGGAGCTTGACCTGCCTGATGGACTGCTCAACCTCGTCCTCGGCGGAAGCGACGTTGGAGACGCCCTAGTTACCTCACCACAGACGGATATGGTGACGATGACCGGGTCGACGCGCGTGGGCAAGGAAATAATGGAAGCTGCCGCACAGAATCTCACCCCCGTTTCGCTCGAACTCGGCGGGAAAGCACCCGCAATCGTCGCCGCCGACGCCGACATTGATGCTGCCGTCGAAGACATCCTCACAGCGCGTATCACCAATGCCGGACAGGTCTGTACCTGTGCCGAGCGCGTTTTCGTCCACGAAGACGTAGCCGAAGAGTTCACGGAGAAGTATGTCGCCGCGACAAACGCGCTCGAACTCGGTCCGCCGGAGAGCGACCCCGATATGGGCCCGCAGGTCACACAGGGGGAACTCGATTGGACGGACTCCTCAGTGGAGTCTGCCGTCGAGAGTGGCGCAACCGTACTCTCGGGTGGCGAACCACTGGCAGGCAGTGAGTTCAATACTGGGTTCTGGTATCCCCCAACGGTTCTCGGCGATGTTGATCCGTCGATGGATGTCGTCGAAGAGGAGGTGTTCGGTCCGGTGACGCCGATCGTTACTGTCGACTCCGTCGAGCAGGCTGTCGAATACGCGAACCGATCGCGCTACGGCCTCTCCTCGTATGTCTTCACCGAGGATTACCGAACCGCGATGCAAACCGTCGATGCGCTTGATTACGGCGAAACCTACGTCAATCGAACACTCGGCGAGGCGTGGCAAGGGCACCACATCGGCTGGAACGAATCCGGAATGGGCGGCGACGACGGGAAGTATGGCGTGCTGAAATACACCCAGATCAAGAGCGTGTATCACGATTACAGCTAACTGTAATATTCGGTATTATAACCGAAATCCGCTGGGCTGACACCTAGTCTAACACGGTAGACGGTGTCCACCTCTTTTCAGCAAAGACTGAAGTACCCCTGCGCCGTGAGTCAGATCCGTTGGAAATGCCAGCTGATAGTATGGAGATCACAGGCATCAATTCGTACCGTATCGACTACGAGATGGACGCCCCGTTTGAACCGTCATGGTATCCGGGACTCGAGCAACACGTCCACAAGGTACAACTGTACGAAGTCGAGACGGACGCGGGTATCAGTGGAATCACTTCCGTCACCGGCGACGCGTCTCGTGTCGATTCACTCGACCTCGCGCGGGAGTATCTGGTCGGGAAAGACCCCAGAAATATCGAACAGCGACTGGACGATCTGGCCTCGCTGAACTCCTACGGGCCACGCCCGTGGCACTTCGAAATCGCCTTCTGGGATATCAAGGGTCGGGAGGTAGGAAAACCGATTCACGAACTGCTCGGCGGCGACAGCGCCCCGATTCCCGCCTACGCGTCGAGTGGCGAACTCCGGCCGCCGGAGCAGCGACTGGCGTACGTCAGCGATCGTGTCGAGGAGGGATTCGAGGCCGTCAAACTCCGATTTCACTCCGACGACATGGAAGACGACCTCGAAGTCGCCCGCGCGGTCAGAGACGAGTTCCCCGACCTGACGCTGATGGTCGACCTGAATATGGGCTGGAGCGTCTCCCACCCTGGCGGTGGTACTTGGACGTTCGACGACGCGCTCTCGGTCGCCCGCGACCTGGAGGAGATTGGCAACATCGGCTGGCTCGAAGAGCCCTTCGACCAGTTGAATTACGACGCGCTCGCTCGCCTGCGCGAGAAGACCGATATTCCCATCGCCGGTGGTGAGTTCAACAACGGGATCCACCACTTCCGCGAGTTCGTCGACCGCAACGCGCTGGATGTGCTCCAACCGGACGTGATGCTCAGTGCTGGGATCCTCAAGACTAAACTCATCGCCGGACTCGCGGAGATGCACGGCTTACAGTTTGCGCCCCACACGTGGAACGACGGCATCGGTTTTGCTGCGAACGTCCAAGTTCTCGCCTGTACGAACCCAAGCTGGTGTGAGTACCCCATCGAACCGCCGGGCTGGTCGCTCGATACGCGGGATTTCCTGCTCGAAGAGCCGCTCATCGCAGAAGACGGTGCAGTTAAACCACCGACGAAGCCTGGCCTCGGAATCGACCTCGATTGGGATATAGTGCACGAACTGGCCGATGAAACGGCGTAAGGCGCCTAGAATTCAGTGACGACTTCCATCCCGAGCGTGTCGTAGTCATCCATCGACGCGAGTCGGTCGGAAACGTCTTCGAGGCCGACTTCGCTCGTAACGAGTTCCGCAGGAGTGATTTTGCCGCCGGCGATCATCCGGAACAGTTCCGGATACCGACTCGGCGGCATCCCTTTCACGCCGATGAACTCCAGTTCGGTGTTCACCATGTCGTCGACAGGGAGCGGGATCTCGCCGTCCTCGTCGTCGGTCGTCATTCCGACCTGAACGTGCTGGCCCTGGGGTGCGAGACAGTCGATGGAGTTGCGGCAGGTCTCGGCGATCCCGAGTGCATCGACGGAGATGTTCGCCCCACCGTTCGTAATGTCCGTGATAGCCTTCGGTACGTCTGTCTCCCCGGCAGCAACCGTTGCTGTTGCACCCACCTGTTCTGCCAATTCGAGGGCGTCTTCGTCGAGGTCGACAGCAACGACGTTCGCACCGAGCGCGGTCCCGACGTTGATAGCCGAGAGTCCAATACCGCCACAGCCATGAACGGCCAGCCAGTCGCCCGCGTGCACGTCGGCCTTGTGTGCGAGCCCGTGGAACGCAGTGGCGAACCGACAGCCGAGCCCTGCCATCTCGACGGCAGTCATCCCCTCAGGTAGGTGGACAGCGTTGAAATCGGCGTGTGGAATAGCGAATTCCGAGGCGAAAGCACCAGGGAGCTCGCCGGTGAACCCGAGACTGAGTCCATCCGAGCAGAGGTGCGAGTCGCCCGACCAGCAATTATTACAGTGTCCGCAGGCGACGTTGAACGGGATACCAACTTCATCGCCCACAGAGAAATTCTCGACATCGTCACCCACTGCCGTGACCGTACCCGCGGGTTCGTGACCGAGTATGTGGTCATCCGTCGGTACTGATGGCCAGTGCCCTTTCCAGGCGTGCCAGTCGCTCCGACAGATACCACAGGCATCGGTTTCGACGACGATTCCGTTCTGATCGGGGGTCACGGAATCAACCTCGGTCACCGCAAGCGGTGCATCATACTCTGAGAGAACTGCTGCTGTTCGCATCGTGTGTCATGATCACAGAGGTCTCGTATTAAACTTTCCCGGAATATTTGCGGGGTTCAGACCGTATCGGCGGTCATTTGTTCGAGTAAAATCAATTTCTCTCGTCTAACAGTATATTCCGCTACCTTCAGACTGTCTCAACCGGGTGCCAGTCGCAAGTAGAATTGCGATGAATGTATATTATCACTTAATAGTAGAACCATATTCACCGCAATCTTTATAATATCTGATTTCGTGGGTGACTATCGTATGCCTCAGGTAGACACTGACACGACTATTGAGACGGACAGACGGTCGATTCTGAAAGTCGGCGCGACACTTGGTGCCATCGGAATCACGGGCCTTGCCGGGTGTGCCGGCCTTGGTGGTTCCAACGACGAAAACACGATTCAACCTAATGACGATGTACTGAAGGATTACGACTCACTGCCGACAGGCGGCACATTCAACATTGGTGCCCAGCAGGGCATTCAGACGATGTCGCCGTTCCAAGGGTTCCTAGCGGATTACCTCGTCGCGGAGATGATGTACGACAGATTGACCCGCGTCGACCAGAATTTCGAGGTTCATCCGAATCTCGCAAAGGAATGGGAGTCCAACGACGATTACACTGTTTTCACGTTCATGCTTGAGGAGAATGCGACGTACTCGAACATGGATGGTGAGACGGTCACTGCAGAAGACGTGAAGGCGACCTACGACTACCTGACTTCAGACGACTTTTCTGGGTCACCGTCCAGTCTGAGCGGCGTGAACGAGATCGAAGTGATCGACGAGACGACAGTCGAAATCAGGCTTGATGAACCCGATCTCAACTTCACGAAGCGAATTTCCGAGACTGGGGGCGCTTTCTTCATCGTCCCGAAATCGATTCTGGATGAGGACCCCTCGCAACTCGAAGATACCGACTACGGAAGCGGGCCACTCGAACTGACTGAGTGGAACCAGCAAAACAACATCACCTTCACTGCGGCGTCGGATTACCACATTGAGGGGGTTAACGGCGATCCGTTGCCGTACGTCGACGAAATCGAATGGGACATCCTCTCGGACGACATCCAGCGAGCGAACGCGCTCTCTGATGGAGATATCGACGCAGTAAGCCGGATTAGTCGGAACGTCACCGACCGTGTCCAAGGCGATGTCCAACTCGTCAAGCAGACATCGGGGCTCCAGTATCCGATCGTCCTCAACACGACTGTGGAGCCGTTCGACGATCCCAACGTTCGGAAAGCGATCAAGTACGCGCTCGACCGCGAGGAAATTCTCGCCGCAGTGACCCCCGACGGAGTTCTGGGTCTCCACGCCGGAGTCACCCCGGTTCACACCTACTACAACGAGGAACTGGATACCGGTGATACCTTCGGCACGACAGCGGATCCGGAAATGGCCCAGGAAATGCTTGCCGAGGCAGGGTACAGTGACGGCCTCGAGATACAACAGCTCCACTACGATGATGGGGTGCCAGCGAAGGAGACTATCGCCCAGTTGTTCCAGCAGCAAATGCAGGAAGTCGGTATTGAGTTCGAAATCAATCGACTGACCGAGGAGACGTGGCTTGCCGATTATTGGAATCAAGACGATGTCTGGTATATCACGAACTACTCCACGCGAGTACTCGGTAGCACCGTTCCACAGCTGGCGTTGCGCTCGGATGGCCCGTGGAACGAGGCGAGCTGGAGCAACGAAGCCTATGACGAAGCGTTCCAGCGAGCGGCCTCTGCCACCGACGAAGAGACGAAGGCGGAAGCGCTAAAAGAATGTCAGAAAATCAGTCATAGAGAAGGTGCGTGGGTCGGAACGTTCCACCCCCAGATTTACGGTGGATACCAGAATCACGTCAAGAACTACAATCTCTATCCGACGTACATCAAAGACTTCGTTAGCCGATGTGCAGTCGATAAATAACCACTATACGAGGGAAACAGATGAATTATCTATATCTTGTAAAACGAACGGCGATTGCGCTCCTCTCGGTGTTCATCGTAGCGTCCGTTGTGTTTGGGGTGACGACCCTCCTCCCCGGCAGCGCCGCCAACATCGTCCTCGGGACGGAGGCAACGGAGGAGGCGGTACAACAGGTCAACGAGGATCTCGGTCTGGATCGACCGTTGATGGTTCAGTACATCGATTTCGTTGTCGGCGTTTTCACCGGTGATTTCGGAGAGAGTCTTATCTCGGGACAACCGGTGATGGAGATGGTCTGGCAGCGGCTCCTCCGCACGCTCCAGCTCGCATTCGTCGCCACTCTCATCTCTGTCGTCACGGCGATTCCACTGGGAATACTGGCTGCGGCAAAGCGCGACACTATCTTCGACCATCTGACGACGAGTGGGTCGTACATCGGACTGAGTATCCCGTCGTTCGTTAGCGCTACCCTGCTGTTGTTGTTCCTGACAACTCCCCCGCTAGCGCTCTTTCCCAAGGGCGGATACGTTTCAATCAGCGAGGGGGTGATACCTTGGTTGCATCACCTCCTCTTGCCAGCGTTAGCGATGAATACCATCATCCTCGCGTACGTACTGCGACAGACGAGGTCATCAATGGTCGATACGTTGGAATCAGATTACATCCGCACGGCGCGACTAAAGGGCGTCGCAGAGCGTAACGTCCTGTTCAAACACGGTCTCCGAAACGGGCTGTTGCCCACCGTTACCGTTCTCGCGCTCAACTTCGGATGGATGATGGGGAGTGTCGTCATCATCGAACAAATATTCGCGTTCCCGGGCATGGGAGAACTCATCGTGCAGGCGATCGACAACCGAGACCTGCCGGTCATTCAGGCGGGAATCCTGGTGCCAACCATCGCATTCATTTTCGCTAATTTCCTAGCCGATATTATCTACAGCATGCTCGACCCGCGAATCAGCCTGGGTGAATAATAATGGCGACAAATAATTCAACACAGAACGAATCGAGCCGGTTCGAAGTACCGCCGATAGTCTGGAAACTCCTGAACAATCGGCGAATCGTCATCGGAATGTCACTGTTGGCCCCAATCGTACTGGTTGCCATCCTCGGCGAAACGATTGCGCCCTACGACCCGACGGCGACACATGTCGCTGACCGATACGCCGGACCGGGCGGGAAGTTCATTCTCGGAACCGACCACCTCGGACGTGATTTGCTCTCGCGGATCATCCTCGGTGGTCGAACCAGTCTCCTACTCGGTTTCGGTGCCACGGCTCTGGCGCTCACTCTCGGTGTCCCGATCGGTCTGACAGCCGGTTACGCCAAGGGCCGAGTCGACGAGGTGCTGATGCGCATCATGGACATCATCATGAGTGTCCCGACGCTCCTCCTCGGATTGCTCATCCTCGTCGTCCTGCCTTCGAATATCATCAACGTCGTGATGGCCATCGGTGTCGTCTACGCGCCGCGTATCGCACGAGTAACGCGCTCTGCGACGTTGTCGGTCAGCGAAGAGGAGTACGTGATGGCCGCGAAAGCTCGCGGTGAGTCGCGTCCGTACATCCTCTTCCGCGAGATTTTGCCAAACGTCACCGGTCCCATCGTCGTCGAGGGGTCGGTCCGCGTCGGCTACGCGATCATGATCGGGACGTCACTGTCGTTCCTCGGTCTCGGGACGGGACCGCCGAACCCCGACTGGGGATTCATGATCTCGACGGCCCGAGAGCATATCTACCAGACGCCGTGGTTCCTCATCTGGCCCAGCATCGCGCTGTTGCTAACGGTGATGGCGACCAACCTCATCGGGGACGGCTTGCGGGACGTTCTCGACCCGCGCGAAACAGGTGATCTCTCATGAACACGCAGAAACAGATTCAGCGAAGCGAGCAAGAAACACTGTTGAGTGTCGACTCCCTCGACGTCAAATTCAAGGTGGCAGATGGGACGATTCACGCGCTCCGCGATGTCTCGCTGGACATCGAAAAAGGTGAGACTGTCGGGTTGGCCGGCGAGAGTGGAAGCGGGAAAAGCACGCTCGCACTCGCAATCGTCCAGTATCTCGATTCCAACGGGTGGGTCGACGATGGGGCGATCACCTTCGAAGGAGAAGATTTGCTCTCAGCCTCAAAAGGGGAGCTACGCTCGATTCGAGGGAATCGAATCGCTCACGTCGCACAGAATCCGGGTCGGGCACTGAACCCCAGTATGACCATCGGTGCGCAGGTTCGCGAAACGATCAAACTCCATCAGGAGACGCAAAATAAAAAAGAAACAATCGAGCGCGTCCATGAGGTGCTGGACCAGGTCAATCTCCCAGATCCCGAGTCGATCGGCGACCGCTATCCCCACGAGCTCTCTGGCGGACAACAACAGCGCGCACTGCTGGCGATTAGCCTCTCCTGTAACCCGGATCTGCTCATCCTCGACGAACCGACGACGGGACTGGACGTGACGACGCAGGCGAAGTTCCTCGACCTCGTTGAAGACCTCAAATCGGAGTACGATGCGGGGATCCTACTCATCACGCACAACCTCGGCGTTATCTCCGAAATCGCCGATCGGGTTAACATCCTCTATGCCGGTGAAATGCTCGAGAAAGGGCCGGTAGACGATGTGTTCACCGAACCCGCAAATCCCTACACGCAGGCATTACTGGCCACGACTCCGGAAATCGCCGCGAACAAAGAGGTCAAGCCGATCCCGGGACGGATACCGGAACTCGACGAGATTCCGGACGGCTGTATCTTCGCCGACCGGTGTGAGTTCGCCAGCGAAGAGTGTCGCTCGGGCGAGATTGGTATGGATACCGTCGACAACAAGCGTAACCACGAGTCACGGTGCCTCCACTGGCAGGACGTACTCGACAACCCGATAGAAGTGTCAGAAAAGACCGTCTCCCAGCGTTCTGCCGGCAAGCCGATACTCACCATCGACAATCTGAGCAAGTACTACGATGAGGGTGGATTCGTCAAGAACCTTATCAGTGACCACAATCCCGTCAAGGCCGTCGACGGCGTTTCGTTAGATATTCACGAATCCGAAGCCGTGGGACTCGTCGGCGAAAGTGGCTGTGGGAAGAGCACGCTCGGGCGAACACTGCTAAAACTCCACGAGGTTACGAACGGCCGAATCGCGTACGACGGAACCGATATCGACGCGATGTCGAAACAGGAACTCAACGAGTTCCGATCGGAATGCCAGATCATCTTTCAGGACCCCGAGGCGAGCCTGAATCCCAACCGGACGGTGCGGGAAATTCTCGAACGGCCGCTAAAGCTGTTCACTGACAGATCCGCGGACGAACGACGAACGCGGGCCGAGGAGCTACTGACGCAGGTCAACCTTGGTAATGATATCATCGACAAGAAGCCACACGAACTCTCCGGCGGACAACAACAGCGCATTGCGATTGCACGCGCGTTCGCGGCCGCCCCGTCGCTTATCGTCCTCGACGAACCCGTCTCTTCGCTGGACGTGAGCGTTCAGGCGAGCATCCTCAATCTGCTCGAAGACCTCTGTGAGGAATACGGTACCTCCTATCTGCTCATCAGCCACGACCTGAGCGTCATCGAGACGCTTTGCGACCGAGTCGCCGTCATGTACCTCGGTAAAATCATCGAAACAGGCTCGACAGAGCAGATATTCGAGCCGCCGTATCACCCTTACACGCGAGCGCTCCTCTCGAGCATCCCGACGCTCGACCCCCACGACACAAAAAGCCGGATCCGACTGGAGGGAGACGTACCAAACGCGCGAAGTCCGCCAAGTGGTTGTTCATTCCACACTCGTTGTCCACAAAAGATCGGCGACGTCTGTGAGACCGACGACCCAGAACTCGAAGACACTGGTGGTAGCCACTGCATTAGTTGCCACCTGAGTGATGACGAGATGAACGACCCGCTCGATACTGGCACCGACCAGTCCTGACTCATCCCATCCACGAGGTCACTAGACTTCGCGGGTCTTTGCCTGGCGTGAGTGTATTCTATATCCATAACAGCACGTTTATTGTGTATTGCGTGATATAACACCACATTCAACAATATAAAACAGAGATAGTCCAAATGTTTAAGTCATGTAGTACAGATATTCAGAGTAGAAGTGAGACCTGAAACGCTAAGCGACGACCACGAGGTACAGAACTACGTCGACGGAACCTGGTACACTCCTTCGAGTGCAGACGGACAGCCAGTCCAGAATCCGGCGACTGGTGAGGAGCTCGCCTACTTATCATTCAGTGACGACGAAGATCTCGATGCAGCAATTACGGCGAGCAATAGAGCCTTCGAAGAGTGGCGACATACTGCCGTTGAGGAACGTATCCAGCCGCTTTTTCGACTGAAGCAACTACTGGACGAGAACATCGACGAGTTAGCGGAGTTACTCGTCACCGAGCACGGCAAGACGCTGGCGGAGGCACGCGGTGAAATTCGCCGGGGCATTCAGAACGTCGAAGTCGCCTGTGGCATCCCGAGTATGATGCAGGCAGGCAGTCTCTCGAACGCGGCGCCGGAGATCGACGAGACGGCAGTCCGAGAGCCACTTGGCACTTTCGTCGGGATTACTCCCTTCAATTTCCCCGTGATGATTTCGCTGTGGTTCCTGCCCCACGCCGTCGCTACCGGGAACAGTTTCATCCTCAAGCCGAGCGAGCAGGACCCGCTTATCACCCAGCGCATCTTCGAGTTGGTTGACCAGGCTGGCTTCCCCGACGGCGTCGTACAGCTTGTTCACGGCGGTCCTGATACGGTCAACGCGATGCTCGAACACGACGGAATCGAGGGTATTTCCTTCGTAGGAAGCACTCCGATTGCCCGCCACATTTACGAGACTGCCGCGGCCAACGACAAGCGCGTTCAGGCACAGGGTGGCGCGAAAAACCACATCATCGTCACCGAGAGCGCAGACATCGACTACGCCGCAGAGAAGACCGTCTCCTCTGCGTGTGCCTGTGCCGGCGAGCGCTGTCTCTCGAACGACGTCGTGGTCGTCGAGGATTCAGTCTACGACGAATTCGCCGAGGCGCTGGCCGAGAAGACGCGCGAGCAGACCGTCGGCTACGGCCTCGACGATGGTGTCGATATCGGTGCAATCATCAGCGAAGACCATCTCAACACCATCCACGGCTATATCGATTCGGGCATCGAAGAGGGTGCAGAACTGCTCGTTGACGGTCGCGATGTCACTGTCGAGGACTACGAAGGGACTTTCATCGGACCGACGCTGTTCGGCGAAGTGACCCCGGATATGACCATCGCGCGTGAGGAACACTTCGGCCCTATCATGGGATTGACCCGAGCCGCGGACTTCGACAAGGCCATCGACATCGTCAACCGGAGCGAGTTCGGCAACGCGGCGAGCCTCTTCACCGACAGCGGACATAAGGCCAACCGCTTCAAACACGAAGTAGAGGCCGGAAACCTTGGTGTCAACCTCGGTACCGCCGCGCCAATGGCGTTCTTCTCTTTCGGCGGCCGGAAGGATTCCTTCTTCGGCGACCTGCACGCACAGGGACAGGATATGATAAACTTCTATACAGACAAAATGAGTTACCTCGAGCGGTGGCCGAGCCAGGAGTAGCTTGCGTCCCCATTCCATCCGCAGCCACTGAGGAAACCGACCCCCCATCAGTTCCGTTCTATCGGGTGACCGTTCGTGGTCCCTGCTATTCGCCCAAACGGCGAGGATGCGACAGGGTTTCGAACACCGCTCTCAGGACTCGTCCAGTTCGTAGATGAGATCCCAGTCGAGTTCGACGCCCAAGCCGGGACCGTCTGGCGGCGCGACTGCGCCGTCTTCTGCGGTGACCGGCTCCTCGAGCAGGAAATCCCGCGCTTCGGGCGTCCAGCCGGGTGGGTCGAGCGGATACTCACACCAGTTCGCGCCCGTCGCCGCGAGCACGTGGAGATTCGCGACGAAGCCGAGCCCGTCGTTCCATGTGTGCGGTGCGAATTCCAGGCCGTGAGTGTCGGCCATCGCAGCAACTTTCGTTGCGCCGCTGATACCAGTTGCCAACACAGCATCTGGCTGGAGAACGTCAAGCGACCCTTGATTGATGAACTCGCGGAAGTGGTGGATCCCGTTGTTGAACTCACCACCCGCGATGGGGATATCGGTCTTCTCGCGCAGGCGAGCGAGTCCGGCGTAGTTCCGGCGGTCGAGAGGTTCTTCCAACCAACCGATGTTCCCGATCTCCTCCAGGTCGCGGGCGACCGAGAGCGCGTCGGCGAACGACCACGGTTCCACCTCGACCATCGGAACGCTCCAGCCCATATTGGCGTCCATCATCAGCGTCAAGTCGGGGTATTTTTCCCGGATGTATTGCATAACCTCGATATCGGGCGACGGATCATCACCGTGACACCGGAGTTTGACGGCCTCGAATCCTTCGTCGACGATCGCATCGACGTACGCCAGTCGCTCTTCGGGACCCTGTCGTTCCCCGGTGGAGGCATACGCGGGAATCGGGTCGGAGCTGCCGCCGAGCAGTTCGTAGACCGGCTTATCGGCGTCTTTACCGACGATGTCCCACAACGCGACTTCGAAGTGCCACGGACGCGGTCCCCAGAGATTTAGCGGGTCCATCTTCTCGACGAGCGATTCGATCTCTCGTGGGTCTTCGCCGACGAGGAACATCTCGGCGAGTTCGAGGTAGTCCATCCGGCCCGCAAATCCCGAGGCTGTCGCCACACCTGAGATGTCGGTGTCCGTTTCGAGCTCGAACAGGAGCACTTCGTGCTCTGTCTGCTCGAAGCCCGGCTTCCATGCCGGCCTGAAGCTGTCGGTCATGTCGTACCGCAGGTGATACTGGTTGATGCCCGTTATTTCCATTCGTATCGCTATTTGGACGGTCCGTTTTGTTAAGCTTTCACCCACACATATACAGAGGAAAATCGATCGACAGAGACCAATATGAATGCAGGGATATGTTCAGCAGAACCACAATACGGCACAGGGACTGAACTATACTCCATGGCGACACAAACAAACCTCAGTACGTACGATCTTTTCATCGACGGTGAGATGATCTCTTCGGCGGCTGAAGAGCGATTCGAGACGGTCAATCCGGCGACCGAAGAAGCATTTGCGACAGTTTCACGTGCACGTGAAGAAGACGTTGAGCGCGCTGTCGCTGCGGCGAACGACGCCCTCGACGACTGGCGATCGATGCCGCCACAGGAACGTGGCCGTCTGCTGAACGACCTCGCCGAGAAAATCCGGGACCAACAGGAGAGTCTCGCGCTATTGGAGACCCGAGACAACGGAAAGCCTCTTTCACACGCTCGCGCCGATGTGGAAACGTGTGCTCGCTACTTCGAATACTACGCCGGCGTCGCCGATAAGGTTCACGGCGACTCGATTCCGCTCACCGACGAGTACGTCGACTACACGGTACGCGAACCGCTCGGTGTAACGGCCCAGATTATTCCGTGGAATCTCCCGACTAATATCTTCGGCCGAAGCGTCGCCCCAGCGTTGGCGACCGGTAATACCGCTGTTGTCAAGCCGGCCGAACAGACGCCGATCACTGCCGTCGAGATCGGTCGACTCGCCGCCGAAATTGGCCTCCCCGACGGCGTCCTCAACGTCGTCCCTGGATTCGGAGCGGAAGCTGGCGCACCGCTGTCCGAACACCCCGACGTGGACGGTGTTAGCTTCACTGGCTCGGTTCCGACCGGTATCGAAGTCGGGAAGTCCAGCATCGAGAACGTTACCAACGTCCACCTCGAACTCGGCGGCAAGAGCCCGAACGTCGTCTGGCCCGACGCCGACATCGATTCGGCCGTCGAGAGCACGATGACGGGCATCTTCGCGAACGCTGGTCAGGTCTGCTCCGCAGGCTCTCGTCTCGTCATCCACGAGGATATCAAAGACCAGTTCCTCAACGAACTTACTAGCCGCATCGAGGGGATGAATATAGACTCTGGCGAAGTCGACCCCGATATGGGACCGCTCGTCTCCGAGGGTCACTTCGAGAAGGTAACCAAGTACCTCGAGATCGGGAGGTCGGAGGTCGGTGAACCACTGATCGGCGGAGAGGCACTCGATCGCAACGGCTACTTCGTCGAGCCGACGATTTTCACCGATGTCGACAACGACATGCGAATTGCTCAGGAGGAAATCTTCGGTCCGGTGCTCTCGGTCATCGAGTTCAGCACCGAAGAAGAGGCGATGGAGATCGCCAACGACGTCGACTATGGCCTCGTCGCAGGTGTTCACACTCAGAACATGGGTCGCGCCCATCGCTTCGCCCGCGACGTGCGCGCTGGTCAAGTCTACATCAACGAGTGGTTCGCAGGGGGTGAAGAGACACCATTCGGCGGTTTCAAAAAGAGCGGATTTGGACGCGAAAAGGGTCTCGCCGCGATCGATGCGTACACACAGGTGAAGAACGTCTGTGCTGATATCACCCCGAACTGATTGTTAGACACGACGGGCGGTGTCGTCCCTTTATTTTGTTCTCGCCACGTTTCGGCTGGCTATAGAATGGGTCATAAAAAGGCAAAACTATGTTTGCCTCAAAGGGTATGCGAGATGGTTGCATTGAAGCCTGTAGATGAGCGTCGAAATTGCCAAACGGTACTTCGAGCTAATGGATAGTGCGGATGCTGGAACCGACGATGTCCTCGAACTGTACGGGGACAACCCAGTTGTCCACTCGTCACGCGCCGGCGTCATCCGTGGTCTCGATGATATCCGGCAGTTCTACGAGGACAACTCCGAGTTTTTTACCGGCGGTAAACATCATATGACGAGCTTCCACCAAGACGGAAACACGGTCGTCTGTGAGGGATACCTCGATGGCGAGACGTCTGTCGGTCGTGAGGCGAACGGTGTCCCACTCTGTGACGTGATGAAATTCAATGACGACGGTGAGATCGTCGCCTTCCGTGCATACCTCGACTATCGAGGCTACGTTGACGAAGTCCCCGAAGATGTTCCCAACGTTCGAGCGGAGGCAGAATGAGCAGTGAATCTGTAGCAGCGGACGAAGAGGCAAAAACCGGCCATCTCGTATACTTGAACGGCCCTAGAGACCTCGAATTCCGCGAATACGAGGTTCCGGACCCTGACCCCCACGCCGTCGTGACGGAAGTCGTCCGGTCGAACGTTTGTGGGTCAGAGCTGCACGTTTGGAAGGGGGATCACCCTCTGAAAGACTGCGTGCTTGGTCACGAGGCGCTCTGTCGAATCTCCGAACTCGGGGAGAAAATCGACACCGATAGTGCGGGAAATCCCGTCGAGGAAGGTGACCTCGTTGCGCCGGTTTACTTCCAGACCTGCCAGTCCTGTGATTTCTGTCGCCGTGGTGAATTCTACGCCTGTGACAACGACTACGAACATACCGGAAAATCGCCAGAGATCTGGCCACACTTTCACGCGCCTTGGGGTACCCACTACTATATCTATCCGGACAACCAATTCTTCAAACTTCCCGAAGAGCTCGAAGGTAACCTGAACATCGCCGCAGCAGCGAACTGCGCGCTCTCGCAGGTGTTGTTCGGTATCGAGGAAGTGGAAATCGATTACAACGACACTGTCGTCATACAGGGAGCGGGTGGTCTCGGCCTCAACGCGACAGTGGTCGCAAATGAGTACGGTGCGGAGACAATCGTCATCGACGGTGTAGATAAGCGACTCGAACAAGCAGCAGCGTTCGGTGCCGACCACACTATCGACTTCCGAGAACTCGATACCGTTAAGGCCCGAAAGGAGCGTGTCAACGAGATCACGAACGGCGTCGGTGCCGATGTCGGTATCGAGGTCGCTGGTGTTCCCGAAGCATTTATTGAGGGAATCGAATTGCTCCGGAAGGGGGGTCGCTATCTGGAAATGGGTAACGTCAGACCCGGGCACGAAGTCGACTTCGACCCCGGGAAACTCACACGCAAGTCAATAAACATCACAACGGCCGTCGAGTACGACCCCTGGGTCCTTTACGACGCATTGCAGTTCCTCGCTAACACCATTGATGAGTATCCGTACGAACAACTCATCGACGCTGAGTATCCACTTGAAGACATTGAAGATGCACTGGAGGCCTCAGAAAGTCGCGACCTGACACGTGCTACACTTATTCCCTCTCAGTAGCACGGCCTGATGTCCGATGATTAATTTACTTCGGGAATAGTGGGGTTCATACTCATGCTAACTGCAAAGTTGAGCGTCCAATACGAGGACGATTGGACCAGCAGTCTCGTCAACTACGATGTGTCCGGTGAGTTTCTCGCTTCGACGTTCCGTGACCGTCGGTATTTCGGCTTGTTTGCGATTGAAGTTGCCGAGTCCGACTACGAAGAGGTTATCGAGGTGATCCGGGAGCACGAGTCCACAGTGTCTATCGACATCGTCGAAAAGTACTCCGTTGGTGGTGTCGACCGTCTCTCGGCGACGCTGCTCATCCGAAGTCAACATTTCGAGTATACGCCGCTTCAGGTTCTCTTACACGAAGGATTTATTCCACTCGGCGGCTTTGGCGAATTGCATAACGGAGCTGAAAGTTTTGACTTGTTGTTGACAAGCAGAGAAGACCTTTCAAAATCGGTCGAATTGCTCGAGCGCTTCGGACCCGTTAAAATAGAGTACGTTTCTTCTGAGTTCCAGCGACAAACAACGCCAAGTGTTACCGAATGGACCGAACTGTTCGAGACAGTAACTCCACGCCGGCGGAAAGTTCTTAACAAGGCCCTGGAGGCAGGTTACTTTGATATTCCACGCGGTTGCACGCTACAAGAAATTGCGGATGACCTTGGTATCGCGAAGACTACTGCTTCGCAGCATCTTCGAAAAGCAGAAAAAAACATTATGCAGTTCTTCATCCAGTACGTGAACATATCGGCTAGAGAATAATGACTGTATATTTTATAATAATGGTCTAGCCACTGTCTAGATGAAAGTTTGAGGAATGAAGCGGCGATAGGGATAACGGCTGGTTGGCACAGCCAGCAGTTCACCTGTTCGACCGCAGTGAGGGCTGTTTCGCCCCACGAGAACAGGTTGCTAACCGCGAATCTTAATATCCCAACGCGGTCGGGAATCCTCAACCTTCAGGGCGGGGAGGATGTCAATAATAATGGCAGACGGGCGAATAGCGGGCCTTCGAAACCAGTTCTCGGCACCCTTATATCCTGATAGAACATGGATCGGATATGTACGATTTAACAGGCTTCCAGCGTGACCTGCTGTACACGATTGCCGGGCAGGACGAACCACACGGACTCGCAATTAAAGACGAGCTCGAGGACTACTACGAAGGCGAGATCCACCACGGGCGGCTCTATCCAAATCTGGATACGGTCGTCGATAAGGGTCTCGTCGAGAAAGGTGAAGTCGACCAACGAACGAACTTTTATACACTCACTCGGCGTGGCCGCCGCGAGATCGAAGCGCGTCGGGAGTGGGAAGATGAGTACGTCGGTGAGCTGCTTGGGGAGTAATCTGATACAAATACTCTAAGACGAAGAAACTGGTCCCGATACTACATTTTCGAGTCCTGAAAGCGAGCGCCAGAGCCGACTAGGATGCCTGCGAAGTCAGCAGGTGGTTAGCGCCCTGTTCGTTCTCGGTGCTTTCTGGCGTACTCTAGATGGTGATCAATTAGAAAATCGACTGCTTTCTATCCTCTGTGAAAGAGACTCCGGGCGAATGTCCGATGTGTCTGATGTGTATCCCACTCTTTCATATAGGGCTATTCGACACCGTCTAGTTCTGCACCTCCTTGATTGGTGCTTTTCCATCGAGAGCTTGGTGCGGTCTTTAATACTTGTAGTAATGGACAATCTTTTCAAGACACCCTTGAACGCTCGCCCGACTGCCCACCCACGAATTATGGAAGCGGTCAACTCGCATTTTGAGCGTGTGAAACCACTTTTCGATGAGGTTCCGGGTATAGTCAACCCGACCGTTCAATCCGACTCGATCGAGGGCAGTCCGATAGCTGAACTGATCGACGAGAAACACTGCGTCAGAGAGGTCGTGTTTCTCGCGGAGACCGTGCAGAAACGCAGCCGCCAGATCGGTTCCATGGCGTCCGAACAACTGAACGTCGAGAATCAACTTTGTGTCGAGGTCGATTGCAGCATACAACCAAGACCACTCGCCGTTGATCTTGATAGCGACCTCGTCAACGGCGACCCGCTTCGGCTGCGCCTCAGGCGGGTCGCTAACGCTATCAGATACGCGATGTATCCACTGGAAGATCGCTGGATGCGAGCGTTCTACGCCGAATAGCCGAAGAATTTTTTTTGTCTCTCTGAGCGGACAACCGGTCGGGTTCTAGCGTCTTGCAGTCTTTGTGAGACCATCCAACTGACTGGCCAACGCCGAATCCGTCGAGGTTGTACTCGAGAGCGTTCCAGCGTGACGCCTTGAGCGACGTGATTTCCTACCGAAAGTCGCCGCCGTCTAGTGATTCATCAGAGCCGCTTCTATCCTTCCGCGTGGTGAAGTGAGCAATGCCAGTCTCATCCCCGCGTCGGAGGTCCGCGTGGCGTCCTCCATCTGTTCCTGTTCCTTCGGTCGAGAAAACATCGTAGCCGCGCTCGCTCAGGATGTCCGCGGCGAGTTTCTCGAACGTACCGACGTCCACCTTCTCAAGAGCGATTTCCCAGTCCGTTGCTGGCATTTCTTATCAGAACGATATTATGGGAGAGTCGTTAGCGTTGTCCTCACCTTCCGGTTCAGGCAGGTATCCACCGCGATCCGCAACGACTTCCTTACCGCTCCGTGTGGGGGCTACTTCCGGATCTGGTCAACTTCTCCCAGAGCTTCTGTAGCGACATCGCCCAACTCACCAGCTTCAATATGCGAATACCGCTCGCGAACCATCTCTTCCGAGTTGTCGAGATATCGGGCTGCGACCGTGTAGCCGAATGCCCGGACGAGGACCTCACCCATCCCACGTCGACCGCCGTGGGGTGCGAGATAGTCGTGTTTCGGATGGTCGATGTTGATTTCCGCTGCTTCTGAGAGTCGCTGGAGAATCGATCGTGCTCCATCCGTCGTGATCGATGGCGGTCGAACGTCCTCATCAAGCGCCAGTAAGAGATCACGAGCGTAGTCGTCACGTCGCTCATCGATTGTATCCTGGTGTTCCCCTCGGTCGGCTAGCTCGTCCTGCACGAGCCCTGCAAGCGTCCGTTGGTCGGACGTTGGGAATACCGGCCACCGTTCTGTTGGTGGATCCATAAGCTGGCGATAGTTCCGGAGCGGTGAGATCACCGGATCGGGGAGGCTCGCGGCGTCCCACTGCTGTTTCTTCCGGTACACATCCATACTCCCGTCGTCGAGCGAGATTTCCTCCCACCGAACCCCGCGCCGGCGCGGGTCGTTCGGGTCCCGGAGCAATTCACCAACACGGACGGCTGTGTATGCGAGGACGAACACGAGGGCGCGGTCACGAGTCGCTTTCAAAGCTTCGTATCGGGCTCGCTGCCTGTCGAAGGAGTCAGCATCCTCTGGGAGTGCCGTGTACGTCTCGATGGCAGTGCGAGCCTGCTCGTCAACGTGTCGGGTGAGAGCGTGACGCTGGTCGGATGTCCAAGCCTGCTGGTCGCCGGGCTTGCGGCCGTCGTCCTCGGGTAGCGGTGCCATCGCACTCGCCCGCTGAGCGTAGTGCGCCTCGAGGTACCCCTCATTGACGCACCAACCACACCACGCAGAGATATAGCGGTAATAGGTTTGTACAGTATTTTGTTTGAGTCCTCGGTCACCGACGAGATGCCGAGCGTACTCCCGGAAGACGCGCTCATCGAGATCCTCGAAGATGGGTTCGTGGTTGACATCAGCAGGAACGATTCCGGTCCAGTCGTCGTCGCCGCGGTCGCCGGCGGCCCACTCGGCGAACCGCTCGAGTTCGCGCGCTGCGTTCCGTCGGTAGTTCCCGCCGTCGCCACTCCGGCCCTTCCCTTTGTCCTGCAGGTAACGATCGAAGGAACTCGCGAGTGTCTGTTCGGCGCGTTCTCGGGAAGTATTATCGGGGGTCATGATTTCTCGTTCGCATACTGGTAATTCGGACGGACATTCCTGAGGAGCTCTTCGACGATTTCCCAGAGGATTAAAGAGGGAGTCTCGTGTTCGAACGTGATTCCCCAGCGATCCTCTTTATTGGCGGCTGAATACTGGAAATGAGCTCGTCCGAGGTCCGGGTGGTCCTCGTCCTGGTGCCAGCCGGCGTGAAAGCCCGTATTCGGATCGGTGTAGTTGATACGGAACCAATCATTAGGATCTTGCCGATACCACTTGACGGTCAGTTCCGGCGAATCAGGGCCGGATGGTGGATCAAGACGATTCGGATCGAAAACTGCTCGCAACTGTTTGGCCTCGATATCGTCGGGAACGTACGCAACCGCCGTGATTTGTGGTACACGGTCAAGGGCGTCCCGCTTCAATTGGGCGTAGAGATTCGCATTCGGGTCACCACCGGGATGCGGGACCGACATCCGTTAGCTACTGGCCTCAGCGGGCTCTGCCGTTGGAGCGAGGAAGTCCCACTCGCGGATAGAGAATCCGATGATCTGGATACGCCGCTGAAGGTGCTCCCACTCACGAGCGATCTCACGGCGACGGTCTTCCTCGTCGGCGTAAAGGGACTCGTCAGCGAGTGTTCCGCGAAGCTGGTTCGGTGACTCGACATCAAATTCATCCTCCCAGTCCCGGATCTGCGTCTTCATGTCGGCGAGGCGGTCCGTGAGCTCTTCGACAGTGTGCCCGCTGTCTCGAAGACGGATTGCCTCTTGCATCGCTTGGCGGCGGTAATCAGGGTAAAACGTCGTGTGAGTACCGGTTTTGTCACGATGAAGGATGCCATCATCGGCGAGCCGTTCGAGGACGCGTTTGGTCGGCTCATGTGACCAGCCTGCTTTGGAGGCGATCCAGTTTGCCGTTCGCGGCTCCGCTAGCTGTCGGGCGACCATCCGCACGCGGTCTTCACCCGTGGTCTGACGTTCCATCAGGCCCTCGGAGTTCGATTCATCTTCGGTCATACAACACGGTTCGCGCTTTGGCTTAATATAGATTGAGGTGATTAGTCCTATATCGAAGCCCTCCCTTTGCCATCTCCTCGACCTCGGCTGAGATAAGCCAGAGCAAACTCGAATCCAGATCTTGGCGGATCTACCCCAGGGAAGCGACGTCATGAGGCGGTTGCACCATTCGTGCTTCACCGACGACGGCGGGGTACTTCAAAGTGGTCGTGATTATTGGGGTAATCAGTACCACGTTCTATATTGTCTGAAATGGAGAATTCGTATGTTAGAAGGGTTGATACCCCTGAACATATATTTATATATTATATATCG
>Ga0208283_10207_pt1 | contig 23713 bp, 17 predicted proteins | sample AntRauMetaRauer1_FD_184785 | JGI IMG/M metagenome (GOLD analysis project Ga0208283, IMG submission 184785) | Saline lake microbial communities from Rauer Lake, Antarctica, in enrichment culture - Antartic Rauer Lake 1 Metagenome Rauer1 (SPAdes)... ...
GTATCACCATGGTAGAGGTTCTTCACAAAACACAACCGACGGACGAGACGGGTCTCGTCCGCCTTCTGTGCGTCCTCGACTGCCTGGTCAAGTTCGGTTTCCGTCAAGTGCCTCAGCAAAAGGCCTCGAGAACTACTGTTCATCACAGTTAGTACGCTTCCAGAGGAGTCAACACTTTCGCAGACCACTCGCCGCGTGAACGCGGAGGAGGTGGTCAATGGGTTTGGTGTCCTCTGGGATAGATCGGTGAAGACGAATCGGTATATCCGCGAGTTTCGAGAGTGACTGGACAGTCTGACCGCCCTTCTTGTTGAGCTTGAAGCCAGACTGACTGTACGTGAAACTGCGGAAGGCTTGTCGTACATCCGTGAGAATCTGGACTACGGTGTGTACATGAACCGTCGACTGCATGGATGGGCCTTTGCTCGGCTCACCGACCGGATCAAGGACAAAGCTACGAAGCAAGTGTTCTGGTTCGGTTCGTGAATCCTGCCTACACCTCGCAGACGCGCCATCCCTTCGGCCATGTCGGTCAACGTGGTTCGCAGACGGAGTTCCACTGTACGAACGATGGCTGCTGAGTCACAGAGATCAAAAAACACCAATCAAAACCAGGTTGCTTGCTCTGAATCTCTTATAAGTTGTTTGTTGGCCTGTTAGTTCGACTGCCGATTGTAGGCAATAATAACAGCGCCAACCAGTGCTAGGACTACTAATACACCAATAATGACTGGTGTTCCCGGACCACTCCCTGATCCGCCAGTAGCTCCATCATCATCGGACACCTCAGTGGTTCCGTCTTCAGCTTGAGTGTCCTCTGTGACCTCTGCGACTGCGAACAGAGAGAACGACTCGGTCTCTGCGGTTAGTGTTATCTCACCGTTGCTGGTCTCGTCGACTGTTGTTTCGAGCGTCTCCCAACTGTTATCTCGTTCGTGGACGATAACTGCGTCTTCGGGGTCATCAACTCGGTCGCTATCGACAGTTATCGTGACTTCGGCTGAGTTGCCACGAACCTCTTCAGAGTCCGGCTCAATATCGGCAACGGTTGGTACTTGAACGCTGCTGGTATCGTCGCCAACTGTTTCACGGACAGAGCGCGAAACCGATTCCGGTGGATCCTGCCACTCTCGCACGTCGACATTGCCGCTTGCACTCTCATCGCTGAAAGTAATCTCGCGAACGGATTCAGTTCCTTCCGGACTCACAGAGACACCGGGTCGGTCAGGGTCGTTGTCTACGATAGGCGTGTTCGTTTGTGTGTTCGGCTCTGTTTCGTCGAGATCTTGACGGACCTCATCTACACTGGGGGTGTCGTCGTCCCCCTCGTCTGTTGTCTCTTCGTCATCAGAGGCCGGTTCATCACTAGTATCACTGCTACCGCCACTACTACCACCGCCACTACTACCACCGCCACTACTACCACCGCCACCAGTGTCATCATCGTCGCCGCCATCGTCGGTCTCTGCTTCGATTGTTAGTGTTCCTCCATCCGTTGCGAACTCTGAGCTGTCATCACCAGCAGCGATGTAGAGGTACTGGTATTCACCTGTTTCCCAGTTGTCGAGTGTTTCGACACTAATTTTTGCTTCCGAATCAGAATCGACGACCCCAGTCGCTGAGGCATTCAAGATTGTCTCGCCATCATCAACTGTGGGTTCACTTGTATTTGCCTCTGTTGCGATCCGGCTGATAATTCCATCGACACTGAACTGGTTACTGTCTGAACGTGCATTGAGCGTCCGTCCAAACAGGGTAATGTCATCCTCAACATTGGAGGAGCCACTCACAAAGCCGATGTCCGACTTGAGAGTAATACTACTGAGATCTGACTCACTGTCGATCGAGTCTGGAATAACAATCGTGGCGTCATCATTTCTGAAGGTGTCTTTTTTATAAACTGCGACGATGTGATTGACATCTGAGTTGACGCCCTCCAGATTTGCATTCGTGTCGAATTCAAGAGATTCACCAGGTTCAGCACTCGCTGGCGCACCGGCAGTTGAGTCGACGTTCTGTTGGACTGCGACAGTTTCGACACCACCGATCAGCACCTCTCCGTCAATCTTATCGAGGTTATCATCGCTGTCGAGTTTGATACCCTCTTTACCAGATTCATGTTTCGTAACCATCACGGCATACATACCCGAGTCATCGAATTCGTTTGTGAATTCGAGGGACTCTCCATTGTAATTCGATGGCACCTCAGATGTGAGATTTTCAAACGTTGCATTTGAATTCACATCCTCTTTGTTGAGTACATCACGGAGTTGTTCAAGCGTGTTTGGCATATCATCTCTGTCAATATTATTTGAGGACGCATCCCCATTGAGTTTGACAGCATGAATCTGCGTGGTGTCTGCCGTTAAATTGAGATTTTCAATATTGGCACCACTGTATTTTTGAAAGTCAAAGTTGACTACCGTTCCTGTTTTGTACACTCCAACTGCATCAACTGGAGACTGAATGAGCTCGCCATTCTGTTCAATGAAAAAATTTTCAGGCGTCTCAATTACTGTTGTCGCATCAGCAGTATCAACCCGTAATGGGAGAGCTGAGCGCTCCCAAACACTTGCATTATCACTTATTTCAACCGAGTCATCTTCAGCATCAGGAGCTATTGATGCACCACCAACAGCTGTTGCGATCGGCGAACCAATCATTATCGATGTTAAAAACACCGCAATGATTATGTTCCGATAATTGTTATTCATATCCTTTGATTATAGGCTTACATGATAACATTTTCGAACCGAGAGTAAGTCGATTGAAGCATACTCAACTAGAACTCAATGTAGATTAGTATTAAAATAGATGATGCTAAATATAGCAGTCAAATATATTCATAATATAAAGTTTAATCAGCTCTTGAATATATAACAAGTATTATCCGCATCTTGAAAATAAGCCATAGTATATGATCCCCACAAATTGGAAATGGCGATTCGGTGTACTCCTTTTCATCTGTTGTACATCTATTTTCATAGTCGGAATTGTTGGTGCAGATGATGGCTATTCTCTTCGTGCAGACAATGCCGTCGACACTCCCGAACAAAACGTCACATTCCAAGGTAATGAGCTCACAATCGATCATCTTGGTGTTTTTGAGCCTGATACGACAATTAGTGCTGCAGTGAGCGGTCCAAGTGATTCACACACAGTTGAACTACGAAGCGCAACGGATCTAGGAGATATCATAGCGGTTGACAGAGATTTGGACGATGGAACTACGTCATTTGACGTCGAAAAAAATAGGCTTGAACCAGGGAGCTATGTATTGCTTCTTGAAGATTCAGTTTTTTATCGTGTTGTTCCAATCGTTGTCTCTGGTTACGATCTTAATACAGATTTGACCGCAGATACAGACACCAATGAACTAACAATTAGTACTACAGCTTCGCCAACAGCAAGCAGTGGTCAACCCAACGCAGTTGAGGCGGTAGTCTGGAACGAAGATACTCGGAAACGGGTTACACTCTCTCAGCAATCGGGTGGAGAGTACCAAACAACCACATCTGTATCAGAGTTCAGTGACAACTCGTATGAAGTGTATGTCACTGCGCTCGGAGATGAGACGGTGTACAATAGTGACGATGAACACGAAATCCTTGCTGTTGATACGGCTAACTCCGAGGAGAGCACAGAATCGGATGACGGAGACGACGATAGCTCATCATCGGGAGGGGACGATGGGAACGATACCACAGACGAGAACACGGATGAGAAAGACAACTCCGGCGACACTGGTTCTACAGACGAGACAGATGAACAGGGTTCCAATGATGATACAACAGAGAGCGACCGTGACAACGACAGTACTGCCGCCGACAGGAACGACACATCGGGCGACGACGACTCCGAGTCGGTGATCCAGCCTAACAACGAAACTCAAAACGAGTCAATAGACAACACCCAAACAGAAGATGACACTCCGCTGTCGCCCGTTGTAGTGTTTTTAGCGCTTTTGAGTAGCGCACTCATAGCGGTCCGTCAAAAATAGTAAGCCGACACGTTAGTAACCCCACGTTTCTCACTACACAATAATGCAGACGACGCGTCGACTCCTGTTTGTCCATGCCCAACTTGCGTGGATGCTCGGTGTGATCCTCCTGTTGGCACTGTTGGGTTCCCTGACTGTCGAGCTATTCTTTGTTGTCTCGCTGATTGGCCTGCTGATCATCGTTGAGTTGACTGCACCGTTCCGTATCACTCCACAGTGGCGCAAACGACTCTGGCTGATTATCGGGCTTGGACTGCTTGGTTTCGGTGTCATCGTCATCCGACGAATTCTCGATATCCTTCCTCCGGGGGTGCTCTGATGGCAGTCGACGAGCAGCTAGGAATCAGGTGGCGCCCATTGGGCTGGTCGACTCCCCGACTGCTGCTCGCTGGACTTATTTGCGCGTTGCTACTCGTTGTCTTCGTCAGTGCAACGACGTCGGCCGCTGGCTTTAGTCCCTACAATCCCAGTTGGGACGGCAACAGCGAATTCCGTGAGCTAGCCGCCAGCAGTGGTGAGCTGACGGTTGCATCTAACACCAACCGATATGAGCGCGCTGACCCGGCAACAACTGTTGGGTTTGTTTTCGCACCAGACCGTGCCTACGGGAGGGACGACACAACACGGGTTCGGCAGTTCGTCGAAGCTGGGGGTACCCTTGTTGTGGCCGACAACTACGGCTCACATGGCAATGCATTGTTGAGCAGTATCGGTGCAACCGCACGCTTCGATGGGCGTATCCTTCGTGATGATCAGGATAACTTCCGTTCGTCATCATTGCCGATTGTGAATGATATTGGAGATCATCGGCTCGTCTCGGGTGTCGACGCACTCACGCTGAACTACGGGACTGCAGTTGAGCCCGGTAGGGCGACGCCAATCGTCAACAGTTCGGACGTCTCGTATTTGGCAACAAACGAGAGTGATACGCCTGATGATGGCAGCGAACTCCAGTCCAATCCGGTTGTGACAGTCGAACCAGTTGGCGCTGGAGAGGTGATCGTCGTTGGCGATCCAAGTCTGTTTATCAACTCAATGCTCGATGAGTCGGACAACCGGCAGTTCGTGAGCACCCTTGTCAATCAACGAACCCACACACTATTGGATGGGAGCCACACCGCTTCGCTTCCACCACTGGTTGGGATCACACTAACGCTTCGTTCTTCTCCAGCCCTTGCTGGCGGGGTTGTTGCGATACTAATCGGAGCGATTGCAGCAGTTGGCCGACAGAATCGTCGCACCCTACCGTGGCAACAGCTGGTAGCTGACCGTTGGTCACAGCTGACGTCGACGGCTTCCCAGCGACAGGCTGTCGTAGCCGAATCAGACAGAATACAAGTCGATCCGGCGGTACTCAAAGCTCAACTCCGTGAGCAGCATCCCGACTGGGAGGAAGAACGTCTCGATCGTGTGATAGCAGGAGTTTTATCAGCAGATACAGACAGTTCAGACAATGAGTAACTCGGCGTCCCAGACGGCCCATGACGCTGCGCCGGCTGCGGTGTACAACGCGGTGCAGTCCGCAGTGAGTGATGTCCTGATCGGAAACGAGCAGATTATCGAAGGGGTGACTATTGCCCTGTTGACCCGTGGCCATGTGTTGCTTGAGGGAGTCCCGGGTGTTGCCAAAACGACGATTGCCAACACGTTCAGCCGCGCCATCGGACTTGAGTACTCCCGTATCCAGATGACGCCCGACGTGTTGCCCGCCGACATCACAGGTACCCACATATACCGAGAGACGACTGGTGAGTTCGAACTCCGAAAGGGACCAATCTTCGGAAACGTCGTGGTCGCCGACGAGATCAATCGTGCGACACCAAAAACGCAGTCTGCACTGTTGGAGGCAATGCAGGAACGACAAGTGACGATCGACGGCGAGATACTCCAACTGCCAGAACCGTTCTTGGTCATTGCGACACAGAACCCCATTGAGATGGATGGGACGTTCGAGCTCGCCGAGGCCCAGCGTGATCGGTTTTCACTCAAATACCAGGTAGAGCTTCCAAATCGAGACGACGAAACAGCACTGTTCGACCGGTTTAATTCGATGCCTGAACTCGGTCCAGAAACAGTCGACGCAGTCGTCGATATCGAGACGATTCTAGCTGCCAGAAACCAGATTACAGAGATCTACGTCTCGGATCCAGTCCGTGAGTATATTCTCGATATCGTCGAAAAAACACGGTCTGATCCGAGTATTGAACATGGTGGTTCCCCACGAGCAACGCTTGCCTTTTTGAATGCCGGAAAGGCACGGGCCGCAATTCAAGGTCGAGAGTACGTGCTTCCAGACGATATCAAAACCCTCGTCAAACCCGTATTGATCCACCGGCTCATCCGAAATACCGACGCCCGACTCAGCGATCGGTCAACAGAAGCGATTATCGACGAAATCACCCAAGCAATTCCAACACCTGGAAGCGAAGCCTCATTCGAACCGCCAGCCACTGAGTGAAGCGTTAGCTGTCCTCTGTTGAGGGCTCCCAGCGGAATGTGACTGTTAGTGGTTCAGTTCCGGTAACTGTTGTCTCGACCGGCGTTTCAAGTCCGGTCGAAAGACCGACCGCAAGCAGTGAGACAATTGGATGGTCAAATCGAGTTCCATCACCATACACCGCATCTATAATCCGAACTGAGACGCGCCCGTCTTGTGGATCGGTCTCATATTCGACTGTCTGAGCGAGCTCGAGATCTTCAACAATAGCATCCGACAATTGTGCACAAAGGCTCTCAGCGGTCGTTCCTAATGGTTCGGTAAGCGATGTTGTGACTGCCTCAAACAGCCCACTACCGGTCGGTCGCAACGAGAGGCCACGCTGACCATCGTCGACGACGAATGCGGCGTCCAATGCGGTTGCTTCAGGGATTGTCGTCGATTCGCTCTGAGGGACGAACAGCCAGCTACTGGGTGTGGCCTCTCTAGTCTCGTTTTGTTTGGCAGTCGACGTCGCAACATAGACGCGGCGATCCGAGAGACCGAGATCACCCGCAAGCCGTTCGAAACTCTCAGCAGTGGCTGTATAGACGCGGCGGCCAACGTCAGCCGAAATGAACCGGTCGGGCGTGAGAAAGTAGGTTAATACGCCCCCAAATACGCCGGTTCCACCCAGTGCAAACAGCACTGTTGAGGCCGCCGGAGTGACATAGCCCAGTAGCCCACAGAGTAGCCCAACCCCACAGAGGGCGATCGCTGTACCTCGGTACCGACTCCGCTGGGCAGCCGCAACTAGTTCCCGAAGTCGTTTATTTTCGTCCGCAAGGAGTTCGACTTGTGCAGCCAGCTCAGCATCAGTTTTAGTTTCGGTCGACGCTGGATTCTCGGTAATAGCATCGGTCGACTGCGTTGTATTTGCTGATTCAGTCTCTGACTCTGTTGACGGCTCACTCTCTGTATTGGTAGGGGTGTTACTCATAATGTTGGTTCGTTTCAGTTGGCTCTGGATCGACCAGTCCAAGGGCGACCCGCTCGTATCTATGAATCCCGTAGCCGATCACTGCCACGAGCGTCAGGAGGACAAGAGATGCAGTCAGCTGATTTGCCCATATTTGGACCGCGATCGTGGCACCACCCAGCATAAGACCGATCGCAACGGTAAGGAGTGCTGCAGGACGGTCGACCGGTGGCTCACTCACGACAATGGCAATCACACCGAGTTCGAACAGTCCGAGCGCAACAAGTGATGTAAGACTGACAGTATCCGGAACGAGGACCACCAAACCCGCGTGGGCGAGTGCTGCAAGAATAACTGGGCTGACGACGGTTGCTCCCACGGCGAGCAGCAGGCCGACAGCCACACCTACGCTCCCAGCAAGCTGCCAGCTAACAAGCGTTAGCCATACGAGTCCGATCGCCCGAAGGATGAGTGGTGTGTCGAGTTGTCGGTCGACGCCCGGAATATCTCGGAGTGTCGATGTTTCGGTAGTGTCTGTCTGCCGGTCGTCAGTAGTTGGCTGGCTCATTGATTTCCTCCCGTCGTTGCTTGGCGACCTTGTTGTGGTCCGCTCGACGATAGCAGCCTCGTTAGCCGGTCGCCTGGTCCGACCTCGTATGCAGTGACGCCTCCGATCCGGTCGAGTTCGGTTCGGAATTCCTCGAACTCCCGATAGTGACGATAGGCGGCTTCGAGATCGACCAACTCGGTGGTCTCGAACAATACCTGTGGGCTCAGAAAGACAAGCACTGCGTTGTCGTTGTTGGCTGCGGCCCGCACGGTCTCGCGGAGCTGTGGGCGATCAGTGTCTGTCGTCAAGATAACTGTAAGCCGAGTCGCGGTGGATGTCGTCTGGAGGTACTCAACCGCCCCGTAGAGCGGATCGGTTTCGATCCGCTCAACATAGGCTGGGGCTGTCTCGGTGAACTGGCGGAGTACCGTCGCGAACGGACTGTCATCGCCAGACAGTTGCCGAGTGAGCTGTCGGGCAGCAGCCGGATGCTGAAGATCGAATTCAGAGCTTGGAGGGCCTGTTGGTGTTGGCTCTAGTGCCAACAGCCGGTCTCTAATACGTGTGTAGCTGATCTGTTGACGCGTGGCTCTGATTGTGTTTGTGAGTCCCTCATCGCCAACAGTGAGCAGTCCAAGCGGGTCGGCGGTCGACTCGGCGGCCCCAATTATGCTGAGTGCCACCGCCCGGATGTAGTCCAGTTGTGAGTCCCGCAGCGAGCCACTCGCCATTCGTGCCCGGTGATCAACAAGTAGTGCGATCTCGCGGTCACTTTCGGCCTCGAACTCCCGGACATACGGTTCGGTGAGTCTAGCAGTTGCTTTCCAGTCGATTCTGTCAGCTGGATCCCCAGGGAGATACTGTCTAAGCTCTGCGGGTGTGATCCCGTCACCGGTACCGTCAGTTGCATGCTGACCGAAGGCTGATAGCTCCGTGCCTCCCTGGCCGACATGGATATTTTCGAGGGTGTGGGCCTCGACTGTGACTGTCGGCGTTGGTCCACGCTCGAGTGACTCTGTGAACGTGGTGTGGTTGTCGATGAGCGTCCATGTCGGCTCTGAAAACTGTAGTCGACCTGCAGTCGGTACTTCGAGTACGACTGTTGTCGAGGCTTGAGTCTCGCCGACATCGAGTGTCAGTTGGCGGTCTGCTTCGTCGACTGGCCGAGCAGCTACCGGAAGTGAGCGCGACATTCAGGCTCGTCTCAGCGGCCACCGGGGGTCGCTCAACAGTAAGTGTGACCGGGAGTTTGGTCTCGGCCTGCACGCCGGTTGAGGCTGGCTCGACGGCAACTGTTGTAGTCTCAACAGTCGTCTGAAACTGGCGAACGGCGACGATCTGGTAAGCGAGCAGCCAGCCGAATATGAGTGCCGCCCCAATTGCTGGCACCGGTGAAGCCACAATTGGCGTCATGACTGCCAGTGTGGCTCCAACGGCGGCGACAGTCCATGATCGGCGTGTCGGCTGCATACTCCGGAGATATGACGGAGGGCCATTGAATATTCCCTTTGAGAGATGTTTTGATGCCCAGCTATCATTCAGTTATATTGTTAAGCGAGCAAAAGGAGAACCTATATGTTGTCAGTTAGTATCGAACAGTGAGAATATGCACTGTCGACACAGTTGGGCCCGGGTAACGATTCTATTCGGTGTCGTGTTGGTGGCAGTGTTCGTCCTCGGCAGTGGTGGTGTCGTTGGTGAGACCCAAACTGGATCCGAAATCGATCCTGTAAATAAGTCCCCGTATCTAATTTTCGAGCCGATTTTGTTCCAATCCGAGTCGACAGCCAACAGTAGTGACCAACCTACTGAATTACCACCCCCCCACCGCAATCCTACAGAGATCGAATCGAGTGATAGCTCCGCACAACTTGAGGCGCTCCTACGCGCGTCGATCAATCAAAACCTTGCTGGTTCGATCGAAAATCTTGATGAAGGACAGTATGAACTCGCCCGCGAGCAGCTCGGCGAAGACTTTGAAGAGGATCTACGTCGGTATGCCGAATCCTCCGAGGAATTCAATGCTGAAGAGCAAGCTGAACTGTTCTCTTCGATAGAATCTAATCAAGAAGCATACATCGATGCTGTCGATAGCTACGAGAACAGCCAGGCAGCCTACGAATCAGCACGCGAGTCCAACGAGACGACTCGGAGTCGTGAACTCGGCCGACAACTCATTACCGACGCTGAGCGTGTTTCGACAACCGGAGAGAATTTGGCTGATAACTATCGGGAGCTGGGCAATCAGACGGAACAAGATTTTTCGGGTCGAACTGAGACCATCGAACAGCGCCAACAGAACGCTAGTGACACCGCAACCACTGTAAGTGGGGAGTTTACTGAGACCTCAGTATCAGCCACAGCGAACCGATCGGCGGTTAACTTTACTGAAGCGATTCAACTTTCCGGCGAGGTTCAGGCCCCCAATAGTTCGGTGATAGAGCCTCACCAAGCAGTAATCCGTGTTACAGATCAATCCTATATGGTTGACGTTGGCTCGGACGGTAGATTCGAGTTGGTTGTCAAGCCCGACGGCGTGTGGGAAGAAACCGACGAGCTAAATATTACGTACCAACCCACAAATGAGTCAACGCTTCTTGAGTCGAAGACAACATTCCCGTTGTCGGTCTCAACAACTGAGACTCGCCTCGAAATTGACTCTGTGAGCGATCAAGCAAGCTATGATAGCCCTCTAAAGGTCAACGGTACACTACTCACAGACGACGGTGAGCCAGTTCCGGGTACACCAGTATCTGTTCGAACCGCCGGAACCGAGTTGGCGACCATCGAAACCTCGACTGCTGGCCGATTCAGCATCGAGTCATCACTTCCGACCACCATCCCATCCGGAGAGTCAACGTTCTTTGTTGGGACCGTCCCATCTTCGCGTGCGGTTAACGACTCGGTGACTGAAATCATTGCCCAAATCGATGCCACTGATCCCACCATGTCGGTCAACGCAACTCTTGTCGAGGCTAGCGGTGCTGACCCACGCCTCGCGGTCGACGGCCAGCTAACCAGTCCCGACGGACGGTCGATTGAGGGAGAATCTATGACTGTGTTCGTTGAGGGTGAGGCTGTTGGTGAGTTGACCACCGACAGCCAGGGTCTCTATAGAGGTCAGTTTGATTTACCCGATGGAACTACGAGTGGCACCGAAATCGCTGTCGAGGCGACATACGAACCAACAGAGTCGAATCTCAATGCCGTGAGCGAGTCAACGACGGTTGTGCTCCCCGAAACACTACTTGAGTCGGTCGGTCTATCGCCAGATGACGCTGTTTCGCTTGGGATGGGTGCAGTTGTCGGACTTGTGGGTGTCTTGGGCGGCGCTGGCTGGTGGCTCCGACAGACACCCGACCAACAGGCTCTTTCGACCGAGACGGACCAGTCAGGTTCCCCGGGAGAAGGTGGTGCCGACAGCGAAGATCTGTTGACTTCGGCAACTGCTCATTTAAATACAGGAGCAAACGAGACTGCGGCGACGATTGCCTACGTGGCTACCCGCCGGGAGCTCAGTGAGACAGTCGACGTCGCAGAGACCGCAACCCATTGGGAGTGGTATCAGGCCTGTGCAGCCGCAGGGGTCGACCAGATCTCGGAGCTCGAAACGCTGGTCGATGCATTCGAACAGGTGGTGTTTGCACCAGACACGGAAGAGAATCCGACAGCAGCCAACCGTGCAGTCTCAACTGCTCGACATTTCTGTGATACAGACCGATAGCGCATACCTCCGTCTTTAGGCGGAGGTCAAGCGATAGGCATAGTGTGTCAATCCACGAATCCCGCCATTGCTGGATTTCCCACGCTTCTCCGAAGAGATTAAAACGCCAACGAACTATAGTGTGCAATACGGATGAAGACCACACGGCACGCGACCTACAACCTCAACTACCACATAGTGTGGTTGCCGAAGTGCCGACAGTCGATACTCGTCAACGAGGTCGCCGACCGTGTGCGAAACATCCTCCACGAAATCGCCGACGACAAGGGCTTAGAAATACTCGACCTGACCGTTCAACCCGACCACATCCACCTATTCGTCAGCAGTCCCCCGAAACACGCCCCGTCTCTTCTCGCCAACTGGTTCAAAGGCATCTCGTCGCGGAAATACAACCACCGCTACGCCGACAACGACGGCGAGAAGATTCGATGGGCGCGGGGCTACTACGCGGGGACGGCGGGCCATGTGTCCAGCGAAACGGTACAGGACTACATTCAGCGTCATGGAGAGGGCGACCAATGACGGAACTCACCATGACACTGGAATTGAAACTGGTAGACCCGAACGCGCACAAACGGCAAAAACTCCGCGAGACACGGAATACCTACCAGCAGGCCCTCCGAGATGCGTTCGACGCTGGTTGCACCACTCAGACCGAAGCGAACGACGTAGTGATTAACTACGACCTGTCGGGATACGCGAAAAACGCCCTAAAGAAGTACGTCCCGCAGTTGACGACGACGTACAACGCAGGCGACCTACACGACGACCATCCTGTTCGATTCACCAACGAAGGGCTACGCCTCGACCACAAGCCCGAGAACGCTATCGAGTGGTACGTCAAAATCCCGCACCACGAAGACTACCATCTCTGGATGCCAGCACAACCGAACCCCAATCAACGAGACTGGTTAGAAGCGTTGAACGCTGGTGACGCCGATATGGGCGAGAGTCGTCTGTTCCAGCGGGACGGGACGTGGTATCTCCACGTCACCGCCACCCGCGATGTGGAGGATAAATCTGAGGCGTCCGGCAGTGAACGGACGCCCATCGGTGTAGACATTGGGGAAGCGTCACTTGTCACGGTGTGTCACCGCGACGACCACGGTTCTCCGACCCGCCCCGAGCTGTGGGCCGACGAGGGCAAGACCGTTCGTCGGCTACGAAAGACCTACTTCATCGCCACGCGACGGCTTCAAGAACGTGGAAGCGAACGTATCGCCGAGTCGTTCGGTGACGATCTGTGGAACCAGATAGACGACCTGTTCCATCGTGTCACCCGTGAGGTCGTGGAGTACGCCGAGTCTACCGAGAATCCCGTGCTGGTTCTGGAAGACTTGACGTACATACGAGAGTCGATGGACTACGGCGAATACATGAACCGGCGTCTTCACGGATGGGGGTTCGCCAAACTCCACGCCCAGGTTCGGTACAAAGCCGTCGAGAAGGGGATTCCCGTAGAGACGGTGAATCCGCGCAACACGTCGAAAGAGTGCCATGCGTGCGGTGAAGTCGGGTATCGCCCGAAGCAGGCGAAGTTCAAATGCACGAACGGCGACTGCTGGATGGGTGAGTACCAAGCCGACGTGAATGGGGCGATAAACATTGCAGATCGCTACCTCAGCGGAGAGAGTCGTTCCAGAGAACACCCGAACGACGATGACTCGGCTGAGGATGGGGCGCGTTTGACCGCGCCACAAGACAGCCAAGCCGATGCTGAAATCCAGCAGGAGACGCTTGGAACGTATGCGTCTTGAAACCACAGGGCCGTTGCCTCCGGCCTGAAATCCCATGACGGGATTCCCGCGTCTTCAGGCGCGGGAGGAGGTCAAGTCGAATAGTGAATCTCTAGATACAGTCAACAAGACCGACTTGTTTTTCAGTGTTCAATAGGGTAAGGTAGATATGGTTTCACGCGGGGATCTTAGACTGCTGTTGCCGCGGCAGATTCGGCTCCTTCCCGCTGATCTGGCTACAGTCGTTGGTTTGACGCTGTGTACGCTGGTTGCGGTGTTCGTCCCCTGGCTCAACGGGACACCACTCCGGATTGTCGTTGGCTTACTGTTTGTTCTCTTTTTGCCCGGCTATGCGTTTATTGCCGCACTGTTCCCGGAGGCTGGTGAGTCGCCGGTCTCGGTCGATAAAGATGAATCAGCTACCGACCAGGGTGTTGGAAGCGACACTGAGAGCGACGAGACAGATACTACAAATACTAGTTCGGAGTCGCGTGATCGCTCTGGAATCGATGGGATCGAGCGTATTGCGCTCGCGTTCGGGACCAGCATTGCTATTGTTCCGCTGTTGGGACTCGGGTTGAATTTCACACCGTGGGGGATTCGGCTGACGCCCGTCATGGTAACGGTGGCAGGCTTTACACTTGGTGCGACTGCAGTGGCCGCCCGTCGACGCTGGGCATTACCTGTCGACGAGCGGTTTTCGGTTCCCTATCGTGAGTGGATCGACAGCGGGCGAAGCGAACTCTTGGAGCCTGAGACGCGGATGGACGGCGCACTCAATGTCTTGTTGGTCGCAAGTGTCCTCTTGGCGGTCGGCAGTGTCGCGTATGCGGTTGCGGTGCCGCCACAGGGCGAGCAGTTCTCCGAGTTTTATTTATTGACCGAAGACGAAGACGGCGAGCTCGTCGCCGATGGCTATCCCACAGAATTCGTTCGTGGAGAGTCCGCCTCCGTCGAGATTGGAATCGGGAACAACGAGTACGAGCAGACAAACTACACGGTTGTGGTTGAGTTACAGGACGTTGAGGCGGTAAACGGGACGAATGTGACCGAAGGCCAGCCACTCAATAGTACCAACGAGACACAGGTAGTCGACCGCGAGCAACTGGGAGAACTATCGACGACAGTCGCCCACAACGAGACCTGGCAGCAGTCTCACGAACTCACACCGACGATGACTGGTGAGAATCTGCGCGTGCAGTACCTGCTCTATCGGGGGAGTGCACCCGCCGAGCCCACACGAGAGAATGCTTATCGGTCACTCCATCTCTGGGTCGATGTGTTTGCGACCGAAAGCGAGCTTGAGGCTGCTCAAGCCTAACCTTGCCTAACGGGTCAGGAAACACTCTTCAGCCAATATGTCTTGGAATGAGTGAAACTATTTATTCCGCGTCGACAGTTACTGCACGTAGTGACAGTTTCGGTCTCTATCCAATTGGCAGTCATAGTTGGCTGTGTAAGCTTGGGCTATGTTGTCTTCGGCGGTTACCTATTCAGACGCTACGACGGAATTGGTGTCGATAGCCTCGGAGCCTTCGCCATCCTCTGGGGTGGCAGTTACGTCGTCCAGTCGGTGCTTATCTATATATTTGGAACCTACGGAATCACTGACGGTACACAGGTCGTTCAGCTCGAATCTGCAGTACCCACGTCGGTCCAGTCAGCACTGACTGCAATGGATATCCTCTCAGGGCTGTTGACAGTCGGTGGTATCTTCATGTGGCTCTGGTTTGTGCTCCGGTATACCCAGCGGATCGGCCACCGAGAAAAGCTTGCGTTGGGCGTTCTCGGAAGCGTGACGTTTCTGGTAGTGATGCTAAACGGGCTCATCGGGGCCGTCGACACCTTTGGTGTTATCCAGATTGAGTCATCCTTCCGAGCGAGCGTCCACCAGTTTGGTTCCGTCGTCGAAGTTCTCGGAACGGGTGTCGCCGTTGGTATCGGGATCGCCCTCCTGTATGCGACCGCTATCAACCATCGTCCGTTCCGTGAGGCGTCGGTCGTTGGTCTCTCTGTTCCAATTAGTTTCCCGTGGCTACTACAGTACCTCTACCAGTTTGGCTTAGTCACCAACTTCCAGTCGATCAGCGGACTGCGGACGGTCGTCCTCTCGGTTGGCCTCGCTGGCCTCTGGCTGACAGTGACGAGACACGACCTGTTCGACCAGCTCCCAGCCTCGCGGGCGGTTGGCCGACAGACTGCTTTTGACTCCTCTGATACTGCCCTAGTCGTCGTCAACAATGATAACAATGTCTCAGATTTAAACCCTGCAGCCCGCGACCTATTTTCAGTGTCAACCTTAGACTGCATCGGCTCACCACTAAATGACCTACTGCCTGACACGGTCGACAGCGACAACCTCCGGCAGTCCGAGCCGATCGTCTTTCGAATACCTAACAGTGATACGATCATCGAGGCCGTAATGACCACAGCGACTGACGACAACACTGCGATCGGTCGTACGATCGTGTTAATAGATATCACCGACGAACGCCGTCGACAGCAGCGCATTCAGGTACTCAACCGCATTCTCCGACATAACCTTCGCAACGACCTCAACGCAGCCAAAGGCTACGTCGGCGTGATGGCTGACGGCGGCCCCGAAGCCGAGAGCTCCCAGCAGAAAGTCGAAGGCATCCTCGACGACCTAGTGACCATCGGTAAAAAGGCCCAAAGCACTGAGAACGTCCTGGAAGCAGAACCCTTGGTCGACTCGCCGACCCAGCTTGGCGTGCTGATCACCGACGCTATCGAGTCGGTCAAATCGGAGTACGACTCGGTGTCAGTATCGGGGTCAGTGCCAGCGACGGTGGCACTCCGGATTAACCCAGTCATCATTGGCTCGGTCATTGAGGAAATAATCGAGAACGCCGTCCGGCATACTGATTCGGCGATCACAATCAGTTATGATGCCGAGACGACGACTTTGACTATCGCCGACGATGGGCCTGGAATCCCTGACCACGAGATTGTCGTCCTGGATACCGCCCAGGAGACTGACCTCCAACATGGTAGCGGCCTCGGACTATGGCTCGTTAAATGGGGTACCGACAGCTTCGGCGGGACTGTGCACTTCGATACCGACGAGACTGGGACTAGCGTTCGAATCGACCTTCCCGACGATCTGGTCGAAAAACTGGATTAGTTCGATCGACCAGGCAGTTGTTCGACGGCTCTCACAAGCGGCTCGACAAAATATCAGTCGATCACATCGGGTTAAAAGAAGTGTCTGTTTGGATGTAATGTGAAATCCAACCAAACAGACAATCAGATCGAAGAAGAGCATCTGCTTAATTTTGTCGTCAACAGTCTCGACGAGGAACTTCCGATAGATCTCACAGATAATGTAACGGTCTCCGCAGAGAAGCTCTATGAGATCCTCGCCGGCGCCAGCGCCAGCGGGACCTCGGTCAATCACATCTGCGAGACGACCGACGACTCTCCACATGCTAATACCGTCCGAGGACACCTCACCGATCAGTTCGATCTAGATACCGTTGAGCCAGGTCGGAAACACACTTCTTCAGCGAGATGTCATCGAGACGCTTCCTGATCGATCGGTGGAGGTCGTCGCCGACCTCCACCTCAATCCCTACTACGGTGACGAAGACGAGACAGAGGCGCTGTACTCATTGCTAGCCAAACGTGGAACAACTACCCTAATGCCGTCAAATGTAGATTCCAAAGTTTGTGCAAAAGTGTGGCTCACTCCCAACCAGGTCGACGCGCTTCGGAACGCGTGCTACGAGCAGGGTGCGGAGTATCTCCGACAGCGTAACGATGCGATCATTGCTCTGATGTACGATACCGGTCTTCGGGTCGGCGAGCTCATCGCCGTCGACGTTGGGATGCTCCGAGAAGGAAACACAGAGTTGTACTTGCCCGCTGAGACTCAGAAGGACTACCCGAACAATAACAGTCCCACACCAAGCGTCTCGGGCTCTCGTCGGATATCTCACGGCTGCTGTCGTCGTACCCCTCGGCTCGTTGGAAAGATAGTAAGGCACCCTTTCCCTCACGGTCGAGTGACCGATTCACCACCCAAGGCGTTCGCAATCTCGTCTCCAAGGCAGCTGCATTCGCTGGCATCGAGCCCTACTTGGTCGACGGTGGGCGCGGCGATCCCGACGACGTAACGCCACACGCACTCCGACACAGTGTGGCCTACCGGATGATGAACGTCGAGGAAGACAACACACTCTACAACGTGCGGAACCAGTTGCGCCACCGGAGCATCCAAACGACCGAGCGTGTCTACGATCACATAGTCAGAGTGTGAGAGACAAAAAACAATGTCGACCCAGAGGATCCTCATCTTACTGGTAATCACCCCCTGTTTCGCGACAACGACTGGCAGTACGTCACCGACGATATACATTTTATAATTTTGTAGGTATAGGGTCAGCCCCTGTAAGTAACATAAAATAGACAAAATAATTTTATAATGTGTCCACATCAGTAGCATACAAGATGTCTGTACAAAACCGAACCAAATCCGCCAAATTAGAAAAAAAAGCAGGAAGGAAAAACGCCGAAAAAGATGATATTCGAGACAGATCTGGGTTTAGAGTGCCCTAAATACAAATAATATTTTTTGGCATTAATTGTGTTCTATTGTCATTTATGTATGCATAGTAATCGTTCTTAATTTGACTGAGTCTATTGAAAATCGCCTCCAGACGATTATCGCCGGTCATGAGTGAGATTTGTGATCTCATCAGCCGGAAGACCACCCCTGATCATGAGTTGGATCGCGATTTGGCGCTCCCAATCAACTTCTCTCGCAGCTAATTCGAGCTGATTAGCCTCCTCGTCGAACGAATCAAGTAGGCATTTGATATGGGTTCCGCTGTCGTGTTTAATCTGACCATGGTCGGATCTCCAGTAGTATCCGGGTATAGTGGTGCCTATTTCCCTCTGGTCCACCGGCAAATAGGTGTCTAATCGGATCTCATGGCCGCTTTGTATAATAACTCGGCCACGGATCTGGTGTGGCCTATACACTATCTCGCCTGGTCTCGCGCGGGTGGGGTACTACTACCATCACTCAGTGATCCCACTTGACGAAGTTACGAACTAATCGGCGAGGGACAGACATGGCACTACAGAAGGTTATCAAAAATAGGGTGGGAGATCACCCTGCCCAATGTTCATACAGACTGAGGTCAAGTCAGTCGAGGCGGATGCCTCAACTACACTAATGATCTAACCAGTTAAAACACTGTCTTATTATCCACTCTGATATTCAGATGATGTCTTTTAACTATGAGTTGTACACCAGTTTAGACAGGTCTGTATAACCTACAGACAGTCACAAAACAATGCTAACAGATAACGACAGAGGTCAAGTCGGGATTGGAACACTGATCGTGTTCATCGCGATGGTCCTCGTGGCGGCGATTGCGGCAGGCGTACTGATCAATACAGCTGGACTCCTCCAAACTCAGGCCGAAGCAACCGGGGAAGAATCCACACAACAGGTGGCGGATCGGGTCCAGGTTCAAAGTGCAACGGGTGCCGTCAGTGAGTGGGATAAAATCAATAAAATCAATCTCACGCTGACCAAGTCGCCAGGCGCAGGCGATATTCAACTCAATGAGACAAGTTACGAAATGGTCACCAGTAGCGCAGTCGAAACAGGCATTCTCAATTCGACCCCATCAGAGCAGGTAACCATTAGAAACATCAGTGCAGAGACAGATGATAACGTCATCACTGAACGGTCAGACCGGTACAAAGTTGAATTCCTTCTAAACGGTACCAACGCGATCTTAGATGATGGCTTAGAAGGTGGTGACTCTGTTACGATAACTCTCACTACGGCTCCCGGTGCCTCAACGGTGACAGAAATCCGAGTCCCAGACTCGTTAGTTGATCGCGATGCAGTAGCACTCTAAACCGATGTTTGAGACACTAACTACTGACGATAACCGGGGTCAAGTCGGGATTGGAACACTGATTGTGTTCATCGCGATGGTCCTCGTGGCGGCGATTGCAGCAGGCGTACTGATCAACACAGCAGGGCTACTCCAAACCCAGGCCGAAGCTACTGGCGAAGAGTCGACAGAGCAGGTTAGCGACCGTATTCAGATCCAGAGTGCAACTGGGAATGTAACAGGATCTGGAACTAGTAGCTACATTGATTCATTCAATCTCACACTAACCAAGGGGGCCGGTTCTGATGATATTCAACTTGATAATGTGAGTTATCAGATAGTCACAGATCAGGCTGTAGAAACTGGTACTCTCACTGGGAATGGAACAATAGTCGGAACTATTACAGCTGACACCCCCGGAAACAATGTTATTACTGACCGTTCAGACAGATATGATGTTCAATTCAATGTCAGTAATGAAAGCTTCACACACGATGATCAATCTATCCTTAGTGATGGTCTGGAAGGTGGCGAAAGAGTCTCAGTGACTCTCACAACTGCTGCTGGTGCTTCAACAGTGAAAGAAATTCGAGTCCCAGACTCGTTAGTTGATCGCGACGCTGTCTCTCTGTAGACTGCTACCCAACACGGCTCATCTCTTTTTCACCGGGAACACAATTGAGGCAAACTTACCAATGGTCGGGTTGCCTCATGCACGCTCGCCAGAGCCCCGGTGAACCCCCTCCCCTTCAGTCGAACTCCTCAGCGAGATCGAGGCACAACTCGACTGGGTTCGTATAATCCTACTAACGTCGCCAGCGACAGATTCGACTGCCAATTTTGCACGTTATCAGAGGGAATCGTAAAACGATTGCATACTCAAATCTCGCGGTGAAACTACCAACACTGTTAGAATCAAACGACACAGGGCTTGAGACGTATTTCACGCTTGTAGGGAAGCGTGCAATCTGATTCAAAGCTGCTACTGCCTCAATTCTCCGGAATCATGGTGCGAGAAGCGATACTCTGGTATGTGATAATCACACATTCGAAAGAGGAATCATGCAAAAGTTGGCAGCTTCTGATAACATCCGGATGGTACGCCGCCAGCTTCGAACCGGTAGTTTTCACTTGAAACGTGGTGTGTTTCACTCGGTACTCGGGGTGTGAGAAAATAGCGGAAACGGTGGGGTGTTACTGCACTTATTCTCTTTAACCGAGTTTCGTATAACTCGATTACGTGGCTCAATGCTATTTAGAGAATCGGCGTGGCGCTACCTCATCTATGTTCACTCGTTCGATAGTATTTTGTCACTGTAATCTACTCTTCAAATAAGATAATGCCAGAAATCTACCAAAAAATAAATAATATTGAGCGAGTCAGTACCGTGGTTAGAGATCCCTGTCGAGTTCAGTACCAGTCGTATACTCATGATAGTGGTGGACAGCTATGACCGAGTATCATGAAAAGGCGCGTGCGATATTTTTGACTGTAGTCATGGTCTTGTCCATGGTTGGATCCGGAATCGCGTTTTCTGGGGGTGCCGCCGCACAAACTGCGGATATTACTGTTTCTGCAGACGGGTCTACGAACTATGCGTCGATTCAGAATGCAGTCGATAATGCGACTGCTGGTGATGTGATCGAGGTCAAAGGCGGGACCTACAGAGAGGAAGTGACGGTGAACAAAAGCGTTGATTTGGTTGCTGGTTCTGGCGGTGTTATTCTGAACGGGTCGACGTTGCCTTCGGGTGCCGATGGAATCAACATAACCACTGGCAACACCGTTGGGCCGACAATTGACGGCTTCGCAATCACTGGATATGAAGACGCGGTCGACGCAAGGAACACGGCCGGTGATTGGACGCTAGTAAATACGACGGTAGATGACGCTGTGTTTGGTATCTCTGCGTTCGAATCGACCGGAAACTGGACGATCCAGAACGCAACGGTCACTGGTGGCAGTTTCGGCATCGACGCATCCGTTTCGAGTGGCGAGTGGGAGATCGCTAACACGACTGTGCGGAACGCGTCCAATGCGGGCATCGCCGCCGAAGATGGAACTGGCAACGGCACCGTTTACAACGCGACCGTCGTCAACAGCAGTACTGGCATCGAAATCACCCTTTCGGATGGCGACGTGACGATCACCGAGTCGACGTTCACAAACAACAGCATCGGCGTCAGTGCTAAAAGCACCACTGGCGAGTGGACTATCGAGGAGAGCCGCATCCACAACAACTCCGTGGAGGGTCTCAACGCGACCGGGGCGGTGATCGACGGTAATGCGTTGTACAACTACTGGGGAGCACCTGATGGGCCGAGCGGACTGTTCGGCGGCTCCGGTGACGCAGTTTTCGGGGAGGTAGAAATAAGTCCGTACTACACTGACGAGGCATTGACTGATCTCGCTGGAGTACGGGTAGACGCTAACCCGGTTGTTAACACGACTGTCTCCTCAGTTACTCCGTCGGCCGTTGGGATCAACGAGACTGCTGAGTACACGGTTACTATGACCATCGAGAATACGACACTGACCGATGAATCGGGCGATGTTGATGTCGCCTTCGAGAACTTCACGCTCGACACTTTTGACGACGACCTTACGATCAACTACACGTCGAGCAACATCTCGAACGGCACGCTCTCGGTTTCTGGGTCGGTGAACGCAACTGCACCAACCGTCGCAGGCACGTACGCAGTTAATCTCACAGAGATTAGGGTAGACGGGCCGCTTGAGGGGCCGGTTGAGAACGGCAACATGACGATTGATACGGTTGAGGTGGGAGCGGCCGCCGATCCAGTAGTCGATAAGAATGCTTCGACGGTGACGCCGACAATTGCCTCTCCGAGTACATCTCAAGAGTACAGAGTGAATGTGACGATTGCGCTCAACGAATCGCTATCAGACAGCTCTGGTGGCGTGGATGTTCAGTTTGAAGACTTTGTGTTCGATACTGGGGAAGACGACCTTACTATCGATTACACTGCAGCTAACATCTCAAACGGGATGCTCAACGTAACCGCGACAGTGAACGCGACTGCTCCAAGTACTGCAGGAGAACGTGCTGTCAACGTCACTGACCTCCGTCGCGACAATAATGATGGGTCTGTCGACGATATTATTCAAGATGCAAATGTTACGATAGAGAATATTACTGTCGTAGAGACAACGTGGTCTGGGAGTGGCACTCAGACTGATCCGTACATTATCACGAACGTCTCTGAGTTGCAAGATATGAAATATGATCTTGACGCACACTATGAACTTGGAAATGATATTGATGCCTCAGAAACTGCAACGTGGAATGATGGGAAAGGATTTGAACCAATAGGAGGTGCAGATTATTTAGGTGGTCGGCCATTCACCGGTTCCTTGAGAGGTGCTAATCATACAGTAAGCAGTCTTGAAATCCATCGGACTAATAGACAAGCCGTTGGTTTATTTGGTGGAACTAAAGGATCTGAATCCTCAAATGATGGAATAGTCAAAAATGTAAACTTGAATAAAATCAACGTCTCTGGTGGCTCGAATGATTTCGATTTTGTTTTTGTGGGGGGTCTTGTTGGGGTGGCCGAAGCTCCAATTGATACTGTCAGAGTAAACGGGTCTGTTAACGGTAGTGGTGATGTAACTACTGGTGGAGTGGTTGGATATCTAAAAACAGGATCTATAAAAAATATCTCTGCAGATGTTTCTGTTCACGGAAACAACATGGTTGGAGGACTTGCTGGCAGAAGTGGAGGTCATATTAGTAGGGCATCTGCGACAGGTTCTATCAGCGGTGATAACCAAGTTGGTGGTTTGGTTGGATACGCTTCGTCCCGAATAAATGATTCAAAGTCTACTAGTACAGTCACTGGAAGTGATGAAGTCGGTGGGCTTGTAGGGGAAATTATATCTGATAAAATAAACACGTCCTTCGCAGCGGGGTCTGTAACCGGATCGTCAAATGTAGGCGGGTTAGTCGGTCTCACGGTCAATCTGGGAGGAGATGCAGTTAACTCATACTGGGATGAAGATGCAACAGGTCAATCGACCTCTGACGGAAGTGCAAACCCTCTGATAACATCGGAAATGACTGGTATCGAGGCAGAAACGAACATGGCTGCGCTTGACTTCACCGAGACGTGGCAAGTCCAACCGAATGATTATCCCGCACTCAGTTGGCAGAGTACTTCGGTTGGAGACAGTTCAGCAACACTGAGCAGCACAGATGTCTCCAGTCTAGATGGCACGAACACGACTGTCACATTCAATCTTGAAAACACTGGAGAGACGAATAGCAGTTACATCCTGAATCTTTCGCTCCCAGAGGGCTGGACTGCCGTCGACTACGACAATGCTGGCGGAGATCGACAAGATGGCGAAGCAAAGTGGCTCTGGCAAACGATCACCCCGAACGAAACAGTCGCCCCGTCAGTGACGCTG
>Ga0208283_10208_pt1 | contig 23664 bp, 17 predicted proteins | sample AntRauMetaRauer1_FD_184785 | JGI IMG/M metagenome (GOLD analysis project Ga0208283, IMG submission 184785) | Saline lake microbial communities from Rauer Lake, Antarctica, in enrichment culture - Antartic Rauer Lake 1 Metagenome Rauer1 (SPAdes)... ...
ACAGCGACAGCTCTCCGTCGATCCGTCCGTAATTCTCTCGTCGAGACCGTCAGTACAACCGCTTCGACACAGAACTCAGGCCGCAGAAACAGCTAGCCGAGGATGCTTTGTGAGGTACTGAGTATCCTTTAGTGCCATATTGAAGATGAAGACATCTCGTTTCTGTCCGATACGATGGACACGCCCGATCCGCTGTTCGACGCGCATCGGGTTCCACGGCAGGTCCATGTTCACCAATAAATTACAGAACTGAAGATTACGGCCCTCACTCATCGCATCGGTTGAAACGAGGATACCTCCTTGCTCCTCGAAGTTCTCCACGATCTGCTCTTTCTCACTACTGGAGTGCCCGCCATGGAACGCGTGAACTGTATACCCTTCCGAGGCAAGTCGATCGAGTACCTGTCGTTGGGTCGCTCGGAACTGTGTGAAGACGATCACACGCCCCATCTCGACATTGTCGCGGGCCTCTTCGACGATATCCAGGAGGCGTTCCTGTTTCGTTACCGTATCGATATCTTCGATCAGATCCAGAATTGACTCCAGTTCGTCCGCGTGGGTGAGTTCAGATTGCTCATAGAGTCGTTTCTCGATTGTTTTCTTGAGCGCTACGGGGCTGCTAACGACCTCCTTCTGGAGGAGCATCAACACGAGCTTCTGGCCCTGATCCTGGCTGTAGGCTCCCTTGACGTAGTCAGAGACTGCTTGGTAGAGTTCACGTTCCTTTGGAGTCGGATCGAACGTCCGTGTATCGACAGTTCGATCCGTGAAGTCGATATCCGTGTCTTCCCGTCGGTTCCGGATCATCACTTTGTTCAACCGATCCTGTAGCTCGTCTCGGTTGACGAGCGTCTCCTGATTGCTGTTCACGAAGTACTGGTGGAAGACATCGCGTGTGCCGAACAGTCCGGGGCGGAGTAGCGAGACGACGTTGTACAGGTCAGTCAGTTCGTTCTGTATCGGCGTCGCCGTCAGGAAGAACGCGTAGTTGTAGGAGAGCCGGTCAATCAGGTCGTACCGGTCCGTCTCTTCGTTTTTGACGTAGTGTGCCTCGTCAAGTACCAGAACGTCCCAGTCGCGGTCGAGAACCGTCTGACGGTGGCGCTCGCTCTTCGCAGTGTCGATGCTCGCAATAATGTAGTCGTGGGCGTCAAAGTCTTCGAATTCGTCGTCGTAGTTGCAGATGAAGTCGAGTCCGAATTTTTCACGGAGCTCTGCCTGCCACTGTTTGGCCAACTGAGCAGGAGTGAGGATGAGGACGGATTCGTCCGTTTCACGGAAGTGCATCTCTTTGAGAATCATCCCGACCTCTATGGTCTTCCCGAGTCCAACTTCGTCAGCGAGGAGTGCTTTTCCGTCCATTTCGAAGAGAGCCCGATAGGCTGCGTCCACTTGGTGTTCAAGGAGTTTGACGGAGTTCTCGTCTAACTCCTTAAGTGACCGGAGCTCTGAATCCGGCTGGCCTGCTTGGAGACGGACAGCCTGAATACTCTGTAGGTGGCCTCCATCAATACCGTCCTCGGACAGCGAATCCAGAAAGTCGTCAGCAGATTCGTGTGTAACCTCGATATCGACGAGGTCGTACCCGCTCATACGTTCGTAGAAACAGCTATGAGTGAAATACGTTTGGTGACCGACAATCGTAGACTGATATGCAGTATTGCTGTCGCGTTTCGGATTGGACCCACTGGACCATAGTGTTTATTGGGTGCCACTGAGGTGTGTTTAAGTATCAAGATGGCACAGACAGGATCCTTATCGAATACGCTCGAAGACACGGTTACTCTCAGCCGTGAACTTCGAGAAGAGGGGCAGATCGACGGGCAGGTAAAACTCTACAACGTTGACGACGAGGACGAATTCGAGTCTGACGCGGAACTCTTCTTCGAACGGACGCTGATGACGCAGGGCCTTCGGGAGGCCCTCTCGATCCTTCGTGATTCATTGACTGGCAACGATCCACGTGGGACGCACATCCTCTACGGACCGTACGGCAGTGGGAAGTCCCACCAGATGGTGGCACTGTACCACTGTTTCGATGATCCCGACGCCGCGGGCGCGTGGGCGAATGACTCGGTTGAGGGGTTCGACGCTGCGCTTCCGAAGTCCGCGACACCGATCACAGTGGCAATGCAGAACGAACAGTACGAATACCTCTGGGAGCCGTTCTTCGAGGCGCTCAATTACGACCCTGGGACGTTCGAATCTGGTGGCTATCCCGATATGCAGACGATTCAGGAGGCCGTCGGCGACGACACGGTCGCGTTCTTCGTGGACGAACTGGAGGACTGGTTCGACACGCTTCAGGGCGACCGCAAGAGCGCGAATAAGGCATTCCTCCAGTCGCTACTCGAATCGACCGCGCTCTCCAACCTCGAACTCTACACTATCGTCTCGGTACTCCGTGAAGGGTCCGAGGTTCACGACATTCTGAATCGGGAACAGGCGGTCGAAGTCAACATGAACAATCAGGTGGACAAGCGCGAGGTCCTGCGTCACCGCCTGATCGACTCTGTAGACGAGGGTGCAGCCCGAGAGATCGTTAACGGGTACTTCGACGCGTACGACCAAGCCGACGGGCACGTCGATCTCCCCGACGACTTGCTGTCGGAGATGCACGACCTCTATCCGTTCCACCCTGTGCTTCTGGACGCGCTTGAGACACGCTACTACGCCGATGAGGGCAACCAGAACACCCGCGGGATGATCTACCTCTTCTCGAAGGTCCTCTTGCAGATTCAGGATCAGACGGACCTGATCACGCACGGCGACATCGACGCCATCGAGTTCGAAGACGAACTAGCGAAGATCAACTACGAACGGCTGAACGCCACCACCGGAGACATCAAAAGTCGTATTGACACCGATGAAGTGCCTCACGGTCGCCGCATCCTGAACACGATTCTCTTGTACTCGCTGAAGCCCAGCGAAGGAGAGGGCGCGGAGGTCTCGGAGATCGTGATGGGTGCCTACCAGACTGGAGACCTCGTCTCCGACGTCGTCCTCAATCTCGAACGACTACACGGCGTTGCGTGGCATCTCCACAAGCTGAACGGGAAGTACGCCATCCGGGACCGACAGAACCCCAACGCGCTCATCCGGAACGCAGCCGTGGACGTGTCGGAGACGGCGGCGAAGGCCGAGATCGCGGACTTCATCACCGATATCTTCGGATCGAACGCGCACCCTGTCGGATTTCGGACCAACGATATGCGAGACATCCCGGACGACCGTGAGGTGAAGGTCGTCGTGAAGGACGGCCAGTGGACCCAAGCGGAGGTGAAGAAGGTCATCACGAACGACGGTCGCGGACGTGAGTGGCGCAATACGCTCGTGTTCGTCCAGCCCTCGGGCGAGAAGGCCATCGAGTCAGGAACACGGTACATCGACAAGGCACGGTACATTGAGGGCGCACGGCAGGTACTCGCCGACGAGTCTCTCGACGACGAAATCCGCACATCGATTCACAGTATGATGGAGCAAGAGGAGAATGAACTCCGTGAAGAGCTTCAACTCCTGTACGGCGATGTGATCGACGGGGACAATCTGATGGACGACGACGAGTGGGCGAAAGTTGAGCCGATGGATCTCGATGTCTTCGTCCTCGACGAGGCGGAACTCGACGCCTCGAACATTGCAGACTCTGCGGCAGCTGACCCGTTCGACCTCCAGTCGCACGTCTGGGATATTGCCGAGGACCTGCTGGAACGGCGTGGAGAGATCTCGGTCGAAGACATCTACGAGCAATTCCTCCGTGATCCGGAACTCCCGATTCCCGGCAGCGCGAACGACGTGTTGAACGCGACCGTCGAAGCGCTCGACGACAAGCCTGTGCTCGCCCGTGACACCGGCGGGTTCCGCGACGACCTTTCGGGAAGCTCGCTGGACACTGTACTTGTTCAGCAGGACGACGTGGATGTGTGGGGTGTTGATGACGCCGAGCAGGAGCTCCGCCAGCGCTTTGGAAGCGGAACGACCGTGCTCGACATCGGCGACTTCGAGCTGGAGCTCGTCGAAGACGGCGAGATCTGGATCGATGGCGACAGCCACGACGTCGTGATGCGGGCTATCGGTCGGCTCGCCCGCGAGGACCAGTACGTCATCGTGAAGGGGAACGAGATTCTCGACAAGCCACAGTCTGACGCGACGCTCCGCGATGTCGGCGGTGCGGAGGTCGTCGGTGCGTCGTCCCTCGTGGACCGTATCGAGAAGCACATCGACGACGACGGCTACGCAAATCTCGACACGATCATCGGGGAGGTTCGGTCGGATGAAGCAGTGTTCCTGCCGCCGGACGAGACTGAATCGGTCGCTCGTGAGGCGGTCAACGAGTTCCTCGTAGACGACTACGTGCTGGAGGCCGGCGGTCGGTACCTCGGCTCGCTCGGCGACCGCGAGCCGACGACAGTCAAGATCGTCCCGACGGTGTCTGACCGAATCGGTGACCAGATTCTGGCGTACATGGAGGATCTGGAACCGGGCGACCAGTTCACGGTGAACAAGGTCACCGACCGATTCGACGACAGTGTCACCGAGTATATGGTGCGGACGTTCTTGCTGGAGAACATAGGGAAGGACGAGGAGCCCGAGTACGTCGTCAACACGACTGGGTCGGACAAGGCAGCCGATTGGGTCCCCGGCTATCCGTTCCGGAAGGCCGACACGAAGGCCGATACGTGGCGCTTCGAGTACAACGGCGACGACGTCGCCGCGATGCGGAGCAAGTGGCGGAACAACCACCAGACGGGAAGCGTCGAGTACGGCGATGTCACGTTCATGCTACCCGAGCGGGAGGGTGTTCCCGGTGCTCTTCAGGGTACCGCTGACGTCGAGCGGACGCAGGTCAGCTTGACGTTGCGGTCCGAACAGGACTACACGAAAGTGCAAGATCTGTTCGAACGGATGCCCGACGAGGCGTCGAGTCTGAAGATCGAGATCAGCTTCCAGAAGTAGCTGCTTCCTCTACTGTTCAGTATCACCGTTTCTCGTAACGTTTCGACGAGAATCCCGTCATCGTCCGCCTCATCAAGCATCTCTCTCAGAACAGTTTTCTGATTAGTTATGATTGGATCCTCCGTAGTAGAAGTGTCATCAAAATCACTCAATCATCCTCACCAGTAAACTGCAACAAAGCTCACCTCAAGGTAATTCCGCTTGGAGGAGTCTGAGTCGATATCTGCATCACTTTCCTCGTTATTGACTATTTCAAATCTTCGCTGAGCAAGGTTATCATGGTCTAAATCCGCATCTTCCTCATCTTCAACAATCTGAGTCAGCTCCCTTAGTAACCGGGTTTCAAGTTCGTAGTCTGACTCATCTGGTTGCAGTGTTGTTTCACTGTATGCGGTGACCAGTAACTCTTCACGCCGATCTGAAGACAGACTCAAATCCCCATCTTCCTCTATGTAGTCTAAATATTCGTTGTGATGGTGTTTTACGACACTATTTAGTCCCTCTTCTTCTAATTCGGCGGCATCGAACTCATCTTTCGCTTGTGAAAATGCAGTATCAATAACGGAACTCAATCGATTTCCAATCGGTTTAGAGATGCTTTTGATAACACGGGTTAATTTAATCGGATCCCAGTCATTCTGGATCTGTGCTTCTGATACTCTAACGTACGCTGTAAACTTGTTTTCCTCATATAAGAACTGGCTAGGCTCTTGCCAAAGCATCTCTGGGTCCAGAGTACCAGCAATCCAGAGACTTTCCGCACCTTCAATATCTGCATTCTCATCCTTCTCCTGAATCGCACCGTCAACCAGTACATAATCCTCTAATTCACCAACGACAGGAATTTGATCTCCAAAAAGTGACCCCATCAACTCGATAGCCTGCTTCTCTTGGTTATCAAACTCATATTCAGCGCCTTCAGCAACATCGATCAGATACTGGAACGCTTTGTAATAGTGAAATAACTCATGCCCGGAAAATTCGACATCGACCTCCAAGAGCCCTCCTTCAGAAAGGTTAGAAGCGGGGATGCCTGATTTAGTATCCTTCTCAGACAACTGGAAATAGGAGGATGTCTCGGCATATAATTCATCAAATTTTGACTCGATCTGGGACCGGCGGACAATTTCCTCCGTATCTCTATCAACACTCACTGTCTCCCGGCTCGCACTTCCACCTCCGACAATCGGGATGTGTGAAAGAGCTGCTTTCAGTCGAAATTTCCACCGTTTCCGATTCTCTGTCATATCGATATCGGTACGACCCTCCGTGACTTCCCGCGTCAACGACGCTAACAAGCTAACTACACTCACCTCATCAATATATATGAACTCACGCAGAGGCAATTCCTCTTCATCTTCGTCTTCTGATGCCAAGAAAGAGGGTACCCACATTGGCATTTCAGGCATTGTCCTTATCACCTCCAGATTCATTTTGCTTCCCACGTCGTGATCGCTCGATCCGTTTTAACGCTAGTGCCAAATCTTCTGGTATAATCGTTGTTCGGTTGTCTTTCACGCCCGAAACTGCTGCATCATTCAACAACCTCTTCAACTCAGCACCGGTCCATCCTTCGGTCTCCTCTGCAATTCCGGTAAAGTCAACGGAGTCTGCGATATTCATTTCCTCCTGTTTTGAGACCGTTTTTAATATATCAACCCGATCCTCTATCGGTAATTTAGACGGAAATTCGACTTCACGGTCGAACCTACCCGGGCGGCGTAATGCTTGATCAATATCCCCCGGACGGTTTGTCGCAGCGATCACAATCACATCCTCGAATTCGTCGAATCCATCCATCACAGTCAACAGTTGAGTTACAATTCGACGGTTGACCTCTCTTGACCCCTCACGTGAAGAGGCAATGCTTTCTATTTCGTCAATAAAAATTATTGATGGTCCGTTTCTCTGACTAGCATCCTCAAAGATCCGTCGAATTTCTCTTTCACTTTCCCCGTACCATTTGCTAAGGACTTCTGGACCATTTATATTATAGAACGTTCCATCTTCCAGACTATCAGCAACAGCCCTTGCGAACAGCGTCTTGCCTGTTCCTGGTGGTCCGTGGAATAGCACACCTGTAGGAGGATCTGCTCCGATTTCGCTAAACTCGTCACCTTTGCTTAACGGTAATTCAACTACCTCTTTCACTCGTTCCTTGATAATCTCTAACCCTCCAATATCGTCAAAAGAATTGTCCGGACTCTCTGTTCGGTAGCGACTCAAATCAGAACTTTCGTTCGAAGAAGCAAATGTGGGTGGGTCGATGTCATCAATTCTACCAAGTATTCTTCCAGAAGTGGAATCCATCTCGACAGTGTCATCAACGTTTAGATTCAGTTCATCAGGACACAACACGCTGAGATGTGTGTTCTCTGTCTGAACGATTATCCTCTCAGAAGATATGCGTTTGACGACTCCGACTAAGTTCCCTGAATTAGATCCATCCGGTTGAATAACCTCTACCGCATTAATTTGATTTTCATCAAGCCGTACCGTTGCCCCTGGAGACGGTTCTTCCCCTGTGTCATTGTAAACAAGAATTGTGTTCTGGTTGCCAAATGCGACAACAAGCTCGTTTCCATCCTCAACGACGTCCTTCACAGTGAGAATTAGATTATCAACCATAGTGCCCTCAGACTCTGTATGCAGCCAACTTACACTCGAACGTGATAACAGTTCCCTGTATGCCTCTAAATTAGTCTTGAAAGTCAGAATGGCGTACTATGATTACCGCCTAAGGCAGGCGTGAGATTGAGTGTATTCTATTCATTGATAGCCGAATACTCCGAACATTCTGATTGAGGGACCGGATATGGGTAACACGCCAGATTGAAGAGGTGGAGCGTAGGTTATCTGATATATGGCTGTTTTCAAGGAATACTCACCGGGATACGAGAAAGAAGGGCACTATGTGCACATCTCTATCCCTGGTGCTGATCACCCTATTCCGCTTCAGACTCCAGATGAGATTGCGGATTTTTACCAATCCACTGGTTACACTGCCGGTGATCAAATTCCAGATCAACTCGTCTGGGCGTTATACGAACTTGACCTCCACTGGACAGGAAAGGGTGGCATCTCCCGTTCCGACGCTTCCAGACCAATTGGGGAATCCGCACCAGAGCTCGCACCAGAGGATGTGGAACGAATTCAACAATACGTCGATTCGTACGCCGGCGAGTACGCCGAAGACCTTGAGCGGTTAGTGAGCCGCTTGGAAGTCAGTACAGAACCTGCAGCGGATTCCGACTTCGACCTGCAGGAAGTGTTTGATCGAACCCCTCCGGTGGACTTCAGCAGGGTCTCTGAAGAATTCACGAGGGAATCGAAGCAACGGATTCAGCAGTGGCTCCCTTCTGTAGTTATGGATAAGGAGGATCGAAAAGCATGTGACGAACACCTTGATGGAGAGGGCTTCGGAAAATCTCCACACGAGCATCTGGTCGATCTCCTCCAGAACCCCGACTACGAGTCGATTCTCGACTCCCATGCTGCCCATCCGTGGACAGTCTCCTCGGTGACGACCCAAGAGGACTCTATCATGGATTCGACAGACGACCCGAACCGGCCAATACTCACGGCAACGTACGACAAAGAGCGATTTTCGACAGAGAGCGTTCTTTCCTTCCGCGTTCAGGATCTCCGTCTCTACCAGACCTCGGTAGACTTCGAACTCGCGGTCGTGACTTCTACGGTAGAGGAGATTTCCGTCGCAATCTCTGAGGGGGAGATCGCGGACTTCACCGTGGGACCTGGGAACGGTGCTCCGGGAAGATTCGACAGTGACGGAATTTCCGGATTCGCGGCTGAGTACACCGATGCGTCAGCGAAGTCGGTGACCCACTCTCTCACCATCTCGTTTGCACACCTCCTTCCGGAAATGCTGGAGTACTGTACTGCAGTACCGGACTACGAGATGACTTCCACTGACCCCGACAGCGAATATTACGAACTCTCGTTCTGACCGCTTTCCTCCCTCTTTCGACGTCTGAATCTGGGTCACGGTAGTGATGCCAAATGGGCCACGTACCATCCTGTGTTCGGTGTGGAGTCCTCAGCGAGATCTGTTATCGGTGCAAAGAACGCACACTTATGGGGTTCCTGCGTAATCGATTCTACATACTGAATAATGTCTGAGCAATCTGGATCTTCACAGGGCCGGCAGGAGCGGACGGAACTCCCCATCGAACGCGGATTCCCCATTGAGCGCGTGAACGAGATTGCCGAGAAGGAGGGCCGGGCGAAGATGTACTACCGCCCGATCTACACGATGCACAAGTGGTGGGCGCGACGCCTCGGTTGTGTCTTCCGCGCTATTTCTCTCTACACGCTGCTGGACGACCCGGAGAAGGTCTCGGTGTTCGAACCGGGCCACGAGGGAAGCACGCTGGCGTCCTACGGCGACGACTCCGACGGTGAGTCCGATCTCGATGTCGCGTCGCTGCTCGAACGCGTGGACATGTCCGACCCGGAGAGCCTCTGGGAGCTCTACCCGAAGGATGTCCGCGTTGAGGACAAGAAGATCCTCGACCCGTTCATGGGCGGCGGCACGTCGCTCGTTGAGGCATCGCGCTTCGGTGCTGAGGTCGTCGGTAACGACCTGAATCCCGTCGCATGGTTCGTCACGAAGAAGGAACTCGAAGCGGGCCAGACCGACGTAGAAGAGCTTGAAGAAGCATTTGAGCAGGTGAAAGAGGACGTCGCTGACGAGATCACGCAGTATTACAAAACGCCCTGCCCGAACGGCGACCACGACGCCGATGTGATGTACAACTTCTGGGTGAAGGAGTTGGATTGCGTCTCCTGTGGGCACACGGTTCCGCTATTCAAGGACTATCGTGTCGCTGCTGGCCGCTACGAGAACGATGACAAGTACAATGTCCTCTGTCCAGATTGTGGTTCAGTGACGCTGGTGGACGACTGGCAGTCGGAGGGTGTCTGTAACGACTGTGGACACGGGTTCGTTCCGAAGGAAGGGAACGTCTCACGCGGGGGAAAGTACAACTGTCCAGACTGTGGCCAGAAGTACGCGATTACAGATGCGATTCAAGAGCAGGGACCTCCTGATCTGCGCCTATATGCTCTGGAGTATTACTGCGAACATTGTGACAACGCAGGTGAAGACAAGAGCGCCTACAAAGGGTACAAACAGGCAGAGAGTTACGATATTGAACTTTTCGAGGAAGCAAAAAGCGAGTGGGAGGAGAGTGAAGAACTCTACAGATACGTTCCCGATGAGAAGATACCAGAAGGAGCGATAACTGCGGCTTCGTCTATTAGTGGTAATGACGTGTTTCAACACGGCTATGAGACTTGGCAAGATATGTTCACAGAGCGCCAGTTATTGTCGCTTGCTAAACTCCTACGCTCGATCGAATCTGTGGACGATCAGAACATTTCTGAATACCTTCTTTTAGCGGCTTCTGAATCTCTGAGATATACGAATAAGATGGTCTCCTATAACACGACAAATAATCATATCGGAGACTTTTTCCGGAATAATTCTTTCACGCCACCGACCTATCCCGTTGAAAACAATGTCTGGGGTGCTAAGTGGGGGAGTGGAACGTTTAGTGCGATGTTCGATATGGTGAAGACAGGCGTCGAATATGCCAATTCACCCACCGAACGCTACGTAGAAAATGGTGAGTCTGTGGAAACGCCCGGATTCTCAAAATCCATCGGAGAATCAGCTGAAATCCACCAAGGAGATATGCGTCAACTTGATTACGAGGACGAGTTTGACGCGGTTATCACTGATCCTCCGTACTACGATAACATCATTTACTCCGAGGTTGCCGACTACTTCTATGTCTGGCAGAAGGTACTTCTCGAAGACGAGTACCCTGCATTCGCTCAAAACAAAACACCCCGTGCAGAGTCCATCGTCACGAATCCATACCTAGAGAAAACCGCTGAGGACTTTGAATCTGAACTCGGACAGGCGTTCGCAGTTATCAAGCGCGCACTCAAGGACAACGGGTCGCTCACGTTCACTTACCACCACAGTGATTCCGAGTCGTGGGGCGAACTCTTAGAGTCCCTCTGTAACGTTGGGTTCGAGGTTACGGCGACGTACCCGATTACTGCGGACATTAACAAGTTCATCGGCGGGGAAGCCGTCTCCTTCGACATCATAGTCGTCGCCCGCCCCATTGACGATACAGAGGCAGCGTCATGGAATTCTCTTCGCCGCGACATCTACCGCACAGCCCGACGCACCCGAAAGCAACTCGAAGAGAACCGAGATATCTCCCGTGGCGACATCGGCGTGATGGAGATGGGCGCGTGTTTCCGCGAGTACTCCAAGCACCACGGCAAGGTGCAGCGCGACGGAGAGATCATGAGCGCGAAGGAGGTTGTCCAGGAGATCTATGGTATCATCCAGGAAGCCAGCGACATCGGCGTCGAGGACGTGTTCATCGATCTGCTCGACACCGCGAACGTGTCCTACGACGACGTCAACAAGCTCTGCCGCGGGACGAACGCCACCCCAGAGGATCTCAAGGAGACGCACCTGTACAACCAGGACGACGGATTCGAACTCGGCACGTGGGACAACGAGAAACGTCAAGCGTACATCCAGGAGCATGTCAACGGTGACGGCGGAGATCACCTCTCAAACCTTGACAAACTCCAGTTCCTCCGATACCGCTATGAGAAAGGCCAGGCAGTCCAGAATTACGTTGAGAAGTGGGACGTCAACGACGACATGCGCGAGCTCGCCGGGCGACTCGCCGACGTAACTGATGACGACACGTATACGCGCGTGCTCGGCGATCGGGACATCACAAGCTACTGAGTCTCAACGCTGCTCGGCCCAACTTCCGTTTCGTTGTCCGTCTGAGGTGATCTACTGGGTTTATCAGTCATTCTCACTACGGATACGTATATCAACTCTCGATAAGTCTGTCGTCGGTGTCGATGCGTGCCCTCTCGGCTGGCTTGCGACGGTGATCGATGCCGATGGCGTCAGGACGGAAACTCACGAGCAATTTGACGAGCTTTATGAGACCTATGCCAAGGCGGACCAGATTCTCGTAGACATCCCCATTGGACTTCCAGAAGACGAGCGACGCCGATGCGATGAGGATGCGAGCGATCTGCTCGGTAGTAGAGGTATATCTGTTTTCTACCCGCCGTGCCGAAGCGCAGCTGAACTCACAGAGTATCAGGAAGCGAGCGACGAACACCGAGACCGAATTGGATACGGACTCTCTCGACAGGCATACAGCATCGGGCGGAAGATCGTGCAGGTCGCCGACGTCATCGGAGAACGATACGACGGGGTAGTGCGCGAGAGTCATCCCGAACTCTGCTTCGCCGCGCTGAACGGCCAGCCCCTTGCCTACTCGAAGTCATCAGATCGGGGGCGGGGTCTTCGAATGAAGCTACTCAGCGACGAACTTAATGACGCCGAATCACACTATCGAGAGATCCGAAATGAATACTTTCTCAAGGAAGCCCGCAGAGACGACATCCTCGACTCGATGATACTCGCCGTCGCCGCATGGAACAAGAATTTGGTCACGGTTCCGTCTGATCCATTACCCAGCGAACCACGAATCTACTACCCCGAGTTCGATGTGCCAATACTATGTCGGACATGTTGGTGAAAGCGAACCTCCCGCGTTCCCTCCTCGACACCGACAAGTGCCTGAGCCGAAGGTAACAATAAGGAAATGGGTCTGTTTTGTTTACTCAATTGATGCCGAAACACTCTCTTGGCCCGGACGAAATAGAGGTGGAAGCAGAGTTCTATTTCATACAGGACAACGGTAATCCGTCTCTCAGTTCTGCTCAACTACAACTCACAGACGTAATGACCAGACGCGGATACAACGTTCTACATCAAGGTCAACGAGTCTGGGAATATATACTCCAAAATCCTCAGCCCTCACCGGGTTTCTGGTGGCGATTAAAGCAGAAAGTCGGGTTAGCGAATGAAGTAGATAAGACGGTTAAACAAGCGATAGAGGCGTTGAAAGAGACGCGCAATAACCATCCGTATCGCATCAAATTCAGATTCATCCCAACCTCGTGGGAAAACGGCGACGAGGGGTATGTCGTGGAGGTCGAATGTATCCCCGCTCTTCGAGATAAATTAGACCGACTAGGTGGGGATTTCGAGGATGCAGATCCAAAGAGTGCAGTAAGGACATGCAAGAGTGAACTACGAGATATTGCTACAGAAGTCGGATTTAGTATCCTCCGAGAACCGTTCACTCGTGCTGAAAACCACGAACCGACGTTGGAACAGCATCTCCGTAAGCAACTTCAGGAATACAAATATGGCTCATACGTAACTCAGTTCGCCGATGATGCAGACGAAGCCCTCCGGTATTCCCTCATTCGGCCAGCGATTAGCGCATACGTCCACGGTATAGAGTGGGCTATCATCTGCTATATCGCGGAGATGGAGAACCGCGATTTGATGGAAGAAGAGGGCTATGGGCGAGGGAAAGGGTTCAAGGGCTTAATTAGCGAGATCGAGGAGACCGGCCAAGTCAAGCAAACCACCTCTGAAGCGTTGCGACAGATGAATACTGAGCGTGTTTGGATGGCTCACCACAAGGAGGGCGAAGTATCTGAGATTGAGGTGAGGCGCGTCAAACAACGCTTCTCTATTCTGCTGGAAGAACTATTCCTCTGAATATAGTTGACCTATTACTGAATATTCAGCGGTGTTTAACCTATTAGTATATCCTGATGATTGAACGCCTACATTCCGTTCCTCTCGATAGCAAGTTTTGCTGACTACAATCTCTATATTCACCAGGCGGCTTTTGCCATAGTTCGGATAGATCGATAGTCGCTTCGGTAACTGCTTGCCCTGTATCTAACGATAGGTAAGGTCAACACTGTTGGTGTGTGAACCGTTCTGTGACACCCTCTCAGTGTTAGTTATTGCTCATCGAGAGTACGTTGCTCGCAAAGTGTATTTGCCTACAAGAGCGCCGTAATGGGGTGGGGAATACAGTTAATCTACGTACTTCAGGATGACTGGAACGACAGTAATCACCAACGCGATGAGCGCCAAGAACCCCGCCAAATTCAACAGAACCATCGGGTTCTCCGTAAGAGCAAGCCCGATGTCCTCGATCCAGTGAATCCCGTACAAACTGGACAGGACAGACCCGATAATTAACACTCCGACGACAATCATCAACAGCACCATGAAATACCGGAGGGTCCGCGGCCCTTCGAAGCTTTCTAAGACATCCCCAATATCCCCGCTCATGCGAGTCTGATAATCAGTAATTTGGCAAAAACGTTCGGGGTGGGTTTATGCTCTCCACTTGCGATCCGCACTCTTCAGCGACCAGCTGTTTCGGACGGAAGTATGTCTGTATAATAGGGTTTCAATAGAGCCGTTAATACCTATTCGTACTCTATCATTCCTTCTTCTACTTGCTGTATCATTGCAAGCGATTTGTCGAGAGCCACGAACTCGCTCCCCGCCATCCAATGGAGTATCTCGCCATCTCTTATCTGCGAATCTGTCTCATTATAATTTTGTTTCCGGTATATTCTTTCAAGGAAAATCCCCCCGCCTGGAAACATGTAGTGAATACATAGCTCACGTGATTTGTTTATGAATATTCGACAAAAGCCAACCGGTATTTGACGGGCACTTCCTCCAGTCCAATTCCCTGGTAAATCTGCATCATCAGGATCGGGCGCGGGCCGATATCCCATTGGATACATAAATACTAGCAGATGCTTGAATAATACGATTCTGTACTCGATGCTGATGGTAAAGAAGCAGAGGTGTTTCCTGCCTATGCCCCTCTTCGACGGCTATTCGTATACTCTATCAGGCTCGTGGGGCTTTAGTCACGCAGCCTCCACCAGCATCACTACGCTAACGCACCCATTTTTGTTCCCTCGGAGACGTGGTACACCTAATGGCAGGCCCCGGACAAATACCCGGACAATACAATCTCGTTATCGAAGGTGCCTACGAGACCTTCGAACATCAGATCCCCGTGCAAGAGTTCCTCCAGCGGCTCAAGGAAGACGATGTCCCCGAGAAGGTGAGTGTCGTTGGACTTGCAGATACCTTGGCCGACGACGATCTGGCGACCGAACTCGCCCGTGAGATGGACCGACGTGCAAACGATCTGGAGTATCAAAGTCCCACGATACAGTTCGTCGTCGAAGGCTCGTTCCACCGAAGCGGGAAGACCTACGATCTCCGGTACGACGACGAGCTCCACTCTCTCCAACAGGTCTTCGGTCCGCAACTCGAACGGAAAGAAGACGGGGAGTGGCTTGTCGCTCCGTTCTAAGTCGCTACAGTAGTTTTAACGGCCCTTCTTTCTCGACTTCACCGCTGCCGTTGAGGAAGTAGAGGTCGATCCACTCTTGCCCGTGGTCACGGCAGAACACCGGCACGCACGTCGTCGTGTGCTCGTAGCGCTGCTCACAGCGCGTCTCGATCTGCTCTCGCGTCCAGTCACCGTCTTGCTCAAGGTCGTACCGATTGCGGACCTCCCACGAGTGTTCGTCGGCCGCGGCCTTGAGGACACGCAACGAGAAGTCTCGAACGTCCTTGAACGTGAACGGACCGCTCATCGACTTCGCTTCGCTCAGGTCCGTCTCTTCCACGCCGTCGAGGCACAGTCGGTTCTCTGCGACAGCGCGAAAGGCTTCGAGTTCTACGGATTGCTCGACGAGCACGTCGTGTAGGTAGTCGTGAAGGACGTCGCCGTACGCATCCAGCGTGAACTCCTGTTCGGGCGAGACGATCCGCAGTTCTGCGCCCGTCTGGGTGACCGTTCGGCGCTTCGGTTCCAAAAGCGGGCACAGGAACGCGAGGCGTCCAGAGTGGAGCAGGTACGCGTAGCTGAACAACCGAGACCGGGACGGTGATTCCTTTACCGGGTCGTGGCCCTCCGCGTAGTACTTCGAGTCCAGTACGGCTAGCGTCTCGTCGCCTTCCTGCAGGGCGTGGTCCGGCTCGTGGTATATGTGCCCTTCACCCTCGAACGGATTGACGGACGGTGACCGAACAGGTGTCACGTCGTCGAGGTTGCCGAGATGGTCGTAGGACTTGATATACGAGAGCTTACGCTCGATAACGACCTGTGAGTACTGCTCGAACAGCGACTCCATATTCAGGACATAGTCTACAACGAGCTCTCGCGGGCCGTCACGGAGTTGTTGGCCGAGCGACGACGACATAATCGCCTTGGCGACATCGAAGGCTTTCTGGTAGTATCGACGCTGCTTCGGAAGATCGCTCATGGAGATGCGTCGGTACTCGTCCATCCGATCCAGTCCACTGGCGACACCCATACTCTCCAGTCGTTCCACTTCTCGGTGGACTTCGGAGAAGATCCGGTCGTATGCCGGGTGATCGTTCTCGTGAGAGTTCTGCCTGAAGAGCCGAAGCAGCGTCTTTCCAGCGAAGTGGAGCAGCGAGTTCGCGGCGTTGTCGTACTCGGTCTCGTTGCGAATCCAGTGTGGTTCCAGTGTTCCACGCGCGTGGTTCAGGAGTGTCTGTTCGACGTCGATCTCACCCCGTCCGTCGAGACTGTCGAGGCGTCGGATGACCAAGTTGCGGATGTATCCCTGTCGGTGGATCGTCTCTAACCCGTCGAGGTAGTTGATCGCCAGCACCACGAAGACGTCGTCAAGATGGATGTCGTCAGAGAGGAAGTCCTGGAGCGGAATCCCGTGGTACTCGATAGACCTATTCTGATCGTAGACGGCCAGTAGCATGTCGAAGATGTACTCCCAGTCGATCTTCGGATCGACCTGGATCTTCGACGACGGTGTGAGGCTCATAACGCCGATGATGTCCGTCGCCTCAACGTGGAGTATTTCGTTCTCGTCGCCGTCTACGGTGACCGTGACGACCTCGTACTCCTGCTCGCCGTCGAGTGCTGCCTGACTCTTCGTGAAGACGCCGGGACTCTGCTGTGTGAAAGACGCGCGACGAAGCTGGTCCCCGATGGACGACGGACAGCCCTCTATCCGGATCTCCCCGCGCTCGGGGACATTGAAGGTGTCCTGCCCGTACTCGTAGACTTCGTCAACGGTGCTCATTACTCGTAGGAGCCCATCTGGCGTCGTTCCTGTTCGAGTTCGCGTTCGGCCAACTCTGCCGCCGGCGCGAGATCGAACTCCTCGAACTCGCCGTTCATCGCGCGGTAGTGTTCCGCGATGCGCTCGATCTGCGGGAATGCGGCGGCGTTCAGGAGCCGTGGAACGATGTACGTCCGGAACGCCTGCCCGACTGCGTCTGTCTGGTCGTACTCGTATTCCCCGCCTTCTCGACAGCCGACCCCAAGGAAGACGGCGATGTCGCGGTAATGCATTGGGCCGAAGCGCATAATCGATCCTTGCGACGTCGATTCGTGGCCGTGGTTGATCCCCTGGTAGTCTCGCTCGAAGAGACGGAGGATCTCGCTTTCTCCGAGGTCCGTGTGGTCGGTAACATGCGTAGTGATCCAGTCTTTGAACAGCTGTCGGCGCTTGTCCTCCTCGTACTCGTCGAGTTCGATCATAGCGAAGCGGCGGGTGATCGCGTTGTCGAGTTCGTTCACCGTCCGGTCGGACATGTTCATCGTACAGATGATGTTTACCCGTTCGTCGAGTTCGATTGTCTCCCCCTCGTCGGTCTCGAAAATAGTCTGGTGTGGATTTTCGATAGCGGTGTAGAGGGGGCCGAAGATCTTCGAGATATCCGCCCGCGTAATCTCGTCCAGAATAACCCCATACTCGACATCGAATTGGCGTGCACGCTGCACAGCTTCTGAGACGCACCCGAGTTTCGTGCGGTAGCTCAGCGAGTCGCCCGTGTAGTCCGGACTGATACCACCAATGATGTCAGACGGTGTCCACGAGGGTGTAGCGGTGTTGAGGGTGTAACCGATGCCAGTCTCACGGGCCAGTTGCTTTGCGAATGTTGTCTTCCCGGTTCCAGTCGGTCCGTATAGAACGACCGGTTTGCCGGCTTCGAGCGCAACTTTGGCGTTGCGTTCGACATCGTTTGGAACGAGCATCTCTCCGGGCGTTTCGTCACCGCGGAGACTCACGACGCGCTTGAGACGGTCTGAGGCCAGCGGGGACTCAAGCACGGCACGTCGCACCTGTCCCAGACCACGCTTTCCGTCGTGAATTACGTCGAGTTTCTCGTCCTCGATCAGGAACTCCAGTACGTCCTCGTTCTCGGCATTCTGGATTGCTTCGACGACGTCGTCAGTTACACGGCGAAGAATTCCAACTTCGTCTTTTGCATCCTCAAGTGTATAGTCGTCCGACGAGTCACTCATTACCAACTACAGATGGTTCAGAGTATATAAAATCCCATACAAAAAAACCTAGCTGGAGCTTTTTGGCCAATGCCCAGTAGCAATGAGTTATTCATCCTCAACAGTGCCGGAATACCGCTCTCCCCGTCCCATCACTCCAGTAATATTCGATGATGCGATGTCCAGTTCTTCTTCTGTGGTCCGTTCATCATAAATATGACCGTCGTGATCCCCGAAAATCAGTACTAATCATCAGGGAGGTACCGACGACGTTGACGCATTTTGTCGATACTTGATCGCTGGTCGTAGTGAAGGTCGATTACATCAGGGCTCACATCCATACGTGAACTGACCACGGGCTCAGGTGTATCCTTTCGTAGATGGTATGTGATAGCTCCACGCCGAATCGGGTGTGGACTAAGGACTGACGGACAGGCATGAACATTCGAGGTGGGGATCGCCTCACAGTCGTCGATGTCCCGATCGTGAGGGCACGTGTCGCTATAGACGCATGGGCGGGTGTACTGGTATGCAATTGTTCGACCTCGATTACGACTCAATCGGTTTTGCCGGGTAACGAACAATGGTTCACGGTCATGCTCGTCTACGAGGCCATTGTGGTTGACTTCCAGCCAGTCATCTAACACCGTGCAAACGTGATCTCGGAGTGCAATCACGCGCTCGCTCCCTTTCCCGTTTTTCAGTGAAGTCCCTTGCTCTGAACGATGTTTTAGAACCAAGTATTGCTCCTCTGAATTGTAGTCATCTACATCGAGACCGACGGCAGCACCGATTCGAATACCAGTATGCCAGAGAACGGTCAGAAGTGCGTGTTCCAGTGTTGCGTACCGGAACTGTTCGAGGTGATCAAAGATGGCGTCTGCGCGCTCTGGGTCAAGCATTTCGACACGTGCATCTTCTTCGGTCAGCGTCGGGAGAATGATTTTCTCGTCGAGTCCTGGTTTGACGCCATCGATGCTGGCTAAGAAGCGCAGGAATGCGCGAAGAGTGGCGAGCTGACCTTTCATCGTCGCGGTAGCCAGCCCGTCCTCCTCTCGGCGTTTCACCCTATATCGATGGATATCACGTCCTGAGAAGTCGTTAAGGTTCTCGATGTCTTCCTCTTCGCACCATTGGACGAATTGCTTCAGGCGGTACCGGTGAGACTGAATGGTGGAATCGGCAAGTTCGTGGCTCCGCGCGTCGAGGTACATTTGCTTCGCTGTGCGTGGATCGATCGGTTCGAGGTCGTCCGACATGGGTTGATTTCTCCGAAGGCGAAAATCGAGTCTTACTAACCGGTCGTTCTGACGGCCATGCCCTGGTATAACAGGTGGCTGGCGCTCCGGTAGATTCTGGACGAGCCCCGCCCGAGCCCATCCATATTCTGCACGAATGTGAGCCAATGAATTCAGCAGGTAAAGCGCCTGAAACGCTTGTTTCACTGATTCGGTGGGCGTTCGTTGTCCAGATTCTTCGTGGAGCCCATTCATACGGTATACGAGGGTCGCTCTCTTCTTGCCTTCGCTGATATCCGAAGCGCGCGGTTGCAATAGTCAATCGCCGATTGATGTCTCGTCAGCCAAAAACAAAACCACCTAATGAGTGGGACTTCAAAAAAGATGATTGAGATCTATGACGGAATCTCGTGTTACTCCATGACCCGTGTGACTAGTTGAAAGGATGATACTACATCGGAAACTTACTATCACATGTTACGTACAAGGTGAGTATGACCGGCACTCGTCTTCCAGCAAATTCAGACGGTTGGCCCTTCAACCCAATCATCACAACGACCGTGATTTGTGATATTGGTGAACCAGGTCGAAAAAGCGACTATTTTGTTGGGTTTCTTTTCAATAATAGTCGGGGAGAGACGTTTATTATTACAGCTAAACATTGTATTCCGGATGAGAACAGTATATTCCCGCGGTTTCGGGCAGTAAGCGACCCACGTGCTGTCCCAGCAAAGCATGTCCCGTTGTGGGACAATGGTGATCCAATATGGCGTGAACACCCGTTTGCTGACATTGCTGCGATTCCGTTAGAAATACAGGTTTCCTCATATCTGGATGAGATCGTTTTCGATGATCCGTGGCCTACTCATTACCTCGTAGATGACTTTCCAGATGACTCAGTTGTTCGAGAGAAAGTCTATGCATCAGCTTTTACTGAGGACCATATCCCAAAAGGGAAACTCACCACCGGTGAACGGCTCCCATTTGCTGGTGATGATGTTTCCGTTATTTGTTACGACAAAACCGAGGATCCAGACTCACCGTACCGTTCGGGAGATCCTCCAAGTAATGAACCACTCCCGAAAGTTCGGCACCTCACAATCTCTACACCATATCGGTTCGATTATGACAATGAACCGGCTTTCCTAAATGACGGTCGGCTATTCCAGGGGTCAAGTGGTGCACCAGTCCTGTATATCCCGCCAACGCGAATGTATGCCGAGGACGTTAAGGCTCGTCGCATGATTGATCAACCAGCTCTAATCGGTGTTCATGGTAAAATAGTAGAACGTACAATTGACGGGAAAGCACTCAATCTCTACAAAGCCATTCGTGCCGAGGAACTCTTACCACTTGTAGACACGCATATATTCGACTGGGATGTAACTCCGAAATCGTAGTCACTGGGTTGCAAAGGTATTAGAACCGGGACAAAAACATCAACCAACTGCCATGGCCAATGCGTGATTCGATAACCAGGGAATCACCTACTTCTGATTATGCCAAATGATTATTGGACTAGTCATAGAAACAACGATATGGTGACTTTGGACGAAAATCTCGGGCAAGCATATCTTGAGCAATTTGAGAAACTTGATTTCTCACAGGGGATGGAACAACGAAGAACGGGGATGTTCCTCCTTGAGAACTTCTATGGAACGATCCTCATGGAAGTCGGACGTGATGCTTTGCAATGTGATAACTCCATCCGAAACGATGGGGTACACGAACAATGGGAGGAAATCCACGGGCGGCTTGAGAACACCATTGATCACTATGATTTAAACAAAAAAGAACTCTACGAGTACAAGAAATTACTTAAGGAAGATGTCAGGCCCATTAGGAACAGTATCTATCATGAATTTGACCGGGGTATCAGCGCAGATACGCTGCAAGAAATGAAAGAGGTGGGCATTGAGTTCCGAGAATGGCTTCTTGATGTAGCCAAAAAGTATCGAGACCTACACGGCCCATATACGAAATCTGAATTCAACGAAATTCAGGGCCGGATTGATCATCTAACAGATACAGAGAGCTATACTAGTGCTGTTCAACTTCTTCGGGAAGAGTTAGACTATGCAACCCGTTCTCTACTCAAAGAAGAGGGAGTGACCGGGCCGTTCTGGAAGCCGGAAGGCAACGTATTCGTGCGTGAGAAGATTGATCGACAGCAAATGTTGAGCTATCGGAGTGTTCGGCTTGCGGAACGAAAAGACGACCTTAGACCAGCACAGTATGAACAGATCATCGAAAAGGGACTGTCGGTACTTGAAGCAATTTATAAATCCCAGAATCCGTTTGAGGATAGTCAGTTGAGTGCCGATGATCTCGCCGATGCGATCAGTGACGAATTTAACGTGATTTCCCGCAATAGTGCTGCGAGGTATGTTATTGTGGAAGATCAGATCGAGATTGATGATGAGGCCGTGGATGCTGGTCTTCAGGTGCGACCGGGTGAAGGGAGTGTCTTTGTAAGTAGCATTCAAGTCAAGGATAGCCCTGATTTGTCCGAAAGTGTACGGGATACATTAGAGATGAATGCGACTTCAAGATGGCGAGACGATGATGAGGGGGTTGTTGTTTGGAAGTTAGGTATGTATTCGATTGATGTTGATATTGATGAGATTGAATCAGAAATAGAAAGCCTAATGATTCGGTGATTGTCTGAGAACATTGGCTTTTTTCGGCTCTATTGAAATCCTCTTCTTTAGAGACTTATTCACGTGAATCTACTGCACGCTACACGTGCGTACCTACCGCTGAACATTTTACCAATTCCAATCTCTGTTCGCACTGCCGTACAAGATACAGGGCGCGAATCGTTTGTGTGGACTTATCGAAGTTTCAACGGCCAAGATTGGTACAGCGAATGGGCGGGTAACACGTTCATCTGGGTAGTCATCGATTGATACCAGTTACAGCGAGCCTGCTTCTCCCATCAGGTACAGCCACCTGAACAAGACTCCGAGCGTGAACAGGTAGTGTACCAGCAGGAAGATGAGGACTGTTGACGTGAACGTCAAGACAAGAGGAACAACCTGCGTCATCAGATTCGCCTGCGCCCACTCCACGATCGACGGGTTCTGACGGACGATAAAGTGGCTGCCCGCTACAATTAGTGAAGTGAGAAATGAAACGAGGCCGAGGAACACCGCGTACATCGCTGTCCTGCGCAGTTGTTGAAGCGCGTCGGCCTCCCGCTCGCCATCAGCCTCGCCAATGTTCGGAATGTTGAACGCTGAACGCGCTGATAACGCCAACACTGCACCGTAGAATACGGTCAAGAATCCGACTATTTCCCACGTCACTGTCAAGAACTGACCGATGACGACCGCAAGGAACAACGGGATGATAATCAGGGTGATCATGTACCCGATTGGATGTTGAGAATCATGCCATAGCGTCCCGTAATGACCACGGATCACAGGGGCAGGGTTGACGATTCTTAGTATGCTCATCGGGTCAGGTGGGAGTTAGTCTTGGTTTTCAGTCTTGATGGGTCTTCTGCCGTAATTCTCAGAGCACCGAATCGTCATTGTCTGGTCCATCAGCCTCAGGTGGGAGTACCACGTTCGCAACCTCCCGAGCCCGTGGCGACAGTGAGTCAGCAGTCGGGTGTCCCCCATCTATATCCAGCGCATCTTCCTCGGGGTCAAGCTCACGCCGCATCCGAATATCCGCGTTCCACAGTGAGAAAGTGATTTGCGATCCGTCCTCTTCGACAGTCAGCTTGACATCATCAAACTCGTCTTCGCTCAGTTGGCCGTACTTCCAGTTCCCGGTCGGCATGAACGACCGAACAAAGTCAGGCTCCCATTTGTTATCTGAGGTGGGTTTAATTTCATACGTTCGACTGACCGTCTGTCGTTCGGCATCGGTAGCAGCCTCATTGTCGGCATGTTCCTCGACAGGAGTCAGTTCCTGTGTTCCCTCGAACTTGAGCCGCTTGAAGTCGTCAGCCTCTGTTATCCGCTCTTCCGCATCCTGCGTGTAAACAGGATCCATCTCGCAGACGATATCTTTCTCCTTCGCGTCCGAGTTATGCTCCTCGATATAATCATCGAGACGTCCGTAGAGTTCACCTTCAGTACCTCACAAAGCATCCTCGGCTAGCTGTTTCTGCGGCCTGAGTTCTGTGTCGAAGCGGTTGTACTGACGGTCTCGACGAGAGAATTACGGACGGATCGACGGAGAGCTGTCGCTGTCGG
>Ga0208283_10220_pt1 | contig 22136 bp, 20 predicted proteins | sample AntRauMetaRauer1_FD_184785 | JGI IMG/M metagenome (GOLD analysis project Ga0208283, IMG submission 184785) | Saline lake microbial communities from Rauer Lake, Antarctica, in enrichment culture - Antartic Rauer Lake 1 Metagenome Rauer1 (SPAdes)... ...
CCCACCAGGAGGTGGTCGGTGGAGAACGACAATCGAATCACGTCGAATCCGTGCGACTGTTCTGCGATCTCGTGACCAGGGGTTATCAGACGCTCGTCTTCACTGCTGCCAGACAGGGGACGGAACAGTATGTTGACTGGTCGGACAAAATGTTGCGTGAACGAGGCCAGCACGACCTCGCGGACAGCGTCCACGCCTATCATGCAGCACTCAATACGGACCGACGCCTCGAGCTTGAAGAGGAGCTTCGCAGCGGCGATGCTCGTGGCGTTTGGAGTACGAACGCGCTTGAGCTTGGGATCGATATCGGGACTCTCGACGTCGTCTTGCTCGACGGCTACCCGGGAACGTCAATGAGTACATTCCAACGAGCTGGTCGAGCAGGGCGTGGTGAGGACGCCTGTCTCGTTGTTCTCGTCGGGGCAGACGATCCACTGGACCAGTATACGATCCGAGAGCCCGAGGAATTGTTTGAGACCGGTGCTGAACAGGCTGCTGTCAACCCTACTAATGATGCGATTCGCCCGGATCACGTTGTCTGTGCGGCAAGTGACCATTTCTTGTCGCCAGATGACGAGGGCTATTTCGGCTCCGATCTGTCTGGTGTCGTCACGGACGCGGAAGCCAATGACCGCCTTCGCCGTGTAGAGAGTGGCGATCGGATTCAATGGCGTGCCACGGATTCAGATGTCCAGTGGAATACAAATATTCGAGCGATCGATGACCGCGAAATCGATCTTATTGACCGGAACCGGGACGAGCAGTTGGCATCGCTTGAGTTTGGTGCTGCGGTGCGGGATGCACACCCGGACGCGATTTATCGCCATCAGAAACAGACCTACCGAGTTGTGGACTTAGATCTCGAATCCGATCAGGCGTTGCTCGAATCAACGTCTACAGCAGAGTACACGCGTACTCTCCGAGAGAAGTCCGTAGCTATTGAGGATACGTACCACCAGTCATCCGTTGAGACGCATGAAATGGGCGCTCAAGCGACGTTAGGAAAACTCACGGTGGAAGATACGGTCACGGGATATTTGCTGTACAGCAACCCCAGTGACGACACTCCACGGGAGTGTGAGTTTGAAGAGCCGTTGGAGTCACGAGCTATCGAAACGACAGGACTGTTCATCACCGTCCCCAGCGACGTCGAAGCGAGGATTATTCATCAAGCAGAGTCACAAGATGAGTATCTTAGTGCGCTCCACGCGATCGAACATGCGTTGATATCGCTGTTTCCCATGGAGGTGCTGTGTGATCGAGGCGATATCGGCGGTCTTTCAACTGTCAGTCACGGGCAGACGACTAGTGGGACCATCTTCATTCACGATGGCCATCCCGGTGGAGCCGGACTGACGCGACAAGCATTTGATCAACTTGACGTACTGTTAGAAAAGACGTACAAACTGCTTCAGGACTGTAGCTGTCGGGATGGATGCCCATCCTGTATTCATTCACCCCACTGCGGGAATGCGAATCGAAGTCTCAACAAACAGCTCGCACTCCAGTTGTTGTCGGAGTTTCAATAGGTAAACTACCCTACTCACTCGCGGCTGGCAGCGATCGACGCTTGAGGGTAGGGATCCCTGTTTTCACGACGCGTTTTCGGATACAGGTGATGCGAGACTATCTGGTGTTTACTCAGAGAATTGGTTGTCCTGCTGGACGGCGTGCTTGAGGTGTCTGAGTGGAACTAATTCTGTAGATTGGAGGTTCGGAATCAGCGGTGTAACTACGAGGCCCCATTGTTCGTTGATTTCGTCTGTTAGTCGCATGATTTCGCTGTAGTAGAGGAATCCCGCAAGTGGCGGGAGCACCAGACAGATGTCTGGTGATTTGCCGTGACGGTGGTACTTTTCGATAGTTTCTTTCAGTGCGAATAGTGGACTCCCAGTGCCGTACAGGGTTTCGATTTCGAAGACAGTGCCGTGGTGTTGGATGTCCGGGATGAGTTGCTGGCTTGTTTGCTGTGCGAGCGGGGTGTCAATCTCGGTTGTAACTGAGGCAAAGCCGTGACCTTCTGATTCGATGAGCCACCGAACAACGAACGTTTTGAGTGCGTAATGCAGCACACTCTCATTGTTTTGTCCGCCGTCTCCGGGCTGGTTCGGTCGGACTGCCATGACGGGCGATTTGGATTCTGTGTCCGATTCGATCGGTTCGGACGTGCCGCGGTGCAGTTGGGTCCAGGCACGGCGTTCGGCAAGGGTGAAGAGGTCGTCAAACGTTGGTTCGTCTTCGGCCGGGAAGGTGAAGTCGCCGGACAAGTCCGGAAAGCCCCACAGTGCTTCGGCAGTTGAGAGCGCGCGATCGAGATACCCATCAAGATCTGCGTACTCACCGCGGTGTAGTGGCGGGTCCAGTTCGATGACTTGCGGGCGGTGGGGACGAACTCGTTGAACGAGTTCCCGTTTGAACGTGTCGACGAAGTCAGTTGGGAGTTGGAAGATGAGGAAGCCGAGGCCTTGCGTATCCAGTTCTTGGATGCGGCGTCGAATGGCGTTCCACTGGACTTGGTTGTTTGTGACTGAGTTGGTCGGTGTCCGGGCGTGTTCGAAGAACTCGGTATCTGTCTCGTCGATGAATTCGATGCGGTTGCTTGCTTTCAGGTGGCGTTCGACATAGTCAGCGTCGCCGCGGATCTGACCGCGTGGAAGCCCGCCTTCCAAGTGATGATACAGTTCACGGCAGAGGAATTGGACGGTCGTCCCGTACCGGTCATTCGCTGGTTTGTGTAACAGGATGATCAGCGGTCGGTCGCGGAGGACGTCCACTGGGAACGCACCTTCCTGTTGCGTAAGGAGTTCACCAACGAGATCAACCGCATCAGCCGGTGAGTTAGACGGTACGTCGGCAGCAGTCACTGCTGGTGCTTCCTCAGTAGTGTCTGTCTCAGGGGTGTCGCCTGTAGTGGTCGTTGCAGTTTCGTCTACAACGGATTGCTGCGGGTTGGGATTAGGCGATGTGTCTTCAACGTCCAAGTCGACGTGCTGGTTTATGAGTGTATAATCGTCTTCGAAGGCTTCGATAATCGGGTTAGCGATATCGTCATACGGGAGACTCCGATACACTTCGAATTCGTCTTCCGTGATGCCTAGGATGAGATACTCGCCGTACTTGCTTCGCTGACGGGTGATGACCTTATTTGAATGCGGGCTAGTGATGATGACGATTGCAGTGTGGTCTATCCATTCAGCTTGATCCTCGGTGAGCCACGGAGTGACGATAATTTGGATTTCATCGTTGTCCGGTGTCAGCAATTGACCGTGGTACACGCGTCGTTCATCGGCGAAGGAGAGTTGGAGGTCGATGACGTCGGCTTGACTCAACCGGCGCTCAATGCCATCGATATCGGTCACACAGCGCCGCTTTTGTTCAGTCAGCCACCGAGTAGCGTCATTGATGAGCAGAGGATTAAGATAGACGGTGTCTTCTCGTTCAGTGATGGCACCGTCGAGCATGTCGAAGGTCATCCACGCGTCTTGATCGATGCTGAGCAGTGCATCTCGGAGGTCGGTACGTGATGCTTCCCCGTCGTTGTCAAGGAGGTACTCCAGTCCAGCGAGCTGCGGGATACTCGTCTCGTAGCCGTCGAATACGTCCGTACTCGCAGTGTCCGGGCTGACCGATGTCGCATCTAAGAATTTCTCTGGATTCTCTCGAACACCATGGTACACTGCGTACCGGTGCCCTTGCGAGTCGCCGGAAGAGTCAATGTATGTCCCGAGCGAACAAATCCCGGTGCGGACTAGAACATCCAAGAGCGTGTTGATCTCTGCAGATTCGTCGAACCAGAACTCGTGATATACATCGAATTGCGGCTTAAGATGTCGGTCAGGCCTGATACTTCTTGTCTCTCCCCACCCGGTTAGGAATGTGTGGACGAGGCGTCGTTCGTCAAGTGATAGATCTCGAATCCGTGTTTTGATTACTTCGTCAAGTTGGTCTCCGAATCGGTCGTAGATCTGTTCTTCGTTCCGATACTCTACGATGTTGATACCGGCACGGTCTGTTAAGATACTTTGCAGCGTTGTTTCGATGTCGTCAATATCGGATTCTGAGAGCGATGGATTCCGCATTTCTAGCGTTTCCCGGAGGTCGTCCCAAAGAATCTCTGCAGTGTAGTTGCTCCGATTAATTGATGTTGTTGTCGTGCATTTAGCCGTAACGGCGTACAGAGCTTCTAGGTAGATTTCGTCGTGCTTTGAGAGCTCGTCAAAAGCATGATCGACAGAGATCTGCTTGCGTTCATCAAGGATGTCTTCAGCTTTTCCAACGCTTCTGTTGCTTGTCCGTTCCCACTCAACCGTATCAAAAACAGCCTTTACTGCTGTGAGTCCGTCACTAGTACCGAGTGCGTTGAACTCTTGGTTTATTGAAGGGCTTTCAACAGCGGCCCCATGGCAATGATACCGGTCTCGTTGAAGATGGTCGTCCGTAAATCCGAATTCCTGAGGTGACGGGACAAGTATCGCTTTTGTGGTGAACGGATTCTTCTCGGGATCTGACCGGTTGCTTCTTCGACCTTTGATGAACGCTGGATAGGAATACTGGTTAGAACTGGAGCTGTTTTCATGGAGCGTGACGACCACGTCTTCGTCGTGTTCCATCACCTCCTCAAAGTCATAGAACAACTGGAAGGTGACATTCTCAATGCCGTCAAGTCGATCGTGGATGTCCGAACGAAGGCCTGTCAGTACCTGATTTACGATATCAGCCACTTCAGATCGGACAGCGAGGTGCCCGTTCTGCGGCACCACAGCACCAACATCAACGAGTTGTTGGATCATCGCATCAGTCCGCCCACGGAACTCGCTGTTCCATTCTAGAATGAGATCCCAGTAGCTCTCAAACGCCGTTCGGCAAGCGTCTGGATCAAGTGTAAGGATTTTCGACAGTTCTTCACGGTGCCTCTCAAGCAGGGAGTCAATATCTAACTGGAAGCTGTTGTGCTCCGTGTCAAGGCCAATCCGACGCAGGTCATCCAAAACAGACCGGGCTTCGTTGTCTCCGATGTAGTATCCAAGTGTCTCTGGCGTCCCGTCACATCTGATTGTGTCGTCAGTGTCGATTTGCAGAATCCCAGCGACAGCATCGGGCGCAAGTGTTGCGAGCGCCTTCAGATGAGCCTCAGTGTCAAGTTTCGCATCAAGACTCGACTGGAGTTGTGCTGGCAAATCTCCAAGATCGTCCATTGCCGCTTCGATAGTTTGGGTTGCTTGGAGTTGCTCATCGGTAAAGAATATCGAAAAGAAGCGTTCAGGTTCAGCCACCTCTGTATGATGCGTGTCAATATACCACTCAAATTCGTCTCCGTTCGAGTGCGCCAGCCACAGTGACCGTTTCAAAACCGGTTCTTCGCCAAGGAGGTCGCAGATCGTTTCTGCTAGTTCGTTCCTTACGGCCGTCTGAACATCATCCGCTTCTTTCACCGCTTCGCGGCCCTTCGAGGTGAGTTGCACCGGTTCAGTGTCTCGTTCGTCCTGAATAAACGGCCCTTTCAGGTCGGCGTACCGTTGACCGACGTTCTCTTTGCCGTCGCCAGTTTTCTCGTAAAGGCGCTTTGCTTGGAAGCCGGTCACATCAAACGTCATACCATTACGCTCAATTAGCCAGAGGAACGTTAGCAAATGGAGGTCTGGAGAAGCCAAGTCAAGAGGGTCTCCGTCACCATCGTCTCCCTCGGCATCACCTCCCTTATCAGGTGGCATTTCATCCACTACCTTGTCATCTGATGCTGCAGTAGCGTTGGTCTCGCCAGATGCTACCCCTGCCCCTATTGTCGCAGTGTCTTCACCATCCGGAGAGTCACTCTCTCGTGCTAGTTTGTCCCGATGATCCTGCTCCTCTTCAGACATTAGTAGCCAATATTATGATTGAGATATAAAATATCGAGGGGGATAGCGATTGTGGCATGCATTCAAATCACAGGGGTGCAAAGCGTCCAGTCACAATGGATGAATCGGCGGTGTTCGGGCATGTTATCGACGAACTCGAAACACGTGACTACCAGCCACTCGTCCATGTCCCCGGTGCACATGAAGACACGTACGCGGATGTCTTGGATCGATGCGAAACCCATCAAATCACGATCGGGGGGGCGGCATCCGGATGTGCTGGGGTTCACGCATGCTGACCGAATGTTTGCTGTTGAGGTGAAGGGGTCGAACGGGGTGAGTTCCGTGGGATCCGGCTGAAATGTGTCGTTCACAACATCAAGCGTGCCGTGACATCATAAAATCATGCTACGTCGGGCGATTCACCACGGCCAAGAGATCAGAAGAATGAATCAGGGTGGCACTTCGGACTAGGATCAAACGGACCAAGATGCCAATCACTGTCGAATCTGAGTTCCTCAAGGTCGTCTTCATCATTCATATCCTTCACTACGCTTACATCGTCGACGTCTCTATCAGAGAGGAATCTCTGTGTATCGACGACATCCCGCGTTATCTCTTCAATCGTATCGAGAATCTCGTCGATCCCGTACTCTAGCGTCCTATACAGTTCCCGCAGTAGCACGAGATAGGTTTTCAGCCCCAGAACTTCCCGTACGACACCGAGAAGATACGTGTCTAGTTTCCGTACGGCAAAGGATGCAGCGCGGCTAACCAGGCCGTATTTTATCATCACAAGTTCCGCTACGAGTATTCCCAGACTCATCAACATGTTCTCCACGTCACCAGTGACCGTATCCGGGTCAGACTGGGATACGGTACACGAGTCCTCTACCAGTTCTTCGACGGTGGATACGACAGGGAGTACCTGGCCGGTCCATCGTGTCCACGTTGCTGTCTCTTCCAACAGGGCCTCCGCCAGTGGCGCACTATACCCGGTTTTGTTCTCGATCACCTCAAGCACCGATTGGAGAACCGATGCCGTACGTTCCGCTCCGGATACGTCATCATCGATATCGTCGGCCGTGAGACTATCCATCTCTGCAGGAACTTGACTGCAGATATCATCCGCAATCTGCACCATTGTCCGTGCCAATGATTCGGATCCTGGAAGCAAGGTGTAGAAGGATGCAATCTCGGCTGTCGCCTCATTGACCGCGGTTTCTTCATCCCGGTACCGGGCACGGATCAATACATCCACCGTTGTACTGTCATCCTCTGGTTCGTCGAGAACCTTACTGCTCCAATCAAACACGATATTGTACGTCCCTGTCCCGATACGATGAGCGGCTTGCGTCGCTCGTTTCTCGGTTAGACAGTCCAACGCCTTGTCATCTACAATGCTTTCTACATCCCACCTCTGATATTGCTGTCTTCGCTTTCCAATATTAGATATATTGACCGTAGGGAACGGATGGGTGCCGAACCTTCCAAGATCAATCATTGTAGTGCCTAGAACAGGGTATAAACCGACCTGCACCTCGTATTCACTGAACCCATAATGATCCAGGACGAGAACGTCAGGTTCCGCCCCTAACTTTTCCGGACGAACCTCGTACTCAATGACAGCAGTTTCATCAAACCTCGGAAAGGTATAGGCCTTGTACGGATTATCTTCTGAAAGTTCGATTTCCTGCTGGGTCTCTGTAATCACCGAGTCAATAGGACCGTCTAATGTAGGTAGATCCGATCGGGCATCAGCAGAGGAAGCACTGTCTGTAGCGGCCTGTACTGTTCCTGCCATGGAGAGGGATATCGCGCCTGCGGTAGAGGTCGAAAGGAGCTGGCGGCGGGAGAGGTCCATTTACACCAGATACCATACCAAAGCAAAAATCACTTTCGCCGCATATTATCTGTTTCTGGGATGTAGTGGGAGGAACCAGAAAAAATAATATCAGTTATCGTCGCAGTGAACTCCTCAAGAGGATTGATTCGGAGTGAGAACGTTCTCACTGCGGTGGGAACAGGAACCCCCTATCTAGAACAGTCGACTAAACGTTAGCCGGTCGAACCTCGACCGTGCCCTCGCCGCGGACAACAACAGAATACCCAGCGTACTCGAACTCGGCGGTGGAAACGCCACCAGAATCAGATAGAAACAGATCGTTCAATGCTTCCGGATCGATCACGTTGTAAAGCGGTGGCAGATCAACATGGTCGACATCTTCTGCCTCGGCAACGGCGGAGACAACCGCGTAGACAGGAGTATTTTCTGTACCAGCGTCCCAGTCGGCAGTGATCGACGTAGTCATAGAATCTGGAGAGTCGTCCGCATTGATCGGTGTGTCCATCATTCGCATGGCCTGTGGTCCCAGATCCTGTCATAAAAGGATTCCCAAATCCTGATGGGTTCCTCACAATCGTTCATGTCTGACGGCACGCTGTCATCAGTATTCTCAATCCGCCGATCACCATGCTTAAGCCGCATATCGCCATGGGTTCTGATATGTACGACCTCACCGGTTTCCAGCGCGATCTGCTCTACGTGTCGGCTGGCCTCAAAGAACCACACGGTCTGGCGATCAAGGAGGAACTCGAGAACTACTACGAGAAGGAAATCCATCACGGCCGTCTCTACCCGAACCTCGACACACTCGTCGACAAAGGATTGATCGAGAAAGGACAGGCCGACCGCCGGACCAACGTGTACTCGGTCACCCGTCGGGGAGAGCGAGAGGTCAAAGCACGGCGCGACTGGGAAGACCAGTACGTGGACGACCTTCTCTCCGAATAGCGTTGCCTCTTCGTATTACCGACTAGTACATCAGGTCTCTGGATGGTCGTACCGGTTGAACCGGTATTTTCCTGTCCTCATCACTCAGTACCGTCCATCGAATTCAACAAAGTCGTTGTTGCTGACCGCCTGTGAGAGGGGATCCGGGATATCGATGTCGGTGACTCCACGATCACGTGCCAGGTCCGTGATTTCCTCGATGGTGGCTCCCGGATTCTCCACCACAACGTCCAGAACCTGGTCATATTCCTCTGCCATCGGTCAGGATATCTGGTGCTGGATGATCGCGTCTGCACCACATGCAGGACAGGTAGTATCATCGCTGTCGACAGAGGTTCCGCACCGCCGGCACTCGTACACGACTCCTGTTTGGTCTGTCCGGGACAGCAGACGGTCCATACATTCGGATAGCATGATACGATAGGTCACTCCGGGTTTACCACATCGCGGCACTCGGGGCACTCCGCGTATACTGCTGGTCCCGTCTCGGTCTCGTACTCGAGGATCACATCGATCGTTGTGATCTCGGTCTGGCAGAACGGGCACGTACCGAGAGACGATGGATTCGTCGTGGACATAGGTTAAGGAGGGAGCGTGTGACTGTGACAGGGTGAAAGGGATGCTCCCTCTACTTCCAGTATAGTTCCCAGATCCGTATATAGGCGATCCAACCGCGGTGAAACTGAAACTATCCGGTTGATAGTGTCAGAGTTTGTCCTTCAACAGAGATCCAAGATATCCCACGAACTCAAATAGTCTCGTGGAGACGAGTTTCCACAGAGCTATACTGATGCACTGTGGGCTGGATCTGTATGGCGAGTCCATGGCACGGGCTGTACCGGGTTCTTGACACACTTGATGAAAGCGAGCTACGGGCGATTCGCCGCCGATGTGACTGGTGTGAGGTAGCCCCACCTGGGAAAGCGAAAACAGCCTTTTCCAAGCGTATCCGTGATTCTGCGAAAAGTTCCGTGGAGGATGGTGAGTACTCGTTTGAGCAAATCGTCCGGCAGATCCATGACGAGGTTCTCCGTGAAAGCCCGTATCTACCGGAGACCCGAATCAAGCATGTCCTGTTGCAGACACCGATCTGTGGTGAGGAACGGCCTCGAGAACTCATGATGTCCATGCAGATGTATGGCGCGCTCCGGAACGAGTTTGGCGATGACTACAAGGTGTATCGGGAGCATCGGGTTCACGACCATACCCGTACGGAATTCGATCTCTACGTTGAACACACGCCGACGGGCAAATGCTACCTGATTGAATCAAAGATCGCAGGGAATCTCTCGAAAGACAAGGTGCTGGGCCAAGTCTACAAGTACAACCGGATCCTCGATGAGGAGACGGAGAAAGACCGTATTCGGACTTTTCCCTTTGTACTGGCAGATGACGATGACGAGTGGTGGGGAAAAATCGCACAGGGCCAGGATGACACACTTGGTGACCAGTTTAATCTGTCACGGAATCTTGAGGAAGAGGTTGAGAAGCAGCCCAAGACAACGGTGATCAAGCGCGTCCTAGACGAGAACCTCGCATGATCAACTGATACTTCTACGGCTGTGTCTTAGTCCATACATCTCAAAACCGAGAAGTTGTCGGGCCATCAACGATTTAGGCTGCCCATCCGTACCTCTGAGGTACATGACAGAAATCACCGCAGCCACGATAGAGTGGCCGAATCTTGATGAACCAATCGCTGTCACCAACGTGGATATCCTTACTGCGTTGGCAGAGACCGATCCGAGCGAGAATCACGGTGCGAAGCACTGGTACGTGTCTTACGGCGGCCATGACTATCCACTCAAGTATATCGTCGGCCGAGCCATCGCCCATGCAACCGGTACGGAACGACGGCAAGGACACACCCGGCGATGCACCAATCTCGTCGAAGAACTTGGGTTCACTGCGACGAGGATCGACGACTGATCTGCCGCTATCGTCACGCCAGTTCTTTCAGAGAAGGTTGATGTCTGATTAGAAGAGTATCTTCGGCAGATGTTGAACGAGGTACAGCAGAGGATTGACGACAGTCAGTATGATAACTGGGAAATCTACTTCTTAATCGGTGCTGCGTTCATCAGTGTCTCCATCCATACCGAGATCAGACTGGTAACAGGGATGCTTCGAAGTCTTGATCATATGACGTTTCAGTACGGTATCTCACTCGGTGAAATCGTGATTGCCGCATTGCAGGGGATCATTGTCGGAATGTTTGGCTGGAAACTGTTCAGTCAAGGCAACCGGTTTTTCAAAGCATTCACGAGAACCTTTGATGGGAAGGAGATGGCGTTTCTTACGAAAATTGGGTTGATGACAGTTGTCGGTATCGTTATCGGCCTGTTCATCCCTAAAGTGGTCGAAACCTATGCGGATTATGTAGTCGTTCAGACCAGTGGCGCCGTCATCCTCCTCGGATATGCATTAATACATATAGGGATCCGGAACTGGAAACTGCTGAACGAACTGCCAGTTCTCATCGCCAGTGTCCTCCTCATATATGTGCCGCACTTGAACTGATCAGACCAAGGATCTGATCCTACGACAGTCCCTCCCGTCAGAAAAAGTCCGCCTGGACTAATCTGCTACCGGTACAGGTTTTCCCGCCGCGCCGCACGGTAGACGCGGATCGTATCGTCCGCGTCGTCGATATCCGCGAAGACACGGAGACTGTCCCCGATACGGAACCGTCCCTCCGCCTGGCCGTCGAGCAGCTTGAAGTCCCAATGCGACGGATGGCGGAACTCTGACGAAGCAATCTCATCCAGCTTCTTCTGGATATAACTCCGCTCATCCGACTCAAGGCCGTCAAACGCCTCATCAGCAGAACCCGTGAACACGTTGAACCACCATTATCTCCGCTCAATCTGGCAGAAACAAGACGAATATATCCCTCTATCGACTCCTCTAACTGCTATTCGTCGCCGACGTTGTTGAGCGCGCTGTTTAACTCGAAGAGTTCTCGAACGACGTTGCTGTCTGCAACCTGGTACCGACGTGGGGACGTGTTCGGGACTTCCTCGATGAGGTCGACCTCAAGCAGAAGGTCAGTGTAGTTGCCGACAGTCTGGCGTGTGACGCCGGCGTGTTCTGCGAGTTCAGTTTTGTTGAACTCGCGGTTCGGCGGAAGGTCGAGTAACGCATCCACGAGGATCGGGATGGCGTCGTGCTGCGTGAGGTAGAGCCACCCACTAGGGTGCTCCTTGCGGAGTTCCTTCTTCTCCCCGCGGTCAGCCGCGTGTTCCATGCTGCTCATACAGAGAGTCAACATCCGCGCGTGTAGAAGTATTTCCACTACTGTTAACAGCCATTAACAGTGTTTATATGGGTACGGCATAATCCTTCGATCATAGAGAAGCCGTCGGTGAAATGCGCTCTCTTGGCGACGATGATAGCGAAACACAAGTGGGGCACACCGATCACGGAGGAAGCTCTCCCAATCTCTCAGCGATCAACGGCGACTACCCCACTGCGCGTGAAGTCTACGCCGACCTTCGCAGCGAGCCTTATATCACCTACCGCGGAAACCGCGGTATCGAGCTCAACAAGAGCAACTTCGACAAACTCGCCGACGTTCTCTACTACGACTGTGGCTGGGAGGCTTGGGAAATCGACAGTCGCCTCAAGCACTACGAAGGCATCGGGGACCACGACTGGGCGTGATTACGAATTTTGGCCCGATTACCGAAGACTGTTAATTCTCAGCTCTATTCGGTGATGTCGAAGTGTTGGTGGAGGTGTTCGATGGTGTATTGATTGCGGAGTTTGGTGACGGTGTTTTGGTTGGCGTACATGCCGGGTTCCCAGTATGCGTCTGTGGCGGGGCGTGTGTCGATCCAGTCGATGCCGACGAGGTATTCACGGAGTGCGTCGTCGTCTTTGTTTGCGTCCATGTGTGGGGCATCTAAGTCGGCATCGAGGATGTTGATGGGACCGTCGTCAGTCTCGAGTTCGAAGTCGGTGACTGCGGTTTGCTCTTGTGTGACGGTGCCGACGCCGACGTAGCCTTCGCCGGGGATGTGGACGAAGACACGATCGTCGATTGCAAGTTGGTCGAGTGTTCGACTGTACCATTCGCCTTGCCCGGCGGAGATGAACCCGTATTTCCGTGAGTCACTCCACGATCGGTGTTCGCCGTCGCCGAAGGAAACGTAGTAGTCTTGTCCGTTCCAGGCTTCGCGTTTTGTCGGTGGTTCGGGGGTGTCGTGCGGGTCGATGAGCCAGCTGCGCCCGATGTATTCGCGGTCGCCGTCTTCGTAGTAGTTGAATCGGACGGCGTTTACTGGGACGCCGTATTCTTCGGAGAGGTACTCGATGATTCGCTCTGTGCCGGCGTCTAATTCGGAGGCGACGACTGTGATCGTATGCGCTTGGTTGACGGTTTCTGGGACGCCGGATTCGCCTTCTGGTCGGCGTGGCCCGAGTTTGTCGCTAAACGCTTCTTCGAGTTCTCGATCGTCGTCGAACTCACTGTAGATCTCGGTGAGGTCGTCGTAGGTGAGTGTTCGAACCCAGGAAGCGTAGTCGAGTGCTTGTGCGATGACGTCGCGTGGTGTGCGGTCGCGTTTGAGTTCGATGATATGCAGGTCGCCTTCGGCGTCCATCCCGAGGAGATCGAGGCGTTTCCCGCTCGCTGTCCGGACTTGCTGCCCGATAATCAAGATGTTCCGCCCGAGGAGGTTCGGGTCTTTCTTTACTAATTCTTCGAGACGCGACTCGTCGTTCAGTTTCCCGGACGGAACGCGAGCGTACTCATCGCCGTCGATGCGCCAAAGCCCAAACTCGATCGGCATACGGGCAACACGGACAAGTCACACTTAGGGATTCAGTTCCGTCGAACCATTTCATAATGAGTAGTACACGTGAAGTAGGGTGCCGGTTGTTCTTAGGGCAGGCCGTCGAGGTTTGGAAATATGGATAGCGAAACGCTCGCGGAGTTCGCTACACAGTACCCGTGGGCCAGTTGGGCTGTGTGGGACGACGAATTCCCCGATGGTAACTGCGTTGAGAAACGGCCCGAGCGTTTGGTCGAATTCGTCCATGAGCGGGCTGAGGTGCTGACTCCAGATGTCGTCCTCATGGGGTTGAACCGATCTGGTGACATCCCAGCTCCCTACTCGAACTTCCACGCACCAACCCGGAAACATTACGATTACCGGCTGAAGGAATTCATCCAGGTTAGAGTTCCGTGAAATGCTGTTGAAAGCTACCGTCTACAACCTTCGCCGGAGCGTCCGATACCCATGAAATCAACCGCCGTATACCGGAACTACAGAGCCGGACTTTGTTGTAGGTTGCGCGGGCGAAGTCGAGATCGCCGTCGACGTGGGCGTAGATTCACCTCGGTCGTTCTACTCGGAAATTGGGAAGGATTGATGGTCTTGCTGTTTAAACTCTAACAGCAACTATGGATAGGGCTAGCGCATTGGGAAATCCTAGGTGTTCGATACCGTTCTCAGATCAGGGTGGTTCTAAGAGATGACATCGAAGTCGAAAACAGTAGCGGCCTTGCTCGCCATTTTTCTTGGCTCGTTTGGCGCTCACCGGTTCTATCTGCGATCATACGGTTGGGGTATCCTCTATCTCTTATTTTTCTGGACGCTGATTCCTGGCCTGATTGGGTTTGTGGAGGGGGTGAGGTACTTATTAATGGACGAGAGTAAATTTACTGCCAAATACACTGAAGAGTCTGCATCGGTAAACGAAGCAAAACCGAGTGAGACTTCGTCGGAGTCAGAACGTCGAAACGAAAATACCTCGGCTGATTTCACTATGGAGGTGTCCGTCGGTAGTGGGGGGAGTGTTTCAGTAGGGTCACAACTTGACGAGGAAGAGATGTGTGATCAGTCTTCGAAAGCGTGGGTTCCGCCGGGAGAAGCGGTCTCAATAGACGAGTATGAGATTCCGGACGGGATGGTCTACGTTGGTACGGAGTTGAGTTCAGTTGATGAGTTTCGCGGGACGGATGCGTGTTTGATCGATCCGACACTTGACGTTGATGCCAGTCAGTCAGATCCGGAAGGGACTCGAATGTCGTACTGGCCGTCGTATTCGAGTATTGATTCGGGTTGCCGAGCGACGTATCTTGAGTGGTTGGCAAATGGTCGGCGTAATCCCGACATTGATATCGGGTACGTGTTCCTCTTTCTCTATGGTCTCGAACGGCGGGTGCTCTTTGATGCACAGCATTCGAGTCAGGCGCGTTCTGAGATTCCACGCATCCTTGCAGAGGTGGAGGAGTTGCTGAAAGTATATGGTGATGAGAGTTCCTTCCCGGGGTACGCAACGCGGTTTTTGAACGCAGTACGCGCTAAATACGATCCCGAGTCTCTTATGAAGATTTCTAATACGAGCCGGGGACGAGAGATTCAATTAGGGGAACGGGTGAGGATTGGTCGCCAGATAGTCGATGAGGAACCACTTGACCCTGAAGTTGCGTTTGAGTGGTTTGAGCAATCGTCGAACACGTATTTGCGGACGCCAGGGCAGCGGTGCGAGGAGGAGTTCAAGTTGCTTTTCTTTGCAAAGTACGAGGAACGCTTTGGGGAGGGATTGTGTGAGGATCTCGATACAGCACCTCTCACTGTTAGCTACGGGTCTGCCAGTCGTTCACTGCCGGACTTAGGGGAAATTGAGATTGATGGTCTGCCGGATATTTCTGCCCTGTCGGAGCCGCTAGAAGCGATGCAAGAGTTGGCTAACGAGTGTTGTGATGAGTTAGACTCGTATTCTCGACACGTCGGGAAAAGCGATGATCGAGACAGTCTAGAGGCATTATCATTCCTTCCCGAATCGCTTCTCGATGATCATAAATCTGAGTCACTGACTGACTGTATCCAAGCGATCGAACACGAGTTAGGTGAGTCGGAGATGGTCGAGACGAATCTCGATCTATTACTTGAGCATTGGCCTGTCGACTCGAGTGGAGATGTTCAGAAGCGTGATCTGCGTCGACTTGCAAATCTGCTTGAGAAGCTTGGGTTTGGTGTAGAGCCTGACACCCGGTTTTCTGCCCCCTCCCGCGGATGGGGTGATCCCGTAGTGATATACCGGCTGCCACCCGAGGCGAGTGCTGAGACGTCTGCGGTTTCAGAAGGTATTAGACTCATTCAGAAGCTCGCTGTCAAAGTTGTGCTCGCAAACGATGAAGTGGCACCTGAGCAAACGGAGTACCTCGCAGAAAACCTCGGATCGTTCCTCGAATTAAGTGAGTCTGACCGAATGCGACTAGAGGCGCATCGTCGCTGGCTCATTCTTGATTTGCCGACGCTGCACGGTGTTCGGCAACGTGCTGAGGATCTTCCAGACAAGCAAAAACCACGGATTGCGAAGTTTCTAACTGCTCTTGCGTGTTCGGATGGGAATATTGATTCGGATGAGATCCAGGAGTTGTCGAAGATCTATCCGATGTTGGGTTTAGATGAGGAGATGGTTCACGCGCATGTCCATGAACTTCAGACAACGACGCCCGAAACGGATGATGAGCCAGTAACCATACAAAAGCCAGACTCCGCTAGTGAACACTACGAGATTCCTGAATCGGAGACAGCAGAGGAACCGAAGACATCGGGAATCGAATTAGACCAGGATAGAGTGAAAAGGACTCTCGAAGAAAGTCGAGAGGTGAGTGCGTTCCTCGCCGATATCTTCGAAGATGAAGAGGAAAAAGATGCACAGCAGGAGTCCCAACCAGTAGAGGATCAGTCCCCTGATTCAGAATCGGGTTCTACGGACAGCGAGGTAGAGCCGTTAGATGAGGGTCACCGCCGGTTCCTCGTCAAACTCTCGCAGAAGCAGCAGTGGGAGCGCGAGGAAGTCGAGGAGTTGGCTCGTGAACACGGACTGTTCCCCGGGGCAGCAATAGAAGTTGTAAACGATCATGCATTCGAACTGGTCGAAACACCTGTGCTTGAAGGGACAGACGAAATAATGGTCAACAAAGACGTCTCCGAGGAAATCTTAGAATGAGTGAAGATACGTCAGACCTGGAATCGACAACGATCCGATCACGTGACCGTGATGCAATCATTCAGTCTCTCCAAGCGGGTCTCGTACCTCGACGTGGCCTGCAACACATTCAGGTCGGCCGTGCGAAAGAGGTGAGGGCCGTAACTGAAGACCTTGATCGGATTGCTGACGGGGGGTCCGCAGTTCGGTTCATCATTGGGGAATATGGGTCGGGAAAGACGTTTTTCCTCAATTTGATGCGGTCAATCGCGTTGGAGAAACGGCTCGTCACGGCGCACGCGGATCTAACACCGGATCGACGTTTCCGATCAACGTCAGGGCATGGGCGTGCGCTTTACCAACAGTTGGCTCGAAATCTTTCGACACGTGCAACACCGGACGGTGGTGCACTTCGAAGTATTGTTGAACGCTTCATTGCGGAGGCTAATCGTGAAGCGACTAGTCAAGACGTCCCGACTGAGGAGGTAATTCGGGACCGGTTAGACGAACTCTCAGAACTTGTTGCTGGGTATGCGTTCACGGACATCGTCACTCTGTACTGGGAAGGGTATCAGGAGAATGATGATGAGCAGCAACACGCAGCGTTACGGTGGTTGCGTGGTGAGTACGACACGAAAACGGAAGCGCGAAAGGTTCTGGATGAACGCGTTCCGATTATTGACGATTCGAACTGGTATGAAATGACGAAGCTACTGGCGCGATTCGTTGATCTGGCGGGTTATGAGGGACTGTTGATTAATATCGACGAGATGGTGAACCTCTACAAACTGTCCCATACGGGGGCGCGAAAAAGCAACTATGAGAAACTGCTATCGATCGTCAATGACGGGATGCAAGGCCAAACGGTCGGTCTTGGCTTTCTCTTTGCGGGAACACCGGATTTCCTCACCGACACAAAACGCGGGCTGTACAGTTATGACGCATTGAAAACACGGCTGGCTGAAAGCACGTTCGCTTCGGATGAACTAGTGGATATGAGTGGGCCAGTTATCCGCCTTTCCAGCCTCACACAGGAGGATATGTTCGTGCTTCTCCAGAAGCTTCGTCACATCCACGCAGGAGGGGATCCTGAGAACTACGTTATCCCGGACGAAGCACTTGAAGCGTTTATGCAGCATTGTAATGAGCAGATCGGGGCTGCGTACTTCCAGACTCCCCGCAATACGATCAAAGAGTTCCTCAGCTTCCTCGCTATCTTAGAGCAGAATCCTGAGGTTTCGTGGGAGGGGTTGATCGGTGAAATCGAGGTTGAATCAGAAGGTATTGACACGTCTCAAACTGAGGAATCAGAGTCCGCTGGGGACGACGAGGGTGATGATCTTGCCGGGTTCAAACTCTAGTGACGATGAGGATGATTCCCGCCAGACGCAGTCTTTTGAGCTGCTTCACGAGTCGATGCAGCGATGGGTTTGGAAGCAGGGCTGGGAGGCACTTCGCCCGATCCAAGAACAAGCGATCCCCGTTGTTTTAGACGGCGGCTCGGATGTCATTTTGTCGGCCCCAACCGCATCAGGAAAAACAGAAGCGGCGTTCTTACCGGTTCTGTCTCACATTACGGATCGGCGGGAATCGTCTGAGGCTCCCGAACCGGGGTTCGATGTCGTGTACATCTCCCCCTTGAAGGCACTCATCAATGACCAGTATGACCGTCTCGAAGAGCTTTGTGATGCTTGTGATCTACCCGTTCACCGGTGGCATGGAGACGTATCCTCAAGCAAAAAAAGCAAAGCGTTAGATGAACCGGACGGGATTCTGCTCATCACTCCAGAGTCGGTGGAGGCGTTGTTTCTTCGTCGACCATCTGTGTTCCATCAGGCGTTACAAAACACCGCTTATCTCGTTGTAGATGAAGTCCACGCGTTCATTGGGACGCCACGAGGCAAACAGTTACAGTCGCTTCTACACCGAATTGAGGGAGCGATAGGCGGGTGGACACCGCGTGTTGCGCTTTCTGCTACGATTGGGGATCACGAGATGACTGCGGAGTTCCTTCGTCCAAAATCAGGATCCGAAGTTGAGGTTATTGACCCTGATGGTGATCGCCAAGAGATCCGCCTTCTAGTAAAAGGGTACGAGAACAAGAACAACGGCAATACCGAGGAAAACGGGGAAGGTCCCTCTGGGACGGTTGTGGATATCGCTGAACACATTTTCACAACCCTTCGTGGACAAGACAATCTTGTCTTCGCAAATCGCCGAATGGATGTCGAACTCTACACCGATCTGCTGAAGCGAATCTCAGAGGACAGGGGCGTTCCGAACGAGTTTGCTGCCCATCATGGGAGTCTATCGAAAGAGATCCGAGAGGAAAGCGAACGCCTATTGAAAAATTCGAAGGCACCTGCAACGGTTATCTGTACCAGCACGCTCGAATTAGGAATTGATATCGGATGGATGGACAGTATCGGTCAGGTCGGTTCACCCCCGTCGGTTTCGAGTCTGCGGCAACGACTCGGGCGGTCTGGGCGGGGAGACAATCCGGCGGTTCTACGGGCGTATATTCAAGAGCCAGAAATTAGCGACTCGACACCGCTTGAGGATACGCTACGCCCAGAACTCGTTCAAACGATTGCGATGGTTGATTTACTACTTGAGAAGTGGTACGAGCCACCGAATCTTGATGCGCTCGAACTCTCAACGCTGATTCAACAACTTCTCTCGCTGATCGCTGAACACGGTGGAATCAAAACGAAGACTGCCTACCGTATCTTATGTCAAACTGGGCCATTTGATAAGATCACAGTTCCTCAGTTCAAATCGTTACTGCGAGGTCTCGCAGACGAGGAGCTACTCAATCAAGCTGGGGACGGGGATCTCATAATGGGTCTGACCGGCGAGAAACTCACTCGACACTATGATTTCTACGCCGCGTTCTGGAGTCCGGACGAGTATCGGCTTGTAGCCAATGAAAAAACGATCGGGACACTCCCAATCACGAGTCCCTTGGTAGAAGGTAAGCTGCTGATATTTGGTGGACAACGTTGGGAAGTAGAATCAGTTGATCAGAAGAAACAAATTGCGTTTTTGCAACCAGCTCCTGGTGGAAAGGTGCCGAAGTTTGGAGGTGAAGGGGCTCTCGTTCATTCTCGTATTCGTGAGGAGATGTTTACCACGTACACCAGCACGGAGGTTCCGAGTTATTTAGACGCGAAGGGAGTAGATCTGCTTAAAGAAGGCCGAGTTCATTTTGAACGGCTTGATCTACAGGATGTAAATTTGATTCGACAGGGAGACCACACGGTGCTATTCGTGTGGGCAGGAGATCGCGTCGTGAATACGATACATATGCTTCTCTCAGAGAAAGGTTACAAGGCCTCAAAGTCTGGAATGACGCTACAGGTCAGAGACTGTCTGCCATCAGAACTGTTCAATGTTCTCTGTGAGATTGCGACAACACAGCCTTCTGAACCAACTAAACTAGCTGCAACTGTAGAAAACAAAATCATCGATAAACACGACCGATACCTGCCAGAAGAACTCCTGAATTCGAATTACGCATCCAAACGTTTGGACATCGAAGGTGCATTGGACGAGATTAACACGATTATAGACGAAGGATGAATTTACCCGCGGCCTCTCAGAATAGTAGAGATAGGACTAATGAAATAACGAATTATCTATACTGTATCTCAGATAGAGTCAATATAGACTTACTGGGCGTGGTCTGTGATTTGACTTCGACAGTTTGCGTACTTTGACTGAGGTGTGAGTTTTACTTTCACCGCGCCAAGGATGGGTTTATATCCCATCCGGGAAGTGCTGTATGTGTGACGAGATTCCTCCATTTGGCGGACATCCATCTTGGTCGGCAGCAGTACCGCGTGCCGCAACGGGCGACTGACGCGAAACTCTCGTTCCAGCAGGCGCTGTCGCAAGTCTCGACCGAGGATGCCGACGCGGTGTTTCTCCCGGGCGACTTGTTCGACAGTCGGGACGTGCGGCCGGAGACCCTCGCATCGGTGGAAGACGTTCTCGCGGATGTCGAGGTCCCGGTGATCGTGAGCCCGGGGAATCACGATCAGAACATGAGTCGACGACGGGATTTGACGTGGTTACAGTACTTGAACAATAAGGGGCTTGTTACGTTGCTGTCGGCTGATTTCGAGGGCGATCGTGCGTCGTTCGCTCCGACTGACGTAGATTCTCCACGGCACGGTGGCGGCGGGTACGTCGATCTGGAGGCGGACGAGGGAACAGTTCGCGTGTTCGGCGTGCAGTACCGTGGCGCGTACATGGAACGACAGATTCCGGCCGTCGTGGACGGGATCGAAGCCGTGAACGCGTCTGAGGGTGAGCCGGCGGCGACGGTCGTGTTAGCGCACTTCGGTGTCGATGACGCGGTACCGGATCTGGGTGCGACGGTGTCCGTCGCGTCGTTGACGCCGCTGATGGACGCTGTGGATTACGTGGCGCTCGGGCACATTCACAAGCGGTACGAGGTGGAGAACGTGTATAACCCGGGGAGCTTAGAAGCGTTTTCCGTACAGGAGGGGTGGTGGGACGACGCGCATGGGTACTACGTGGTGGATACGGCTGACTGGTCGGCAGCCCACCGGGTTTCGAAGCGACGGCCGTACGTGACGGTTGAGTTCGACGTGTCGGGGTACCGAACGTTCGACGATCTCTGCGCGGCGTTCGAGGACGCGGTGCGTGACGAGCGAGAGATGGTCGAACGCGTGTGTAGCAGCGTCGAGTTCCAGGCGGGTGACGGGTCGCGTCGTGATCCGATCGTGAATCTGCGGTTGACGGGGACGCTGTTGCTCGATCACGTCGCGTTCGACGTCGATGCGTTACGTGAAATTGTGGAAGAGACGCTGGAGGCGCTGTACGTGCAGCCGACGGATAACACGGAGCGGAAAGCGATTCAGGAACTGCTCGGCGATATCGATCGTGACGAGGCGTTCGCGGCTGACGGGACGGTGAATACGGACGCGTTACAGGAACGCGTGTTCACGACACTCGCTGAGGAGTCGCGGTACAGCGCCGCAGCGGACGACGTTGCGGCGACGCTTGACGAACTGGAAGGACTTGTCACTGAGGACGGTGTTGGTGTCGGTGAAGCGGCGTCGTACTTGCGAGAGCGGCGTCGGGAGTTGTTCCCGAACGGCGTCGGTGAGCCAGGGGAGACGGGTGAGGCGGCCGCCGTTGACGGAGGTGAGGCGGAGTGACGGTCGTTATCGAGTCGGTGATGTTGGAGGACTTCAAGAGTTACGCGGACCGGACGACGATCGAGCTCGGCGACGGCGTCACGGCGATCGTCGGGGAAAACGGGTCGGGGAAAAGCACGGTGCAGGAAGCGATCGGGTTCGCGTTGTTCGACACGCACCCGTTCGACAATCAGAACCGCCTCGTGCGGGACGGTGAAGCGTCCGGGCACGTCGAAGTGACGTTCCGGGTCGTCGAGACGGGCGAGGTGTACACGGTGCGGCGTTGGGCCAAGCGGTCCAAGTTCGACGTGCTCGATACGAACGGAGATGCGCTCGGACTGGATACTAAATCAGCAATCAAAGAGTAGGTAGTTCCCGACTGTGTGTACC
>Ga0208283_10221_pt1 | contig 21929 bp, 23 predicted proteins | sample AntRauMetaRauer1_FD_184785 | JGI IMG/M metagenome (GOLD analysis project Ga0208283, IMG submission 184785) | Saline lake microbial communities from Rauer Lake, Antarctica, in enrichment culture - Antartic Rauer Lake 1 Metagenome Rauer1 (SPAdes)... ...
TATTACCCATTACATTACTATATATTCTCTAATCGTATGAGTGCTTCGTTGGACAAGTCATTATAACAAATAATGTTGTGTGACATCCTCCCCGGCGTGAACGCCGGGGCTTCCCGTACCGCAGGTGGGATATTTGCTGGTCTACGAAACGGCTTGTTCTCTCCTTGTGAAAAGATAGTTATAATTTAATGGTTTGTATATCTATAGAGTATAATATAGTAGAATCAAATCATAAATTTTATATCATTGTAAGCATTCGTATTATATATGGGAATCATTGACCGAAGCTCACGAATTCTTCGCGGATGGATGAATAGTTTACTTAACAAAGCTGAAGACCCAAATCAGCAACTTGACCTTGCGTATGAAGACCTGCGAGATGACCTTGATACAATTAATGAGAGTCTTATTGACTTGAAGACCCAGCGGATTCGTCTTGAGGGTCAGGCTGAAAAACTTCAAGATGAAGTTGAAAAGTATAATAACAAAGCGCGTGAAGCTATGCGTCAGGGGGATGAAGAACTTGCTAAGAAAGCTCTTGAGCGTAAAAAGAGTAAAATCGAACAGGCAGAAGAACTTCGTGAACAAGCACATAACATTGGCAGTAAAGAAGAAGGTCTTCGACAAAAACGTAGCAATATGAAGGATAAAATTAATGAATTTAAGCAGAAGAAAGAGGTAATGAAAGCACGTCATACGGCTGCAGAAGCTGATGTGAATATTTCTGAAACTCTTAATGGTGTTGGAGAAGGTGAAAACATTCAGGGTGCAATGGATGAAATGGATGATGAAATTGAAGAACTTGAAGCACGAGCAGAAGCTATGGATGAATATGAAAAAGAAGAATCTGTAGAAGATGATATCGATGCTCGGCTAGATAATCTATCATCTACTGGTGTGAATGATGAATTAGAACAACTTAAAAGCGAATTCGAAGAAGAAACAGAAGAAGTTGAAAGCGCAGCAAACTAAGCAATATACCACTTTATTCATTCTTAAAGGACAGAATAATTAATATTGAAATAACTCACTTAGTTAATTCTTGATAAAAATCGTTCAAGAAGTCTAAACTTTGTTCTAAAACATATATGTCTATTTCAATTATTTCAAAACCGATTAGGAATACAAAAATAGAATATAATATACAAAGCAGAATTTGAATATAAATTGATTTCGAACTAATATAACTAATTATCAACCCCGGTGTAGATAATAAAATGAATAACGGTCCAAAAAGAACTACAAGAATGAATCTTTTTGTGAATAATTGTTTCCGTAATATTTTTAGAGGTAATTTAGCATCTGAAATTGACGGTAATGACGAAAATGCCATTGTTAGAGAAACGTATATTAATATAATAGAATATGTGAATAGTTTAATACTTCCAAAGTTATTAATCTGGGAGAGTGTGTGACATCCTCCCCGGCGTGAACGCCGGGGCTTCCCGTACCGCAAGTGGGATATTTGCTGGTCTACGACACGACCTGTTCTCTCGGGCGAACCGTCCCGCTCTCGCGGTCGAACAAGTATGTCGATGGCTGTGCCACACAGCCGTTACTCCTATCCTCACCGCGAGGACTCGGAGTTATCTTCTGCCGCATATAACCTATGTAGAACCAGTTACTTAATAGTTGTGGATTACCGTGGAATATCTGGCCAGAGTGTCATCGGTGGACTGGTCAGCAAGTGTCGGATTCACGCCCGCCGTTTACGGCGGGATTCTCTCCTTGTGAAAAGATAGTATCCTTCATATTCAACATGACTTGTAAGATTTAATTTTGTAACTTTTACATGAGGCAGTAATAAAATTATAATCGCGTGAGCAATTTCATGCATAACTATTCCGGGGAGATTAAAATAATAAAAAGCATTTTTGAATTTAGCATTCATTTTTGTAAAATGATTGTTGTCTATAGTTATATAGGTAACGAAACATATACAAAACGCCGATATATTTAATAAGTAAGAATACCAGAATACATATACAATATGGATAAGAAAGGAGATATTCCAGAGAGAGATGATATTAGTTTAGAAATTGATGAAGAATTAGTAAGCAATGAAGCAAAGAGAAAAATTGGAGCAATAGAAACACTTGTAGAAAAAGGAGGTGCACAGGGTCATTTTTATCTTCCAAATATGAAGGATGGTGAAGATGTTCATCTTGAAGGAAGATTCACACACTTCTTTACAGAACAAGGATATTTATACTGGCACGCAAATGATAAAGACCGATGGGCATTTGGAGATGATATCATTATGATTGAATCGCACTACAAAGATTAAAATAATATTATTTTCCAGTATTACTATTTATTTACCTATACACTAATCAGCATAGACTAATGAATCTAAACTTATTAGTTTACTCCATGAATCATCTAGCAATGTTTGCAAGTAAATGTTGTTATTATTTACTTTTAAATCTGAAATAGTGTCACTATCTGTTTCAGGTTGAGTTTCTTCAACGTTAGATTCAACCGCTCTATCAATTAATGATTCGACCATATACTTAGTTTTATATTTATAAAAATATAAACCTTGTTGTTGAAATTTTTTAATATAAAAATAATATGATATAATATTTATATTTTTATATGGATAGAATTCCGAATGTTTATGTATATCTAAATATAAAATACATATATGAAAGTTATTGATGGTGAAAAAACAGAATGTGAAAAATGTGAGGATGAATTAGATTTAAAATATGCTGTTGCTCTTGAAAAACATAATAATAAGCAATATCTCAAAATTTTATGTGAAGATTGCTTGAATCAAATTGGCGTTCCTCAAGGATATAAACTTGAAAGAGATATTACATATTTGAAACGTTAATTTGATTATCTAAAACGTTTAATGATATCCAAATTATAATTTATACTTATTTATCCGTCATAATTTTATATTCTGCACCGCGTTTTATTATAGAAGATTGCGATGAAAATGCGATATCTTGTAACTTATTCTTGATAAAATCTTCAGAAAAATTATGTTCATCGTGAATTTTTTCGATTAATATATTTTCTTTAATAGGTTCATCATCATATAAATTATACAACTCAGATTTAATTATGTCTGTTTTAAAATATAATTTAAATCTTGCAATTCGTCCCTCTACTTCCTTCATCCCATAATCAACATTCATTTTATCATCAAACTTTTTTACCGAATTATAATATTTTTTTCCAGTATCTATTGCTCTTTCAATACCTTATTTTGATGGGTATGGTTTGTATGGAACAAGACAAGCATAATCTATATTTTCATATTTTAATTGCTTTTTATATGCTAATCCTTTAATTGTACTAGGAATTTTATTACTATTAAAACTCTGTTCTTCAATCATCCATGCACAATCTTCTTTAGGAACACCAAGAAAATCGCCCCATGATTTCATATATTTCTTTTCTACATCAAACATTTTATTTTCAGAACCCAAATGATGAAATGGAGGTAAACGCTCTATATCAGAAAAATTTCTAGCTATATTATACAGCAGGTAAGAATTATCCGTAATTTCAACATGGTGTGGATTATCTGATTTAATTTCTCCATAGACATCTACACGGAATGGAACTTCAAATTCAACTAATGTATTATATAATTTAGAGTCTCTTATTTCATGCGCACTATTTAAATTTTTCTTACCCATATATATGTTATCTGCAAATGACGCCCCCGGTTTTACATCATTAATTACAGAAACAATGTGAATCAAATCCTCACTGTATATACTTTCATTTTCATATAAATCTACTATTTTATTACATAAATTTATATTATCTTTAATTCCACCTCGAATCGGTTCAAAATTTCTTTTTTCCAAATAGATAGATTCTCTTGTACCCATATAATATCGTATTATACACTAAAATATCCGCACATATTTAATGTATAAAATAAATAGTATAAATATAGGTATTGATGATTTCACCATCAGAAATTTTAGAAACTTTATGTTTAATGATGTATATAGATACTTTGAAGAAAAGCAAATCGGTAATGAATACATATATGAATCAAAAATTGGGCGTATAAATGAATATATGTGTATAATACGCGTTTATTCCTCTATTGATACTAAATCAGACCGGGTGCGAGATTCAGGAAAAGATGCAATCCGTGTTAATATATGCGATAAATACGGTGATACATTATTGTTAGATAATGAACGATACAAACATGTGAATCACCTCGATGTCAAGCATCGGGGTATTCTCCTATACTACTGATAAAACGCACTGATGGATGGAAAAAACGTCTTGCAAAACGTGTAAAAGAATATGATAAAAAATTCCCTGAAAATATTGCACTCTGTCCAGAGTGTTCAAGTCCATTAAAAATAAAAAGTGGAAAACATGGAAAATTCATAAGTTGTTCTTCATGGTCCCCCGATGACGAAGATAATTGTGACTATACTGATAGTTTGTAAAAATAATAATTAAAATAATAGTAGAACAAATTCAAAACGCTTATATTTATCATCGTAGTAATTTCGGTATGAATCTCGCAAAAATTTCAAGAGAAAATAATAAAATCATTAGTTATGAAGTATGGGGCTTAATATTAACTATTGTTGCTGCTCCATTAATAATTACACAATTATTTTTGAATAATGTAATTCTAACAGCGGTATCTCTGTTGTTAATTTTATCTTCATTAGGATTTTATATTCTATCTTGGAAAAATATTATTAAAAATAATAGTTAGCACCAATTAGTATGAAATATACAGTACATTATTAAAATTAATAATAATTATAAAAGTATATAGGGTTTACATATTATTACTAAATATGGATGAAAATTGGGAACAAGTAAAAGACGTACAAACTTTGAAATATAAAATAAATAAACATAATCTTGATAAGTATCAATTAAATGATTTTAAATTTGAAAGAGCAGGAAATAATACTCGTGAGTACTATGTTTATTATAAAGAAAATCATGTTGAAACATATAGTATGGATACAATGGACGTGGAAAGAATTAAAGAAAAATTAGAAGAAATGAAACTTGTAGAACCAGAATCTAAAAATGAATGGCTTAATAGATAACGAATTTAATTAACTAATTCTATAAATTATTTTTATCTTAATATCGATATAATTTAAATATAATATATTCTAATCTGTTACTAAATATTCTAATATACGTCCATATTAATAAATAAGTAATATACGGAGATATTTAACCTATACGCATATATTATAAAATATGTTCCGAGACAAATTAAATAACATTGTTAATTTTATTAAACAACCAAGAAATTTCGTTATCTGTGCTAAAAATGATAAAATTATATTTATACCACCTTCTACATTAAGTATGATTAACGAAAGATATTTCGATGAATTTTTCCAATATGATTTTGTAGACTGTAAAGAAAACAAAAAAGTATCCTACAATATCAATAACATACTATTTATGAAAGAATTTAAAAATAGAATGTATAAATCATCCATTGGTGTAAACTCTACTGTTACAAGTGCAAAAAATGTTGGACAAATAGACTACCCGCACCTAATGTAGAAATGTATTTTCGTCGGTTCATTGATATAATAATTGTTTTTCATTACTATATATTTAATGTTATATTAACTATTAAATTTTATAACAATGATTTTAACGCAGAATGTATAATAATTATCGAATTTTATTAAATGATATGATAATATATCATATATCCCCTATAATATATACAACAATTCTAGTCGAAAGGTATTTTATGTTTGCGTGTATACTACATGTATATACTACTATGAAATTTGAACCAGATTATGCAGAAGAATTTAAAGAACGTGTAGAAAAAGCACGTAAATTAGCGGAAGACGCACGTAAAAACGGCGGTGACCCCACCGACTATGTTGAAATTCCAAGTGCAGAAGATATGGCAGAACGATGTGAAGTACTACTAGAACGTGAATACGGTGACAAAATTCACGGACTTGCCAAACAAATTCGAGAAATCGAAGACGATGATGAAGTAAGCGGGCGAGAAGCAATGAGCCTTGTCCTAGCAGAAGAATTCGCACAAGGAGAACTAAGTAAAGACTTTGACAACGATGCAGAACGTGTAGAAGCAGCAATACGAACCTCTATCGCTATTCTAACAGAAGGTGTTGTGGCCGCACCAATTGAAGGAATCGGAAAAGTAGAAATTGACGATAATGACGATGGTTCTAAATTTATCCGCGTCCCCTACTTCGGACCAATCCGTTCAGCAGGTGGTACCGCTCAAGCCGTCAGTGTACTTGTCGCTGACTACGTACGTGAACTACTAGACATAGCCGAATTCCAACCGAGAGATGACGAAGTTGAACGATACACTGAAGAAATCCACCTATACAACAACGCCGTAGGTATGCAGTACTGCCCACCCAAAGAAAAATGTAGATACATTATCCGGCACGCACCTATTATGATTGACGGTATTCCAAATTCCAATGCCGTCAAACGAGAAGTTGACGGATACCGAGACCTTGAACGAATCGACGGTAATCACCCTCGTGACGGTATGTGTCTCGTCGTTGCAGAAGGTATTGGACTGAAAGCACCAAAACTCCAACGATACTCTGAAGCATTCGAACTTGAATCATGGGGATGGCTAGACAAATTCATTGACGGTAGTGGTAGTGATGATGACGATGAAGAAGAAAGTGAAGATGGTGAACAAGAACTAAATACAACCGTTCCAGAACGAAAAGATGAAATTAGTATCCTAGAACCAAAAACAAAATATCTTGGTGATGTGATTGCTGGACGACCAATCATTGCTGACCCATCCGAACCCGGAGCATTTAGGCTCCGATACGGACGAAGCAGAACTGCAGGTCACGCCGCTGTAGGATTTAGCCCAGCAACTATGCACATTGTAGATGACTTTATCGCACCATCCACACAAATTAAAACAGAACGACCCGGAAAAGCAGCTGGTGCCGTTCCTGTAGATAGTCTAGAAGGTCCAACCGTACGACTAGATACCGGAGAACTACGACGAATTGATGATATTGACGAAGCAAAAGAACTTCAAAACAACGTTGATAAAATTCTAGACCTTGGTGAAATTGGTGTACCATTCGGTGAATTCGTAGAAAATAATCACCCGCTCGCACCCGCAAGCTATGTACAAGAATGGTGGGAACTAGATTATAATGATGCCGGAGGTGACGTTCAAAGTTTTGAATACGATTCTGTAACAATTCAAGAAGCTATCGAACTATCTGAAGAATACAACATACCACTTCATCCAGAATATACATACCTATGGCACGACATCGAACCAAAAGAATATTCCGCACTCCGTGGTGCATTAAATAAAGCTACAATAGAAGATGGAACCGTTGAACTATCACGAGCGATTCATGTTATACTAGAAAAACTTCTCGTTCCCCATCAGCTAAACGAAGATAATGTCGAAATGACCGAAGAAATGTATGAACTAATGGAACACTGTGTGGCTGATAATCCAGAAGATGATGATGTTCTTGGACAAGTCAACAAATCTGCACCATTCACAGTCCGCGCACGAGCAGTTACACGAATCGGTGGACGAATGGGCCGACCAGAAAAAGCAGAACGCCGAGAAATGAAACCATACATTCACTCACTATTCCCAATCGGAGAACTTGGTGGAATGCAAAGAGAAGTCGCAAAAGCAGCACAAAACACCGAAGGCGCAGACCGAGGAATGGATGATAACTACAACAAAAAGAGCGACGATGAATACACCGGAAAAGGTACTATCGAAGCTGATATGACACACCGAGTCTGTCCAGAATGTGATGAAACAACATGGAGAATGAAATGCCCACACGATAATACAAAAACCGTTGTCAAACCAATCTGTAGTGCATGTGAATACATAGACGAAGATAAAGAAATAGGAGACGAATGCCCACGATGTGGTAAAGGAGTATACAAAGAAACCAATACCCGAATACTAGATATTAACGAAGCATTCAATACCGCACTAGACAACGTTCAAGAAAGAACATCCAGTGTCGGAAAAATAAAAGCTAGTAAAAAACTCCCATCTGACTCCAAAATCCCAGAACCACTCGAAAAAGGAATTCTACGTGCAAAATACGATATCAGTGTATTCCGAGACGGAACTGCACGCTACGATATGTGTGACCTACCACTCACTGCATTCAAACCCAGTGAAGTAGGAATCACCGCTGAAAAAGCAAAAGAACTAGGATACAAAGAAACCGTCGAAGGTGAACCAATCACATCTGGCGACGATGTAATCGAATTAAAAATCCAAGACGTTGTAGTAAACGAAAAAGCGGGCGACGACCTACTTGATGTCGCAAACTACGTAGACGACTTACTTGTCCAATACTACGACTGTGAACCATACTACAACGCCGATGAACCAGAAGACCTAATCGGTTCACTAATGCTAGGAATGGCACCACACACAAGTGCCGCCGTTGTCGGACGACTACTCGGATTCACACGAGCATCCGCCAACTACGCTCACCCATTCTTCCACGCCGCCAAACGACGAAACTGCTTCCACCCAGACATGGAACTAAACGTTAAAATCAACGGTAAATGGAAAGAATACCAAATCGGTGACCTTGTAGAAGAATACCTAACCGAAGATGCAGATGATTCCTACGACGATGGAACAATAGTACAAAATATAGAAGAACATCCTGATATAGACGAAATAAAAGTTCCAAGTATGACCGATGAAGGTCACAAGACACTAGAAGACGTTACACACCTCAGCAAACACGTTTCTACAGAACACATGGTAACCATCGAAACTGATGATGGAGACGACCTAACCGTCACTCCAGACCATAAGATGGCCATTAAATCTCATACCGATGGCGAACTAATGACAGAGAAGAAAGCACACCAAATCGAAGAAGGTGACGAACTATTCGACTATGGCGAAGATAAAATAAATAGTGTAAAAGATTTTAAGGATATTGACATTCTTGAATATCTGTTAACAGAAAATCATAGTCTTTCGCTAGATAAAGTTATGATTCGTGGGATAGAAAAAGAAGATATATACAAAATCTTTGTAGATGCATTAAAAGATGATTGGGATGGTAGATTCTATAAGTTGAAAAGTACAGCAGAATACTTAGATATGAATAAAAAGACTCTCCGTAATTATCTATACCGGAACAGTATTCCTATATCAATATTACAAGAATTGTATTCTGATGAACAGGAAATGATTAATAATACACCTAAAGATGTTACATTAGGTATGAATAGTGATAAAGTACAAATTCCTAGAGTTATCACATTAGATGAAGAAATGGCGTGTTTTATTGGATATTATACTGCAGAAGGATATACAAGACAACAAAAAGATATGCGTGTAGACGGTGCTCATAATGGTTCTAACCATACAGACTTTGCAGCTTCAGAAAAAGAAACGAGAACGTTCATTAAAAATGTTCTAGATAAAAGGTTCAATAAAACAGAATTGTATACAAATGAAAGCAGAATTACTATCTCAGGAAACTTAATGAGATTCTTATTCAAAGATATACTAGACTGTGGAAGTAAAGCCCATACGAAAAAAATACCTGATAAAATCAAAACTTCTCGTCCAAATATACTAGGGGCTTATCTAGGAGGATACATCTCTGGTGATGGGGCTATGTCTGACGGTCTAAATGTGAGTATGTGTACAGTTAGTGAACATCTCATAGATGACCTTATATGGGCATTTGATAAATTAAATGTAGATGTAACACTAAGTGAAAAAGGACCTGAACTTCTTAAAAATAGATTCCCTGAATACTACGATGGTGATTACGAAAGTCTATCTAAAACATTGTATTCAATTAATCTAAATAAAGAGAATAGTAAAAAGTTCGTCTACGAAAATGGAATATATCTAAACCGAAAAGAAAAGATAGATAGAGTCTATGATTTAGATGTAGTTAAGGATGTTTCATATGTGAAATCTAACGTTGAATACACATATAATTTGACTGTGGACGAAACTCATAAACTGGAAGTAGAGGGCCTTTATTGCCTAAATTGCGACGGTGACGAAGACAGTGTCATGCTCTTAATGGACGCATTTCTCAACTTCTCACGAGACTATTTACCTAGTCAAAGAGGAAAGAATATGATGGATGCTCCAATTGTAATGTCGTCTGTAATTGACCCAGAAGAAATTGATGATGAGGCTCACAATGTAGATGTTGTAGACCACTATCCAAAAAAATTCTATGAAGCCACCATGCACGCGGCAGACCCAGATGATATAGACATTGAATTAGCCGAAGATAGGCTTGATAATCCAACGGGATTCAAAAGTACGCTTCCTACATCACAAATAGACGCCGGACCAAAACTAACTGCATATAAGACGCTTGGGGGTATGCAAGAAAAGCTTGATGCACAGTTAGCTCTCGCGGAAGCATCACGTTGTGTAGATGAAAGACGTGTCGCAAGTCTCGTTGTAGAAAAACACTTCTTCCCAGATATTATTGGGAATCTTACAGCGTTCTCACGACAACAATTCATATGTGGTGCGTGTGGGATGAAGCATAGGCGAGCGCCTTCTAGTGGTCGTTGTCTACGTGATGACTGTCCCGGTGGAGTACGGTTGACTGTTTACGAAGGAATGGTTACAAAGTATGTAGACATGGCTACAGAGCTAGCTGAATCCTATTCTTTAAGGCCATATACGCAGCAAAGGCTGTCTATGCTGTCCAAGCGAATCGACGCGTTGTTTTTAGATGACAAAGAAGAACAAGTTACGCTAGACGATTACTTCTAGTATATTGAACAATACATTTATATACGCTGTACTATTAACCCTATCTTTTCACAAGGAGAGAACAAGCCGTGTCGTAGACCAGCAAATATCCTACCTGCGGTACGGGAAGCCCCGGCGTTCACGCCGGGGAGGATGTCACTCGGTTGAAAATGAAAATTAGAAATTTAAAAATAGGTAGTTTGATGTGGTGATTATCAATTTTTAAGGTCAAATAAATCAGATATAGATTCTAAATTTTTACAAGTATATAGAAAAGATTAATCAATGAAAATTACGTAAAATTTTAGTGATAAATATAATATAGTTTATAAACTGTATCCTTGACTCTTATTTTGGTCCATGTTTTGATTTAGTGATTTCATTTTTGATTCTTTTTGTACACCGTTAAATTCGACGCGGAATTCAAATGTACCTATGCTAATTTTACAATCCTTACTAATATTAAGTGTTCCATCTTTTATTTCTCCAAAAGGAGTTTTAACTAGATTTGTACTATTTATTGCTTGAAGTTTTAACACGTCATCTTCAATCCAAAAATTATATGCTGGTGTTCCATTTCGTAATCCAGATATCGTTGAATCTCTTCCGATTTCTTCTCCATCTACAAGGATAACTCCATTTTCATCTCTCCACATACCTGTTCTATTTTTTACATTTACTTTACCATGTCCATACTGTGCAACATTAAAATTGAGTATTACTTCCATAATTACAAATTATCGTAAGACGTTATATAATTTATGGGTAGCATACATTATCTAAATCAATTTCATTCCGTTGGTCATGATACACCACCTGCAACAGTTGTTTTCAACCAAGATTCAAATACGGTAACAATGGATATAACTCATGTTGATAAAAAGAGAGCGAATAATATATCGATACAGTATAATAATATGGTGATTGCAGATAATTTAAATACCGGTGATACGGTTACGCTATCTGAATTTGAGTGTAATAATACAATTTATGTATATAATGAAAAAAACGAAGAATTAGAAGGAATAGTAAGCTATAAGATTGATTGTGTTAATTAATATTATATTTTATGTTTTGTAGTGAAGTTGGTGTTTTAACGCTCTTTATATAATTTATTTTATTCATTATTATCCTCCATTGAAGATAATAGGTAGTTCATTGCTTCACTTTTACCCTCACGACGATATATATTGTATGTTAAGAAGACGAAAACAAAAGCTAATAGTATTAGACTAATTCCAAAAATAGATGGCATTGATTGGTAATCTAAACCGTTTTGGGAAATTACGTATATTCCGATAAAGCCGAAAGTTATTATGAATAGAAGTGGTGAAATATTTTCAATATCACCTGACGATTCTGTTGTTTCATTTTTAATTTTGGATTCAAATATATATGTTACATCGGAAAATGATTTAACTTCATTTACGGAGAATCGAGGAGAAAGCCTCGCCCTTCAGGGCGGGGAGGATGTCAATGGTATGGGTTGGTCATATTTTTCACCGACAATGTCTCTAGAACCATAGTCATCTGTAATTATTTTTCTTTTAGGTTTTTTATTATGTGTAATTAAATATACACCATCTTCTTTCTTTTCTAATCTCCATTTATTTTCTTTTCGAATTATTCCCATAATAAATATATCGAGATATAATGTTTAATGTGTTAGTACGACAAGTTATAAAATGTATAATTATAACAGTGGTGTAAACACATCGTAGCATAATTATTAATAATTATTTAAATAATCATACTTAAATTAATCAAGAATGAGAATATATATTGGAGGAATTATGAGAATCGAGAATATAAATGCATATAATATACCCAAACCTATTATTATTCCAAATTCGGCTAATACTGGAATTATAGCAAGAGATAATGAACCAATCCCACAAACTGTTGTAATAGCACTTCCAAATAATGCACCTCCTGTACCTTGAACAGATTTTATAATAGATTTTATTTTATTTTCCGTTGTTTCAATTTCATCAGATATTCTATGCGTTAAATGAATTGAATAATCCAACCCGATTCCAATTGACGTAGCAAGATTTATGGCGGTTATCGGATTTAATGCTATATCTAGATATCTCATTGTTGCCGCCAACATGATAACAGATACAATAACGGGTATAATATTTATAATACCTACAAGATAATTTCCATTAATGTACTTATATGCAAATCCTACAAATATAGTAGTTAATAAGATAGATACTATTAAACTCCAGATTGTTGAATCAACAAGTAAATTTGAAACTTCATTAAAGACTATTGCTTCACCAGTTGGAATAGCATTTAATCTTGTGTTATTAGATATTGTATTTCCAGCAGATATTATTTCGTCTGTGCTAGCACTACTATCTACAGTATATATTATACGTGCTGAACTACGTTTATCGGTTATGTATAATAATGACTGAGGATTTTCATCTTCAATGGCATCATATATTTTATCTAAATTTTTATCTGGTATTCCATTATTATTAACGTCATTATTTTTAATTAAATCATTTGTTTCTTCAGAAAATGAATTTGATTGAATAAATGAAATTATACTTGTTTGTTTAACATTTCTTTTTTCATCTCTTACAATTACATTTTTTGGAGAATTTTGACCCATTCTATTAAGTTGTTCTAAAGACGAATCTTCTCTAAGATTATCCGATACATAAATTATTAAACTAGATTCACCAAATTGTTCAAAATTATTTTTTCGCAAGTTAATTATTCTAGGAGTTTCATAGGAATTTATATCTACAGGAGCTAATTCAATATATACCGGTAATTCTTCAGGTGGTAGAAATGTTTCTTCAGAAAACTCACTGTCTAAACTCATTGCATACATACCTGCCCCTGTGCTAATAACTAATACAATTAGTAAAATCACAAAGGGATATTTAAGATTAAATTTCGTAATATTGCCTAAAACTTTACCGATTATTGAATCTTCATTACCTATTGGTTCTGAACTGAATTCATAAATATCATATTTATCTCTCTGCCTATCTATTTCTAGTTTTAGTGATGGAAGAAATATACCAAATACTAGAAATGTAAATATTATACCGATAGATGCAACAATACTAAAATCTCTGAGTGATTGTAATGGACTGATTATATTCGAACCAAAACCAATAGCTGTACTTCCAGCAACGAGAGCAAAAGCAACAAATAATGATTTGTTTGAATCTATCATTGCTTTTTCTCTGTTTACGCCTTTTTTGAATTCTTCTCTGAATCTATTAACAGAATGAATACCGAAATCAATACCTACAGCTAGTAATAATGGTGGAACGGTAATTAATACTTGTGAAAATGGAATATTCGCCCATCCCATGAATCCAAAAGTCCATATTAAAACTAGTAATAAAGAAATCAATCCAATCATAATATCAAATGGGTCTCTATATGATATTATAAGAAATATTATAATTGATATTACTGCTGCAGGTATAACTAACATCAGAGAATCTGTTATAACAGAACCTAATTCATTTGATTGAATCCCACTTCCAAATACCGTAATTGAAAAATCTCCTTTTTTAGCAAAATCAGCCATACTTAGTTGTATATCTTGAACTGGTGAATCTCCTGCTGTTCCAGCTACAGGACCGCCGGAGTTTGGGCCTCTTGGACTGTGGAATGTTGTAGATATAGTTTTATCGGCTGTGACATCTACACTATTATAATCATTACTAACGGTCATTCTAAGAGCATCATTTTGTAATACAATTCGCGTAGCATCACTAATTTCTGTTTTTGTTGAACGTTGAAGTGTATTAACACGTTCAGATGGTGTAGTTGCGGTTGGGTTTATAAATAATGCTACTTGTTTAGTTATACTATTTACTTCGGTAACTCTAAATTCATCCCTCGAAAATATTTCTTGTTCAAATTTAGATTGCTCTAGTAATGCTTTTTTACTCAAAACATTCCTACGTTCCTGAATTAATTGTGTTTGTCGTGTCGAACCTGTGTTTAGCGTTTGTAATTGAAACTCAGAATTTATATTTTCTAATGCTTCAACAGAAGATATACCTTCTGTAAACTGTGTGGTTCCACTATCTGTACTGACTTGTACAATACCAAACGATAATATAACCGTTATTATTAAAAATATAGCTATGACTAATTTACTCTTGTTTATAATCGCGTCATCGAGGGTTTTAAATATTTTATTACTCATTATTAGACACCAATTTTATTCTCTTCTTCTATAATATATTGCTCCTAATCCAACGAGTAACACTATAATCAATCCAGCAACAACTGTTGGTATTATTGAACTTTCAGATTCTCCTACATTAATTTGTAATGAATATACTTCTGATAATTTTGTATCTCCATCTTCATTCACATATTTGAAATCAACATCTAGAGGGTATGAATTAGGTGTAGCACCGCTAGAAGCTGAAGTAGTGACGTTTAATTTTATTTCTTCATCAGGTCCAAGTTCATTTATATATGAACTGCTATCGGAAACAGATAATGGACTTGAAGCACTAAAGTCTACATCAATACTTGATATTGTCTCGTTTAAGTTGTTTTGAACTGTGACCTGCGTAATTGATTCACTACCCTGTTCAATATTATTATTCTTAATTTCAATATTAAATTCTGAATCTAATTCGTTAATATTAATACTTTTAACTTGATTTATTACTTTAGATTGTGGCAATTCATTATAAGTATACTCTAAAGTAACATCAATATCCTGTGTTAATGTATCTGAATTTAATGGAACATCAACAGAAAATGTTTTTGTTTTATTATCTCCAGATGCTAATTTATCTAAACTTCTCGTAGGTTGTTTAATTGATATATCTTGTCTAGAACTTATTGATAGTTGGATATCTTCTAAATCTTTAGGACCTAAATTATCAATATTAAGTTTTAAATCACTTTCTGAACCTTCAGATAGATTGGTTTCAATTACATCTATATCTATATCTTGTTCTCTTTTTGGACTTATCTGTATATCTTTTTTAATGTTATTTTTTATATCATCTTCATTTGTATAACTAATATTACCACTAATAGTATATTTATTATTTCTATCTGCAGAATCTAATGTACTTGTTCTTACTGTAAATGATTCTGATTCATCTTCTTCAAGAGAACCAATTATTTGACTATAACTTGTTTTTCCAGAACCAAACGATACGATAGAATTCTTACTAGTTAAATCTATAGATACATCATTGAAATCTTCGTCGTTATTATTTTCTAATTCTAATTTTATGTCTCCAAAACCATCAACAGGAACCGTGTTATTGATAACATTTAAATCAAATTCTCTCTCATCCATTGGAGAAATGATTACGTTAGAATTAATTGTATTTTCAATATTATCTTTATTTTCGTAGTTTAAATGCATATTAATTTTATAATTTGATTTTGCATCAGAACTATCTACGAATGATAAATCTATACTTAATTCTTTATTATCCCCTGACTCTATATCACCAATATATTTGGATTTATCCGAATCGCCTATAAAAATTTCAGAGCTTGTTGTTTCAAAATTCACAGTTGTATCGTTTAAATTTACATTATTATCATTTGTTAATTCTATATCTATTGAACCAGTATCTCCAACATGTATATTACTTTTAATAATTTCTTTTTCAATTGTTCTTTTCGGTTCTGGCTGAATTCGCGTATGTAGTTCTTCTGTATATCTATCAACGTATTCTCCATCATAAGATGTAAGAAGGTCTATTTTATATGTTGAATCAGAAAATGCAGAATCAGAAAATGACATATTAAATTTAAATGATTTAATTTCATTTACATCTATATTATCAATTGTTATCGTATCAGAACTACCTAAATTAGTTTTTTGACTTGTTGGTTCTAGCTGTATTTGTATATTTTCTGCTTTTATATCTCCATTATTTTTTAATTCAACATCAACTATACCACTTTCATTTATAGATATATTAGATGAAAATTCATTTACATCTAAATTAGAAACTTTTTGCGTCATCAAATCAAAAGAATTAACAGATGAGTCTGATTCAAATAGACGATTTGTGACAGTTGTTCCAGAAGCATCTGATGTGTATTCAACTTCAGAAGTATGATTATAATTTGCTGTGACGTATAGAGTAAAATTATCGTTCATGTCTCTATCTGATTCAAATCTGATTGGTATTTTTTTCGTTTCACCGTTAGATATATTCCCAACATCAGTATTTTGTAATGTGGCGGTTACAGAATCTACATTTGTCTCAACATTTAAATCAATGTCTTTTGCAGACATTACTTCATTTTCGTATTCCGATTCACCACCTTGGTCAATATTTCCGTTATTTGTGATAGATATAGAACTGTTTGATTGGACTCCGGGTATAATTTTATCATCTTCAATATTTATTTCTAAATCAGGTTCTCCAATAACTGTTGTATGATTATCTGCTAATGCAACCGGAGAATTTAAAATAAATATCAAACATAACATTGAAATGATAAACGTATTTATAATTTTTTTATAATTCATTATGTTATAATATATATATAAACATATAAGTTTTATTACATATTCATCAAAAAATTTAAGAGATGACATTGAAAAAAATAAATATTTTTACATAAATGCTCCGTTAGGAGGTAAAGGAAAATTAAAATTTTTACAATTAAATAGATTTTCTAAAGGCCATTATAGGTCTTTTGATGCAGAAGATAGATATTGGTCATTTAGAGCAAGAGAGATTGAATCAGAAGAGAAGACAAAATGGGAATATAGAGTATATCCGAATAGAGGTGGTGATAATGGTGGCGTTGTAGAAGCTCATTGGTATACGGATGCAGATGAGTTAGGCGGTCATCATGAATTGTATCCTCGTGCATTCTCTTTTGAATAATTCGTTATAAAAAATAGACGATTGATAAATTCGTTAAATATATAAGTATTCAATAGAAGTAAAAAATATGCAAGTTAATCTTTTAGCAAATCCAGAATACTACCGAACAGACTACAGAGAATTAAATGACGAAGAAGATGTCATTAGTATTGTAAAACAATTTTTAAAATCTAATGTAAATGGAGAAAACGAACATTTTGTAAAAATATTTCAAGATTTGGAAAGAGATAGGAATAATGAAATTAGATTTGATAGTTCAGATGAACAGATTAGTCTGTACGGTAATACGGGGAATCGTGTCGCTTACGGTGCTTTTAGACATAGTGCTTTGGTTCACTCCACGCAAACCGTATGGACATATACGTTCCAGATAATTAAAACAGATGATGGATTGTACTTATCTGCCGATAGTTGGGGGTGGTTACAAAAATCTAATTTATCCAAAAGAGTTAGTACACATTTAGAGTAAATTTAATTCTAAATTTTGCAATATACGAGTTTATTGTATAAAGATAACTCCCGTATTTTCTATTCTAGATTTATGTTCTGAAATATTTTCTCGAATATTTTTTAATTGTTTTGTTAGGTTTGTAATTTTGTCGTCATCATATACTTTTAATCTATTTATTGCACTATTTAAATTTTCTAAGGCAAATTCCATATCTTTAATTACAATTTCAATATTAAAATCATCTTTCGTATTATTTGATATTTCAAATTTATTTCCTGACGTATCTGTATCTTTGGCCATTTTGTACATATTATACATTTTAGAGTATGCGTTGTGAATATCACCGCCCGCAAATGCAATTTCATCGTCTCTACCGTATTCATTTTTAAAATTAGTACCCGTCATTATACCTTCACCTTTTGACATTGATAATTCTTGTAAGTTATCAACAATTGATGATAACGGTTGAATTTGACTCATAAGTAAAACTTATTTACTATACCTTATATATTCTGTTATAAATGTTTTTATTTATCAACATAGGAGAATACCTTAATTCTTGATATCAAAGTGGTTCACTATTTAGAATTCTTTTTATAATGTAAAATAGTCTCAGTTTCTATACCTAATTTACTATATTTTCCATTGGAACTTCTGCTGCTAAACCACGACATTTTGGGCAACACCACTGTGTTAAACGCAGAGATGGAAAACCGTTAGCCTTTGAACTCACCGGTTTTCCAGAATCCAAACTATTCCACCCACAGGATTCGATTTTTTCATCTGGATGACTATCAGCAATATTTTTACCTAAACAGACGTAATAATTTTCATTCATATTTGGCGCATTATCTGATTTACTCATATGATAACATATATTTTAATATGTTATTAAACTTTGTAGTTATATATCCGTTATATTATGATAATATTCTCGTATATACCGTAAAAGTAGTAAAAAAAGTATACCTTCACATTACATTATTTTTGATATTTTTTCATTAATATATAAAATTTAATCACTCTATTTATATCTATCATACATTTTATTTTTGATTATTATAATGGACCAATCCGTATAAGAATTATTCCTGAACCACCATCACCATATGCACCACCAGCACCACCTGAACCAGTATTATTTACCCCGTTACCACTCGGTGCGTCTCCACCACCGCCAGTACCACCATCAGCACTTGAATTTGAATTTGAATAAGCTCCACCACCGCCAGCAAAAATACCGTTTAAACCATAATCCGAACCAAAAATATCTGAAACATCTTTTCCATCACCGCCAGAACCAGCATAGTTATCATTCTTAGCGTTCTGTCCGGCTGAACCTGCGCCACCACCACCTCCACCATAATCCCCAGCCGTGTCTGTAGAACTTAAACCTCCATCATTTCCAAAACCGCCATCTGTTGAAGATGATTGCAATCCAGAACCACTTGAGTCTCCATTAGAACTATCTGTTCCACCATTTCCACCACCCGAACCCCCATCTGTAACATTACGGGCTGATGAATCTGTTCCACCACCTGCACCACCACCTAACGCTGTTAATCCAAATGCAGAACTATTTTCTCCTTTATTTCCGGGGTCGCCCGTAGATGAACCGCCCGGACTTGTCACATTACTTCCTTGACCGTCATCTTCAACAAATATTGTATAATCACCTTTTTCAATTATTTTGTTTTCTATTATTAAGCCACCAGCACCACCCCCACCTCCACCGCGTCCATCTCCACCACCCCCACCTCCACCAACAACCAAAACATCTACTTGTGATTTACCGTCTATCGTAAATGTATTCGAACCGGTATTTGTAAATGCATGTAGTCTATATTCCTTATTATTAATTGAAATTGTATTAACTTCACCACCAAAACTATCGGGTATATAAGCAACTTCGATTGATAATTTATCTCCATTTATATCTAAGTTATATATACTACCTTCATCTTCTTTTTTTGGAGTCCAAGAAAATGTTCTAATTTGATTTGATTGTTTAAAAAAATCATTCTCTGTGCGTTATTGTGTATTATTTGTGTTGTTTATGTTTATATCTAAAATTTGTTCTATATTATATCTGAATATTCTACGGTCATTTATTCAGAAATTATTTTATTATCTATAATTCAAAAGATATCATTTAACGTTATTATATTATTAAAATAATGCGTATTCATTTTTCTTTGGCTCATATATGTCATCTCCATTCCTACATAATTTATTCAAATCATGCTCAATGGTTTCTTCTTCGAAATCATTGGTGACTACCATTATTTCCATAATCAACTCTCTCGGTGCTCCTTTTTCACCTTCATCTTCACACGTTTCAATAGTTTCTTTAAGTAATTCATGCCGGTCACGTTGAGATGTAACGGAGGTATCGCTTTCGACATTCACATCGTATCTATCACCTTCTGTATATAGTCCCATATCACGCATACTCTTCTGTAAAATATCATTAACGATTTCTTTATTATCGTATTTATTAATACAATCATTTGTAAATGATAATTTATTTGCTGTTTGCTGTAGTTTGTTACAAGTTATTGGAATATTCGGTTTATTATTATTTGTATCAGAATATAACGTTAAAGTATCTGAAATATCTAAATCTGATTTAATACAATTTTTATTTGTAATACTTTTATCATCAATCATATCAGATATTTCGTATGGTGTAACGTCAATATCCGTCATAGTATATGATATATCTACATTGTAAAATATTTCTTTATCTAGATTCATTTGTTTGTTTATTGAATCATAGTCGTTAATATAATCATCTCTGGGACTATTGATTATTAACAAGGGGATATTTTTCGGTAAATTTTTAATACGATTCATTTGCAAGTTATTTTCAAATTTATTTACATCTGTTACTTTCAATGGCTTATCTGTACTATTATATAATATAGCTAAATTTATATTACTCGAATGTTTCATCTGTTTCACTTTGTTCCGTGTTCGTTTTAGATATAAAACATCTCTACGTGATTCATATAGTAAATTTGCTAATTCTGTAGCAATATTTCTATCACATAATAAATTAATATGTATCGGATTTATATTTGAGTGCGTACTTATACTTTGTAAGGCTAATGTATTTCTAATTTCTACAGGAATCCATTTTGGTAATATATCCATCATTTTGTCATAGTGTTCTTTCGAGGTGATTGTCTTATTCATTATAATATGTAATAGAAACCCGTATACTTAAAATGTGGTATTATATAAATATCATAATTATTTAATAAAAGTATAAAATAAAAACAAACAATTATAGGGTTGATTAATATATATTTTAATATGGTAAATTGGATTACAGAATATGGCGGTTCTAGAAAAGATATAGAATCTAATATAAATGGTGGTTGGGAAATAAATAGGTTTAAAAATAAAGACAGTTCAGATATTGATTTAGGACCGATTTTATTGACACATAATAATTCACCGGGGGAAATATCAATAGTTCAATCTACTAATACGGGTACGCTTAGAATTGAATATGTTGAAGATAAAGATGATTTTAATAGTAGTTATAATGGTGAATCTATGTCTTGTAATAAACAAGGATATGAGAATATTTTAGAATTTATAGACAATTATACAAAAAGATTCCCGTAAATATTAATAATTTCTTTAATTTACTATTTTTTGTATTTACTGAGCATAAGATGTAATATCTCATTATATTTTATAGAGATGTTAAATAGCAAGTTTTATTAAATTACAGAGAATCGAGGAGAATGCCTGACCCTTTAGGGTCAGGATGAATCCGACAATCGATGACACAACCCACTATCGACAGATACTTAAGCAACCTCGTACAATTACAAGTATG
>Ga0208283_10224_pt1 | contig 21393 bp, 14 predicted proteins | sample AntRauMetaRauer1_FD_184785 | JGI IMG/M metagenome (GOLD analysis project Ga0208283, IMG submission 184785) | Saline lake microbial communities from Rauer Lake, Antarctica, in enrichment culture - Antartic Rauer Lake 1 Metagenome Rauer1 (SPAdes)... ...
CCGTCGCCTTTGACCATGCGAAAAGACTGGCATGGAGGGTTGGTGGCTCAGGTGACGAGGACCCTCAGGTCGAATACTTCGAGACTGAATCAGGGACGGTCGACTACATCCTCCACAATGAGGATGGAGTAGTTGTCCCGTTCGTTCTCTCCTATCATCCACACGCAGGGAATGCTGATGAAATCGCAGTCGAATTCGATCCGACTGTCGGGAAGCATCCGGTACCCGGTGGAGAGGAGCTTCTCGGCCTCGATTACGAAGCTCCCTACAGGTTCATCATTGCGGATAGCCTGCCAAAGGAAGTGACGCAGTCGGGTTCACTTGTTGTTGAGCGGGACGGCGTCAACCTCTGTTACATTCCCTACTGGCTGTTCCTCCTCATCTGCTAACTATGATCCTCTCAACTTATCACCGAGTTCGGGGGACACACAACTCTCGCTAAATTACTCGCCTAAGGCTGTCTCGTTTCGAAGCGGTGGTTCGAATAGCCAATCATTTCTTACGATAGAGAGTTAACCAACAGATGGTGTGGGCCGTTGTACCGTTGGTTAATACTGCTATTATACGCCCTCTCCATTTCGATTGGTGACGTCATCTCAAAGGCGATGTAGAGAGTACACCGGAGGGCTAGCTGACTCCGGCATCACGATGCGCGACGTCCCGAAAGACGAAGTGCTATGCGTTCACGTCGCCATAGAGCGCTTCGGCTTGACGAACGATAGGGTCGATCAGTGGGTCGTAATCTCCATGTGAAAGCCCGTTCTGTCGAAGGAGTCCCTTCACGCGGATCTTCAGCTTCGCACGCATGGCCTTTCGATTGGTCCAGTCGATATTGACGTTCTCCTTCAACATCTCGCAGAGTTCCTCTGCTATCTCCTGCAGTTGCTCGTCCGAGATCTCAGATTCAGTGTTCGTCGCGACAGCATCATAGAATGCCAGCTCCTCTTCCGTGAGATCGAGGCGCTCCTTCCGCCGGTCCTCTTGTTGCAGGTCATCCGCGTAATTCCTAAGTTCACTGATAACCTCCTCAGTGGTCAGGAATTGGTTGTTGTACTCGTTGAGCGTGTCTTCCATCTCTTCCTCGAAGGATTCGTATTTCGCGAGATTCTGCTGTTTCCGTGTTGAAATCTCGTTCCGGAGCAATGATTCGAGCATCTTCGCTTGGAGCTCCGGTTCCTCAACACGATCAACATCGGAGAGGAACTCGTCGCTGACAATCGGTTCCTCTGATTTCCATTCGTCAAAGCCCGCGATCGACACGACATCGTCGGCCGTCACACCTTCGGCAATGAGCTTCTTCATCGCAGAATCGACTTCCTCGTTCGTCCGTGAACCGTCGACCTCTAACGACCGAAGACTATCGCGGACTGCCTCGAAGAAGAGCATGTCCGACCGAATCTCACCGGCGGCGTTATGCGGCGTCACGAGGCCAAATGCACGTTTCAGTTCCGCGACGGCCTGCATGAACTCCTCTTTCTTCTCCTCTGTTTCGAGAACCTCGCTTTCGGCTCGATGGATCAATCGAGGTAACTCAGCATCGCTGAGATCCTGCCATCCCTCGTAATCCACTTTCGTGAGGAAACGAGTAACTCGGTGGTATTTCTGCCACATCACTTCGACGGCGGTTTCCAGATCGACCATCGCCATCTCCTGAATATCGGCAGTGTACTTGTCCAGGGCTTGACGAAGGTCCTCAGCGATCCCGATATAGTCGACGATCAGCCCCCCAGGCTTGTCTTTGTAGACGCGGTTCACGCGGCCGATAGTCTGCAAGAGGTTATGGTTCTTCATCGGCCGGTCAACGTAGAGCGTGTGAAGTGGCGGGCAGTCGAACCCAGTCGTCCATTTGTCGCAGACGACGATGATTTTCAGCGGATCATCGGGATCTTTGAACCGGCGTTTGAGTTCACCCTCTCTCGGGGGATCGTCGATATGTTCTTCGGGTTCTGAGATCACAACACCGACTTCAGGAGCATCCGGCTGCTCCTCTATGTAACGTTTATATTTGACAGCAGCCTTCCGGCTAATCGCAACGACCATCGCTTTTCCTTCGATTTCGCGGTTGTTGTAGTGGTCGACGATGTCGTTGGCGATCTTCTTGAGACGGTCGTCAGCGTTTTCGATAATGCGTCGAAGGTTCGTCCACTTCTCGACTAGCTCGTTTTCGAGTTCTTCTGACCCGCTATCGAGGAGTTCGCGAACTGAATCCGTGATTGCCTCTTTGTTGAGCTGCAACTTCGCGAACCGGGATTCGTAATAGATCGGAACGGTAGAGCCGTCTTCTTCGGATCGGTCGATTGTATATTGGCTTACGTACTCCCCGAATGTTGCCCGAGTGGCTTTGTCTCCGTCGTGGATGGGTGTCGCAGTAAAGCCGATGAACGATGCATTCGGGAGGGCATCTCGTAGGTTCAGCCCCAAATCCTCCGTCTGTGATCGGTGTGCCTCGTCGGCCATCACGATAACGTCCTCGCGTTCATTTATTGCGGGGTGGTCTCGCTCGTCATCACCTGTCTGGAACTTCTGAATGGTGGTGAAGACGAGCCCACCGCTTTCCCGGCTGAGTTCGTCACGAAGATCGTCGATACTGTCTGCCCAGCTCACGTTGTAGCCGGCGTCACTGAACGTATGGACGATCTGCTCGTCCAGTTCGTTCCGGTCAGTAACGACGACGAACGTCGGATTCCCAAATGCGTCGCTACGGCGGATTTTCCGTACGAAATAGACCATCGAGAGTGACTTACCCGAGCCCTGGGTATGCCAGTAAACACCGATACGACCGAGTTCACTCCCTATCGTATCTTTGGCGCTTTCGACGGCCTCCCGGACGCCGTAGAACTGGTGGTAGCCAGTCAGCATCTTCACCAGTTGCCCGTCCTTCTCACTGAAGACGACGAAATTCTCGATCAGATCCAGAAGTCGCTCCTTTTCAAACGCGCCGCGGAGGAGTACTTCTTGTTCTGGGAGATCGGGATCGTGGCCTTCTTCTTCGATGTATCGCCACGGACGGAACCACTGCCAGCCCGCGTCGAGACAGCCGACACGAGCTTCATTCAGGTCCATCAACCCGATGACCTCGTTATACCGGAGGAGTGGCGGGATATCGTCTCGGTAGCGGCTATTCACCTGTTCGTAGGCGTTTTCCAGCGTTGCCTTCGGATCTGTTGGACTCTTAAACTCGAGGACGCCGATAGGAAGCCCGTTGATGAAGACGACCATATCGGGGCGGCGGCTAGGTTTATCACCGACCTGGACGGTGAACTGCGTGGTTACGAGCCAATCGTTGTTCTCGGGCGTATCGAAATCTATTGGTTCGACGAATCGGCCAACCTGCTCACCGTTCTTTTCGTACTCGACTTGTACACCGTCGACCAATTGCTTGTGGAGACGTTGATTGTCCTCGAGTAGATTCGGCGACTGTGTACTGATGAGCTGTTGAAGAGCGTCTACTCGGGCCTCTTTGGGGATATCCGGATTGATCTCGCGAATGCGCTCTTCGAGTCGGTCTTGAAGAACGACATCAGAGGTTGAGATTCGCTCGGAGCTTAAATCAGACGCACTAACGTAGTCATAGCCGAGGTCTTGAAAAATCTCGATGGCCGGCTTTTCGGCGAGTCCTAGTTCGTCAAGCCCCATAATTATCAATCCAATTTATTCGCTCTTTAGCTTTGTTCTGCCAGATATGAGTCTCGGGAGGAGAGTGTCCCTGAGTGCTGCGAGTTCAGCGGACTCGTCATAGTTCTGCCTAGTCAATGCCATAAGTGGTCGTGCGAAATTATTAAATTCCTTAATTTCGTCCTCAGGGGGATACGGAACGGGGAACGATTCAATATCAGATTTATTAATAGAGTTGAAGGTAGTACCAGACTTATATTTCTCCCAGTCTTTCTGTTTGGCCTCAAGCAGATAAAAGAGGAAGTGATTCTCGTACTCCTTCATTCGCAAACCAGTTACGCCTCGGCCAATACAACATCGCTGGGTGGCAATATTTAGATCCCCTACCGGGGCTCGAATGCTAATTAGAACATCTCCTTCTTCTGCAAATTTGTTTGGTTTTGTACACCACTTTTCAACTGTTGGATAGAATGAGCCAAATGTGTTACTTCCCTGGAAGAATGCCACCCCTTCTTCTTCCTCATTATAGTATTCAGATTTAGGAGAATTCCCTAATTCAATTTCAACAAATTCTGAGAGAGTCTTCACTTCGAAATCAGCCGGGACTTCACCAATTTCCGTATTCTTAGACTCGCCTGCCCCACCATGGTGAATAAACCGATCTTTAAAAGTGGTTAGTAATAAGTCATATATCAGCTCGTTCATCTCCCTCTGAGTGTCTCGACGTTCATCAATTGCATACAGAAACTCTCCAATCCGTTTCTGCTCTTCATATGGTGGAACAGCTACAAGTAGGTCGTCAAGCTTATCCCAATCAGCACGTGGCATTCGAGTTCCAGTTGATGTTTTATCTGCAAAGTCGATGAAATCTTGACGGAACAACGTATAATGTAGGAAGTCTCGATGGACCTTTTCTGCAGGCTGGATTACGTTGATGTCTGTGGAACAAATACCGCCGAATGTCGCTAAAGCAACTTTTCTGAAATAAGGGCGGAGTTTTCCAAAGAGTATGTCCCCCTCCTCAAACTCATATTTGGCACTTGACACACCCTCGCTAGTTTCGAACTCCCGGATTCGGGCTCCATTCTCGGGTATGTGCTTGAGACTCACGTAACGGTGCTCATCGAACTGTTCGGGGTCTAATCGGTTGGAAACCCGATTGAATAACGAACCTAATCTACGAACCTCCCATTCATCTGGCACATTCTCCGGGAGTAGCATCCCTTCTACTGAATCAGAATCTCCTGCAAAGTCAGTGAGAATTGTATCTTCAGTCATAGTCGATATTTAGAACCCGATCCTTTCAAGCCCAGACTCAATTTCAGCTTGGAGCTCGTTCGACTTTTCAAATTGCTCCCTCAATTCAGCAGATATTTCCTCCATCTTGACATCAAATGGAATGTCGTCCTCCTCTACTGATTTGATCCCGACATACCGCCCAGGAGTTAGCTTATATTCATTTCCTTCAATCTCTTTCGTAGTTGCAACTTTGCAGTACCCAGTTTCATCCTCATACTCCTCAACACCATTCTCACCTCGATAAGCACGGACAGTATCTGCAATTCTATCGATGTGATCTTCTGTTAGGTGATTAGTAGTTCGGTCAATAGATTCGTAGAGATCACCTCCATCAACAAATAGCGTTTCACCGCTTCGGTCACGGTATTGGTCAGAATCTTTTCCTTTACTTAAGATCCAGAGACAAACAGGGATTTGAGTTGTATAGAATAGCTCCTTTGGGAGGGAGATAATCGCGTCCAGAAGGTCATCCTCGATAATTTTCTCTCGGATTTCTCCTTCAGTTCCCTGAACGGACATTGATCCGTTAGCCATGACCGTTCCAGCCATGCCATCTTCATCAAGATGGTAGAGCATATGTTGAATGAACGCAAAGTTCGCATTACTCGAGGGGGGCATCCCATATTCGAAGCGGGGGTCTTTGTCGGAGACGGTCTGTTTCCCCCATTCGCTCATGTTGAAGGGTGGATTCGTGATGATCTTGTCTGCCATCACTCGCCCACCGTCAAGATTAGAGAATCGATCGTCTCGAATGCTATCTCCTAGCTGAATATTCCCGTCGATGCCCCGAAGATAGAGATTCATCTTACAGATGTTGAATGTCGCCTCGTTAACCTCCTGACCGTAGATGGAGATATCGCTATCGTCGCCACCCTTTCGCTGGAGGAACTTATGGCTCTGAACGAACATCCCTCCAGAACCACAGAATGGGTCAAAGATCCGCCCCTCAAATGGTTCTAGAATCTCGACGAGCAGCTCAACAACGTGCTTGGGTGTGTAGAACTCACCGCCACGGTGTCCTTCCTGGCGGGCGAACTCCTTGATGAAGTACTCATAGACCCGCCCAAAGACGTCCTCATCTTCTGTATCTCCGCCATTCCCGAGGTCAAGTTCGGAGAAATCATTGAGAAGTCCCTCAAGCGTGTCCTGTGGGATTCGGGAGTACCGCTTGGGGAGCATCCCGTCAAGTCGGTCTTGGTTCTCGCTCTCGAGTGCCCGCATCGCATCGTCGATCTGGGAGCCGATGTTGGGGTCCGTCGCATTCTTCCGCAGGAGGTCCCACCGGGCTTCCTCGGGGACGTAAAAGACGTTCTCTTCGTGGTATGCGTCCTTGTCCTCGAGGATGAACTGGCGCTCCTCGTCGTCCTCGGTATAATACATCGTCCCCTCTTCATGGGTGAGTTCGCGCAGTTCTGTGCGGCGCTGCTCGAACGCGTCCGACATGTACTTCAGAAAGAGCAGACCTAGGACAATGTGCTTATACTCCGCAGATTCAACCGGGCCACGAAGCCCCTCGGCAGACTGCCAGAGGCTTTCCTCGAATTCCCCGTTGTCGCCGTTAATGCTCACACAGTAACCAACGTAATTGGCCTACTTCAATATTTACATAGAACTCTGGGCCGATCAGACGTCCTCGATAACCGAAAGTTCCTCTTTGAGATGCTCTATCGATCTGTTTGCTTCACTACGGTTGGAGGTTCCTCCGATAATCACTTTGCCACTGGCAAAAATCAGGAGAGTGACTTCGAATTGGGTAGGTCGATATATGAGCCCTGGAAATTGCTCTGGCTCATATTCCGTTTTTTCCAACCCCAGCGCAATCGCGAGGGCCTCTAAGTTCACCTCACGGTCGAGATCTTCCATGAATACCGCTGTGGCCTGATCGAACTCGTATTCGGGAATGTCCATCCCGATTTCTTCGAGAACCTCTCGGAGTCTCTGTGCAGCGGAATGAAGCCGTTCTTCTGTTGGCGAACCTCGTACTTGGAACGTCCCGGTTCTATAGATGGTATATGCTGGACCGTCTTTTTCCAGGCGGATGGTGACCATCGCTGTAGTGTGGAAGTTTGCTTCGATTGAGGCGTCAAGATGGTTTTCGAGTCCAGTAACGAGAGCTTCAAGATCTATCTCTCGGCCGAGCGAACCACTCCCCATCGTGCTCACTATCTCCATGACACGCTCCCGTTGGTTGTCGATACGTGCCAGCCGACACCGAATATAGGTTCCCGTTCGCTACTACGAAGAGTGCCTATCGGAAGGCTATAACTTAAGACGCCGAATTGTACACGTAGAGAGCTAATGGTACAGATCGTCAATGTCGTCGCTTCTGGGTCACTGAACGTGGAACTAGATCTAAAAGCGGTCGCGGAGGAATTAGACGACGTTGTCGATTACGACCCAAACAAATATCCCGGTGCGTACTTTCGATTTAGCGATGCTACATCGCTTATAACGCTCTATCGGACTGGAAAGTACATTATTACTGGCGCAGATTCGGAAGGTGACGCATCAGCTATTCGTGCAAGATTTCTAGAACTGCTCGCAGAGCGAGGAATTCTTGACTCACCAGATGATGACTGGTTTACGGTTCAGAACTTCGTCTGTACTGCTGACCTCGATCGCTCGCTAAACCTGAACGCGCTCGCAATCGGGCTTGGTCTCGAATGGACCGAATACGAACCCGAGCAGTTCCCGGGCCTAATTTTTCGCCCACCTGACGCACCCTGTGTCGCATTACTGTTTGCGTCCGGGAAAATTGTCCTCACAGGTTGTCCAGATATCGAAACGGCCGAAACAACATTCGAAGACGTACAGTCGCAGATCCATAGCTTGCTTCCAGCCGACTAATCCGACACATCTAGCTTGAGTCAGCGCTTCAGAGAAGTTTTTATGGCCCCCGGTGGGTGCGGGGCCAATCGTCCCCCGTGGAATTCAACAATGGGACACAGAGCACTGATTGCGTACGAACGGTCGAACGGGAAGTACAATCTTCACTACAGCCACAGAGGTGCACTCCATCTTCGGTTGAAAAGTGAACTCACACCAGAAACTCCCTTTGGGGGAGACACGGTCTCAAAGGACGTCTGCGATCATTTCGAGGAGTTAATTGATAGAGAGCAGGAAGACGTCTCTGACATCGATCTGGCTACCGACAAACGAGTTGGAACGGTGGTAGAAATTGATCCTCTCGCCTGCAATCTCTCCTTTGACGGTATCCTTACTGAACACCTCGACTTCCTACACTACGAAGCACTCTACATCGTGACCTCTGATTTCGACATCTCCGCCTACCGGACTCTCTGGCTTGGGCTCGAATACGACTGTGAATCAATCACTGAGAGTCAGACTGTCAGCAACGGTGCGCTCCGAACAGTGAGCTGGCATGACGGTGAACCAATCAATGATGGCTATATCCAGGGTGAGTTCCATGCACTGAAATCGGTCGTTGGGGATCTGGTCGACCGCGATGTGTTCGGCTCCGAGGAGGCTATCGAATTCATGAAAGAGAAATTGGCTCAGTGGACCAGCCAACGAGAGGATCTAATTATTCAGACGCCCGAATAATCGCTCCGACCGGGGATTCAACGTATTTCTATCGTCACAAATGATGGTGACGTGAACTAATCTGTTCTATTATCGTTTCACAGATTCTTTTCGCTATGCCTGGGTTCTCGTTATTCCTGGAGTTGTTGTATCTGCTGTACGTCTTCAAACGAGGCCCGTTCTTTGCGCCATCGCCGAGCACCTTCTAGTTCTTCAAGAGAACTCTCTAACTCTAAATAGTCCTCCTGATGACTGTCCTCTTTCTGTTCCAAGCTGCCTGTTTCATGCAGTCCATAGTCTAAGACACCAATAATCTCATTCTTTGAATAGTCATTTTCCCGCAAAGCGAATACCTCATTAAGTGAATTATACAACATTTGCCGAAGCAAGATCACGTCTCGATCATAGACTGGCGATTCGATTCCGCTGTGGACTATGTCGTTCCGTTTGTCGGCTAAACTCTCCAGTACAGACTTCAAAATCGTGAGATCGAACGAGTCATGTACAAGAGGAAGACTACGTTCCAGGGCGTTTTTCGAACTGTCACCGCGGTCATGGAACGTAATTTCCTCAATACCCCGCCAATAATAGAGAAAAGCACTCTCATTTCGTTCAGCCGTTAGCCCTGCCTGCAGTGCTCGGAAGCCACGACTAAGTTCACCGTCACACGATTCACCGACACCTGCGGGCGGAAATCGTCGAACTAGCTTAAAATCGGCATTGAATCCCCGCGGCAACCTGAACCCAGTCCCTGAAGGGTCAACTTGCGTTGCTTGGAATGTATCGTACTCTTCCTCCTTAAATAATAGATATACTGGGGGACGATTTATTGCATCCGGGAGTGTCCGATTAAGCGACCGCAGTTCATCCATCGTATCTTTCTCTAATTGCCAATCGACGGCTGTGAAATTGAGCTTCCCCAGAATGATGTCCAAGTCCCGTTGTAATTTTGAGCGCGCTAGCGCCGCCTCCCTCGCTTCCGTTTCGAAAACATAGAATGAATAGTGTCGGGTGGAGAGTCTCGTATCCGACTCCTCCTGGAGTATTTTCGGGAGACTATCTGGAGCTGCAGACGTACCCTCCGCTGTTCGAGTGGCCTCCACAGCGTCTTCCCACTGTTCATTCTCTACCCTTCGAATCGTTGTACTATTAGCTTCAATTGTTTCTGGCGGGTCTTCACCACGCCCTGTGCGCATATTCAGTGGAAAGAAAATACGGAAATGATACTGTTCACTCGAGTTTGATAACCGTCCGAACTCTCGTTGGAAGGCCCCAAATACGTCTTCTTCGTCTTGGGCCCGACTGAGTGCTTGATCGACGACGTCTGCGATGTGCCGTTCTTCGACTGCCTCGTCGTACTCTGGCGATTGTTTTTCAACACAAATCCGTCGTACGAGGAGCGCGTATTCATCGGCTCCAGTGCTCACCATTGGCTCATCGTCCTCCGGCAACAACTCGACCGCCCGCTTTACGCATTCTGAGAGAGTAAGATCATCACTCATCAGAACTCACCTCGAAACTGCTCAAATCGATTGATGACCGTGTCAAAATATGCTTCATCGAGGACACGCGGGCTTCGCACCCGCGGTAAGGAGTCAAGAACCGACCATACTATCTCTGGATCTTCGAATCCATACGCGTGGAAAACGGTAGCATCAATACTTGCCTGTGTCTCTGCCCGTGCTTCAACTTCCTCAATTACGTCAATATCAAGTTCGTCACGAAGTGGTTGGAACCGTTCCCCGTAACAATTTAGCCGTGCCGCAGGTTTCCAAATGTTCTCGACGATGTCGCTCTCGATGGGTGGCTTTGGCGCTTGGGATTCTGTAATCAGGTAGTCGGACAGGTGTGTCTCGATTTTAGACCGGAGCAGGTAGTCGAAGGGTGTGCTATTGAGGATTCCGAGTAAACAGAAGAGTTCCTTTGGGGTGTACCGTGGCTCGAAGAGTGCTGCTTTCGTCGCAGTGTTTGGCAGAGTCCCCGGTTCCCGCCAGCTATGCGGGTGGACCGTGTGGATCGTATTGACACTGAGAACATTCGGGGGGAGAACGGTAGCAATGACTGTCCGCTCATTCGACGACGTCGCGATATCCCGATACGCAATTCGGTATTCCTCATATGGCATCGGGATATCTGAAGCAGGTATTGTCTCCCCATCCTCGAAGGTGACTGTATTTCCGTCTGTGTTTACAGGATATTGGTGGGTGAGTGTCCGAATCTCCCGATCTCGGATTACGCCTTTGGCACTCGCTTGGTTACCTCCCTCATTGACGCCCCAATATTTTGGCGGATCTACGTCATAATAGGCTGCATCGTGGGTATATTGGTAGATATTCCGTCCTCGATAAATTGGATAATCACCTGGCTCCTCCAGTAGTGTATCACCTTGTCGAGTTTGATGGATGCCTCGGGAAGGAGCGACCTGCCAGCCATCTTCGGAGTCAAGGCGCTGGTGCTGGACAATAGTTTCGTACGCCTCAACATCGTCTTGTGATTCTATAGGCGGGAATGCTAGAAGTGACGGTGAATACGAGTCGAGTAGGTTTCGGGATACTGCTGGAAATGACAACTCATCTTCGCTGAGGATGTCGAGAGACGGTTGACGGAATTTCGCTCGAAGTGTATGTGTCGTGCCAGAATTAATGAATTGGACGAGCCCGAACTCGTACTGTCTGTGGATATCTGGGAAAATACCGTGGTTTTCAAACCCGATTATTCGCTGTAGTTCTTTCTCACGAACGAGCGATCGACGAATCGATTCGAACGAACGCTCTCGGAATAGCGCCCCAGGAGTTAACATCGAAACGACTGCGGTCGGTGCCGCAATCTCCATTGCACGCTCGATAAAGAGACCGCTAAGGTTCAGTCTGCGGTTGCCTCCAAACTCATACGTGTTTTCGAAATACGTTCGCTGGTGGTCGATCCCTATTTCGTCTTCTGTGGAGGCATCAGACTCTCCTCTAAAATGTCTACCAGAGATTCCTTTCGGGGTCTCACTACCAACGTCTTTGAGACTCTGCCACGGTGGGTTACTGATGACCGCATCGAACCCCCCATCGGCCATGATATTGGGGAATCCGACCCACCAGTGAAACGGCGCCATCTTGTCAGCTATCTGAGCAGCGCTGGTTTCTTCTTCGAGCAAGGAAGCATATTGTTCCGAGAACGTCTCTGTCAGTTCATTATTCAACTCAGAGACTTTCTCGTTGATGCGCTGCTTGGTATCTGTAATATCATCTCCAACAGCCTGTCGATATTCCCAGACCAATTCTTTGTATTCTTCATACGCACTCGTATAATCAGAGAGGGTAATTGAAGCGCCCTCTGGCTGATTACTGAAACTATCTGTATATCCGATCAGGCTGTTTCCAGTGAAGAAGTTATATTCCGAGTGGTATTCGAGTACGCGAAGCTCACGAAGCGGTTCCTCACTAGCGCTATCGAAAACTGACAACTGCAGTCGAAACCGTGTCAACTCGATCGCCTCTGGATTCAAATCTACGCCGAATAAATTTCGTCGGACTGCAAGTAGACGAGCAAACTGTATGCGCTCACTAGTAGTCTCAAATTCTGGTAAATCACCTCGGGTGCCTGTTTGAGCAGAGGCGAGATGTTGGAGGCATTCGGTGTAAACGTCGATTAGATAGACTTGCGCTTCTTGGATGAATGAACCGCTGCCCACCGCCGGATCGACGACGTGGAACTCTGGGAGAACATCAAAGTAGAGTTGGTTGATAGCTTCCAGATTCGGATTGCGCTCGGGGGTATCTGGATCTGGTTCGAAGAGTTGACTTAGTGACTCATACTCACTGTCCGTCTGTTGGTTGAGTGTCCCAAGTAGTGACTCACGAAGTGTCTTTGAGACGAGAGAGTGTCTGAGGCGGTCTGGTGTGTGATATGCTCCGGTATGTTGTTTGTTAATATAACGTTCAAGAGCGAGTCCAATCACGCGAGGAGTCACGCTTGTTGCGTGCCGGATATCGTGGGAGCTACCAACTTGCCAATTCCAGTCTGCCAAGAATTCGAGAATGTCAGAGAACAGTTTATTTACTACAGATGTTGATGTCGGGAGCCGCACTTGACCAGCAGCCTCGCTGGAAGTCTCCTCAAAAAGGAAGGTTTGCAGGTACGGACGCAGATTATTGTGAGTCTCTTCTGGGACTTCCCCATCAAAAAGGGGTGAGTAGAACTCCTCATAGACATTTTGCCCTGCCACAGACGCTGGTCCCTGCTGTTGTTCCAGATAGGCCTCCGGAATCACGCCAGTGTGCTGGAGGAGGTAAAGGTATACGAGTCGATTGGTGAGCCGTTGTCCATATCGACGACGCGCTTGCACGTTGACGTCAGGATCAGCATCAATAGCTTCAGCTACAGTGTCCACCATCTCTTGGTAACCGGTTGCGAAGCTCTCGATGACGTATTCATCATCAAACACCTCAGAAAGAGAGTCAGCGTCATATCCATCGATTTGATTCAATCGTTCTACTAGGCGTCGGGAAGTCCCGGTTTCTGTATTGATGTCACCTTTCTCGAATCCGAGGTGAACTATCGTAGTCTGACCAAGTCCTGTTGCCGAAACTGGCTTAGAGTAGAGATCAAATCTCCCCGCCTTCCATGTGGCTACAACAATGAGATCAAACTGTTGGGTGAGGTCCTCTATCGGAAGCACTGATTCGGGTGATTGGCCCTCCTCAATGGCCGTTATACAGGCTGTCGCATCTCCGGTAAACGCAAGTTCAATCTGCTCGTCGGAGCGAGAAATTACTTCCAACCCTCGGCCAACTAATGAATCTGCAACTGCGTCGAGTGAATTCCAAGCCTGAATATCTGCCGCTGAAATCTGTTCCGTAACCACGTTGTCTCACGCTTCACGTCCGACCGCTATCAAATTTCCCCACCGCTCTATTATCACGTACAGTGAGCGAGTATTCTAGCTGGTGAAAATCAGCAAATTACTGAGTGACTGCGTATCTTCGAGTAGTCCTTAACCAACGCGATTGCTGCCCCCGGTGATATGTTGGTTAACCTCCGAACACTGCTCATTCATCCGTTTCATTGAGCTCTTCGTACTCTGCTTCACCGTTGAGGATTTGCTCGCCGAACTCAGTGAGGCGGTATGCGGGCTCCTCTTCGTGGCGCTCAGCGAGTTCATGATCAACAAATACCGGACAGCGCTGAGAGATCCATTGGCGACTAAAGTCCGTATTGATCTCGAGGTTCTTTGCCGTGTGCCAGCCATCGTACTCGCCTAGTTCTTCGAGAATGTATGGGTCGGCAGGTACTGCCCAATTAACTTCCCGATACATGTGGATACCTGCACTGTCGTCCGAAAAGATGTATATAACCCCCGATGCGTTTCTTACCTATCCTATCAGATGCTAGAAGATACAAAACGCTTCTCAAGAATACGTTCGGATGTTCAGATTCATATACCCGGTCTGTTTGTGATAGAACTGAACGCTGATTCCACGCATCCGCTACGAGCTCGTGATCTATCGGACGATGGAACAGCTAACTATAGACACGCATGCAAGGATCAGATACTGACACCCCACAAGAAAAGCCGAAAACCACTGCACGGAGTACTGTTGGACTGAAGCTCCCCCTCACCATCGCAGCCCTCTCCCTCATCGCAGTTGAACCAGCGCTCGCTCAAGAAACGTCACAGAGCGCGGTATGCAGCGCTGACAATCTCCCCGGAATGATTGAGGGCTTCTTTCAGCTAACCACTGGGCTGGGCATTGTCGGTCTCGCTGTCGTCTGGCAAGCTGACTCCCTCATTGAGATGTTCACGCTCAATCCAGACCAGAAGAAGGGACTCAAGCGCCACAAGCGCTCGGCAATGAAGTCTGCTGTGGTTCTCGTTATCCTCGGCCCGCTGTACACCGTCGCCGGATCGATGATGGGGCTCCCACTGGCGCAGTGTGTTGACCTCGTCCCCTGGTAAGCAGTTTACTCCCCTCTCATCGTGAGACCCCTACAACAACGCGAACTAACCGTACTCATCGCAGCCCTCTGCGTGACTAGCCTAGTCACGGGTATCGTCTCGGCGAATCCGCCGCGACCAGGTACGGAAGATAACGGACTCACTGAGAACGAGTCAGCGACACTCTGGTCTCGCGATGCGGACAATTACATCAGTCAAGAGGAGTACCGCCAGCGCTACGGTGACGAGCGGACGTCAATCCACCAGCTTGCGAACGGGACGGATATTACGTTCAAACGCCCGCCCGAGACAGCCGCGACGTGGACTCGAAACGATTTCACGGACCTCGAAGTCGGTGGGTCGGATACGTCCGTCCATCCACCCCACGCGTCCCTTGAGGACGGTGTATTCATCGAGGACGCTCACGCAACAGTGTTCGCAGTTCAGCCGTCAACTCGGGGCCACCTCGAATCCGGTGAAACGCCACTGTACATCGCCCCGAATGGCACGATGCGTGGGTTCGTCGATTACCGCGTTCGTATCCCAAACGGGAGCTCTTCGGGGAACAGGACTATCCAGTGGTCGCTCACGGATCACGAGATCGAGGAAATTCGGTTGCAAAAGGACGGGGAGACCATCGCGAGGACCGATGGGTCGCACACGCCGGCTATCGACTACCAGATCGACGACGATTGGAGCGCAACCCTCTCCCTCGAAGCAGAGATTCACGTCCGGCTGAAGAAGACGATCAGGACCGACGTTGTCAACGGGACCAATGTTGATGTCGTCTACCGTGAGGAGACGCGAAACGTCTCGGACTCAATTGACGTTGAGGTCTACGACCTCTCCGCGTACCCCTATTACGCCGAATATCCGAACGAGGATTCCGGCGTTGCCATCTTCCAGTCCCGTCCCTGGCAGGGGTACACGCTTACTGAGGACGGTGACGCGAGAGTTCGTGGTGTCTGGCGATTCTACACTGCCCGAGACACCAATTGGGACGCGCTTGTGCGGTCCAACCGTACCGCTAGTACCGAAGTAGAGTCCGACGCGATCCCCGTGTTCGTCCACGCGTATCCCTCCCGGATTGGACCGCGGGCAGAACCTGTTCGGGACGGCCCGGAGATTGTCGACACGTGGGGGACTGACCGACCCTCTCCGGTGGGAACCATCGGCAAGAACGTCAACATCGAGGTCATAAATCAGTCCTACACGACGACGTATGGTGTCGCCGTTCGAGCTGAGGCTATCGATCGGGAAGCCCTCCACGTTGCAGGTATCGTTCGAGGAGTCAACGCGTCGATCGTCGAGCCTGCCGCGGGTTCTGAACGACAGCTCCGTCGTAGTAACCTTACGGCGGAGGTTCTTCGACAGAATCAGTCACAGGCCACGCTCCGAATTGAGCTCCGTGATAACGAAACTGGCGCACCTATCATCCTCGACGACAGCAGTCGCTGGTATCCGATTGGGGGAACCGCCCGCAATGGATACATCACCATCGCCGACCAGCAAGTCGAGACCAATGCCTCCGGGGTAGCCATTGTAACCGTCGACGATCCTGGGATCTACACAGCTCGATATCACCCAGGATCGTGGCTTGGGCATAACCCGGCATACGTGAGTGATACGGCGACTGCCCACTGGCATCCACTCGGAACTATCGACGGCTGGTTTGCGTTCCTATTTGAGATCTTCTGGCAGTTCATCCCGTTCTTTGTGATGTTCTACGCTGGACATCGTCTCCTCCGAATGCTCGGTCCAGAAGACCTCTTCCAACGAGATCCATGATACGAAACAACCCAACCATCAGCAGACGAAACGTCCTCCGAACAGCCGCAGGTGCAGCGCTTGTAAGCGTTGCAGGCTGTCTGAACACCGATGGAGACTCTGGCACGCCCGGTGACGGAACTGGCTCTCCAGACGGGCAAGGCCAACTGCAACGAGTCGCTGTCGAAGGGACCACACTTGTTGTCGAACTCTCCGCTGAAGCTGATGTCGATCAGGTCAACCTCATCCAGCCGAACGGAGAGCTTTTCGGAACCCGTGACGTGGCCGCAGGGGCCCAACGGGTCTCGTTCGAGATTGGAACCGCATACGAGCCTGGTGAGTATCGGGTAGTCGCACTGAAAGGCGAGGAGACGGTCACAGAGAGTACGACGGATATCGTACCGGAGATTCAGATTCAGGACGTTGGACTCTACCGAAATAATCCTGACAAGCCGTGGGACGAGGTCTACGGTGAGAGCAAAACTGATTCGAAGAAGAACGGAGAGGCATTTGTTACCGTTCAGAACTCCGGAAGTGGACCGGATACGGTCGTCGAGATGCGATTTTCTGGAGACGTCCCTAACCCTGTCGAAGACCCCCGTGGAAGTGGAATCTACGAGAAAGAGAGCGTCGTAGTTTCGGCAGGTGAGACAGCCGACCTCTTCAGCGACTCGTTCCCGTTTGGTTCAGAAATCGGGGGCGAGGGAATGGGCTGTTCGACTGACGGCAATAGTGGACAGTTCACCATCATACTAGAGACTCGAGTTGCAGGTCAGCAAGTCACGAAGACGTACAACGTAGAATACACCGGCGCTGACGAGATGCAAAACTGCGAAATCACGATCAGTGAGGCTTGACCATGGTTGACCTCATCGACGTTGTGTTGGAGGGGTTCAAAGACGTCGTTGACTGGGTTGTCGGCCTTTTCATGGATGGTCTAACAACAGGATACAATACTCTCACCGAGGAGATGTTCGGGACTCCTACCCCTCAGACAAACGGACCATTCGTTTTCGGGGAGCCGACGAATGCGCCCTGGTCAGCGATTCAAGATGCACTCGTCGGTGGCGAGATAATGCTCATCGCGTTGCTTCTACTCGTAATGAGCGTACAAGGACGTCACACCATTCAAATATTCAACATCGGCAGCGCATACGAGGCGAGGAAGACCAAGAAAACCGCGTGGGTTGGTGCGTTTCTGATAATCGTCTGGTATTGGGTCGGTGTCCTTTCGCTCTACATTGTCGATGGTTTCTCAATTGCTCTGATGCCCGGTATGGCTTCGCTTCGAAATGCTATGTTGGGGTTCCTCAGTGTAACACTGACCAACCCGGGGTTATCGCTGTTATTTGCGCTAATCGGAGGTATCTCGATGTGGGCATTGGAGGCTCTGTTTTACATCCGTGAGATTCTCCTCTACGTATATCTCTACGGAATGCCGATTGCGATTGCTATCGGATATGGAAATATCCCCGTTGTGTCTGATATTGCGATGGGATTCTGTAGGCGGTTTGTCCCCCTTGCCGTCCTTCCGCTGCCAGCCGCGATAGTGTTCAAAGGATATGATCTGATATACAGCGGCGGAACCCTCACACCACAGACTGCATTCCTCAAGTTCCTGGTCGCTGCCTCACTCCCTCTGGTTGCGCTATACATCACTTGGAAGACGTTCAAGTACGCGACTCCGCTGACAGCCAGGGTTGTCGGAGGTGCAACGAAAAGTGCTGCTCTCATCGGCGGTGTCGCGGCTGGCGCCTACGTTGGCGGCGCGGGTGTGGCGACGACAGCAGCACGGTGGGGACCGAAAGCAGCAGCTGGCCAAGCCATCGCACAGAAAGCTGCTGCTCGAGGCGGACACGGAACTGAGGATGGAGCCCCATCGTACCGTCGAACCGAGAATGACCCCGGTGGGGCCACTGCAGACGCATCGAGTGACAAACGCGGAATGGAGTACGATCGAGGTATTCACTAATGTCTACAGATCCAGACGCGGCAGCACGGCGTATCATGAACCAGTTTGGCGAGGAGAGTCGCATCCCTTACCTCAACATCGAAGAAGGGGACGTCGGCGTGCTCATCGCCTTCCCGATCATCGGGCTCTTCATCGCGAGTCTCACCGGAGTCGAATCGCTTGCCCTCCCGTTCGTGGCTGGCGGGCTCGGGTTCGGTGTTGCGGTCATCTACGTCTCTCCCGACCACCTGAACGCGTGGACATGGACGAAGGACGTCTATCGATACGCCAAGCGTCCGCGAGTCACATTCAGTGCCCCAGAAGCAGCCAACAGTACCACGAACGAGACAGAGCGAAACAAGGGCGGGCTCGCAAACTACACGCCATTCAAACCGGACGAGCGAACGCAGGATCTGACGAACATCAAGCGGGCGTGGCCCGGTGCTGGCGCGATCCAACGGACGGACGGCACGATGGAGGCTTTCATCGAGATCGACCCGGGGAACATGGACTTCGGGATGTCCAACGACTGGGCCCAGCTTCAGAACGCGGGTGAAGACTTCGCCAACAAGGAACTCGACTCGAAGCTCAAATTCCACGCAACGACCCGTTCATTCCCGGTCGAGCAAATCACAGAGACTATCGAAGAACGGCTTACCGACGAAGACGTCACGGAGAATCCGATTTTCCGGGAACTCCTCGAGGAATATCGAGAAACACGCCCCAGAGAGATGCGTGACCGAGGCATCCAACAGATGCGGTACTACCTTGGCGTCGAGGTTACTCCGCTCGAAGTCTACGACAGATACCGAGACGAAGGCACACCTGCGGAGAAACTGACCAAGTTCCCCGTCATCGGGTTCCTGTTCAATCCCTTCGTGACGCGACGTGAGGACCTCACCGATGTCGAACGTCGCGCTCAGATGTTCGAGAAGCTCGACAGCCGCGTCAACGACGTTCGCGCTGAGTTCATCCAGCAGGCGTCTGGCTGGTCTGCTCGCCGGCTCAGTACGGTCGAACTGTTCGTTCTGAATATGGACTTCTGGAATGGACGAGAGCACGACTACGACGAAGCAGACCGCGTCATTCGCGAGCAACCGATCATCGGCCACTCACGCCGGGAGGATGAGACCAATGCGTAACGTCGCTCTCCAAGCGAGCGGCGGGCCTCTCGCCCAGCTTACAGAGTGGCTACTGAATCCAACGTCACCCGAAGGCGTAGCGGTTTACTTCCTGTTGGTTGTGGCCCTCGGAATCGTCGGTAAACTCCTCTGGACCCGTCACACTGCCGACGACGAACCAGAAGTCGATTTCTCAGACGTCCTCGACGAGGAGACACTCGAAGAGGGTCACGCAGAAGGCCAGCTCCTCGACGACATTTCCGAGTCTCACAAGACGGTGACTGCGCCAGCAGCCATCGAGTGGGAGACACGAGCCGCACGCGTTGGCGAGCAGTGGACGACGACGCTCTACATCGCTGACTACGCCGACTACCCGAACGATGGCTATCTGAGCGACCTTTTCGAGCTGACCGACGTCGAATTCGACCTCACAGCGCACATCACGCCGAAGAATCAGCAGCGAGCGCGGAACGAACTGCAAGACATCGCTGACGACCTTCAGGTCGACGCCGATCTAGAACAGAGTGTCCGCAGTGCGTACCTCCAGGAGCGAGCAAACGAGGCCGCTGCGACGTACAAGGCTGTCGAGAGCGGCGCAAACGTCTTCGACCAGGGGATGTTCGTCACGGTTCGTGCCGACAACAAGGACGACCTCAGGGACTCGGTTCAGAAGGTCAAGAGCGCCCTTCGCGACGACCCGGCAAACCTCACGCCAAAGACCGCTATCTGTCGGCAGGACCTCGCGCTGCAGTCGGCCGCTCCCATCGGAGACAACGTGTTCGGCCGCGAATCTATCTCTCTCGGAGGAGCCGTTGGCGCACTGCTCTCGTCACCCCATAACGCGACTATCCTCGAAGAGGGCGGGGTCGAGTTCGGTATCCACAAGGACAACCAGAGCCCGGTCGTCATCGACCCGTTCGCCCGTGACAACGGATATGCGATGTTCACCGTCGGCGATACTGGGTCTGGGAAATCGTTCGGCTCGAAACAGAACTTCATCCGCTCGATCGAGCAGAGCAAGGACCGCATCGGCATCATCCTCGAACCACTCAACAACTGGGCAGGCGTCTCTGAAGCACTCGGTGCGAAACGTATCACCGTCGGTGGGACCCTCGGTCTGAATCCCTTGGAGATTCGCCAGACACCCGAGCACGTCCAGCGGGCAATGGGTGAGGACGCGAGCCCGTTCAACGAGAAGCTCGACGACGCGATGAGCTTCCTGACGAACTTCTTCGCACTGCGGGGTATCTCGCTTGGCGACCGGAGGACGACACTCGAGCTCGGCCTCAAGCGCGCCTACAAGCGCAACGACATCACCGACGATATCTCGACGCACAGTAACCCCAGCCCGACCATCCGGGATATGATGGACGTCTTCGAGGACATGGTCGACGACCCCGAGGAGTTCGTCGTTCGTTCCGACGAAGAATCCGGGAAGATTCGCGAGGACGCGACGTGGCTTCTGGACCAGCTTCGCCCCTTCGAGGAGGAGGGTCGCCACGCCAATCTTGGGAAGTCCTCAGAATTCGATATTCGCAACGAGAAGGTCATCTACCTCGATCTTGCACAACAGGAGGGCAGTGTCGACAGCAGTACAGCGCTGACGATGCAGTTGCTCATCTCACTCGTGTACGAGCGGGCGAAAGAGACGGACAAGGAGGTCGTGTTCGTCATCGACGAAGCGCGCTATATCATGCAGGACGCTGCGAGTCTGGCGTTCCTCGAAACGGTGTTTCGCCATCACCGCCACCATGACCTCTCGATCCGGCTCGTCACCCAGACCGTCGACGAGTTCTTCGAGCACGCCGAGTCCGAAGCCATCCTCGACCAGTGTGCCGTCAAGCAGTTCCATCGGCTGGACGGGATGGACGACCAATGGGCCAACGAGTTCGGTCTGAACTACGCCCAGATGCGTTACGTGCAGGACGCGGTTCCCGGCAACGAGGACGCTGGGTTCTCCGAGGCGCTCGTCGGCGTCGACGGTGAGTGGCGCGGCATCAAGGTTGAGGCGATGCCCAAGGAGAAGCAAGTCATCGACTTCGACCCCACCGAGCGGCGGCGTTCCTCGCTCCCCGGCGCTGGCGAGCAGGCTGTCGATACCGACATACAGGAGTTCCGTGAGGAGCTGGAACAGCAAGCGTCGAACGAAGAGTCGAAAGAGACGGAAGCCG
>Ga0208283_10225_pt1 | contig 21369 bp, 14 predicted proteins | sample AntRauMetaRauer1_FD_184785 | JGI IMG/M metagenome (GOLD analysis project Ga0208283, IMG submission 184785) | Saline lake microbial communities from Rauer Lake, Antarctica, in enrichment culture - Antartic Rauer Lake 1 Metagenome Rauer1 (SPAdes)... ...
GAACGGCGCAATGAACAGATACGCGACCCGCGGCAGCGTCGGTGTCGCCGCTGTCAGGTCCTGTCTGGCAAAGCGCACCCGATCCCAGACCGGTCGCATCGCCCGTCTGGACTGCCTCGTGGCTGTCCGTATCTTCATGCGGACGCGGCGGCGATACCCCTGCCCAATCCGATCGTCCGTTTCGTCAGAAGTTGCCATGCGATCGATTACTCCAGATTACGCGAGGTCTCGATCCGTGTTTTCGGCGACCGTCTCCGCGGCTGCCTGGATGGCCTCCTCGGGCGATTGTTCACCGTTGATCATACGTTGCAGTTCGGTCTCGATGGCCTGTGACACCTCGGGGGTGTCCGCGGTGAACCGGTATCCCGGCGACTCCTGTGCGACCTCGGCGAAGAGTGCCCGCGCGGCCTGTCCGTCGTAGAAGTCAAGCTCCTCGTCGAACACCGGATCCTCGTAGGTGGTCTCCAATGCCGGAAAGAGCCCATACTCGTTGTACATTGCCAGCTGCATCTCCTCGGTCGCCAGCGAGTACTCCATGTAGTCCCAGCCGCGTGCCTTCTTTTCGTCAGACACTTGATCGGCGATCATGAGGTTGGAGCCGCCCCAGTTCGACGCCCGCGGTCCGCCCGACTCTAACGCGGGTATCTTGAACACGCCCCAGTCGCCAGCGGTGTCGGGGAGCTCGGCACGCAGCGTTCCCTCCATCCACGCCGCCGAGGGGAGCGATGCGATCGTCGCGTCGCCGTAGGCACTGAACCAGGCCGAGGTCCATCCCTCGATATTGGCCGCGATGTCGGCGTCGTATATCTCCTTGATGTTACGAGCCACACGGAGCGACTTCTCGTTGTGGATGTTCACCTCGCCGCTCTCGAGGAAGGGCTCGCCAGACAGCTGGCGGAACTGGTACCGCCAGACGCCAGAGAGGTCCCCCTCGGGGAGGTTGAGCATGTACTGATCGTCCGGTAGTTTCTGTCCCTCTTCGATGAAGTCCGCCCACGTCTCGATGCCGTCTGGGTCGATGTCGTGTTCGTCGTACACCGACCGCCGGTAGTAGACTGCCGTCGGGCCGGTGTCCCACGGGAGCGCGTAGATGTCCCCGTCAACAGTGAGCGCCTCCCACTTTCCGGAGACGAAATCGTCGCGGATGCCCGCTTCCTCGATCTCGTTGGTGAGCGGCGCGACGGAACCCGTGTCGATGAGCGAGGGGCCGTCGACGGACTCCAACATGGAGACTGCAGGTGCGCCGGAGCCCGAGAGGAGGTTCGTCTGGAGCCGGTCTTTCATCGCGGATCGACCGAACTCCTCAACCGAGACCGTCGCGTCGTTTTCGGACTCGTACTCCTCGGCCGGGATCATCAGCGCCCGTGCGGCGACGTCCCATCCCCACACGTCGATTTCTGACGCCATGCTACTGTCGCCGTCGCCGTCGCCGTCGCCGTCGCCGTTGTCGCCGCCGCTACTGTTACTGCCGTCACTGCCGTTGCTGTCGTCACTGCCGTCGCCGCCGCCGCTCCCGCCTTCGGGATCGCCAGTTCCGATACATCCTGCGAGCCCTGCGAGCCCCGCGAGTCCCGCGCCCTTCATCAGCCGCCGCCGCCCGTATCGTGCGTAGTCTGGTTTTTTAGTCATGATCGTACCTGAGTATTCGTCCCTTATATTGCAGACATATAAAATTACTGTACACCTGTCCTAAAACAGGCTTAGAAACGCTCCATTTACGTTTTCTTGGGCTGAACACTGGGCTATTATATACCTTTTTCCCGATTCTGAGCGGTTTGTCTCTTTATTCCGGCCCATACACTAATAATTTATAAATGCTCATTGTAGTTTTATCTCCCAACCGCCGATAGTGTTCTTCGATACTAAACAAACGTTATACACCTGTCGTTCATACCACTCTGAGAAACGATGGGGAACACGGACACTATCGCCGTTCAGGCGACCGCAACGTCTCTCCGGATCGTCGAAGAACTATACGAGCGTGACGGCGGCGGAGTCACCGAGTTAGCCGGTACGCTGGACGTCTCGAAGAGTGCAGTTCACAACCACCTCTCGACGCTCTGTGCTCTCGGATACGTGAAGAACTCGGGCGGCACCTACGAGCTCACGAATCATTTCCTCCGGATCGGATTCGGGACGAGAGAACGGAACCCCGTCTACCAGGCAGCACAGAGCGAGATCCGTATGCTCGCTCGAAACACGAGCGCGGTCGCGAATCTCGTGGTTCCGGAAGGCGCCAACGCCGTCTATCTCCATCGGATCGGTGCTCGGAACCACCCTATTCCGGTGGGCGGGAGCGTCCGACTCCACACGGCCGCGGCCGGTAAGGCGATCCTCGCGTATCGGTCAGAGGACGCAGTCGATGAGTACGTCACTCGCTATGGACTCGATCGGAACACCGACCGGACCGTGACGGACCGGGCGACGCTCCGCTCTGAACTCCGATCGATCAGGGACCGCAACATCGCGTTCGATCGTGGTGAACTCGACGAGAACTGGCAGTGCGTCGCCTCCCCTATCGTCGTCGGCGACGACCCCGTAGGCGCAGTCAGCGTCTCCGGACCGTCCGGCGAGATGCAGGGAAAACGACTGGAGGAGGACACGGCCGGGCTCGTCTCCAGCGCCGCAAAGACGATCGAACTCGAACTACTGTGACACGGCGCGGACAAGCCCGACACGGTCTGTTTTAATACCCCACCGGGGCAGATACCCATCATGCGAACTGATCGATTCGACCAGATCACGGACGGCGGGGTGATCGCGATCCTCCGCGGTGTCAACGCGGCCGACGCCGTGGCGGTCGCGGACGCCGTCGTCGACGCCGGCGTGACAGCACTGGAGATAACGGCGGACACACCGAACGCGATGTCGTCGATCGAAGCGATATCGGACCGCGTCGACGACGCGCTGGTCGGCGTCGGTACCGTGCTCGACGCGGAGACGGCGCGAGCGGCACAGTTGGCCGGTGCGGAGTTCCTCGTGACGCCGACGGTGAACCGCGATGTCATCCGAGTGGCAAATCGCTACGGAACGCCGATCGCGGTCGGCGCGTACACACCGACCGAGGCGCTTGAGGCCTACCAAGCTGGTGCCGACGCGGTGAAGGTGTTCCCCGCAAAGACCGGCGGCCCAGACCACGTCGCGGCGATCGGCGGTCCCCTCCCGCAGATCCCCCTCATCCCGACTGGGGGCGTCAGTGCGGAGAACGCGGGCGCGTACGTCCGGGCCGGCGCAGTCGCGGTCGGTGTCGGTGGTTCGATCGTCGACCACGAGGCGATCCACGACGACGCGTACGACCAGGTCGAGGCGAACGCGCGAGCGGTCGTCGAGGCCGTCTCGGCGGCTCGAGACTAACCGGCTTTGTGAGCAATACAACCAATCGATGGGCAACAGAAGAGATGGATTGGTTGTTTCCTACGAGAACTTCGGCCGCTCTGCATACGCGATTGGGCCGCGTGACCCAGCGTCCCGGAACGCACACGCATCACACGTCCCACACGCCGGCTCGTCATCCCGATAACACGACCAGGTGATGACGTACGGCACACCAAAGCTCTAACCCGCGCTCCGCGATCTCCGTTCCCGACCACTCGACGAACGGTACGTTCAACTCAACCTCTGTCTCCGGTTTCGTGCCGACGTTGATCACCTGCTGAAAGGCGTCAAAGAAGGCCGGCCGGCAAGTAGAGTATCCGAAGCGGTGACCCCCACGGTATCGTCAGATTCGCTAACTCCGAGCACCACTCAACAGATTAGTGGTGGCATGATCTACATCTGTAGCAGGCTCTAACTCACCTGGGAGACACCGACTTGGACAGCACAAGTTTCACATGATGATCACGAGAGGATAACGTAATGACGACCCGTCGGATGTTCTCTGGATCGACGCCCTCCCGCAGTCGGGCTACCGCACTCCGGTGGGCTGGTGATCGGGCTACGGGCGTGCCGCACTCGGTGTTGTATCTTGAACCGCCGGCGGTGAGCGATACGGTCGTCGCTGAACAGTGGAACGCGTACGGGTCGCGTGTAGAACTACGGCTTGACGGGTTTCGGACGCTCGTCGACGCGCTGTACGAGGCAGACACGTACGCCGGACCATCGACGTTCGTCACGGACGCGGAGCGTCGGTGGATCGTCGAGGAGGCGCTCGGCCGGATCGACGATCCGGCGCACCCGTTGCACACCGAGGCTGACCCTGCCGTCGGGCTCATCGAACAGGCCGAAGAGCTGTTGACACTGCTGGAGTTCGCGGACGCGATCACAGCGAGTGAGGTTGAGCAGCGCCTCACCCGGGAAGGGATTCCGGAGCTTGGGCGCCTGTTGTCGCAGTTCGTCACACTCGTCCATGAGGCGCGTCGTGACGGGTTTGACGACGCGAAGACGTTCCGAAGTGAACGGTTCCGGCACGTGCTTAACGCTGGACAGCAGCTCGTGGAAGCCGAACTCGCCGCGACGGACGCAGTGGTCATCGGTTCGTTCCGAACGATCTCTCCACTGGAACGCGGTGTCGTTGAATTACTTTCCGGCACGTTCGACACCGGGGTCGTGGTACCGCGCGTAACTGAAAGCGACGAGCCGAACGGCGCGGACGACGCCGTCCGACGCATCCACGACTGGTACGAAGATATCGGGTTCACGCCGACAGCAACCGGTGAGCACACAGGATCGCCTACATTGCGGGAAACCGCAGCCGCATCTCTGTACCAGCACGTCGACGGGAGCGATGAGTCAGTCGCGGTCGGCTCCGGCGTGTCCGTCGAGACGCACGCAACGGTTCAACGCGAGGTACGCGCTGTCGTGCGCGAGGTGCGGTCGCTAATCGGGGAGGGCGTCAATCCCGAAGCGATCGCCGTCGCGCCGTTCGATGCGGAGACGTACGGTGACCGGCTCGCAGACGTACTCCGTGACGCGGACGTGCCCGTCTCGTTCCGATCGTCGCAGTCGTTTTTCGCTACGTTGACTGGGAAGCTGTTCGAGGCCGTGATAGATCTCGGGACGGAGCCAGACCGACAGGCGCCGCTCGTCCAGCTGCTGTCGAACCCGCTCGTGTACCCCGGTCAGCGAGAGTGCACTCGGCGGGTGCTTCGGACCGCGGAGTTGCTGGAGTCAACGCGGGTCTCTGTGCTCGCTGACCACGTGAATGCGACCGACGAGACCCTGGTCCGCGACGCCGTCGCGGCGTGTGACCAGTTCGTCACCAACGACGACCTCGACGCCGCCCGTCAGGAGCTGTTCGCCGCTCTCGACATCCCGACGAGTGACGACGGAACGAGTCTCACGGACGGCATCGGGTTCTCACGCCACGTGACGGCTCGGGAGCAACAGGCGATTGCGGCCGCGGCCGACGTGTGTGCGTCACTGACTGGGCTCCGCCCATCGAGTCGGCGGACTGTCGACGCGGACGCGACTATTGAGGCCCTGCGGCGCGCGCTCGAACAAGTCTCGATCGATACGACGATCGGTCGAGAGTCGAACAGCGTCCGCGTGTGCTCACCGGTCGAGGCGGTAGGGAACGACACGGATCACGTGATCGTACCGGGACTCACGACCGAGCACACGCCGTCGCCCCCGCGCCGCTTGGCGTTCGCACGGCCGCTCAATGACGCGCATTCGGACTTCGAGGCTGCGGACCCTGTCGCGGGGACGCGGTACGCGTTCGCGCAGTTGCTCGCGTCCGATGCGACAGTAACGTTCTCCGCACCCGAGCAGGATGCGAACGGCGATCCGTACGTCCTCGCCGACACGATACTGGAACTCGAACGCGTCACCGAACTGGAAGCGGACCGCGGTGACAGCAACCGCGCGGAACCGGCGACGTACGCGGACATCCACCGGTCGCTCGCAACTGCCCTCGACACGAATGCTGTCACGCCCGAGGCGGTCACAGCGAACACTGATACGTACGATATTGACGTTCCGGGAGCAGACGCGTCAGAGCGGCTCGCAAGCGGCGTGACAGTCGCCGCCGCACGTGCGGCGGATACAGTCGGTGAGTACGACGGGCACGTTGACCCGGCAGTCGTCGCGGATCTGCGGGACGGAGGGAGACCGTACAGTCCGAGTCGCCTGGAGACATTCGCCGACTGCGGGTTCAAGTATTACCTCAAGAACGTCCTCGATATCGAACCGGATGACGAGGTCACGCTGGAGCCGGACGCGCTCGACGTCGGGACGTACGTCCACGACGTGCTCGAACGCTTCTACCGCGACTGGCGGGCGGCAGGCAACGAGAACGTCACTGAGGACACGCTGTCGGAGGCAGAGACGGAGTTGTACGGGTTCGCTGTCGAGCGGCTCGCGGAGCTGGACGCGCGTGAGACCGCGTTCCACGACGCGTGGCTCGCGGCGCTGTTCGACGGGCTGGACGTTCCGGACAACCGGTATGGCGACCCGGGGGCGGCGGCCGGGCTGTTCAACCGGTTCCTCCGTGCCGAAGTCGAACTCGCGCCCCGGGACGTGACGCCGACGTACTTCGAGGCGCACGTCGGCCTCACCCCTGACGAACCCGGCCCGGAAGTGATCTCGGACGACCCTGTCCGCGTCCCCGGGACGGACGTGGAGCTCCGCGGGAAAATCGACCGGGTCGATATCACGCCGGACGGCGGGCTCGTCGGCATGGACTACAAGACAGGGAGCACGAACAGCGAGAGCGACACGATCGACGGGCACGCCTTTCAGCTCCCCGCGTACTTGTTGATGGCCGAAGACGCGCTCGACGGCGAACCCGTCGGAGCGTCCTACTATCAAGTGACTCCGACGAGTTCCGTCTCCCCGCACGATGGCACGATCGGTGGTGACGAAGACGCCGCCCACGCGTACTGGGGGACGGATGACCCGGACCCGCTGCGACGCTACCGATCGCTCGCGTTCGACACGCGCACCGAGTTCAACGAGTTCCTCCACGACACCGTTCCGGACCGGATCGGCCGGATTGCGACCGCCGTCGACGACGGGTCGTTCCACCCAACTGTCCTGGACCCCGACACCGCCGGGTGCGAGTACTGCCCGTACCGTGACGCGTGCGATGTTCGCCACCACCGCAGACACGCCGTTCACCAGCACCTCACCGACACGAACACCCCGCACTACGCCCCCGGCCTCGACACGGAGAACACCAAATGACTGACGACACGCACACTGACGATCCACGCGACGCCGGCGACGAGATCACGCTCACCCGCGCACAGCAACGCGCTGCCCGCACGATCGACCGAAACGTCACCGTGAAAGCCGGTGCCGGAACCGGGAAAACGACAACACTCACCGAACGGTACCTCACGATCCTGCGAGCCCACCTCGACGGCCCGGAGAGCCTCACCGCCGGTGACGAGGAACCGGCGTACCGCGTCCCGGATGACATCGATCGAATCACGGATCCGGCAGCGGCGCGCCGCCTCCCTGAACGGATCGTCGTCACGACGTTCACGGACCGCGCCGCCGAAGACCTGAAACGCTCCATCCGCGAGCGGATCCACGACCGACTCGCAGACATCGACGACCCGGACCGGTGGGCGGTCTGGCGCGCCGCCGCCGACGGTGTCGAAGCCGGGTACATCGACACCACGCACGGGTTCTGTAGCCGTATCCTCGAAGAGTACGCCGTCACGCACCCCGCCGTCGACCCTGACTTCGACGTGCTCGAAGCCGGTGAAACCGCACAGCTCCGCACGACGGTTGCGACCGAACTCGTCGAATCAGCCCCCCCGGAAACGCAGGTGCTCGCCTCCGTGTTCGACCGAGCCAAACTCGTGGATGTGCTCGCCGGGCTCACCGCCGAACCGGACATGACCAGCCACTGGATCGACGAGATCCGTGCCCTGGAAGACCCCGACGCGTACGAGGCGTACCTCGTCGACCTCCACCCGCTGGATGCCGACCCGAAACACTTGCTCGACGCCGTCCGTGACGATCTCGACACCCTCCGCGGGTTGTACGGCGACGACGACGTCAGCGACAGGCTCGGAACAAATCCGATGAAGCGTGTCGGGAACGATATCCTTGATTTCTACGAGGATCTCAGCAGTATGGATGTCGAGGCCATGTCTCCGATCACGCGGCTCTCGCTGTGTCTCACGCTCTGCGATATTCTCACGAACGGTGACGGTGACCGATACGGCGACGGAACGTACTACGGGAACAAGTCGTTCCGGGAGAGCGACGGCCAAACCGCAGTACGGTTCCGCGAGGCGATGGACGGTGTGCTTGACGCGCTCGAACCAGACACCCAGCCAATTGACGCGTCACTCGACCCCGACCGTGACGCTCACGACCTCCTGATCGCGCTCGCCGACCTCGCTGACACGGCGCTCGCCGAGTACGACGACCGGAAACAGCAGCGTGGAGTGCTCGACTACAACGACCTGATCGGGCACGCACTCACGTTCCTGACGGGCACAGACACGGACGCAACCGCCCGCCTCCGCGAGAACCTCTGGTACGTCATGGTCGACGAGTTCCAAGACACCAACACGCGGCAGTGGCAACTCGTCCGCGCGCTCACAAGCGATTCGGATCCGTTCGACGCCGATAACGTGTGTGTCGTCGGTGACATCAAACAGAGCATCTACCGGTTCCGGGACGCCGACGTCACCGTCTTCGACGATGCCGCCGACACGATTCACGCCGCGAACACCGCGAACGGATCGAGTGTCTGCGACCCAGCGCTCACCACGAACTTCCGCACCCTCCCTGAGACACTCCGCGCCATCAACGGTCTGTTCGACCGCGTGTTCGCGTCCGGCGACGACGAACCGTACGAAGCCGTGAGCGCTCCGCTCATCGCCGGGCGCGACACGCCAACCAACCTCGACCCGATTACCGAGTATCTCCCCGTCCCAGTCGACACCGACCTCCGCAACCGGTATCTCTCCTCAGACCACGACCTCACCGACCTCCCCGAATCCGAACCGGCCGACATCGAAGCGGCAGCCATCGCCAACCGCATCGCCGAACTACTCAACGACGAAACGCTCGTCACCGACCACGACGACAACACCGACGACGGCACGCGCCCCGTCACGCCAGACGACATCGCCGTGCTCATCCGATCCCGCAGCGACCTCAAAGACTACGAGCGCGGCCTCCGTGGCGCGAACATCCCGTACACCGTCATCAAAGGCGAAGGGTTCTACGACACACCGGAAATCCGCGCGTTCACCGCACTCCTCGACGCGCTCGTCGACCCGACCGACGACATCGCACTGTACGCCGCCGCCCGGTCCCCGCTGTGTGGCCTCACCGACACGCAACTCGCCACCGCGCACAACCCCGACGACACGCTGTGGGAGTCTCTCCAAGCAAGCGACGACCCAGACGTGACATCCGTCGTCGCAGACCTCGAACGCTGGCGTGTGTACGCCGGCACCGGCAACACACCCGGAGCGACCACCGACAGTTGGATCGCACTTGCTGACCGGATCCTCGAAGAAACCGGGTACCTCGCCGCGATCGCCGCCGACGAACGCGGCACCACCGCACTCGCCAACGTCGACAAGCTCCGCGACACACTCCGTAAATTCGACGCGAGCGGCGTCCCCAGCCTCGACCGCGTCACCACGCGCCTCACCAACCAGGCTGAACAAGGACGGAAGGAACCCGAAGCCAACGACGCCACCGACGCGACCGGCGTCCGCATCATGACCGTCCACGAAGCGAAAGGCCAAGAGTACCCCGTCGTCGTCGTCCCCGGGCTCGGGAAAGGCTTCAACGACAAAGCCCGTCTCAGCAACGGCAGCATCGAGTACGAACGCGTCCCGATCGGTGGTGACCGTAACCCCATCCTCGGCCTGAACGTTCCTACTGACGACCACACAGGGACAGATGCGACGCTCATGCGGCACGTCGCCCGCGACCGCCGCCGCGCCGAAGAGCACGCTGAAGAAAAACGCGTCCTCTACGTCGCCGCCACACGCGCCGAAGACCACCTCATCCTCACCGGCCGCCACACCGCCGATGACGACCACGACACCGGGATCAAACAACCCGACTCGGACAACCCGAGCTCCTACCGCGACTGGATCCAACCCGCACTCTTCGGCGACGACGATGACGCGATACGGAACTGGAACGCCCTCGAAACCGACGACTCGTTCACTGCCACGCTCTCGTACGAAATCGAGGGCGACACCGACCACGGTGTGATCACGATTCGCTGCCCGCCAGACACCGACCAGTACGACTACCGTCCCGATCCCATCTCGGCCTCAACGCACCGCTCCGCATACGAGTACGAGCACCCGTGGGAGTTCACCCTCTCCGCATCTGATTTGAGCCGTATCCCCGCCGGCACCGCCCGACTCCAACATCGCGACGACACACACCAAGTCACCGCCACCCCCGTAGCGTATGATTCCGACAGCGCCGACAAACACGACCACCCAAACCGCGACAGCCGCGATATCCCCGCCGCCATCTATGGCCACGCCGTCCACCGGCTCTGCGAAACCCGACCACCCGAAGATAAGCGTCGGCACGTCATCGACCAGGCAATCCAAGAACAACACGACCGCACACCCGGACTCACTGCGAACGCGTACCTCGACTCAGCATACGACGCCATCGAAACCGCCGCCGACTCAGCCATTCACTACCTCGATGACCTCCACGCGGACCTCAACGTTCAACAAACCCACGACGAATACTATATCGAACTCTCCCTCAATACAGGGACTGTCAGTGGGTTCATCGACCACCTCATCGTCACTCCAGACACGTACCACGTCATCGACTACAAAACCGATCGGAAACCATCAGCCCAGACAACCGACGAGTTTCTCAACGAACGGGCCACACACCATCAACCACAGCTCCAAGCCTACGCTGCCGCGCTCACCCAACAAGACCCCACAAGAGACGTGACTGCCACGCTCTACTTCACCGACATCCAAGACACCTATACCTGGGACTCCACCGAACTCACGAACGCACTCAGTGACACGGTACACCAACTCGAATTGCTGCTTGACGATACGCCGGTACAAATCGACTAGAAGCACAGGCCCGAGTGCTGACCGCACTCGCTGTGCAATTAGATGTACGCCGGCCCCTCAATCACCCTTTCCGGTGAGACGGCTCTGTTGAAATCCTCAACAACTGATACAAACGGCGTGCGAGATACAGAGACTGTATGCAGCAAACGAGATGAGTGATCGGGGGGTAGCGACTTACAGATTCGACCCTGAGGTAGTCTCCGAGTTTCGGTCAAGTCGCTCGTAGAGGTAGTACGAGTACACGATGGTGCCTCCGGCTGTCAGAAGTGCAGGGACGAGGAGGAAGTAGAGCGCGTAGTCGCCGAACAGTAGGCCGACGACCGTGAGGATGGCGGTGAGTTTGAAGAGGCGGCCGCCGAGCGCGTGGGTTCGTGCCCAGACTTCCTCGCTGCTGAGGGTCCACGGTGTCCGGATGCCGACGAACCAGTTCTGCTTGGCGTGCGTGAGCACGACGCCGATGTAGTAGAACATCCCAGCCGCGGCGACGAGAATAAGATACGTGAAGTCGAACTCGTAGCCGAGATTGAACGCGACGACGCCAGCGTGGACAACGAACATATAGACGGTGAAGATGACGACGAACCAGTCGTAGTACGGCCGGAACTCGGCGATGTTTTCTCGAAGAGGGTCGATCCGTGGAATGACGGCGAACAAGCCAAGGATTCCTGCCATCAGGGCGGGGGTGAGCCAGAGGGCGAGCATCTTCGACATCGTTCCATTGGGGTTGCCAGCGGCATCCCAGTTCGTGACGAGTTCAGCGGGGAGCGATGGAGCAGCAAGCAAGCTCACAATGCCGGACAACACGACGAAGCCCGCAGCCAACAGGAACCGGTGAATCGTCTTCATACTGGAATATACGACCTGTACCCTGATGAACAAGCGGGGTAGAGAGTCGGTGGATACTCGGGTCAGCACTCCTTGTCCGGTGGCTCTGTTGAAATCCTCAGCAACTGAGACAAACGGCGTGCGAGATACAGAGGGTCTGTACAGTATCGAATACGACACCGGTAATCTGGACTAGTGCACTACCATCGGGGCATTCGGTCACATCGAATATTCTAGCCGTGTACACCGACAACAGCGAGCTGAAGTCCCTGAGACTGACGAGTTGATAGATGAGCGTGGACGCTATTTTCCGAATGCCGAACGGGGCTGAACCAAGAGCGATCAATCAAGAGGAGTTGTAACCACGAGTACCCACTAAATCAGGAACTGGTCCGTGGTAGGACGAAGGAATGAGTCCTCCACGAGTCCGTCCAGATAGTCGTTGATGCCCTCCGCGATGAGTTGCCGTCGCTTGGCGAAGAACTCCTCGTAGTTCTCAATTTTCCAGAGTCGTTCATCTAGCGGAATAAACGCGGGTTCCAGCGCACCTAGATGATTCTCGCGGACGGTTGGGAGATTCTCAGTCGGTCGTGAATCGAATATGTCGAGGTTTCCCGATTGGGTGAGCGGAACACGGTTCGCGATTTCATTCACACGCTTCCTGTCGTGGTGGTTGTTCCTCGAATCGTATCCTGCCCGTTCTAACTGGGCTCACGGAAAGATACGGTGGCTTTGAATTGCGTAACGATCTCCACCGCCACAATCCAAACCTTGCAACTGAACCGGTATGGATGACAAATTTTATGCATAATCATTAAATAAGAGGCGGCAGTTCAGAAATATGATGTTCTTTAATGAACAAACCGGCCAACCTGAACTGCAATCGATACCGACACCCGCTGTGGTGACCACCGCAGCGGAGGAGGTGGGCCGATGAGCTCGCCAGAGCAGATGTCCGATGGCGACATCGACCAGGCGACCGAGACGGCACAGACGTACCTGGAGGAGCTCGAGGATGCGATGCGCCGAGAGGATGCCGCCGCTGCGGCGGAGATGTTCTGTGCCGAGAGCTACTGGCGCGACCTGGTCGCGTTTACCTGGAACATCAAGACGGTGGAAAATCCCAGTGGCGTCGAGGACATGCTCGAGGAAACACTCGCACACATCGGTCCGTCGGGCTTCGAGCTTACCGAGCCGGCAGAGGAGGAGGATGGGATCATCACCGCCTGGTTCACCTTCGAGACCGAGGTGGGTCGTGGTGAGGGTGTCGTCCGGCTGAAAGATGGCGGTGCGTGGACCTTCCTGACCGCACTGACGGAGCTGAAGGGGCATGAGGAGCCCAAGGGCAGAGACCGACCGATAGGCGCAGAGCCGGTTGCGGACCCAGACCGCAAGACGTGGACAGAGCGCCGTGAGGAGGAGCTGGAGAACCTGGGGTACACCGAGCAGCCGCACACCGTGATCGTCGGTGGGGGACAGGGCGGCATCGCACTCGGTGCACGGCTCCGCCAGCTCGGCGTGCCCACGATCATCGTCGAGAAGAACGACCGGCCGGGGGACTCCTGGCGCAACCGGTACAAGGGGCTCGCGCTGCACGACCCCGTCTGGTACGACCACCTCCCGTATATCAAATTCCCCGACAACTGGCCGGTATTCTCACCGAAGGACAAGCTCGGCGATTGGCTGGAGATGTACACGCGGGTGATGGAGCTGAACTACTGGTCGAAGACCGAGGCCACCAGTGCACAGTACGACGAGGAGACGGGCACCTGGGAGGTCGAGGTCAACCGCGACGGTGAGGAGCTCGTGTTGCGCCCACAGGAGCTCGTGATGGCGACGGGCATGAGCGGCAAGCCCAACGTGCCCGACCTCTCCGGCGAGGAACGCTTCAGCGGCGAGGTACACCACTCATCCGAGCACCCCGGCCCCGAGGGGTATGAGGACAAGTCCGTGGTAGTGGTGGGCTCGAACAACTCAGCCCACGACATCTGTGAGGGCCTCTGGGAGGTCGGCGCGGACGTGACGATGGTGCAGCGATCATCGACGCACGTCCTCAAGACGGACTCACTGCTGGAGCACGCACTCGGTGATCTATACTCCGAGCGGGCCGTCGAGAACGGCATCGACACCCACCGGGCGGACATGATCTTCGCATCCCTCCCGTACCGCATCATGAATGAGTTCCAAAAACCCATCTATGACACAGTCAGGGAGATCGACGCCGACTTTTACGAGGCGCTCGAGGACGCCGGCTTCATGATCGACTTTGGTCCCGACGAGTCGGGGCTGTTCATGAAGTACCTCCGCCGCGGCTCGGGCTACTACATCGACACCGGCGCCAGTCAGCTCATTATCGACGGTGAGGTCGCGGTGGCCCGTGGGCAGGTGACCGAGTTCACCGAGGATGCGATCCTGCTGGAGGATGGCACCGAACTCCCCGCCGACCTTGTCGTGTACGCCACGGGGTACGGCTCGATGAACGGCTGGGTGGCCGGCCTAATGGATGAGGAGACGGCGCGGCAGGCGGGGAAGGTCTGGGGGCTCGGCTCAGACACGCCCAAAGACCCCGGACCGTGGGAGGGCGAGCAGCGCAACATGTGGAAGCCGACGCAGGTGGAACAACTGTGGTTCCACGGCGGCAACCTGCACCAGTCACGCCACTACTCGCTGTATCTGGCGCTGCAGCTGAAGGCACGCTATGAGGAGATCCCCACGCCAGTGTACGGCAGGCAGGAGGTCCACCACGAGGGGATCTAGCGACCGCTCTCCCAAGGACGGTCGCCTGACAGGCGATGCCCCTTCGGAGATCGGATGGCTGGTCGGCATCACCTCAGATGGTGCTCGCCGTCCGCACTCACCGGTCGAACTGCGCCGCAGGTGGTGTGTCCATCGCAAGCACGTGCGCCCCGATCAGATCCAGCTCCACCTCAAGGCGGGCCGCCAGTGAAATCAGCTCCTCACCGGCGGCCCAGCTCACACACGCATCGGCACCGATCCGTTCGTTCGAGCGCTCGCCTTAGCCCCGCTCGTCGAGTTCGGCAGCGACCCCGAAATCGAACGTGTTCGTCGCAAACTCGACCGCGCCGAGAAACTGGAGGCGTCGAAATGACCGCCTCAATCACCGTCGGCGATCTCATCCACGAACCGTCGCGCCGATGCGCAATGCGGTTACCTACCTATACTTACGGTTTCGGTGACATGCGTCGTGTGTGTACCGGCGCTCCCTCTTTGCGGCTCTCGTTCCCACCCTTGCTGGGTGCTCGCTCGCACCGAGTGATCCCTCAACAGAGACCTACCCGACTAGCGGCCCGAACATTTTCGTTTCGTTCGACTGGGATCCCGATCGGTCTACACTCATCGTGACGTTTGACCGCGGTAACCGCGTAACGCCCGAGAATACCGGTCGTCTCTTCGCAGTCACACCAGACGCTAACGATGTCGAGACAGTGTGGGTTGACCGCGACGGCACGAATTCGGTCTCGGAGTTCCCGCTTACACCGGGAGCGACGTTGATCCACGAGATTCCAGAACCGAGAAAGACGCGTTTGGTCTGGGTCGCTCCAGAGCAGCAGGCGTCGAGGGTGGTCGCAGTCTGGCAACTGGAGACGTCTTCTCCAGAGGACAGTGAATGAACCGCCGAAAGTTCCTCGCCGGAGCAGGCACAGCGGCCCTTGGCGGGGTCACGGGTTACGGCGGTCTTCGGGTTGCAGACATCCGTCCGTACGACCCGGCGCTCCCGACAGGTGATTCACCGCGTGAGCGAATCATTGCGGCAGCTCGACACCGTCACGCTGTCGATCACCGGGCCGTCACGAGGGTGCGGGTGCTGGATGATTGGACCGGTGAGACACCGTACGACCTTGATGTACGCAGGCTGTGGCACGAATACTCCCGCCGACGGCATCTCCACACGTTGACGACATTTAACGCCCCGTTGGCACGCAGTAGCCGTCTCGCAGACGAGGCTGACAGGGAGTACGTCACGCCACACCAGACTCTGTGGGCGCTGCTTCACTACAACCGAGTGATAGGCGACAGCTACGACCTCCCGTTGACAAACGTGCGCTACATCACCGACGGGACCATGCTGTACGACTTCGATGCGCCGACGCCGGAAGGGGGGTCCGTGCACGTCTCGGACGACCACAGCGGAAGCGTCGTCGTTGCCGACGACGAGCACCCCTCCGAACCAGTGCGTCGTGATTTCATCCGCCCTCACCGGACTGACTGGACGCGCACTGCGGAAGATGAAGAGACTATCACGTACCGTGTCTCCGGGCCAGACGCGTACGCAGAGGTTGTTCCGCTCCCGTTTGCGCCGATCTCGGCGTTTGGTGACTGTTGGATCGAGGTGACGCTGAACAGCGAGACGGGACGACTCCGGCGTATCGTCGACAATCGTGCCGTCGTCGTTGACCTCTGGGATCGAGCGGGCGAACAGTCGCTGACCTATCGCATCGAGACCGAGTTCGACCAGTACGGAAACGTAACTGTACGTCAGCCAGTTGGGAACGTCGATCGAAGTCTCGAATCGCGTGTGAGGTCACTGCTCTTCGATTTGGCGAACTACTGATTCCGTCCTCGTGAGTGTGCGTATACCGCGTCCCACTCGGGCTTGTCTCGAAGGTGGCCAGAAGGACACATGGGGGTGTAAACAGGCAGCCGGAACACCTCTTGAGCTAGCAGGATTCTTGGTGGTCAATACGCATTGTTCAGCGGTCAGCTGTTTCACTGAAGTCTGAGTACCGAGCGTCACGAGGAGAATCCGTGGATCTGATTGCGGAGTTTCGTGATGATGAGCCGTTCTGCTGTATTGACCGCAACGGGAGCGACACGTATCAGCTACTCAGGAGTCAGACAGCGCCATTCCACCCTAATACCGCACACGGATTGGTATTGACTCACAAACTTTGAAGACAGTAGACAACGAGCCTCAATACAGGAGGAAAAATGGCAATTAGCTCACCAATCGGAGGGGCACACACGACATTCGACTCGGTGACAGACGTCCTCGCAAAAGCCAACGAGCGTAAGACCGGCGATGAGCTTGCAGGTATCGCTGCCCAGTCCGACGCCGAACGCGTTGCCGCCAAAGACGCACTTAGCGGCCTCACACTCGAAACACTGCGAGAGAATCCAGTTGTCCCCTACGAAGACGACGAGGTGACGCGAGTAATTCAAGACGCCGTCCGTGAACCGGTCTACGAGCGAATCCGTGACTGGACAGTCGGTGAGCTTCGTGAATTCCTCGTTGACGCCACCACGACCGATGCCGACATCAGCGCCATCCGTCCCGGGTTGACAAGTGAGATGATCGCGGCGGTCGCCAAGCTGATGTCGGATATGGATCTGGTCTTGGTTGCCTCGAAACTCACCGTGACCGCTCGGTGTAACAACACCATCGGTGAGCCTGGCCGGCTCTCGTTTCGCTTACAACCGAATGACCCGGCTGACGACATCGACAACATTCTCGATGCGACTCGCGAGGGACTATCGTACGGCGTTGGCGATGCGGTTATCGGGATCAATCCGGTGACTGACAACGTCGGGACGACGACCGAGATATTGGAAGCGACCCGCAGCATCATCGACGAGTACGACATTCCAACCCAGAACTGTTGTCTCTCGCACGTGACAACCCAGATGGATGCCGTCCGTGAAGGTGCACCTGCAGACCTGATCTTTCAGAGCCTCGCAGGAACCGAGGCCGGTAACGACGAGTTCGGCGTCGATGTCGCGATGCTTGACGAAGCGTACGACCTCGGGAAAAACCAGTGTCATTCCGCAGGGCCGAACATCATGTACTTCGAGACCGGGCAAGGCGCTGAACTCTCGGGCGACGCCCACCACGGGGTTGACCAGGTAACGCTCGAAGCTCGGTGTTACGGCCTTGCCAAGCGGTACGACCCGTTCATCGTCAACACCGTTGTTGGCTTCATCGGCCCCGAATACCTGTATGACGGGAAGCAGGTGATTCGCGCTGGCCTCGAAGATGTCTTCATGGGTAAGCTCCACGGGATTTCGATGGGCATCGACGCCTGCTATACGAACCACATTCAAGCAGACCAGAACGACATCGAGCGACTAGCGATGCTGCTCTCGAAAGCCTCGAACTACTTTATTACTGTTCCGATGGGCGACGATGTGATGCTCAACTACCAATCCAACAGTTACCACGACGCCGCCTCGCTGTGGGAGTTACACGACCTCCGGCCAGCAGCAGCGTTCGAACAGTGGCTCGAAGAGATGGGTATCATGCACGAGGGCACACTCACGGAGAAGGCGGGCGATCCGACGATATTCGCCGGCGGACCAACCAATGACAACTAACAATCCATCGGACGACCACGACGCACGTCTCAACCGCATCGCCGACCGCAACCCTTCTCGGCTTGGCGTTGGCCGGGCAGGCTCGCGGCCGCGAACATCGACGCTTCTGGAATTCCGCTCGGATCACAGCACCGCCCGTGATGCAGTCCACAGTCACGTCAGCGACGAACTCATCGAGACGATGGGTCTTGTCTCCATCCAGACACTTGTTGAAGACAAAGACGAGTATCTCGCCCGCCCCGATAAGGGCCGAGAGATCTCCGACGAGACCGCCGAGCTGCTTCGCGACGCGTGCCAGCAAGCACCGCAAGTACAGGTGATCGTCGCCGACGGGCTGAGCTCAACGGCAATCGAGCGGAACATTCCTGATCTCCTCCCGGTTCTCACTGACGGACTCGACCACCGCGGACTTGACGTTGGAACCCCGATTTTCGTTACCTACGGCCGAGTGGATGTGATGGATGCGATCGGCGAGGAACTCGACGCCGAGTGCTGTCTTATCCTGATCGGCGAGCGACCCGGACTAGCGACCGCTGACAGTCTGAGTGCGTACATGGTCTACGGCCCCGAACGCGGAACGCCGACAGCGAAAAAAACGGTTATTTCGAACATCCATGCCGGCGGGCTCCCACCGGTCGAAGCCGGAGCCGAGATCGTCGACCTCATCGACAAAATGTGCGACAAACAAGCCAGCGGCCTCGACCTGACCGCTACAGACCGCGAATTCGCGAAGGGATGAGACCACTCACACCACGGCGAGGCATCGATCGTGTTTGAATCACCCGCGGAGCCACCGTCGACACTGACAAGCGTCGGGATCGACGTCGGGACAACAACCACTCACGTCATCGTCAGCGAACTCGCGATCGACTCTGCCGGCGTATCAGGAACGAAGAAACTCGCTATTGGCGACCGAACCGTTCGTTTTCGCGGCCCGATTCACGAAACCCCACTCGTCGACCCCGAAACCGTCGACATCGACGCAACCGCTGAACTCATCGCTGCCGACCTCGATACCGCCGGCGTCGCTCCCGAGAACATCGACACGGGAGCGGTCATCGTCACCGGTGAGACGGCCCGCACCGCGAACGCCGAGCTGCTCGCACACCACCTCGCCGACGAGAGCGGTAGCTTCGTCGTCGCCACCGCCGGCGCAGCCCTTGAGGCAATCCTGGCCGGACAAGGGTCCGGCTCGGCCGCCCACGCAGCCGAGTCGCAAACAACCGTTGCCAACGTCGACGTCGGCGGCGGCACGACCAATACCGTGATTTTCGACGCCGACGGCGTGGTCGAAACCCGGTGCCTCGACGTCGGTGGGCGGCTGGTCGGCGTCACCGACGGGACAATCACGAAACTAGCCGATCCGGCTCGTATAATCGGTGAGGCGCGCGGTTTCGACCTGTCACTCGGTGACCCCGTCGATCCAGACGAACTGTCCGCACTTGCAGCCGCCATGGCGGCCCTCGTGATCGACTCGCTTCTCGGACCGCCGTACGACCCGCTCACAGTGGAACTATCGATTGAGCCGCTACCAGACGAGCCCCGACCACTCGATGCAGTCGTCTTTACCGGTGGTGTCGGCCGACTGGTCGGCGAGTATACCGACTCGGCGGTCGGTACGGATCCGTTCGCCTACGACGACCTCGGGCCGATGCTTGCCGAGAAGCTGGCCGCAGCAGTCGACGACTCACCGTTACTCGTGACACGACTGTCCGAGGATTTGCGCGCGACCGTCATCGGCGCGGGAACGCACACGACTCAACTCAGCGGCCGTACCGTCTGTATCGACCCCGACTTGTTGCCGCTGCGTAATCTCCCCGTGATCTCAACTGGCTCCCTGGCCGACATCGACGACGCCGCACTCACGGCGACGTTTTCGACGGTTCTCTCACAGGCGACTCAGCGGTACGACATTCGAGATGTCGGCGGCATCGCAATCGGGATCGACGACATCGGCGACCTCTCGTACGACCGGCTTCGAGCGGTTGCAGCGTCTTTCGTCGCGGCACTCGAAAACAGCTACCCCTCATCGGTCCCGATTATCGTCGTCACTCACCAGAACTGTGCGAAAGCACTCGGGCAACTGTTGAGCGGTTATTCTTCGGACTGGCCACTCACGGTGATCGATGAACTCGCAGTTGAAACGGGCGAGTATCTTGACGTTGGCGAGCCGATTGCACACGGTGAGACGGTTCCGGCAGTAGTCAAGACACTCGTGTTTGGATCGTGACCCGATTCTCTGGAGTGCGATATACACGATCTACCTTCGCTAATCAGATCTCTCGTCTGGCCACATACGACACACTGGCTCTGTTGAAATCTTTGAATGGTGATATGTTTTGAGTCACGTGCTGACTATAGAGGGTATAGCTGTCACTGAGTGGTGACACTCAATTATATCCTTACACCCCTAACGAAGGATATGGTTGCGTGGCATCGGAGCGTGATGAGCGGGTGCCGGCAGGATATCGGTACGGGGATTGTCGCGGCGTCTGCGTCACTCATCGCTTCCCTCTTCTACCTGCTTATGCTGATGATCACCCCGTTCCAGTTTTCCGCAGACGCGCAGCATTGGGCCGGGTACGCGCCGCAATTCGCATTTGTCTCCGGGCTCATAGTTGGCAGTGTTATCTGGAGACGCGTTATGTCCCGAGCGTCTACCCCGAAACAGGGTGCGCTCGCGGGCGGCGCGCTGGCCCTCGGTATCGTGATACTAGTACCAATACTGACAGCGGTGTACGTGCTTCTGTTTCCAATCCTGCTTAGTATCGTCACCGGCCAGGAGTTACGCTACGCACTACGCCTCTACCCGGCACCACTGTGGAGTGCTGTCGGTATCGCTCGAATAGTCGCTACTGTATGGAGTCCGTTCGTCGGTGCGCTGCTAGTGCCCATTGGAGCGCTGGCCGGGTGGACGTACCACCGTCGCTGTCGCTTCAGTGGCTAATAAACCGTCCTCCCACCCGTGAGTAGGTGAGTACCGGCGGTCACGTTCCGTTATTTGTCTGACCGACTTGCGCTCTGTATTCAGCATGTCTTCTCCAAACGATCAGCGATTGAGGATTTTCACAGAGCCACGGTGCCTTTATTAAAAGTTGGAATGATGGTGGAATGTTGAAATTGTAACTATTCAGAGGGTGTCATAGAAAGCGTCACACACGAAGACGCAGGATGTTGGAACTGTGTCTACGAGCGCCAGCATCCTGCAAGAGGAGACTTCTATCGA
>Ga0208283_10227_pt1 | contig 21266 bp, 30 predicted proteins | sample AntRauMetaRauer1_FD_184785 | JGI IMG/M metagenome (GOLD analysis project Ga0208283, IMG submission 184785) | Saline lake microbial communities from Rauer Lake, Antarctica, in enrichment culture - Antartic Rauer Lake 1 Metagenome Rauer1 (SPAdes)... ...
ACTCGGGAACAGCTTTGAGTTCGTACTCGATGCTGTTGATGTAGCGCAAAACGTCGGCGTTGCGGTTGCCGCTGATGCCGGACGACACCCAGTCGAGCAAGAGGCTCCGAATCCCCTCGAACGCCTCGTTATCGCTAACGGCGGCGTTGACGAGCGTACCCTTCGTGATGCCGTTCTCCTCATCGAGACTCAGTGCACCGCGAATTGCGTCTCTCTCCACCGGCTCAACGCCGCTTTCTGGCTCGCCTTCCAGCAACATTTGCGCCATGTCTCTCGCTCCGATGTGTTTCAGCACTTCGCCGACCATTTCCTCTGCTCGGATTCGTCGCGTCTCTTGGTTCATCATGGTTTCAGTAATCTCGTCTGGCAGGTGTTCTGAATCTCTCATATGTTGTATCCCGGTCTTATATCGCGCCGTTCCGGGGTTATGGCGCAGAGGTCATCGGGGAAATTGCACCCCGAACCAGCGTGATTACTGCGACTTGTCGTTGATGTTCATTGCTACACCAATTTGTCAAACACGACTGGATCAACAGCCGCCCAATCATAGTCAGTCAGTTCGCGTGCAACCTCGTGGTTCCATCCGTAAAACGCATCGCAATCTTCGTCAGTCATGTTAAAATCAGATTCCCACTCAGTTAACTCATGCCCAGTGTGGTCGGCCACAACGATTACCTGATCGTCCTCGTAGACGACCTCAGCGTCAGTATGAGGATCTTCACGGTATTCGTGCTCAAACTCATCAAAATGCTCAGCCATTTGGATTTTCATCGAATCGCCTCGCGGATCATCGATGGAGTCGTCGGTGTTGGCGGCTGCACTGAGGTGCTCGGTTAGTGTCGCGCCTGTGGTAGCGTTGTTGTGCTCCATCCATTCGCGGGCCGTTTCGGCAGCAACTTCGGGTTCGACATCTTCGGCGACGTAGTCGATCACCCGATTGTCTTGATCGTAATTCTCGGGAAGCGTCAAGACGTTGTAACTACCCATCCCCATCCGTTCAATAGCAACCACAAGCCCGTCTCGTCGCCGAAACGCCTGCCGCTCGTGGTCGAACTTTGGTTCAATCTCGGTCCATCCTGCTGGGGGTTTGACCTGCTGGTTCATAGGTTGTATCCCGGTCTTATATCGCGCCGTTCCGGGGTTGTGGCGCAGGAACCGTCGGGGGGATTGCACCCCGAACCAGCGTGGTTACTGTCGGTTAATAGCTTCGCTGTGGTATGCCTCTCGGAACGCGGGCAACACCTCCTCTTTATGGATATGATATCCGATATCGGTAGGTGTGGTGTCGTAAGGCGCGTAACCAGCCAATTGTTGCAGCTGTGGGGCGATATTGTTGATGTATTGCGCCGAATCGGTTGGGATTTCGTAATGTTCGTCTGGAGCGAACACATCGGTAGGAGCATAGTCCCGACCAATTTCCGCAGCGCGTTCGGCAGCCTTTTCGCCGATCTCTTCAATGGTGAGACAATTCGTGTCCGCAAAGCCACCTAACTCCTCCGTCATACGCAGGCGGAAGCGCAATTCTGGGTCATACGAACCGTGGACGAGCAGATTCACGTTAAGCGGTTTTTCACAGTCCTCGCACACTGGCGCTGGATAATCCCACTCGGAATTCCCGAAGATTGCGCCATTATCATTATCAGCTAATTCCTCATCAGTAGCACAGTTACCACAGATGATATCGCAGTCATTGACCACGATCCCCGCAAGGCCGAATGGGGCATGTCCCGATGGTGTTTGCGATTTGAGGTTAGCGTAGTCGTCGTACAGTGCTTCGGTCGAACTTACGGTGATTTCGTCACTCATGATTTGATTTCCCGGTCTTATATCGCGCCGTTCCGGGATTGTGGCGCAAGAGTCGTCGGGGGGGTTGCACCCCGAACCAGCGTGGTTACTGCGACTTGTCGTTGATGTTCACTGTCGGTTGTTTTGCTCCATCCATTCGCGGGCCGAATCGGCCGCGTCTTCGAGTTCGACACCGACTTCGATACAGCCGATCACCCGATTGTCTTGATAGTAGTTTTCAGGGAGTTTCACGACGTTGTATGCCGCGTGTAATTCCTGTTCGACACTCACCACAAGTCCGTCTCGTCGTCGCTGGAATGTCTGTCGCTGGAATTCGAACTCCGGTTCGATCTCGGTCCATCCGGCTGGGGGTTTGATTTGTTGATTCATAGGCAGTAAACGAACCACTCGGTGTCTTCCATCGGCGCTACTCCGTTATATCTGCTTTCAGGGGCGATGGTTAGATCGATCAGATCAAGCCGGTTTTCACCCCCTTCACCCCCTTCGGGTGGGACTTCCGCGTTGTTTGTCCGTCGGAGGGTGTTGAGTCGCTGGTTGTGCAGTTTGGCCTGCGACTGGTGCCAGTACAACCCCCGATGGCTTCGCTCGTGACAAGTTCCATCGGGTTCGGTGATTTCGTACTCAACTTCAACGTTGTATCGGGTAAAACCGATCAGTTCATCCCACAATCGCAGCCGGGATGAATAGTTGTCAACGTCAAATCGCTCTGTTTCGATCTGCTTGAGGACGATCTCGCGGGCGTAGTGAGATGGGTGATCGTATGTCCGCTCTTGAACGATGTCGAACTGCCGCTGGATAATCTCGCGGTCAAGCCAGTCAAACGCGAGGTGATTAGTCTCGGCAATCACAGCCCGCTTGTATCGCTCTGGACCCTTGTCGTTCGGAGGACCTATCGACTCTTCGGCCCACTGTAGGACCATTAATAGAAGGACAGTGAAGGCTGCGTCAGAATTAACTGCGGCCTTAATGATCGTTTTCGACGTGATGCCGTTTTCGGGATCGTCGGAGATGATCCCCAGCACGTCGGGCCGTCTGACTGGCTCGGTTCCATAGCCGGGTCCCCCCTCTCGGAAGATTTTTGCCACTTCTCTCGCTCCGAGGTACTGCATGACTTCGTCGGTCAGGTCTTCGGCTCGCTGTCGTCGGGTTTGGGTGTCGTATTTCATGATTTGATCTCCGGGTAGTTACCGCCACGATTCGCCTTTGTTGCTTTTGCCTTCGATAACATCCACCGATTCGCCATACTCGGTGAGCATCACGGTGTTGTGGCTCGAAGAGGAGGCAACCAACCCCTCGTTATCCCACGTCGCCACAATCTGCCGGGCACGCTGTTGATGGATGCTGGTGTTGTTCTCGGCGACTTGTGTGGACGAAATCTGGATGAACTCGCTGTTTTCGAGCGAGATCTTGAGTCGCTGCCAGAAGTGCTTTTCATCGGGTGCTACCTGTCGTTTTGTCTCGTGTGTTTCGGTCATTCGTCCGACTCCGTGATCTCGGTCTGTTTAATCGCCCACTCGATGCCGACCCCTTCGAGGTCTTCGAGGTAGCCCACAGGGTCATCAACGGCCTGTGTGGGAACGTAATGGAACTCGCTGCCGTCGAACTCGTCGGCTTCGAACATCCTGTATGGATGTTCGCCATCGGCGGTGAGTACCACCACCGCTCCGTCTTGGCATTCTTTCAGTTGGCAGTACGTTAGATCAACCTTGTCGTAGTAAATTTCTGTCATTGTCAGATTTCCTCAATCGAGTAGCCGTCGCCATTGCGCCACACGTTTGCCTCATCGACTTCAACGTAAGTTGTTGCATCGTACACCGCAATCGTGTATCGCTCGCCAGTCGCCACCACTTCGCCGGGGACTACCCCCTGCATCGCACCGAGATCAGCCATCACGCTATCCCCTCGCTGGGGGGAGTCTTGCTGGATACTCATGCGGTTTCTCCGTAGAGCGCGACCTTTGCGTTCAACCATTCGATGAGGCCGGCGAAGTTGTTTTCGGTGACGTAGTATCGACCACCGAGAACCTCACCGTCTCGACTTAATTCGATGCTTCCGTTGTCGGTGCGGTTCACCAGAAAGCCGCGGTGATTCACGCAGACAAAAGTTCCGTCAATGAGACCGGACAACAGGCCGATTTCTTGTTGATGGGTCGGTTCGTCAATGTTTGCAACGTCTTCGGGGTTCGTGTAATCCATGTTAGGTTTTGTCCCTTCGGGGGCTGGCCGTCCCACCGTTAGGGGAACGTGAGGGGTCATTGCCCACCGCTATCGTTTAGCTATCGCCTACACTTAAACCGTTTCGCCAGCCAGCAACTTCTCGCGGTTGGAACGCTTTTCTGTCGTCCCCTCTTCGGGGTCGTAGGAATCGGGTATGTGTCGCCCGTCGTAGTGATCGGTTAGCCGCCGACCATCGGCTTCGTCACTGTCGTCGGGAGCGTCATCGAGTTCGACATCGTCCACGAATGCCAGTCCCTCTTGCTGGGTCATCGTCGGACCTTCTGCTCGCTCGTTGACGTTGCGACTGACAGCCCCCAATGCAGGGTCTGTGTGGTCCAGCATCTCGCTCCGGTGGTTCCATCCGTCGTTTCGGTCGTCACTCATTCAATTTGCTCCGTGATACCGCAACCGTCGCACACTTCAACGAGGACTTGCCCCCCATCTCGGTACTGCACTTCCTCGCGGGTGCTTTCATGCTGGCAGTCGCCCGCCTTACCGAGCATTTCCGCCTGCATCAATGCCTCCGCTTTCTCCTCGCCGCTGGCATCGTCGGGTAGCTCAACGCCGAGTTCTTGAGCGTCTTTCTCGTAGTGTTCGCGAGGAGTTTCGGCTCCGAACTTCTCCTGAAGCGGCTCAGGATACGGCGCGTCTTGGTCGCGGCTTCCGGCTTCGCCGTGCTTGCCGTCGTAGTCGTCGCCGACCATCCCCCGCGAAACCGCAAACTCAATCAGAGCGTCCCGCTGGGCCTTAATCTCAGCATCGGCGGCATCGGGCAGGTCGCTACTCATCGTCACCCTCCACGAGGCTGCCGTAGGGAGTCTTCTCTCGTTTCGCGTCCAGCATCGCCTGTTCAAACTCCTCGATCTCGTCGTCGTCTAAGCTGTCTTCTACTGTCGTCATTGTTGTATCCCGGAATTTGTATCCCGCCCCGGTCTGGCGGAAGTCCTCGCGGGTGAATTGCACACCCTACGCTAACACGAGGGGGGAACGAAGGAGGGAGTCAACGGGGGTTAAATGTTTGCCCTACAGTCCGACCATGGCTTTTGCTTCATCAATGTCCATCCCGTCGTCGTCAACCAATGACATCGCCATTTTGACCTTTGCGGCCTTGCCAACATCATCGGTGTCGATCTCGGTTGGGGTCTCGGGGTCGCCACCGTTAGACTCTTTGGGTCCATCAAAGAAGCCGCCACTGCCGCCCGTGTTACCATTCGAGGACGGGGCCTGTTCCTCATAGCGCTCTTTGGCGCGTTTGAGAGCTTTCTCAAGGTCCGGCACTGCCGTTTTGCGGTTCTCGGTCGCTTTCTCAGCGTCCAGCATCATGCTAACCATCGCGACATCCGACGACCCCTCAACAGTCTCCATCATCTCATCAATCGTGAGTTCGAGAGGAACTGGATACCCCTCAAGGTTGGAATCGATGTAATCCGGCTCGACTCCCATCGCTCGGGCTGTTTCCTCAAGGGGGGTGAGCTGATTTTCGGGAATGGCTGGCTCGTCTGGGATCTGGGCGATTAGTTCGAGCGCGTCTTCGAGTTCCGACTCGGTAGTCACATAGTGGGGGAGTGCCTTGCCATCGATCACGGGGAATCGGGGGGTCAGACCCCGCCCGATCTCGTCGGTACTCCCTTCGGGCCATGTCGGTTCGCCATCGCTGTCTTTTGCGACCCCCTCTTGGGACTCAAGGGCCAGTAGTTCATCCCCCGTGGCATCGACCGTCTCGATGGTGGGTAGCTCGTTACCGAAGTGGTGGGCGTAACTGTCGTCTTCACGGTCTTCGGAGGGGTTGAACCGAATCGATCCCGTCACCTCTTCGCGCTGTCGGACGCCGATCTTCTGCTTGGCTTCGTAAAGGGCCTTGTAGTACTTGAGTTGAACCGACCGCTTTTCCTCGGGAATGCCGGACCATGTGGTCGTCTCGTCTTTGTGGGCCTTGAGAAATGCCGCTGCAACGTCTGTCGGGTGGGTCAGTGCGATGTACCAGTCGGAGGTTTCGTTAGGAATCACGTTCATGGTTGGGGTGTCGTCAGTTTCGTTCGTGTTGTCGTCGCCCGATTCATCGCCGAAAAAGCCGTCTTCTGCTTTGGTATAGCGGTTTGCCATAGTTGGTCCCCCAATTCGCAGGGGGCATCGTGTATCCAATGCCGGGGATACAAGCCGGTGTCGGGGGAGTCGCGCGGTTCATACCGGGCGACCCCCTCACCGACAGAGTGAATACTGCTGGTGTTTGCAGACTATCATCGCTCGTAAGAACTTCGTGCTGGTTCGTAACGAACCCCCTAAATCGGGGGCCGCCCTAACAGTCGAAAGGAAGGCTCAATGCTTCCCGGCCCGGTAGGGGCCTAGGCTCCGTTGCGCCATTTGTAAACGGGTTCATGCCGATGCTACATCGTTCTCAGATGGATTCATCGGTTGTCACCGGGGGCTTAAAGCCCCCTTTTGCGCAGTATCGATCACTCCAATTCGCTCGCTTCCTTCCCCTCTCGGGGGTTTCGGGCGGGAATCTTCGACGTGTCGATTTCCGTGGCGGGTGAGCTAAGTCTGGTGGTGTCATGGGATTTTGATCGTCGGTCGGCCTTCGTCGGGGTCAATGGTGCGCAGTCAAAATCCTTTGCACTGCGATTACCCCTTTACAGGGGGGCAACACCTCTCCCTTCCGCGATTCGGTCCAATTCAGTTCTCCCCGGCTGCCATCTCTTCCTGCTCGCGCTTTCCGATAATGACAGTGGGGGTCGCTAGTAGCTATTAGAGTCTCGATTTATCACCCGATTACGGGATTTCGCACCGCATCCCAACCGAGTTTCACGATCCCGCCCCCTCTCGGGGTGCAACTGAGGAACACTCAGGGGTCGCTATTCGGGGGTGGAGACTTACTCCCACATCCACGACTGACATCTTGCCCACGCCATTGTATGACCCCCTTAAAGGGGGCACAGCGTGTCAATGCAGCCACTTCAGCATGGCCCGAAGGCCGCGACGTGATTAACTCGTGATACATGAGGATTAGGGTCGAACTCGATGGGGGCTGTAAGGGGGCAACCCACCCCATCTTTAGATATTCGGCGGCCATTCACCACATCCCCCGTAGGGGATCTGTCTGACCGTCCCTTGTTAGCCCCCCTTACGGGATTTCACTGTTCAACCTACCGGGGGGCATCCTTTATCGCACGAAGGCGATTTTCACGTACCAGCCAACCTCAAGACCGTGTGCGGACACACAGACAGAGTGAGGCAGGCGGACACCGACCCAGTCTAAACAGACCGGGCGCAGCGCAGCGGGCTGCGAGGTGTGACTGATACGAAGAGGTGGATGCACTTAAAGGTTTGCATTTCCTTAGACTACTACGTAGTAGTAGTCTATAGAGCAGATTCACCAGTCTCAACACTAAATTTAACCGTCTCAAACAGTGGAATTACCCAGTAATAAACCGAGTAATATCACTACTTGACTTGCTGATCAAAAGTTACAGACTGCACGCAGCGGCCCTGTATGTACTGTTTACTGTTTAGACGGTAAAAAACCGCCGCTAAAGTGATCTCACAGACAGGCAACTGTGCGGTGCTGTGGATCTAGTCTGTTGCGTTGCTGTGCGGTGCTGTGCTGTTGCGTTGCTGTGCTGTTGCGTTGCTGTGCTGTTGCGTTGCTGTGCGGTGCTGTGCTGTTGCGTTGCTGTGCTGTTGCGTTGCTGTGCTGTTGCGTTGCTGTGCTGTTGCGTTGCTGTGCTGTTGCGTTGCTGTGCGGTGCGTTGCTGTGCTGTTGCGTTGCTGTGCTGTTGCGTTGCTGTGCTGTTGCGTTGCTGTGCTGTTGCGTTGCTGTGCGGTGCTGTGCTGTTGCGTTACTGTGCGGTGCTGTGCTGTGCTGTAGTTGCGTTACTGTAGCAGCACTAACCTTACGGCCCCTCATCGAGTTACAACACCGAGCTGTTACACCACTGGGTTGATACCCTCAGTAGTAACCCTTCAGCAGTAACCGAGGGTGTCCCTTTGAGGGACCGGGGTTGTTTGAACCTATGGCTCAAAACCGGCCACTGACCCACAACCAGAATCCAATCAGTGGCGCAAGACAGGGTCACAGTCGCGTTTCAGAACAGTTGTAGTACCTGACACCGTTTGCCTTCGAAAAACCGCCTGACAAGCCTGTGAGCGGCTTTGGCGGTGTGGGTCCGAATCTGACCTACCCACGGTGCAAACTGTGATCGATCACAAGGCCGCAGCTAGGGTGGGTGGCAACAAGCCAAAAAAAAAGTCCGACCGGGGTGGCTACGGGGGGTTAGTCTTCTGCCGTGGCGAGTGCCTTAGACGACACCATGCCGTCGTTACGCAGGGCGCGGAATACCGTTTGTTCGGTTTCGCTAAGGCGGTCGACCGTGACGGTGTCGGCACTGTGCTCGCAACCGTTGCAGAACGGGATGATACCGTCCTTCGTGAGTTTCGCACCCACCGTCTCACCCTCATGCTCGCTGCGATTGAGGCACTCTCCCGCAAGGGCGACATAGTCGGCCCCCGTTTCCAGCAGGCCGCGAACCTGTTTGAAGTCGGTTTCCGATGGGTCGGTGTCGACTGTGGCCCGTAGCTCATCCTGCTTGTCCTCGCTAAGGTCCTTGAACGACTCAGGCTCCGACTGTTCGGGGGCACCGTCGGATGGGTCATCCCCCGGCATGACACCCATGTCGGCGAGGGTATCGACCATGGGTTCTCTTTTCATATTGACGACACCGTGCTCGGCAGCGGCGGATTGGAATCTCGGCCAGTCATCGGCCGCGATTTTTGCCCACGCGTCGCGGACTTCCGCTTCGCCCTGTTCGGGGGTTTCAGTCGGCGTTTCAGTCGGCGTTTCCGCCGTCGTTTCGGCGGTGGCATCGACCGTGCCCCACTCGTGATTCATGTCTGTGCCGTCGTCGAATTCGACCCTGATGGAGACTCCGGTGGGTGTCTCAAACCTAGCAGCTTTGTTCATGAACTCTGCGATTTCATCGGCTTCGATCTGGTTCGACATTGCGACTAAAACAACGGCTTGGCTTGACTTAAGGGTTTCGACGTTCAAAACCACAAGACGGAGCGGGGTTCACCAACTCAGGGGGGGCAATACCAATACCCGCGTGTCACAACGCAGGTCGATTACACGGCCGTGGCTACAGGGTGGGTGGTGGCCACGCGCAAAAAGAGACAGCGATTCGCTACTTACCGTCCTGTGGCGATCCTCACAGTTCGCCGTGTTCCGATGCTATCGCGCTGTTGATCGTGTCTGCGATTTTTGCGAGGTCCTTGACCTCGTTCTCCGACAGGGCTGAAGTCGTCCACACGTCAGTATTGACGCGCTTGATAAGATGGCCGTTCTCGCCGTAGACAAGCAGATCGTCGCCGTCTTTTTCGATCTTGCAAATCACGACTCGCCAGCTATCAAGTTCGCCAGTGAGCAAATCGCCCACGAGGCTGGGGCCGACACTGGGGACAGTCTCAACGTTGATGGCTTCGGTCACGAGCTGTTCGATATCGTCGTCGCCGATCTGGTTCGTCATTGCGACTAAAACAACGGCTTGGCTTGACTTAAGGGTTTCGACGTTCAAAACCGCAAGACGGCGCGGGGTTCACCGGCTTAGAGGGGGCTATACCAATACCCGCGTGTCACAACGCAGGTCGATACAACCCCCCACAAACCAAGGGTGCCCACAGTCGGTTTGCACCACGACAGAAGCCCCACGGAGGGGGCTGTGATCGTGTTACTTCCCCCCCTCTTCTGCCCCCCCACCTGAGACCCATATTTTTACACCATGGATGCTGGCACATGCCCCACCCACCATGCCCCACCCACCATGCCCCCCACCCACCATGCCCCCCACCATGCCCCCCACCATACCACCGAGGGTGCCCCACCCACCCTCTAGATCCCCGAGGTGCCACCAAGGGTACCCCCCCATCCTTTCCGCATGCCTGCGCAATCAATGTGTGCCCCCCTCGATGTGCTGCTACCTCCGGTTTAAGCCAATGACAGCGATTCGAGGAGGCCGCCGAACACAGCAGGCTAACTCCGAGCAAGTCGGGGGTGGGGGTGGTGGGGGGAGACCCCCGGTGATCACCCAGTCAAAACCCACAGAAGGCAGGGGGTTGGAACACCAATCGGGCGGGCGCGCGAGGTATTTTGGTAAGTCACCCCCCGTTCTGATGCCCAAATCCGAAACATTTTGCCCAAATCGGGCCAAACCGGGGGTAACAACCGGGGGTAACATCTCTGAACAACAACTTTCGGCAAAAAATATCAGTTAGCCCCCAGTGGGTGGTTCCCATGTCGTGCTAACTCTCAAATTCCGACCCCCCAAGGTCGAAAGTGGGGGTGCAAATTCCACGAACCCCGACTCGGCGGACATCCACCGGGTGACTGACGGGGAAAACTCAAGTTCGCGCCCCAGTTGACATTCTGCGCGGCAATGCGATGAGGCCGTCGGTTTCGTCGGCAAATACCAATCTTAAAAAATTTTGAGCAACATTTTCGACGGGTTTAAGGGGTTTGGACCCAATATCGCGCACTTTTCTCCCCCGTGAGGGCAAACATGGGGTTGAAACACCGGGCTACCCCCCTCCCTATATAAACCGTCTACCTTTCATAGTAGTGAGAACAGCGGTGCGGTATGGGTAGTTACACGGGGTTGTCCCCCTTGGGGTTGAACCCAGTGGTTGGAACTCGGTTGTAACTACGCAAGAACAACGCGTACTGTTCGGCGGCGTCCTCGAATTACAACACGAGTCGTTACACCACGGGGTTGAACCCAGTGGTTGTAACTACGCAAGAACAACGTGTACTGTTCGGCGCCCTCCTCGAATTACAACACGAGTCGTTACACCACGAGGTTGAACCCCGGAACGACCACACTCAATTACAACCATGGCAGCCGGAGAACTAACGGGAGCGACCGCCGAGGAGCTACCCGCAATGAAAGAGCGGCACGAAGACGCAAGGCTCTACAACCGGAACGCCATCGAGTTCGAGGTCGCGTTTTGCCTCAGACGGATTGGCAAGCAACCAGACGACTACGACGGACCCGACCGGTTTTGCAAACGGTACGCGGCCCGGCTGACACGCGAAGAGTGGGAAAACCGGTACGATGACGAGTTTCCCACCACGAAAGGCCATGACAGCTTTGACGAGCGTGCCTACCACACTCAGTGTCAGTTCCACGGGCGCAGCGGAAACCCGAACGTCCACGACAACGTCGAAGTGGGCTTCACGAATTTAAAACACGGTATGTACGCAGAAAATTGGCGACTCGCAGAGGATTTCTCGGAGGCAGACGCTGCCATGTTCGATTACATCCTCAGTTGGGCTGACATTTACGGCTGGCCCGACCGCGAGACAGATCCGGGACGGTACGACCTGCTCGAACAGTTCGCCTACGACCGGGTGCGATCACTTCGGGCCGAGGAGTACTTCGAGGAGATAGCCGCAGAGAACGACGGACAGTCCGAGATCGAATATCGGGATGTCCGCGACGACGAGGGTGTTGTCGTGGGCGAAGTTCCCGTGCCGAACGCCCTCGGCGAAGATCTACGGCTGCTGCGCAAGGACATGCGGGACCAGATGAAGGAACTGGGCCTCACGCCCAAGTCCCGCGGCAAGATGGACGCGCTGGAAGAGCAGGCGTCGGCTCACGAAGCAATCGGCCAGTTGGCTGACGAAGCCCTGAAAGGCGACCATGAGTATGACCCGACGAGCTTTTCTGACGGTGATGGCGACGAGTCGGAACTCGATGAGGCGGATACAGAGGTGGAAGACTGATGCCGGAAAGACTTCCGGTATGCTACGGTAACACGAGCTTCGTAAAACGATTCTTAGCTCACCAACCCGCTCCGATGCAGGTCGTTGAGAAAAACGGTCTCGGAACAGTCTATCGTTGCGAGAAATGCCGAGCAACAATCCGCCATCACTACAAATACGAAGATGAAGACACCACAACTTGAATCATTCTCTGCTGGCTACTGGCTGGCTGATGATGTGCAAGTCGATACTTACGATGGAGAAATCGCTCTCATGGACGAGACGCTCTATCGTAAACTGGTGGCCCTCATCGGCGAACCAATCACAGGACTGATCGACAGTCTTCATTATGAATTCCAACCCACACGTTCTGTCCTCACCGGGCGTGTGGCAGTTCCCACGAAAAATCATCGCGGCTCTGGAAGCCGCACACTGTTACTTCAAAAATGAGTGAAAACACAGCAGACGACAAGTTCGACGTGACCGAAGACGGGAAGCTGGTCGAGAACAAGGAAACCGAAGCTAACTTCGAAGAGAATTTGACTTTCGATGAATGACTCCGATCTTGGCCCAGCGTTCATGCTGGGTCTGACTATGGGACTCATGCTGGCGGCTGGCTACGAGGACGACGAACCGTCTGACTGACCCAGCCGCCTCATCGAGTCACGACACCGTAGCCAGCAGCTCCCAGCAGTCGCGCTGATCGACTTTTCACATACAGACGACCCAAACCTCTTACTTCATGGAAGAACTCGCAGAGAAGCTCGCAGAGAGCGAGCATGGACTCGATAACGCCGAGGCACTTGTTAAGCGGTGGACCGGCCACCCTGAACGAATTGCCGAGGACATCTTTCGGGTTCGAAACCTCGATAGCGGCGACATCGAGGATCTGGGCCTCTTTTACCCGTATCAGCCCAAGTTGATGCACGCCTATTTCTTCGGAGATGGGCGAATTATCAACGTGTATAAAGGTCGCCGTATCGGCGTGTCGTTCGTCTTCGGCGTTTGTATGGCAATTGACGGGTTGGCCTCTCCCGGTGCGTTCTTCCCGATTGTCTCACGGACGAAAAGCCAGTCAGAGTCCCGAATTGCGGATATTCGTGACCTGATTGAGCATTCGAAGGTTATCGACATCGATGACCTCGTGACGGACAACAAAGGTGAGATCGAACTGCCCAATGGGGCGGTTTTCAAGGCATATACCGGCGATCCCGAGGGTGCGCGTGGTGATGACTCCGCAAAAACCGTTTTCGTAGACGAAATGGCATTCTTGGACGACCAAGAAGCGACCATGCGGGCTTTCATGCCGTTCATCTCGCTTGGAGACGCAAAAATGCTCCAAGTTTCGACTCCACGCGTTTCGAGCGATCTTTTCCTCCGAACGCACAAACGAGGGTCGCCAACGGGCAATAACGGCGTTATTTCGGTCAAACAGCCCACATTCAAGAATCCTGACGGCATTGACGTTTCAGTACCGCTTCAGGACCAAAATGTTCACCCCGTTCGCCCCGATCTCAACATCGATACGGTTGAGGCCGAGCGGGCACAAGACCCCCAAGGATTTGCACAGGAGTATCTGTGCAAGCCAGTTTCCGACGAATATCGCTTCCTATCGATGGATGCGATAGAACGGGCACAAAAACGCGGTGCAGCCCAGCCTGAGAAGTTCGAAGCTGGTGTTGGCGGGGGGAAAGCAAAGGCTTCGAACGCATACTGGCACCCAGCGACTCATGCGCGATCTGGCGGCATGATGGTGATGGGTGTTGACATTGGCATTGACCGGGACGACACCGCTATCTCTGTATTCGAACACGTTGGAGATAAGCGTTATCTCCGGTTTCATACCCTTGTTGAACGGAATGATCTCCGACAAGTAGGCGTTTACCCCGAAGATCCGAAAAATCCCGACTCAATTGCCCAATATCTTTACCGCGTGTCCGAAAACATGGGCGTTGACAAAGTATTTGTCGATATGACGGGTCCGGGCCGTGGATTCCAACAGGCAATCCAACATCGGCTCGGAAAACGCGCTCAAGGCTTCAATTTCAGCAATAAAAACGAGCTTGAGCGAATGTGGGGTGATCTCAACTACGCACTCCACAAAAACCTGATCACACTGGTTCCAGACGAGGATATTCACGACCAGTTGGGTGCAATCGTCAAACAGCAGTCTTACGAGGATCAAACGCCACGATTTTCGGGCAAAGATCAATCCGAAGACGGCAAAGACGATCTTGCGATGTCGATGGTCCTCGGGGCGTACCCCCCGAACTTCAAAGCTGATCGTTCTACATCGCCACACACGCGAAAGAACGTCAGTGGGACTGAGTATTCGGATGCAGATGCCGGAGAAGACGCCCAAGGCGACCCGGTGCGAGCAGCCAAGCAGCGCGAAATTAAGAGCCGCGATCAATCGGGCGATGCAGCCGAAGCGTTTGCAGCGGCAAACAGCGTTCGTGGTGTCCGAGCAAACACCAAGCGGTCAAACAACCGGCACAAACTTCGCCATTCACGCAACCGATCAAGCTCAAATCGGAGACGCTAACAATTTATGAAGGAAGGAACATTCGTTGACCCCCCGGACGATGACAGCAAGGAGTTCTATGCTGACTCACCGAAAGGGGTCATCAAAAACACCCAAAATCAGGGTGGTGCCGGAGCAAATCGCGGTGTTGACGCTCCGCAGAACGAGATTGAGACGCATCGGGAAATTGCGTACACCGATCCCCACGTTCATGAGGCAGTTTACACCCTCATAGACTGGATCGGCGGTGACAGCTACAATATCAAGCCACGGTCGTTCGAAGCCGCTCTTGAAGGCGGTAGTGGCGAGATTGCAGCCGATATTACGAGCGGTGCCGAACTCGGGGACGAGGAAGCCCAGCGGACGATGGCAGCCAAGCTGGAAATGCTGATGAAGTCCTCGCGGTTCCAAAACGTGTTCATTGAGTGGCTGTACTACGCGGTTGTAGACGGCCACTCGTTCATGGAACTCGTGGTTGAAGACGGGAATTTCGACCCCCGGCTTCTCCCCACGAAGAACATGAGTCGGGAAACCGACGAATATGGTCGCGTTATTGCTTATCACCTCGATCCCCCCGAAGGCGGTGGGGGTGGGGGTGGTGGGGGTGGCGATAACCGTGTGAGCTACGAGCCACACGAGGTCGCCGAACTCTACTTCCGCAAGCAACCAACCGAAGATTTCGGGCGGTCGTTCATCGAGCCAATCGCGGAAGCTGCTGACATCCTCCGCGACATGGAGATGGACTACGCGAGGTTCGTGGCAACGAAAGCGTATCCCCCGATTCTGTGGAAGCTCGGGACGGAAGACGAGAAATGGACTGAACCACAGATCGACAACTGGCTCGATACGGTTGAAGCCATCGAGCCGGACACGATGTTAGCGGCGGGTCACGACGTAGAAGCTGACATCGTTGGCACTACATCGACCAGTTCAACGGCTGGTGCCATGCGGTTGGAAGAGACGTTTGACCACTTCCAAGATCGGATCGTGACCGGTCTTGGCGTGCCTGCGCTCCTGATGAACATGGAGGGTGGGAGTGGGGGTCAAGGAGAAGCAATCTCTGCGATGCCCTCGTTCAAGCGTCGTGTTCGTCGGATTCAGAACCACATTAAGACCGAGGTTGAACAGCAGATTCTCAAATCGCTGGTGTTCAATTCGTTGCAAGACGCCGAAGGACCAGTCCCCGAGTTCGAGTTCGGCGAATACTCGTCGGCAGAAGAGCGGCTGGACTCCGATGTGGCAATCAACCTGATGAATAACCTTCTGCTGAAACCCGAAGCCGCAGCGCGGCGTGCAGGCATCGATCCTGACTCCGAGCTTCCCGACATTTGGCAGGGGGCGGACGGTGAGCAGCAGATGGAGATCCTTCGACAGCTTGCGGGCAGCGGTGATGACATACAGAACCCCGACGGGGGTTCACCAACTGGTACAGGTGGCGGTGCCGAGTCTTCTGGTGGCGAAGTGACTTCTCGCCAAAATCCCGGCGGTGATGAAGACGGACGTAACCGCCAATCCGTGACTGAAGGCGAAAACACCTGATACCATGGACGAAGCTGAAAACGAAAAACTCAACGAAATTCACAACTCGGTACAAGAAACGCAGACTCAAATTCAAGTTATCCACGAACGAACCGGTAATATGGATGCTCGGATTCAAAATGTCAAAGAAGAGGCCGAGAAAAACAGCAATGACATTAACAAACTCGAATCATCTGTTAACCGGAATACCACCGCCGTAGCTGGTATAACCAGTGCGATTACCGCCAGTGCGGTGTGGATTGGCGATAAGCTGATAAAATTATTTTAACATGAGTAACCAACTAAATCTCGACGCCGATCTCGAATTTGCCGCCAGCACCCCCGACGACTCACAATCACTCGATTTTGACAGTGAAGAGTTCCGGCAGTATGCTGGCACTGGCTTCAACGAGTACGGCGTTCGAACAAACACCGACGAAAGCGGCAATATCGAATCGGTCGATGTTGTCTACGAAGCAATGGAGCCGGGACCGCCTGAACGGCGTAACGGTGTGCGGGTCACTGAAAATTTCCTGCGTAATCTGAGCGATAAAGATTACACCCAAGAACCGCCCCATCTTCTCGATCACAAATCGAAAGAGACGTTTGCCAACATCGGTAACGTCCAAGAAATCTGGTTTTCCGAGCAGGCGGAAAAACTGGCACTAATGGTTCGAGTGCCAAACACTGGTGGTCCAACACACAACGAAGCAATCTCGCGATATACCCATGAACCCCCGGCAATCCGAAACGGGTCGGTAGGACTGGGCAACAACTACGAAGCAATTCGTAACGACGAGGGCGAACCAGAAATCAAAGACGGCAAACTCCGCGAATTTTCTGCCGTCAACTTCCCCGGTGGCTACGACGAGGGCGGCGTATCAGCCGCGTTCGCCGAAGCCGCCAGTGACGCGATCACTGAGTTTGATGACGAGGCACAAGCAGATGAGTCCACCGAGGACGAAGCCTCAGAGAACTCGGCAGCGGATAACGACTTTTCGGTTGAAACCGAGGAGATCACTTTCTAATCACAATGAAATTCAACAAGGTCAACTTCGACGGCGACCTCAGTGAGATGGACGACGATGAACTCACTGAACTGGTAGATCAATACCAGAAGGCACAGGAAACGAACGTTGCCGAGTTCAAACAGGCAAAGGAGGCGATGGCTGAACTCGTTGACGCAGATGAAAACGCTGACTTCGAGGATATTTTCGGTGAGGTGCAAGACTTCACTGATGCCAAGGACGAACTGGTCGATGAGGTCAAAGGGTTCGATGCGTTCGCCGATTCTCCCGTCACCGAGTCGGAACTCGAAGACGGCGCCTTTTCGAAGGTTCGAGAATGGCACGCGTATTTCGCTGCGGCAGAAGCCGCCCCCGAAGACGACGACGGCGAGTTCGATGACATGGGTAAGCGCGGCGAAACCGGTGGCGACGAAGAGGAGGCCGAACGTCAGTTCGCCGAAAAGCATCTCAGTGGCATGGCTGGCTTTCAGCGCAAGCAGTAATTCTACAAGGTAAATCACAATGGCAGACTGGAACGTAGCAACTGGTGCAGAACAGGCAATTAACCGAACCGGCGCGCCGAACTGTCGGGTCGTTGGCGAAGACGTGCAAGGCGCGCTCGTCGGCGTCTCGCAGAACGCCGATGACGAGTGGGAACTCGTTGAGGCCGACGCGGAAGCTGAGGCCAATGGTGGGACCGAGGTCAACGCTCTCGGGGTTCTGTTCCCCGAAGAGGTGGTCGATCTCGATGCGCTGCCGACTGGCGCATATCTGGCCGACATCGAAGAGCAGCTTGTTCAGGAGAACAAAACGCTCGCTGGCGACCGAGCGGTGTTCATCGTCTTCGGCGTTGAGATGATCAACAACGACGAGGACACCAACTTCACGCCGAACCAGCCGGTGTATCTCGACAGTGGTGGGGGCTTCACGCAGACCAAGCCTTCGACCGCTGGCGACATTCAGCAGGCGGTCGGTGTCTGCCTGCCACCCAACGAGGATGGCGGCAGTAACCGTGTGCAGGGCGACCGAATCTATCTCGACGTGGACCTCACTACGTGGACCACCGCGTAGAGTAAGTTCACAAACAATTAACACATAGGACATAAATCTTTATGCCACGACACGAAATCAAGACGAAGGACGGCGTACCACTCGATGAACTGCTCGAACAGTCGCGCCGACTGATCGACATTTACAACGACGTTGAGCGTCCGTTCCGCGACATGTTCGCGGAGATGGTCGATCAACAGACCTTCTACAACGAACCACAGGATGCAGAGGTCTACTGGGAGGAGCTTGCTGAAGGTGAGCATCCCCGCACGGTTGGCCGTGACAAGGACGACACCCAAATCTTCATCCGCGACAAGAAGTTCGGTCGCTCGGTGGGGATGTCGCAGGACTACATCGAAAAGCACACGCAGGAGCGCATTATGCGCAAGATCCGCGACATGCTGGAAGGCGCGGACAACACGATGCGGGAACTCATCCTGTCGGCCCTGAAAGACGGGTATGCACAGGGGCAGGAACTCTGGTACGACGTTCCCGACTATGGTGAACACTCGTTCAGCCAGACTCACAGCCACAATTTCGAGACGACCGACGCTCTCTTCGATGACGACGGGAACGACGACACGGCCTACGAGGCCCACCGGCACATCGAAGAGGCCAAACAGGAGCTTACGCACCACGGCTTCGACGGGCCGTTCGTGGCTCTCGTCTCTTCGAACTTCAAGTACGCACTCCGCGACGAAATTTCGTGGGATGCCCAGTTCCAAATCCCGATGGCCACGGGGATGCGCAGTGCCGACATCAACGACCTCGACATCGTTATCGACGGTGTCCGACTCATCGAGAGTCCGTGGATGACCGGCAACAAGATGTGGGTCACGCAGGCGCAGAACGGCTCGCCGGTCAAAATCTACGAGGATTCGCCCGTCCACCTTCGCCAAGGCTCGGAAGGCGGCGGTCCTGTTCTCTCGCCCGGCGACCTCGTCGGTGCGAATGGCTACGCCCGTTGGGGTGTCAAGAACATCGATCCGCTTCGAGCGGTCTACGTTGAGGCAACAAACGTCGCCTAAAAGGGTCTAACGCATGGCTTCTTCTGATACCGAACTTCTCCCGCAACTCCGAATGCAGACAGGCTACTCAGAGCCTGTGCTGGATCAGGACGACTGGGATGCAATTTTCGGTATTGCGCGTCGGCACATTCGAGTTGAAAAGGGTATTACTCAAGACTGGGAAGAGGCCGACTGGTACGAAGAGCAAAACCGAGAAGAAGCCTTGTTCTGGTTCGCCTGTCTGTTCGCCAAGGTCGCAACTGGTGAGCTTGATTCGCAGTCGGTGTCGGTCGGTTCGATCAACCAGAAAACGCTGATGTCGAAAGAAACCGGCTCGGCGACCATCTGGTATCGAAACGCGAAGAAAGCGATGGGTGGCATGGCTGGCTCCTCCGACAATCCCTACGGCACTGGCTCTCGAACAGTGGTCCGTGACAACCGCCTCTATGGCGATGACGCCGAAGAGGTCGGCACTGGAGCGGATGTTGGTGAGTTGTAATGCCATACAACCATCTCGCGGTGCTTGCACAGATTGACCGTCTCGGTCGGTCTGCACAAGTTTACACCCGATCTGATGGCGAAGATGGCGAACTGCGTAACTCGTTCGGACAGTTGAACTCCGAATATACGCTGGCTACAGACAGTGAGGGAGATCCCGTTGAACTGCTTTGCCTTCGAACGTACCCCAGCCAAAACGAGTACCAGCGAAACACCAGCGGTGATCGAAACTCCGATGAGCCGCTGTTCGTGTTTCCATTCGAGGACGCCCCGGACACAGATGCTCGAATCGAGTATCCCGAACCCGGTGGCACGGCCACACTGTATCAACTCAAAGCACCAACCCGCTACGACACTCACGTTGAGTTCGGCGCGGAAGTAGTTACCAACCAGTAACACCCCCATGGCAAAGCTCAAGCTCGAATGGTCAGCCGATGACAAATCCGTCACCAAGACGTTTCGACGGTTTCGAGCGGGGGCGAAAGAGGGGATGGAAGAGAGTGTAGACACACTTTTGGATCATGGGAAAGGTGCGGCCCGCGAGCGGATCATGCAGCAGCGGCGGGTGTGGAACTTCGAAGTTTACAGCGAGTGGTTCTCCGACGTTTCATCGAAGTCCGATGGCGTCACGGGGAAACTCGTTGCCGTAGCACCGCACGCTGGCGTGGTCAACTACGGTCGCAAGCCCGGTCGCACGGCACCACAAGTCCAACACATCATCGACTGGGTGGACGACAACGTGATGCCGCGTGGCGGCCCTTCCGGCGACGTTACTGGCGGGGGCGGTGGCGGGGATGGCGGTGATTCGGGGTCGGCCGCGTCCTCGACTAAGATCCCGAACTACGACCCCGTCGATGTTGGCGGTCACGATGATCGCACCCAAAACATCGAAATCGAGGGCAACAAAGCGGCTTCGGAGTTAGGACTCGATTCTTCATTCAGCTACAACGACAAGTCCGTCAACGGCTTTGAACTCGGTAGCAGTTTCGTTGGTCAACGCTTGATCGTGTGGGATCGTGACGAAAAATCCTACCGGCGAGCAGTTGTGACCGACGTGAAAGAGCGTAAACACCTTCAAGTTCGCTTCGGCGATAATATGGCTGAAACGCAGCTCGATGGAGGTTCGAACGCACTGACGAAAAAGCACGTTGTTGCGTATGAAAACCGCGATCTCCTGTCGGACGACGAAAAATGGGATATTGCTGATGAGCAGTTCGATCTGATTCCCAAGGGCAATTATCTCGATGAAACCGCGAAAGACGAGATCAATCAGGTGTGGCGCGAATATACCGCGGCGATAACCAATCCTGACGAAGCCATCGAACTGGCAAACAACATCAAGAGCTTCCAAAAGGCAGCACCGGCTGAAAACGCGAACGTCGCACGACAGAGCTTTGACGACCGGACTGTTCGAATCAAGCTCCACAATCCTGACAGCGAGTTCCCGAGTGATCGTAGCGAGGGTAAAACCAAAACTATCCGCCACGAAATGATGCACGCGTATCTCATGGCGAATGGGTACGACCACCATCAAGATGCTCGTCGTGGTGATTGGAATAAGGTTAAGGTGTATCGACACACCAACGAGGTTGATTTCGATTATGTCGAACGCGGCGGTGTCTCCGAGATAACCAAGTACGATATAGATGCTGGCAGCGCAAAGCCAACGGCGTACATGATGCTGAGTAAAAATCAGCGTGATGATTACGACGACAGCAATCTCGAAAGTCCCGAGTGGCTTCAACACATCTACGACAACACCGTAGCCGAAGCCCAAGACGCTGGTACGATTGAATACGACGGCGAGTATGATTTCCGCGGTGACTTGGTTTTTGGACCCAACCCCGATCTTGAAGAAGGCGGCTACGTCAAAGTAGCACTCCCCGACCA
>Ga0208283_10229_pt1 | contig 21198 bp, 31 predicted proteins | sample AntRauMetaRauer1_FD_184785 | JGI IMG/M metagenome (GOLD analysis project Ga0208283, IMG submission 184785) | Saline lake microbial communities from Rauer Lake, Antarctica, in enrichment culture - Antartic Rauer Lake 1 Metagenome Rauer1 (SPAdes)... ...
CGCCGAAATCTGCTTGTCTGGGTCAGTGAGTTGGTTGAGCACACCTCAACGACCCAGACACATTCTGAAATGAGCACCGGTTGAAGTTACAGTAAGAATTACGGTACACACAGTCGGGAACTACCTATGATGGGCGTATCGTCAAACAGAAACAAGACTTACCCCTCGTATCAAAGATGGTTGACTTCCAAAGCGGTGAAAAAGTACAGTTCCCTGGCGGAGAAGGTGAAATTATAAAAATAGAAGAGCGGCCTGATCACGCTGATCTGCTTTACGTCCACACCACAGATGGCGACCTCAAGACGGTTCCCGCTGACATGAAAGGGATCGAACCGCTGGCAGGAGTTACCGACCAACTTTCGATGGAGCAGTTTGATACCTTACCAAGATTTGATCTGCTTGAAAAAGCGGTTCGCCTGAACCTTGCCTATCGATTTGATCGGTTCCTTTCACTAGAAGGAAATCGAATCGATGTCACTCCCCATCAGGTTGAGGCAGCTCACGAAATCCTGAATTCCCACGATCAGCGATACCTCATCGGTGACGAGGTCGGGCTCGGGAAAACCATCGAAGCTGGCATCGTTATCGAAGAGCTGCTCGCCCGTGATCGAGCCGAACGAGTCCTGATCGTCACTCCTGCCTCGCTAAAGACACAGTGGCAGGAAGAGATGAAGGCGAAGTTCGACCAGGACTACGTCATCTACGACCGCAATTACGTAAGGAGCGTCTGTCAGACGACTTCAAAAGACGAGGTCTGGCAACAGGACGATCTGGTCATCACCTCGATCGATTTTGCCAAGCAGGATGATATGCTCGAGGCGCTCGAAAACACCGAATGGGATATTGCGGTCTTCGACGAGGCTCACCATCTGACTGCACGAAAGGAGAACGACGGGACGCTCAGCAAAACGGACCGATACAACGTTGGAGAGGCCGTTTCACCGAACACTGATTCGCTGCTGTTCCTCACGGGGACCCCACACAAGGGAAAACATGATCAGTTCTATCTCATGATCGATCTCCTCGAGCCATATCGTTTCGAGGACGAACACGATATTTCCCCGGACAAACTGAACGATGTAATGATCCGGCGTCTCAAGAGCAATCCTAATATGGTTCACTCTGATGGGTCGCCGATGTTCCCAGAGAAAAAATCCATACACGTCCAGTTGACTTCTCGCAGCAGGAACACGCGCTATATGAAGACATCACAGACTACCTCCAGAACGACTATCGACTCGGCGAGGAACAAGAATCCCATACCGCTGGCTTCTCGATGGTCATTTATCAGAAGCGGCTGGTATCAAGCATCCGGGCGATACAGCGCTCACTCGAGAAACGAGCACGGGTCCTTCGAAATGGTGGCCAACAGGGAGAGCTCTCGCAGCTGGTAAAGAAGCTTCTACCAGAGTATCGAGAACGGCCAGAAACGCTCACTGATAAGCAGCGTGAACGTATCGAAGACGAATTACAGAAGGTATCTACCGGACAGGATCCCGAGCAGCTAAACCAAGAACTGGAAGTTCTTGAAGGCCTGATTGAAAGAACGCGATCGATCGAAGTAGACTCAAAAGCTCAAGAACTCCGAGAATTTATCGAGAGTCTCCTCAACGAGGATCCTGACGAGAAGGTCCTCGTCTTCACCGAGTACACGGATACGCTTGAGTATCTCAGAGATGAGGTACTTGAGGAATATGATACTGCACAGATCCACGGGTCGATGGGACAGCAGACCCGTCGAGAGCAGGTTGAAAAATTCCGTGGAGACGCGAACGTTATGCTCGCAACAGATGCAGCTAGGGAGGGTATCAATCTCCAGTTCGCGCATATTATGGTGAATTACGATCTGCCTTGGAACCCGATCCGTATCGACCAGCGGATGGGACGCCTTCACCGCTACGGCCAGGACCGGGATGTCCATATTCACAACCTCTTCGTCGATGATACTCGAGAGAGCGAAATTCTCGAACAGCTGGTCGAAAAAATCGATCGAATTGAGAACGATCTCGGAATGCGTTCAGACGTACTGGGGATGGTTCTTGATGACAGCGACTTCGACCTCGAAGAACGAATTATGGACGCGGTGACAAACGATAAATCGAGCAAGAAGGTCGTCGACGACCTCGACAAAATCATCGAAGAAAGAAAGGAGGCAGTAAAGACGGTTCAGGAAAATTTCCTGATCAGCGACCAGTTCGGTGAGTCTGACCTCAAAGAGATCCAGGATCTGATTGAAGATAGCAGAAAAGATCACATTGGTCAAAGCGAAGTGCGCGAACTTCTTGAGCTGTTCTTTGCCGAATTTGATGGAGAAATCAAAGAGCGCAGTAATCATCGGCTCAACGGGAAAGTGTTCTCGATTGATGTTCCGGGGGTGATCGAACTCGGGAGAGAAGATGTGCGGGGTTCGTATAGTCAGGCAACGTTCGATCAGGACCTCGCAAAGGAGGATAGCAATCTGGAATTCCTTTCGGTGAATCATCCAGTCGTACAGGCTATTGTTGAATACTGCCTCGACGGTAACTGGATTGATGGTCGAACGGTGGTGAAGCGTGCCGCTGATCCATCCACTGAGCCGGGTCTCAGGTGCAATTTCCGGCTCGGCTATGAAACAGCGGATGGGAGAGACGAGACTGAAGAATTCGTGTCCATGTACGTAACTGCTGACGGAGACGTCTGGTCCGAAATCCCCGACAGTGATGGCTCGATCTCGCCGGATCGGGCGGAGAAGCATCAACAGGTCAGCCGTGTGACGGAAAACGCCAGAGACCTTGTCGATGTAGCGAAGAGAGAAGCACAGCTACAGGTTGAGGCGATGGCTGAAGAAGCGGAGAAAGAGAAGGAAGAGAACGTCGACATCAAGCGCCAGCACGCGGAGAGATATTTCGAAAACGCCATCAACACTTGGGAAAGTCGGCTTGAGGAATATCAGCAGGATCATCGGAATGGGAAGGACATGAAACTCCCCATTCGGAATGCAAAGTCAAAGCTCGAGGAGATTCGGGACGAACGCAAGCACGAATTCGAACAGCTGCGAGAAGAGGAATCCGTTCTTCCGAAAGCCCCTGAGCTGGTCAATGCTGCAGTGATGGTCCCGGATAAGAAGTGAACAGGGGAGCCTCGACTCTCAATTCGAATGTCCGTCAATCACGATTGCAGCATTGGTGCAGTCCGTAAAGCCGATTGCCAGGATTAGGGTAGATCAAGCGTGGCCAATTAGTTTTTCTGCGCCTGAGAGCGTGAGGCGCACACTCGTGTGCCTCGAGGCCACGAATGAGTACTAATCGACCACCCCAGAGTGACTCGCATCGAGATCGACCAACAGACGAGTACACAAGCGACCGCGATCGCAGCTATCCAGGAGACATTGCCCGACTGAACAGACATGAGCTCGTCGCGATCGACGAGTGGCTACCAGGCGCGGAGCCGACACCGTACGAACTCAATCTCACTGATGGCTACGAGTATCGGACACGCTACTGGCGCTGCAGGAAATGCTGCCAAGAGCGCAACCATCGCGACGAGTTCACCACACCCTGCGACAACCCCCAGCCGCCGACTGCACTCGAGGCAGGTGGATACTCGATCGACGACCCACGAACGCGCCGTGCACTGAACGAACAGCAGGACGTCCGCTTTGCGACAGTGGGCCCGGTCTACGAGGTTGAGAGTGAGAGCGGGAACACTTACAAGGTCGATATCGAGGCAGCGACGTGTACCTGTCCTGATTTCGAACAGCGTCAGCCAGACAATGGCTGTAAGCATCTTCGGCGTATCGACCTCGAGATCCGCACGGGACTTGTTCCTGCGCCGGATGGCACGTTCAGCCGCTGACTGTCGAGTGATCTCGTTACTCGAACGGTTTGTAACCCCCGAAAGGGGTGCGGGGGCTCGAAGGGAGTCCACCGCAGCAACCCATGAGACAACGAGAGACAACAATCACGTCGATAGACACTGAAGCGACTCGGCTCCTGAACCGAGGGATCGCCAGATGACTGCCAGCGATGAATGTCGGATGCCGACGTGTTCGAAACCTGCTCGCGATCGTGCAGGATACGCTGGTCGGTTCTGTTCGGACAGCTGTGAGGTCCGCTACGAGCACCTCCAAGCAGACGCTCGAGATGCCGCAGTAGATGAGTCAGAGGATCGATACTGATGCTCGAGCAGATCGATCACCGTGGCAAACGTTTCACGATCGGTGACGAGGACAGTGTCGACGACGTTGCTCATGAACGTTGTCGGCGAGCCGAACTGCTCGAACGACAGGCTCAGCGCGAGATCCGTGAGCTCGAGCGTGCGAAAGCAGTCACTGGACCAGACAGTACAGATTCTGATATTGGAGTGCTCGACCAGCGGCACAGAACGTAGGGGGACGAAAGACACACCGTATTTCCTGAGAAAATAGGGATGGAGCTCTTCTTCATAGATAGTTGATGCCCCACGCACACAGAGTTCACTCTGCACACGGTGTGTCTCGAGTGTCGAAAAGCGATACGTCCGGTGGATCGAGGACGAAGATCAGCACCGGACGGGACTGAGGGTGGGCGATGATCGAATCCGGGCAGTGTCGCGCGCAGTGGATCACGCGACAGGTGAGATATCCGATGACCCCATTATCAATCTCTTCCCGATTCCCAATTACGCGGACGCGACCGCGCGTGACACGAATCATCTGCCAGTCGAAAACACACACTGAGAGTTCCGTTCTCAAATCGAATACTCTTCTGCCAGTTCAACCAGGTCGTAGACATGAATCCCAGTTTTGAACCAGAGCACCCGCTCGCTCGTTTTACCGAAGTCATCATTCGAGCAGTCTAACTGTTCGGAGACTGTGACAAGGAGATTCTCAGCATCTGCCTGGCGTATTTTCTTCAGCTTCGACTCGAGATATTCAGGTGTCCAGAATCCGATGATCTCGAGAATCGGTCGCCGGCCAGCCGGATGCTCGATCGCGGAATCAGGGATCATCACTTCCTCACCAAGGTCAAACACATCGTTTTCGCGTAGTAACTCCCAGTCCGTGGTCGCTCGCTCCCATTTCTGGGCGAGTGTCTGCTCGAGATCGCTATCGAACTGCCTACCGGTACTGTAGTGTGGATTGAGTCCGTCAGTGTCGTCCAGTCTGAGTTGCCGTGTCGCACCCGCTGTCTCGCCACGGGCAGATGCACTTTGTAGCCGTGGCCGGCGACGTGAACGCCCACCAGAAGCACATCGTCGAACGCGTACACTCGGAACGCGGCACGATACGTCGGATCGCCGTCGCTGTCCCCCTTGACCAGTTCGGCCGCCCGCGCCGGCTTCGTGATCTGAAGTTCGACATCATCCGTGCCGGATTCCTTGATATTGTTCGGCATACCGCGTTATTGTGGGAACGGTGACCGTTACTAGACTTGTCCCTATGGATCCAGCTCAAGTTCGGCCAGGATCTCGTCTTCATGACGCGCGGCCACGCGATAGATTGCGTTGAATAATTCCTTGTTCATCTGTACTTTTTCACCGCGCTGCTTCATTGCCCGGTAATTCACCTCTGCCTGCAACTCCTTCAGTTCGGCGTGGACCCGATCAAACAGGTAGACGTTCACGTTTCGCATGTCGTCCACGGTCACTCCGCGCTCCTCGGCAGCCACACACAGCTGTCGGACCGTCGCATCCTCTGCGTCCGTGATATCTTCCGATTCTGCCGTGTCTGCCGTGTCTGCCGTGTCTGCCGTGTGCCCCATATCCTGTGTATCTACTGTATCTTTCGCGTCTGCCGTACCTGGACCACGTGAAGCCGTACCAACATCCGCTGTGTCTGCCGTATCGGCTGTATCTGCAGGAACGTCGCCCTCTGATCCGTCTGCCATGTCTCCCGCTACTGCTGTATCTGACGTGTGTGCCGTACCTATGCTGTCTGCTGTATCTGGCATATCTGCCGTGTCATCGGCGTCTGACGTGTCAGCGACATCGTCCTCGAGCGTCGTGTCACCGCCGCGGATTTCCTCCATATCCCAGAGCTGTTCTTTCCGCTCTTCGAGTTCGTCATCAGTCATGCGTCCACCTCTGCTCCGCGATCATCATGCAGTTGTGCAACCACGTCCGCCGCCAACCGGCGATATGTCTCTCGGACATCCTCGGTCTTTGCCGGGTCTTCGTGCTGGAAGATCGACTTCCCGGCGTTCCACGACCGCTTGATCGCTGCCCGCTGGTAGATGTCATAGGTCGGCCACGGCGAGTCGTGCCAAAACTCTAGCATCTCCCGCTGGTCAGTGTCGTTCGACCGGTCGTCGATCTCGTTCACGACCAGTGCCCGGATGTCGATTGACACGTCAGGAAAGCTGTTCTCCAAGTACGCGATCTCCTCCTGCATATCCTCGACCGCCGACACAAATCGGCGCTTCGGCTGCACGGGCAACACCACGTTCTCCGCCGCAACCAGGGCATTGTCCAGAATCCGCGACAGGTCCGGAGGACAGTCAATCACAATCACGTCGTACGCGTCCTCCAGTTCCTGCAATGCAAGTTTCAACCGCATCTCCGCGTTCGCGACGGTCTGCAACTTGTCTTTCAACCCTTTCATCGCCATGTTCGCCGGGATCAGGTCAAACTCGTCGTGGTGCTCGATCAGCTGGACGATGTCCTCCGTCCGCGCCGGATCGGTCAACACCTGCTGCAGCGACAACACCTTCTGATGATAGAGGTCGCCATTCTCCCCGTCCCGATTCTTGAACCCGGTTCCTTCCGTCGCCACACCTTGCGGATCAAGATCAATCAGCAACGTGTCGTCACCACGATCCGCAAACGCGCCACTCAGACCTAACGCAGTGGTCGTCTTCCCCGCTCCACCAGCCTGGTTCGCGACCGCAATGATGTCTGCCATGTGTGGTCTATCTGCCGCCACTCACACAAGCCACATAAATATTCGTCAGACACGGCAGACGCTTACCTACTGTAAGACTCGCCAGATACGTATCTCTTGTAACTGGCGTATCTGCTGCCTGTCCCCCACACCGTCGTTTCCCGAGCCCCTGCCACTCCTTCGTACACGCGGCGGACACCACCTACACACCGATGTTTCCGAAGTCCTTCTTACACTATCCTTCACACGTAATAAACACTGCCACACACCGGTGTTTCCGGAGCCCCGTCGAGAGACCGTCTGAACCGGACAGGATCAACGGATTAGGAATCGAGGAGGTAGCGGCGCTGCGCCTGCTGCTCCAGCGTCTCCGCCGCGCCCTCCAACCGGTCGATGTCTAACAGGACATCCAGCACCGCCGCCAGGTCCACGCTGATCTCGTACTCGTAGTAGCTGCCGCCGTGAATTCCGGTGTTTCGCTCGTTGACGTTCAACACCCCTTGCATCGACAGCTCCGACAAGTGGTCGCGGACCCGGCGCTCGCTCAACACGTTCGCATCCAATTCCTCCGCCAACGCCGTATACGTCTCGTAGACGTGCTGAGTCTTCGCCGGCGTCTCACTCTGGACCGCCAGCTGCGCCACTGCACACAGGACGAAATGCACCTGCGTCGTCATCTCCCGCATCCCCTCCTCCAACTGGTCGCGATCCAACCACGTCTTCGCCTCCTGCAAATGCTCCGTGGTCACACGATCGTCGCCACGGCCCCGCGCCAGTTCGCCCGCCTTATGCAACAACCGCAGTCCCTGCCTGGCGTTGCCAGAATCCTGCGCGGCGAACGCCGCCGCCAACGGCACCACGTCCCCATCCACCACGCCGTCGTGAAATGCCAGGTCCACCCGCCGCTGTAGAATGTTCTGCAACTCGTTCGCGTTGTACGGCGCGAACCGGATCTCCTCCTCACACAATGTCGACTTCACCTTCGGCGACAGCTGATCCCGGAACGTGAAATCGTTGGAGATGCCGATGACACCGGGCCACACGTTGTCGACGTACCCATTCGCCTCCGCCCGCGGCAGCTCGTACAGCAGGTCATCGTCATCACCGATGTTATCGATCTCGTCGAGCACGATCAATACGGTCCCTCCGACCTTGTCCAGTTCGTCAAACAATACGTTGAACACGTCCTGCTGCGGATACCCCGTCGACGGCAATTGATTGTCCGACGACCGGAACTGGTTGACCAACGCCACGGCCACCTGGTAGCTCGAGTTCAGACTGTTACACGGCTGTGTGACGACGGTCAGGTCGATCCCGTACTCAGTGGCGTCCTCCTGTAAATGGTCTAGGACGTAGCGGGTCGCCACGGTCTTCCCCACGCCGGTCTTCCCGTACAGGAAGAGATTTTTCGGCGGTGCCTCGTTGATCACCGGCTGCAGCGCAGCCTTGTACTGCGCCAGTTCTTCGTCCCGCTCCTGGATACGGTCCGGTTGCCAGTTTTCGCGGAGCGGGAGTTCGTCGGCGAAGATCGTTTCATCCGGCTCAAACATCGGCATCGATGTCTGAGATGTGTCGCGGCCAACCAATTAAACCCGACGGTTCCGCAGTTTCCGCAGCGTCCGCCGTTTCCCGAGCCAGAATTACTTAAATACCTGTGAGACACCACCGTTTCCTGAGCCCCCTCGAAACGATACCAGACGGTCCAGAGAAGTATACGTAGGGCTAGAAATACAGAAAGGTTTAATTCCCTAGCTGAGAAATTAGTCCGCACTGCAATTACAGGTATTTTAGAGAGTTGGAAATAGATGAAAATAAAGATGTTATAGCTGTGGAGTAGGCTGCCGGAGAAGAGCTCAGGAAACGGTGGTGTGGGAGAGGCGGGGTATCCGTCCACCACTCACTCTTCTCTGTCCGCTGCCGTTCCTTTTCCCGCAAGGTCTTTACACACAGATTGAGGCAGAAGCCACTCTCGTCTTCCCGCTGCTCGTCGCTAGCGCGTTTAAAGAATAAAGTACCACGGGTCGGTAACTCGTGGAACTCTCTCTGTACTCTCTAGACTTTCTTTTAGGGGGAGTCATCGAAGCCGAACACTTGCTGATCAGAACTTGAGAGGCGACCTAGAGTTGGTTTCACTCATCGATTAACTTCCAATCACGACCAGAAGTTGAGACCGCCCTTCTCAATGCATACAGCATTCTGGCGCAGTTCATAAATAGTATGAAGGCGTAGTCTGAAACAGAACGATGCCACGAATCACCGGGTCGTATCCAGACGACCTCGACCTCCTCATTGAGGGTGCTGTCGAGGCTGGTGTATTTGGTGGCAAGAGCGATGCGCTGCGAGAGTTCGTGCGTGAATACTTCGAGGACCACGAAAACGAGCGTATTGCAGCTTCGGTCGCCCTCTATGAACGCGAGCGGATCACGCTTGGTGATGCTGCGAGACTTGCTGATGTCGACCGCTGGACGATGCGTGATATTCTCCGTGAGCACGGCGTAGAGCTCCGGCTCGGCCTCGCTGACGAAGACGACGCAGCCTACGAGGTTGAGGCAGCGAGCGAACTCAAGTTCGGTGGTGAGGACTCGGACGACGAGGAGTCACGTGCGAAATGACAGATGACGATATTCCACCGAATCCGAGCGTCCTGAACACGACTGTTCTCTCGAATTTTGCGTATATCGACCAGCTGTGGGTGGTTGCAGGACTGTCTGGTATCTGCGCGGTTCCAGTCGTTCGCGAGGAACTCGAAAACGGCGTTGATAACCATCCGTATCTCCAGTCAGCACTCGATACACTCGAAGACGAGATTCCAGTCGCAACGATTTCGGACACGGTCGCAAACAGAGAGGCAGTCGTCCGTAGTCATCTCGATCCCGGTGAAGCACAGGCGTTCGCCTTCGCTGACGCACACGACGGCCGACTGCTAACCGACGACGGGGATGCCCGATCGTTTGCGAAAGAACAGGGCGTAACCGTTGTCGGGTCAGTTGGGGTTCTGTTGGCTGCAATCGATGCTGGGAAGATCGATGGAGCGACTGCTGACGAATGGCTGTCGACATGGATCGATGAAATTGGGTACTATGTCCCGTATCGTACGATCTCGGAATATCGATGACGGGCTTGCTCGGAGTTCGAAACGCCTGATGCCCGCTGGGAAGGCTAACCACCCCTACATCTACCATTTCGATCCATGAGTAATAGTGATCGATCTATGTCTGGAGTTGCGTGACAGTCGAGGCGATTTCGCTTTTGGTGGGTTCGCCGGTAAACTCGACAACTCTATCGCCTACACCGAAGGCGTATCTCTGGTAGGAGACGTCAACGTGAATCCAGCATTCGATGTCAGCGTCTGTCGAGTCATACTCGCCCTCACTTGCGTTCTCTCCTTGCTTCAGCACATCAAGTAGGTATTCTTCGATACGCGACGCGTTCGAGATTCGCAAGAGATGATCGGCAGCGATGTTGTCCAGCACCTCTGCTGGGGTTCCATATCCCTCGCCTACGAGATAGTACTCGCCATAGTACTCATGTGACTCGATCTGAACACAGAGTGCATACGTTTCAGCCATATCTGTAGTTGACAGAGGCCATCCATCAGAATGCCTATTCATAAATCGCTACCCAATAGTATCTGTACCGATGGCTCCGTGAGCAAGGTTTAGTCCGGATACTGTACAACTACGTCATATGTCTTCCACTGCCAGTTGGCACACGATCCGTGACGAACTCGAAGACTTAGAACAGCGTATCGATGATCTCACCAGTTTCCACACAGGAACAGAGTTCCAAGGATGACTGCCTACCGCTTTCGCATCAAATTCGATCCGGATCCTACATCGCTGTGGCGGGATATCGTCGTCGGCGCAGACAGAACGATCACCGAGTTGCAGTCGGCGATCAATCCCGCAGTCGGACTTGATCAGGGCCATCTCTGGTTCGTTGGAGAGGATGAGGACTACTGGGACAGTGCTGTCAAATACCAGTGTCCGCAGGAATACGACGAGTCACTCAGTGGCGACCCACTGTTGCGTACCGAGCGGATCGAGAACGCTGGAGACGTGACGATCGGCGAGATGACCCGCCAACTCGGACTTGAACAGTACGATCGCATATGCTATCTGTATGACTACGGCGATGAATGGCGGTTCTACGCCATTTTGAAAGAGGTCCTCAGCGACGAGCCGAGTGACAAAGAGCCAGACATCGTGAAAGAGAAAGGCGATCCGATCAATGACCAGTACGATCCGCCGGAAACCGGTGAGAGCGATCCTCCCCTTCCTGACCCACTCTATTCAGTGCTCCCCGAAACCGCTGTCCCTGTTGCGGATCTTCGTGAGCTGGAAGAGCGCGATCGTGTCGTCCACGTTATTCCACTACTCAGTCTCGAAACTGGGTTTGGGGCAGTCTGCGAGCGGTTCGCAATTCAGTTTGAGGACACAGGGTACGTCATCGAAAACTTTCAGCCGGGATGGCAGATCGTTGAGGAAGTTGATGGAGTAGACAAGACTGAGGAAGAACTTCTAGCAGCCCTTGCGGATGCAGTGCGTGAGTGGCACGCTGAAATCGCGGAGATCTCTGGTGCAGTGACGGGACAGCATTTCGACGAGGAGACTGTCGAAGCGATGCATGTCGAACTGGAAGCAGAACTCGAACGCAAAGGGTACGGCCATCTTTAAGGATCATTTCGATGTGAGAATTAGGTACGGAATCTGATTCTGCTCAGAGCGTACTCGCGCGCGTGCGCGCGAAACACGAACCATTATTCAGAGTTGCTTGGTTGAACTATCTATGTATGCAACGTCCAACTCTCTATCATCTCTCAATGGGGACAGCGGGTCTATCTCTTGGATTAGTTGGGTCCAGAACGATTCTTATTGAAGGAACCACTCTCGGTGCGGGGTTAATGGTTCTCGGTGGCGGTGGTATACTTCTTTCAAGTCTATTCGCTCTGTCAGGTCAAAGTTCGTCTGAGTTCGAACCGGGAAATTTCGTTTGGATTGCAGTCGTTGCAGCAATTTTCAGTGTCCTTGGAATGATACTCACATTCTTCCAGTAGACTTCTAATTGAAGGATACCTTCCCCATCCCGTGCCGTAGACAATCTGTACTGAACGATCAAGGCCCGAACATCCGCCCACATTAAGAAACATTATAGACTAACGAAATGAGCGGGAGCTAGTGAACTCCACAACCTCGGAGGATGATTTTGATGCGTGGCTTATTTCCAGCATTATTGGGGATGAATCAGCTGATCAGTAGGGCTGCGAGTTTCCTATCATTTTATGAAATGATGATTCAGAATATAGATTATGGTAGTAAGCTTGGCTGCGTACGTGTACGCGTCGATACGAACACCTGAACACGAATTTCAGGCATGGTTCGCTTTCGTACTGTTCGTCGCTGATGCTGCCGTTGCAAATGCGATTGTACCATCTCCCCCACTGGTTTAGCTGTCGGTGAGGATGTGATAAAAGACTTCACACCCACACGGAATCGCTCAGTACAGAGGGTGTATGCAGCGCCAGTGTGCTACACAAAGTCGCAAACACGGGAAACGATAGTGCTTCCACTGGAGATAGCACACGAACGGCGGAATACAGACGGGCCCTCGATGCGACACCTCGGTGAACCATCGAACGTCTGCCAGTGCCGGTGCGGCCGATACAGGGAGGCTTTCAGTAGGGGATCGACGCGAATATGTGACGACTGAACGGATAGTTGATCGTGAATCCATACCTCATTCTAGGGGCCGCAATCCTCGCAGAACTGTTCGGGACGACCGCGTTGAACCTCTCCAGTGGCTTCACCAGACCGCTTCCCAGTGTCGGTGTCGTCGTCGGGTACGGGGTCTCGTTCTATCTCGTCAGTCTCGTTCTGGAAGACCTCCCGATTGGACTCGTTTACGGGACGTGGTCGGCGGTCGGCATTGTCGGCATCGCCGCCATCGGCGTGGTCGCGTTCGACGAACCAGTCGACCTCGCCGGACTCCTCGGAATCGCGCTCATCGGTGCCGGGGTGTACGTCCTCAACGTCGTCTCTGGGATGTCCGCCCACTGAGAGTGTCCGAAATACTGCGAGACAGTGAGCAGACTGACCCCCCATCCCGAGGCTACGGTACAGACTCGTCGATGGCACTGACCAGTTCCTCGGGACGTTGTGAGCCGACGAGAACGCCACGCCCGTCCGTCCGTTCGAACCAGACTCCTCTATTCCCACTGACGTTGTACGCGATCTTGCCGGGGGCCCAGCGGATTCCCCAGCCGCCGAAGTCACGGAGTGGCCGGTATCGTATCGACTCGTATCGTTCGATCTCCGACCACGAAATTCGACGGAACGACCGATGTAGTGGCCACAGTTTGAGATAGATGCCGTCGGCCCTCACTTCGGTCTGGAGACGAAGACTGTAGACGAATCCAGCGACCGCACCGACGACGAGGAGCCCACCCCACAACACGGGCCCCAGCACGAACATCAACAGGGCGATACCGCCGAGAAGTGCCCAAACCCACGGCTGGCGAAACCGCTGTACTTCACGGAATACCGGCTCTCGCTCCATGGTTCTATCGTGCGTTGTAGTCGACACCCGGAAATAACGTCTCCGGACACGAGAGGCCGCCGTGGCCGAACCGTGCCTCTATGTAGCAACATCTCAGTGAACTACCGAACGTCTGCCAGTAGCGGTGTGCGAGATACAGAGGGTGAATTTATCAGCAGCACAGGTTAACTAGATGACCAATGACCGATTGGGAACGGGTTGTTGAGGAGCTTCAGGAGACGGGTTATTCGGGGTTCGAGTTTGAGAGTGGTGAAACAGCAGTGCCGGGATTATCTGGAGAATGGGTCGCTGGAGATATCGTACGTGAAGACCGACTACGCCGTGAGAATCAATCCCTCTGGGTGCGGATTTTGGATTCACTTCCGGGTAGCGGGGGTGCCGTCACGACTAACCCAGAGGCTGCACCTGAAAGTATCCGCAACATCGCAAAAAGGCATAAATTAGAAGTCGTGATAATTAGTGTCGAGAAGAGTAGCGTCCGTATCGCACTTTGCGACTCTTCAGCGAAGCCGTCTGCATAGAGTTGGCCGACTCGCGCCCTGTATTGAGCGACGCCCCTCTATAGCTCAATGGTAGTAGCCTTATCTGTGAAGAACGCGGGCATCTAATAATGGCCGACGGGAGTAAGCCCAGTAGTAGTGAACGACTCGCCGAGGTGTTAGGTGAGATAGATGCGGACGAGTTAGAGGAGGCTATCAAAGCTGGGATGGAGACCATCAAGAAAGCGGACGGTTTCCACGAATCCGTTGACGGGCCGGACGACGAAACGAGATATATCCTCCACAAAGATAGGCTTCCGTCCCACCGATACCACGAACTCGCACGGACGATTACGGAAGCAGTTCTGGACGTGAGTCCTCGCGAAGTAGCCACAGGAGAAGTTGAGACCGGCCGTCTCAATGCATACGGTTCTTGAACCGGCTCGTGACTCTGGATGAGGTACTCCTTCGACCTCTCATCGTTTTCACTTCTAACAACAGGCGAAGCAGGAGGGCTGCTCGCTCCTCGGAAACTAGTATATTGAGCTGATGTTGAAGTCGTGAATGGACGTGCTAATACTGGTCCAATCGCGAAAATTTCTTCTACTCATTCCACGTAAGCTGGCCAACGGTTGGAAACTCAACCTTGGTCGTTTGGGGTGGGTTGTAGTATCGTGACTTGATGTCGTAATATCCGAATTCGGGAGGGATACGAGCGCACGCCTTTGCCAGATTTTCGTCCGCTGTGTGGGTGATCACATGAATTCGGGCATTCACATCGAACAATCGAACTGCCAACGCGACCAACGCCGCATCCTGCCAGTTGTTCGTCTCTGGATACTTGCTCTGCTGGTTGAGAAACTCATCTGCAACGAACCGTGCTTTCTCAACTGGTCCAGCGCTACTATCGAACCCCTCTGTGCGATCACCTGGCAGTGATGGAGCTACCCGAAGCCACCCTTCTTCGATAGCCGTATCGAGGTACGGATTCGTCGGCGAGTCGGCACTCCCGGTATCCGCCAGCTCGTGGTAGACCGCTGCTGGCACCCAAATTTCGGTTCCGGCGTCTTCTACGGCTGACTTGAGTTTCTGTAAGTGCGGACTCGGGTGCTTCCCCAAGTTCCGAAACATCACCGTGTCTGCAATGTTCGCAGTATACATCCTCGTCACTCGGTCTACTTATCAGCGTATTCCTCGAGAAGCCCGTCTTCATCCTCATCGAAATCATCCGGTGTGTACGTCGTCGGGGTCGACTCGTCGTCTCCAAGATCGAGGATCGAATAGAGCGCTTCGACGAGGTCATACGTCGTTCCAGGAGATAGATCTGTGAGGCTCGCGATTTGCCGGATTGTAACATCGCCCTCACTGTGTGCCTTCACGAGGTCGTATGCGAGTGCGAATGTGACGATTCCGTGGTCTTCGAGGACCCGTTCGATCGCTGGGTACTCGTTCTTCTGGGCGATCACCTCGATAATCTTGGGGGTGATCGAGACTTCCGTCTCGCGGACTGTCAACGTTAGCTCGAACTCCTCAGCGGTGTATACGGCAGTCCCGGCCTCGTTACCAACCTTGCTGATCAGGCCCGCTTGCTCCAGTTTATGCAGGTAGTCGTACACCGTTTTTTTGGAGACAGTCGTTGTTTCGACGAGTTCGGGGGCTGTTGCAGTCTCTACCCGTTTAATCGACGTGTAGAGGTCAGCGAGGGACGGGTTCTCAAGTAATTCTGCGAACGTCGGAATTCCAGTGATCGTTCCTGGAGTGTTCCCCGCGTTTCGCACGTGTTCTGTATCGTAGCTCATCTTGTATAGAGTTACGAAACTAGAAACCATAAACGTTTGCCACGGAAACGGGACGCTGTAATATTCATAAACGAGGACAACCACAGGGATAGCTCTGTTACGTGCCTTAACTACACGATACTCGCTCCCCCAACGGCCATTAAGTAGATACGCACACCGATTTTTTGCTGCGCTCACTCGCTTCGCTCGTTCGTGGTCCCTCCGTCTTCTGTACTTACCCTTCCTCGACAGGCCGTCACAACTGTTTAATGACGCACTCTACCCATGTATTCGGTAGCCGGTATCCGAGAACGATTATAGAGAGTTCAGATAGTTCAAGCCGGATCGGACACCCTTGTAAGGGGTCGTATTGAGCAAACGACTCATGTGAGCACAAGCTTCCCGCAACAAAGCTGAACGGCTCGCGGTTGTGGTTCTTTCTTCGGTGTCTATATGGCCGAGGGAAGCACTGAGGTGTTGCGATGCCGAAGCCAGTACTCACCGCCGGCTAGGAGGGCATAGCCGACGAGATATATTGGTGCCCAGACGAACACGAAGAGGAATCCGGGCGAATCACCTTGGCCACTTCCAAACGGGGGGATATAGACGAGAACGTGCCAGAAGAGGAGAATGCCCATCAGCAGCACTCCCGGACTGCGAATCTTATATCGGAGCCAGAGCAGGACGGGAACCCCGATCGTCCCGAACCCGAACACTGTCGATAACACAAGGGCATGCCAGAGCGTCCCCGAAATCGAGACGTTCCAAGAGGGAAGAAGACTGTACCCGAACACGACCAATGAATAGAGAATAGTGACCGCGAGGCTGATTGCGAGGGCTCGGTTCCATGCAGCCGACAACGGTGACCACCGTTGGAGGATCGCCATATCGGACTATGGTGCGTCTGTCGCCATAATTCCGTCCACTATGCCGACCTGTGGGGACGCAAAATCCAGCATCTGAGAGGCTTTCACTGCGATTGGGGGATCAGTTCGTTGTAGGTATAATCTCTCGAGATTCACGCCAGTCAACACCCCCAAATGAGCGCGGACTCACCATCCGGTATGGTCCCGACTCGCCGACGTTTCCTCCAAATTGGCGGGGCAACAACGTTGACGGCACTCGCCGGCTGTACGACGCGCGATCTCCTCGGCTCGAAGGATACTTCCTCCGAGTACAGCCTCACCGTCGACTCAATCGACGCCCCGCCGGTCGAATACGCCCTCTACGAACCTGACGATGGGGCGCTATTCGGAGAGCCAGCACGGACTGCACTTGACAACGTTCTCCCGGACGGACGACACACGTCGTACGGGTACAAACCGCTCCCGAGCGACGCCTACGTGGCTCACGAGGGGTCGTACTACCAGACGAAACACGTCGTCACCGGGCGCACACAGATAGAACGCCAGCTGGTTCGTGTCGACCCCGTTCCCGAAGAGCAAGTGCCCGACGACGCAGTCCTGATCGACACACTCGAACAGCCGAGCGCACGCGCGCTCAAAATCCTCCACAGCTACACCCACACTGATGGCGAGACGAGTACGGCCGAGTTGCTCCGCGGTGATGCCTACGTCCTGCGCCGGCCATCGGAACGCGAGAGTCGGCTCGCGACCGGCGATCTCGATGGCCGAGTTGTGACGATGACCGAGAGCGGAACGTGGGCGTACCGCGTCCGTGTAACCCGCGAGCAGATTGTCGAGACGGCGTACACGGCACTGGCCATCGAGGTCGCTGACTCGCGTGCCCAGTTCCGCGAGGTCGTCTTCGGCTCGCGGATCGATGCCGAACTCACCCCAGCAACGCTTCCGACCGATGCACAGGAGATCCTCGATCAGGCAATCGCACGGAAGACGTACACGGAGACAGCCCCGCTCTCGGAATCGTTCGACACGGTGCTCGAAGCTCTCGGTCTCGGTGCTGTCGATACGGGCGTAACCGGCAAACTGCTCTGGTACGATGGGGAGTTCTATCGCTACGCGTTGTACGTCAGTCCTCCTACGTCGTAGCGTGGCGAGCTGTCTGAGAGGGAATATCTTTTCAGGTCGCCGATGGAATCCCCGATATGGCTGTCCTGAATGCTCTCCGCCGGACGCCGAGCGCCCTCCGCAGAAATCCGGTGCTGCTCGTCCCAATACTCGCCCTGTCATTGATCCAGGTACCACAGTTGGCCCTTCAGGCGGTCGATCCATTACTCAGCAGTATCGTGTCACTCGGCATGTCGCTCGTCTTTCTCGTCGTGATGCCGTTCTTCCACGGCGGGCTAATCGCGATGGCTGACGAAGCCCTCGATGGACGAACGGCACTCCAGACGTTCGTCGACGACGGCAAAGCCAACTACGTCTCGCTGCTCGTCGCGTATCTCGCCCTGATGGCGGTCAACTTCGCCCTCGGGATGGTCGCGTTCTTCGTCGCTCTGTTCGGTGGCATCTTCGTCCTCGGCGGCGGTGGACTCGAATCAGCGAGCCTCGCTGTTCTCGCCGCCATCGGAATCGTCGTCGCCATCGTCGTTCTCCTGTACCTCTTGGTACTCTTTTTCCTCCAGTTCTACGGCCAGGCAATCGTGCTCGAGGACATGGGCGCGGTCGACGGGCTCAAACACAGCGCGTCGGTCGTTCGCCACCACCTCGTGAGTACACTCGGCTACTCGGTCCTCGTCGGGATTCTCGGCGGCGTGTTCGGTGGTGTGTTCGGCCTGCTCTCGCTGTTGCTGTCACCGCAATCAGCGACCACGCTCGGACTCCCCGAGCCATCACTCACGATCATGGTCGTCGTCGGGCTCCTCATCCTCGCGGGTGGAACGTTGTTCGGCGGCTTCTTCGCGGTGTACTCTGTGTCGTTCTACCGGGAACTCACACGCTGATTACGCCGAGTCGGGCCACGCCAGGCTTCGTCGAAATGCCGAATTCGATATTGGCACCCTGATCCTTACATATCACCGATCACTCGAAGAGCGTCCCTTGTGAGTCGTTCTGTGGTACTATCACCGAGAGCTGCTGATTCTCTCGTTGAGTCTAGTCGCCGGTTAGGAACGTCTCATAGAGCAGTTGCCTCAGGCCGAAGACGGGGAAGTGAAGAGCGTGTATCCAGAGTCGAGATCATCTGGTCGAGTCTACCGACTGCTCGTCTTGGTTCGATACAGATACTCGGTTCCGCCAAAGATGGCGTAGAGAACGAGAGAGATCGGAGAGAGGTACGCGGCGTAGAGGGCGAGGCCGAACACCGTCTGGAGTGAGAGTACACCCTGTGCGACACCGACGACGAGCCATCCGAAAATCACGAGCCCGAGAATCACGAGAGACGCGAGTAGGTCAAACCGGAGGAAAACGGCGATGGGGAGTCCAACAAAGGAGATGACGAGTGCAATCATGCCCAGAAGATACCCGACGGTGTCGACCGAGAGATGAGCGAGGAACTCACTGGTGCTCCACCCTGCGACGAGTAAGCCGCCACCGACGTACAGACAGATTACGACAAGACCAACGAAAGTGCCGACGAGCGCCGCAGCACCAGTCGAGGAGTGACTTCGGGCCAAGAGAGCGGCCATACTTCATACTCGATCGAGAGTGGCGATAAAGGTTAGCGAGATTGATAGGGTGACGAGAACGTTGCTGACTACGCAATCCCATATGGTAGTCAACTCTTCACACAACCTTCTCTGCAATACGCCGCTGTGAGGGGCTTTCTACGACACGCTCGACGATTTGAGATGCATCCGACTCGTCCGTTGGCGATATTGATGGAGAGCGGAGAGATAGTCGACACATCCATACGCGGTTCGACTCGATTTCGTGTATGATCTTCGGGCTTTCCGGGAGTCAGCTGTTCGGCGTCGGTCTCGCCGTTATCGGGATGGTCGTCCTCGCGTTCAGTGGGCGGTACGTCTGGCGTACCACCGGCATCTACCGGGCAGAGGCCGTCTCGACGCTCGGAGAGACGGCTCCCGGGACGCTCGTTCGTATCTCTGGAACGGCCCAAGAGGGCGACGCGGACCTCCTGAGCGCGCCCTTCAGCAGGAGCGACTGTCTTGCCCTCCGGTACGCCGTCGAAGAACGTCGTCTGAGTCCGGTCTTGCTCCCCTGGTTCGTGACGATACACGAGCTGGCGGGCTCGGATACGTTCCGCCTGCGGACATCCGAAGCCCAAGTCGATATTGCCGAACCGGCACACACCGTAACACTCGAACGTAATATCGTCGCGACTGTCCCGTCGAGCGACGAGCCACCCGAACGCATCGCACGGTTCGAGCGCGCCACTGACGCCGTTCCGGTGACGACGTACTGGCGAACCCCTCCATCGTTCCTTCGACCGATCACGAGACACCTCTCGCTCGGAACTCGCCGCTACAGCGAACAGCGTGCGGTGCCTGGCGACGACGTCACGGTCGTCGGTCGCGTTACTGAGAGGGGCGATGGCGTCGATCCACTCGTCGTCTCCGACCGTCCACCGAGACAGACGTTCTTCCGGATGGCCAAGACGTCACTCGTTGGACTCTGTATCGGTGTGTTCGTCGTCGCGCTCGGTCTCGCGCTCGTCCTACTCTGAACGGCCCGAAAGCAGAACATCTACACCGGCAGTTCGTCCACGTCCTATCGATGCCCTCCTCCACAGACGAGATCGATCGATACTCGGACGCGGTCGATGTCGCACGACGATACCAGCGACTCGAACGGCCGCTCAGCTCCGCGGTTGCGCTTCTCGTGGGGCTCGTCGTCGGCGCTGCGTTCATCCTGTTCTCTCTGATAGAGGCGGTTCTCGTCGGGCTGGTCCTCGGTGCGCTGGTTCGTGTTCCGGTATTCCGAACCAGCGGCACCGCTCGACTGGTCACCGACGCCGACCCTGGCGCAGTCCGAGCCGAGTTCGAGGGTGAAACGCCGCCCCCGCTTGCCTTCCAGTGGGGGGTCGCCGATGACGTTCGCTCGACAGACGACGGCGTGACCTACGAGTTCTCGTACCTGTTCGGACTGCGCTCCACCGAGATGACTGTCGAGACTCGCGTGAACGCTCCCGACGCAGGGGGCGACGACGATACTCTCGAATTGGTCGTAACGGCCGGCGGCCGATCGTGGGCGACGTACACAGTATCGATACAGCGAGGCGGCGACGACACGGTCGTCGATGTCGAGTGGGCGTCGGACCGTCGGTTCGGTCTTCGACGGCTTCCACAGCAGTTCGTTGCCGACCGATATCGGGCCGACGCATTCGCCGTGCAGGGCTACCGCGTCGCTGACCGTGAGACATCGCTATCGCTCTGACGCTTCGAAGCTACTCGACCTTTCGGGGACGTATGCGTTCACCTCGCCGCTGACCCTGCTGGCAGTCCCGCTGGTCGGCAGTCTGTACGTCGTCAGTGCAGTCACAGCCGGGCGGGTGTTGGGATACGTCGCCGCGTGGCTCGTCGCCACCGTTCCGTTCGTCGCTCGTCACAAGGGCGTGCTGGGCGGAACGGTCGTGATGCTGTTTTTCGGTGGATATTTCCTGTTTCAGGTGCCCCAGCTGCCCGTCTCGGTCAGTCCGGCCACACTCGGGGTGATCCCGATTGGATGGC
>Ga0208283_10230_pt1 | contig 21058 bp, 22 predicted proteins | sample AntRauMetaRauer1_FD_184785 | JGI IMG/M metagenome (GOLD analysis project Ga0208283, IMG submission 184785) | Saline lake microbial communities from Rauer Lake, Antarctica, in enrichment culture - Antartic Rauer Lake 1 Metagenome Rauer1 (SPAdes)... ...
GTCCCGCACTACGAGATCGAGTACGACGACACCTACCAGCGGAGCGTCGCCGAGGAGTGCGGCCCCGAACTGGCGTACGCGCTCACTCGCGGGTCGCGGTTCCACGCCGAGTGTAAGCGATCCCTGCTCGACAGAGTCGAGACCGCTATCGAGGAGCGCGAGCGATTCGTCGAGACGATCCGATCGGAGACGGAGTCGATCGAGCGGGCCGCCTCCCGACTCGCCCCGATCCAGAGCGAGGTCGCGTCGACCGCCCGGACGGATTTCACCGAGGACGGATTCGGGACGCTCGACGCCTATCGTGCCCGGGCCGAGGCGCTGATCGGCGACTGCGATCGGATCGCTGCGCGCCGCCAGCGAGAACTCGCGTCCCACGAGCGCGACCTCGCGATCGACGGTGATCTCGACGTTCCCACGTACCTGTATCAGGACCTCGACGCGACGTACCCCGTCTTGGCGACGGTTGGAACCGTCGGCGACCGGCTCGACGACTTGAAGCGTCGGATCGAGCGAGCGATGGCCCACGCGAGCTGATCGGGTAGGCGAGCTAGTCGGCCGCAGCCGTCGCGTCCGCCTCCAGTCCCGACCCGCTCGGCGGTCGGAGCAGGAGCGCCGCCAGCCCCGCGGCGATCGCCAGCCCGCCCCCGAGCGCGAACGTCGGGACCCAGCCGGCCGTCGCGACGAGGTAGCCGGTCACCGTACCCGCGAAGACGCCGCCGCCGACCTTGGCGGTGTAGAGGACGGCGTAGTTGCCGGAGGAGTTGCGCGAGCCGTAGTAGTCCGCGATCACCGACGGGAAGTAGACGAACAGCGGCGAGGAGAAGAACATCGCCGCCATCACCAGCCCGACGAACGCGATCCCGGCCTCGGCTCGCCCGGCGCCGATAAGCGCGAGCCGGAAGGCTCCGGCGAGCATGAACGAGGCGGCCATCACCTTCTTGCGGTCGAAGCGATCGGACGCCTCCCCGAGAATCATCCGCGAGACGCCGGCAGCGACGGGCAAGAGGGTCGCCGACGCGGTCGCGACGACCGCCGCCAGCCCGAACTGCTCGGCGAACCGGACCACGTTCGCGATGACGATCAGGTCGGCCCCGGCCATCGCGATGAACATCGCGTACAGCAGCCAGAACTGCCACGTCGAGAGCATCTCGCGGGTCGTGTACGCGCGGCCGCGGAGCGACGCCGCGAGGTTGTCGCTTCGGTCTCCGCGCTCCGCCCCGTCTCCGTCCTCATCCAGCCCCAGCCAGTCGTCCGGCGGGTCCCGGAGGAGGTACGCACCGATCAGCGTCACGACGAGGATAGCGACTCCGACGTTCCGGAGTACGTCGCCGTAGGCGGCGGCGGTGGCGTTCGCGCGGACGTACGGGACCACGAGCGCGCTCCCGCCCGCGAACGCCATCGTTCCGATTCCGGTGGTGAGCCCCGTCCGATCGGGGAACCACTTGACCGCGGTGTTGACCGCGACCGTGTACACGATCCCCACGCCGATCGCCCCGAGCGAGTACAGCAGGTACAGCTGCCAGAGCGTCGTCGCGTACGCGAGCCCGACGTACCCGCCCCCGGCGAGCAGGGCGGCGAGGAACGTGAGCGCGCCCGGCCCGCGGCTGTCCCGCCACTTCCCGGCGGGGAACTGCGAGAGCGACTGGAAGACGACGTAAAAGGAGAACACCGCGCCCAGCGCCGGCAAGGCGATGTCGAGGCTCTCGGCCAGCGGCTGTTCGATCGACGACCAGACGTACTGATACGGGCTCACCGCCGCCATCATCCCCGCCGCGGCGACGATCTGCCACCAGCGGGAGAACCCGAGAATCTCGGCGGCTCGGCCGGCGTAGTCGACGCCGTCATCGACGCCGTCGTCGACGCCGGAGTCGGGCGACTCCGGAGGATCGGCGGGGGCAGCCGATCCCTCGCCGTCGTCAGCCATCGTCACCGTCCGTTCCGCGTCCGGTCGTGTCGTGGGTCATGGGAGTGTCGGAGGCCGGTCCGTCCCGCCCGCCGGACCGGCGATTCGTGTTCGAACGCTGTCGGCACGCGGAAATAAAACGCGTCGTCGGGGAGGTTCTTGCCCCCTCGTCGGCGAGAATCCGGCTCTGCGAGCGCGGCCCCGAGGCGACTGGGGCCCACGAGCGACCGATTAAGTGACTGCGTCCCCTCCACGTGACCGTGACTCACATCGGTATCGTCGGCGCGGGTGCGGGGGCGGCGGCCGCCGCGTTCGCCGTCGACGGCGCGATCCCGGACGCGGACGTGACGGTCTTCGAGAAATCCGGGGGACTCTGCGGTCGCGCGGCGACCCGTCGGCACGACGACCTGACGTACGACTACGGCGCGAACTACCTGAAGGCCGACGACGAGCGCGTGGTCGAGCTGATCACGGAGACGCTCGACGACGAGGGGCTCGTCGATATTGCGGAGCCGATCCACGTCTTCGACGCCGACGGCGAGGTCTCCCCCGGCCGCGACGCGGACGAGCACAAGTGGAGCTACCGACAGGGGCTCACGCAGATCGCGAAGCGGCTGTTCGGCCGCACCGACGCGACGGTCCACCGCCGGACGCGGATCGACACGGTCCGCCGGGTCGGCGACCGGTGGGAAGTCGACGACGCGGACGGCGTGACCCGGGGACCGTTCGACGCCCTCCTGTTGAATCCCCCGGCGCCGCAGACCGCCGACCTCCTCCGAAGCGCCGAGTGGGACTCGCCCGTCCGCGAGGCGCTCGTCGACGCGGTCGGCGACGTGCCGTACCGCACCGTCTGGACCGCGGTGCTGCACTACCCGTTCCCGCTGGACGTGCCCTACTACGGGCTCGTCAACACCGACAAGGAGCACGCGGTCGGGTGGCTCTCCCGCGAGGAGTGCAAGTCCGGCCACGTCCCCGACGGCGAGAGCCTGCTCGTCGTGCAGGCGAACCACGAGTGGTCGGTCGAGCGCTACGACGCGGACCCGGCCGAAAACGTCGCGAGACTCGCCGAACACGCCGCCGAGATCGTCGGCGACGACCGACTGGCGGACCCAGCGTGGACCGACCACCAGGGGTGGCGGTACGCGCAGCCGGAGACGGGCGTCGACCGCGGCCCGATCGACTCCGCCCGTCGAGAGGGGCTGTACCTCCTCGGCGACTGGGTCGCGGGCGAGGGGCGGCTCCACGCCGCGCTCGCGAGCGGCCTCGACGTGGGCGAGCGGGTCGCGTACGACATCTGAATCACGGTCGGGTGGTGGGAAAACGGGGTTGTGGAACTCCTCAACCGAAGATGCGGTCTGATCCGGTTGCGGTCACTACAGGACAGCGATGATCGATGACGGGGGTGGGTGTTGCAGGCCGTCGGTAGCGATACAGTGTTTAAATGGGTATGAGCGAGAGCGACGATCACTTATAAATGGGCGCGGCGGTGGCGCGCCCCGGTGAGCGGCCGTCAGGCCGCGAACCGCGAGGGACCGAAGGTCCCTCTGGCAGCCGGCGGCGAAGCCGCCGGCGACGCCGGTGCGAGGGAGTCGGGCGGCCGGAGCGAAGCGGAGGCCGGCCGACGAGGCTGGGGAGGCGTGAGGCTGCGGTGCTGTCCTGTGCGGGGAGGATAAAAGGGGCAGTCGCGAGGACGAAGCACGGCGACGTAAGGACCGCAAAGAGGGAGCGTAGCGACCGATTGAGGACCGCAGCGAGCCGCGCGAGTCGTCGCGGCTGGGGCTTTGAAGATGATCACCGCGGTGCCGCCAACCGCTTATAAACAGCCGCCAGCAACATCACTCGACCGCTTATAAACAACCGTTTCACCAATTCGCTAGACCCACTCCCGCTATCAATCAAGAAGCACTTCTCAGCGACCAGCCATTTTGGACGAAAAGCGGTTCGAAGAAGGTCTCAACAGGGCCAAAAAACGGGTTCGTCCGTCTGTTCGGTATCGACGCGTCGTTAGCTTCGAGTGAAGCGGTACTCGACGGTTCCCAGCCTTGGGAAGGTGATGCGGCCGACCCCATCGGGGCCGACGTGACTGGCGAGCGAGCGAGACAGGGCCGCGAGCGCGACGACGCCGGTCAGGACAACGAGCGAGACGAGCGGGTACGCGGCCACGAGAACGCCCAGAGCGATGACCGCGAGGAACGCGAGAGAGACGCGGGCGCTGCCGTCGGGCGAGAGGTTCGGTCCCGGCGACTGGCCGGCGAGGGAGGTTCCGTTATTCGGTGATCTCATAATCACTCCTACACCCTCGGGCGATAAAAACCTTTCATATTACAAATATGTTCTGAGAATTGTTCACACGGCTCACTCCCTCAGAGGGTCTAAAACGTTTGTTAATGTGGTGTAACTGTTGTCATGGTACTCTTTCATACACTCGTAACAGATCCATCACGTGTGACCGTCTTCGGCGGGATATCGGCGCCATGAGAAGCGTCCGCAACGGGGGTATCGATCGGCGATCCGTCGGCTGACGGGCCGGGGACCGGAGGGCTTCTCCCGCTCGCTCGCCTCCCTCCGATCATGACTGGTACTCCGATGTCGAGCGCGCGGGGGAACGTCCCGTTCTGGACGACGGTCGCCGTCGCGGCGCTGTACCTGCCGGCGTCGATCGCCGCCCGCGCGCTGGTCGATCCGGTGTACGCCGCCGGGCGGCGGGGCATGCCCCCAGCGGTCGCCGAGGTGGCGGGCACCCTGCCGGCGACGCTCGTCGCCGGAGCGCTGTGGCTCGTGGTCGCCGGCGGGTTTCTGTACGCCTTCGCCGCGGAGCTCGACGCGATGCGGACCCGGACCGCGTGGTCGCCGCCGGCCAAGGGGTACCTGATCCTCGCGGCCGGCTCCCTGCTGGCGCACCCGGTCACGGGGACCCCCTTCCTGTTCCTGCTCGTTCCCGGATACACGCTTCACCGTGGACTGCGAGTCCGTTAACGGGGCGGGATCAGCGCCCCCGGCCCGTACATTTATTCCGGTGCGATTCGTGATGTAGATACGAACAGGCACTGTCAATGGCACACGATATCCCTTCTGAACGAACGGAGACGGTCGCAACGCCGGAGCGCCGCCGAGTCATCGCCGGACTCGCGGACGGAACGGTCGAGACGGTCGCGGACCTGCAGGTCCGCGGGCGGGCGGACGAGATCGCCGCCAAGCTCCGCGAGACCCACCTCCCTGCTCTGGAGGAGGCCGGGTACATCGAATGGAACCGAGAGGAAGGGACGATCAAACCCGGGCCGAACTTCGAGGAGGCAGGCGACCACGTCGCCGACCTTCCGGATCCGGACGGCGAACCGGCCGACGACTGAGCCGGCAAGAGCCCGGGGGTCACAGGCCGAGCCGTCGTGAGCCGCGCCCGAGACGTTTATAAACCGCGGCGGGCGACCCCAGACATCGCATGGCCGAGCCGATTCTGAAGTGGGCCGGCGGGAAGCGACAGCTCCTCGACGAGCTGTACGCCCGGTTCCCCGCGACGTACGGCCGTTACCACGAGCCGTTCGTCGGCGGCGGCGCGGTGTTTTTCGACCTCGAACCGCCGGACGCGACCGTCAACGACGCGAATCCGCGGCTGGTGAACTTCTACGAGCGGGTGCGCGACGACCCCGAGGCGCTGATCGAGCGGCTGGAGTCGTTCGACGACCCCGACGCCGATCCGGATCCCGCCCTCCCGTACGCGGAGGAGACCGCTCGGGGCCGCGACGTGGAGAGCTACTACTACCAACAGCGCGCGCGGTTCAACAGGCGCCCGTACGAGGATGAGTTTGACCCGCTAGAGGAGGCGGCGCTGTTGTTGTACCTCAACCGCACCTGCTACAACGGGCTCTACCGCGAGAACGCCGACGGAGGGTTCAACGTCCCCGTCGGCCGGTACGCGAACCCCGACTGGGTCCAGCGCGACCGGATCCGGCGAGCCAGCGACGCGCTCGCGGAGGCGACGATCCGGAACGACGACTTCGCGTACGTTCTCGACGCCGCGGAGCCGGGGGACCTGGTCTACTTCGATCCGCCCTACGAGCCGATGAGCGCGACCGCGAGCTTCAACGAGTACAGCGCCGAGGGGTTCGACCGCGAGGACCAGCGTCGGCTGCTCGACGTGGCAGCCGAGCTCGACGAGGCGGGCGTGTGGGTCGTCCTCAGCAACAGCGGCGTGATGTACGAGCCGTGTGTGGAGGCGGGCTTCCGCGTCGATATCGAGGGCGCGACCCGCGCGATCAACAGCGACGCGGGGAACCGCGACGAGGTCGACGAGATCGTCGCGACCAACGTCCCGCCGGCCGAGCGCCAGGCGGCCGGACAGCGGGACCTCGCAGAGTTCTGAGGGCGAGCTTTTCTCCCCCATCACGACCGACCGCAGAGGGCGGGCTTTTTGCCCTCCCCCGCCGACGACCCGCGTATGACCGATCTCGACATCGACCTCGTCCTCGTGTCCGTGGACGGCAGCGAGGAGTCCCACGAGGCGGTCGACTACGCGATCGCCGTCGCCGCCGAGTACGGCGCGAGCGTCCACGCCTTATACGTGCTCGACGAGGACGTCGTCCGCGCGATCGACCACGGCGTGGTCGACGAGGGCGACGTGGCCGACGACACCGAGGCGTTCACCGACTCCGTGGTGCGGCGCGCCGAGGCGGCCGGCGTCCCCCACAGCAACTCCATCGCGTACGGGTTCTCCACGACGGTGAAAACGGTCCACCCCGGCAGCGTGGTGCTTGACACCGCCGAGGAGCTGGAGTCGGACTTCATCGTCGTCCCGCGCGAGCCCGTCTCCGGCGACCCCGGCGAGGTGCTCGGGAAAGCCGCCGAGTACGTCCTCCTGTACGCCAGCCAGCCCGTGCTGTCCGTCTAATGGTCGGCGGTCTCCCCTTCCTCCCGGCGGGAACGACGCTCCCACCCGCGCCGTACCTCCTCGTCGTCCTGCTCGCGACCGCCGGGGTCGTCGCCGCACTCCGTCGGCGGCGCCCGCGGGTCACCGGTCGTCGCGTGCTCGCGCTCGCCCCGTGGATGGCGCTCGGCTCGGCGGCTCACGTCCTTTACGTCGTCGACGCGCTTCCGCCCCTCCTCTCCCCCTTCGCCGGCTCGCCGACCGTCTACCTCACGGTGGGGTCGCTGGCGGGCGCGGCGTGGCTCGTCGCCGACGCCGCCCGCCCGGACCGGGTTCCGGAGAGCCTCGCGGTCGCCGGCGGGCTCCTCCTCGCCCCGGTCGTCGCGATCGCGGTCTCAACCGGGCTCTCTCCGGAGGGCGCGCGCTGGTCGACGATCGCACTCGCGCTTACGATCCCGATCGCCGGCGCCGTCTGGGTCGGTCTGACGCGACTTCGGCCCGAAACTGCGATCACCGGCGGCGTCGGCGCCCTCGCGGTGTTCGGCCACGCGCTCGACGGCGTCTCGACCGCGGTCGGGACGACTCAACTCGGCTTCGGCGAACGCACACCGGTCTCGCGGCTCCTGCTGGAGCTGGGCGGGCTCCCGTCGATCCCGGTGCTCGGCGAGGGGTGGTTGTTCCTGATCGTGAAGCTCGCGGTCGCGAGCGCCGTCGTCTGGCTCTTCGCGGAGTACGTCCGAGAGTCACCCGGCGAGGGCTACCTCCTGCTCGGGTTCGTGGCCGCCGTCGGACTCGGCCCCGCGGCGCACAACCTGTTGCTGTTCGCGATTGCCGGGTGACGGTCAACCCACCGGGTTCACAGAACGGAGAGAGCGAACCCGACGGCGACACCGGCCAACATGACCGCCTGCACGAACGGGCCGGCGAAGACGCCGATCACCGCGTAGACCGACCGTCGGAGGGCGACGCGCGGCTCATCGGCGTTCTCGTAGAGGCTCTGGAGAAAGACGGTTCCACCCACCCCGACGACGAGACCGAGCGGACCCATCACGAACAGCAACACGATACCCACCAGCGTGCCGACGACGACGGTCCACGTCGGGGCGCCGCCGAGCTTTCCGGAGAGCAGCCCCGACAACAGTTCCACGGCAGAGGCCAAAAGCGAGACGAGAACGAGCGCGAGCAGCACGACGAGGCTCGGTTCGGTGAAGCCGGTGGTGTATGCGTAGCCGACAACGGTCAGTGCTGCGAGAACGCCGCTCGGCACGAACGGGACGAATGAACTGGCCGTCCAGATGACGAGCAGCACGATCGCTGTTTCAGCCGCGGGGAACGCCATACGACACTACCGTCACGCGAGTTCAAAACGGTTCATCTCGAACGGGGTTGTCATCGATCGTCGCGGCCGCTCGACAGTCGGTTGGCTCGTCGGACGCAGTCGAAATCGGAGAACGAAATCAAACCGACCGTCGCGCTCAGCCCTCTTCTTCGACGACTTCCGGGTCCTCGATGGCCGACTGCAGCGAGTCGAGCCCGTTGACCCACTCGGAGACGAGCCCGTACTCGAGGTCGTCGACGAGGTCGATGTCGAGAACCTCGCCGTCGATGATTCGGGTCCCGGCCTGCACGATGTAGCCGAGCGCGGCGTCGAGATCGTCGTCGGCCTCGGCGTCGGCGGCCGCGTGCACGAACTCGCTCACGTCGCCCTCGACGACGCCGCCGACGACGTACTCCTCGGCCGCGTAGAAGACGGGGACGAGCGAGGTCTGGACGCCGTCGATCAGCATGACCTTGTCCTCGTCGTCGAACGCCACGTCGGCGAGCACGATGTCGCGGACGGTCCGGATCTCCTCGACGGCGCGGTCCTCGTCGATGCGCTCGTCGTCGAGCGCGGCGAGGACCTTCACGACCGCGATCGCGGCGTCGTCTTGAAGGTTCAACAGGAGGCGCGCGGAGTCCTCGTTTTCGGGGTCTAAATCCTCCTCTTCGAGCCTGTCGAGCCAGTTCTGCCAGCGTTCGTCGGTATAGAACGTTTCAACGGCGTCGTCGTCGGTCATGTACCCTACGTCGCTCGGACTACTCAAATGCCTTTCCTATCGATCGTCGCGCGAGAGGGCGTCTCACCCGCCCGATACCGGGATTCAGGTGTCGCGATTCAGCGTCGCCTCGGTGTCGATCTCGTACACGGCGCGGGGTGTCTCGACGTGGGCGCGCCGGACCGCGTCGTCGTACCCCGCTTCCAGCAGCCAGCGGACACGGCGCGGGACTGTCTTCGGACCGAGCACCATCCCCGGCTTCTCGGGGTCGTCGACGAAGTCGGTCTCCATCAGGAAGGGCTCGCCCGACTCGGCGGCGCGTTCGAGCCGGTCCTTCTCGCTCATCACGCTCGGGGTGAGTCCCGCGAGTCGCCCCTCGGCGTAGTGTTTTACCACGCGCGTGGGATCGAGTCCCACCTCCTCAGCGGCGGCGGCCAGATCGGTGAGGTCCTCGCTGGCCTCGGTGTGCAGCTGGACGGCGCAGTCGAGCGCGGCGCCTAACTCGAACGCGCGCCGAGTGACCGCGTTCGAGGCGTCCCAGACCGCGTCGCTCACGTCGTAGTGCGGGCGCCCCGACTTCAGCGCGAGCGCTCGATCGTCGGCGACGAACTCGCTCGCGACCTCCAGCCCGCCGCACATCAGGTCGCGGGCGTCCTCGGGCGAGACCCCCCGCTCGTCGACGAGCCGGCTGATCAGGCCGGGATGGACGCCGAGGACGGGCCACGCGCGCCCCGGGAGCACGTCGTTCGCGGCCGCGACCGCGTCGAGCGTCTCCTCGAAGACGGGCCGGAAGTCGGTCGGCTCGTCGGGTTCGACCCCGAGGTGCCACGACGGCTTGTTCACCACGAGCAGATGGGTGCCGCCGAGCCAGACGAAGTCCTCGACGGCGTCGACCCCGCGGCCGTGACGCGGGTCGAGGTGGAGGTGGTTGTCGAGCACCGGCGTGTCGAGGTCGTCGGTCATAGAGGAAAGAGGGCCGGACGACGCTTATAAACAACGGAGAGGGTCTCACGGGACTGTTCGCAAAGGGTTGTCTTCACTCAAAAAACCAGTGAATCGGGCGTTAGAAACGTCCTGCGTATTGACCAGTTCGAGATGAAATAAAATCGACATCCGCATTTACTCTGGGGGGCGACACTCAACCACTGTTCCATCTTGAGGTGATTCGTTTTCCTCGTCGGTTCGCCGGACAACGTACTCCGTTACATAATATTGGATAGGGTCCGATTTTCCATAGTCTTCCGCCGCACCACCTCTCTCAGTTATAATGAGGAGGACAGGTGTCCCATTGACATCGAAATAGATTCCCTGCGGATACTCATTATTGAGCGAAGCATTTGGTGAATGGCTCTCAATCAACTGTGTGTACCGACCCGTGGGAGAGGTATGATCTTCTCCATAGCCCGAGTTAGCGGCTGATTTTAACACTTCTTGGAGTCTCTGGTCTTCGATCTCAGCAATTGGGATATACTCAGGATCAGCAGGTACCTCACTCTCATCTACATCCGGTCCATATTTTGGGATGCCATCAGAATTTACTTCGACTGCCTCCAAAAGTAGGTAGTCTTCAATACTTACTGAGGCACCATACGTGACCGTCACCTGAAATCCATCAGCGACCTTATATGGAGTTTGATCCAGCTCCACGGAGATACTCGGGGAATGGAACTGTGTTTCGGCGAGTTTTTTAACCTGATACGCTTCCTCATAGGCCATAACGAATTCACCGACAGTGTCCGCATCAAGCTCTCGTGGCCACTGTACATCGAGATCGAGCGACGTGGGGCACTGATCCGGTAGTTCGTCTTCACTTGGTGGTTCCGAGTCATCAGAGGTCGCACAGCCAGCAAGGCCTACACTAGTGAGAGTTGCGAGTACTGCACGGCGGGTATGAGAGGTCACTAACAGGAGACACTCGGCAATTGGTAAGTGTCTTGTTCGGATTCTTCCAATACTAGAGACCGTACAACCCACACCGAGCGATTTGTGAGTCTCCTGTACTGAGCGATTCACAGCTCAGTCAACAAGGTGTACGAACGGTCCATGACACCTTCAACAGCCGCTATATTCCGGAGTCGTCGCCGTCCCCACCACCGTCCCGACCGGTGACCTTCCGGATACACGAGGAGCCGAAGGGACCGAGTTCGCCGGCGTCAAGCTTCACGAAGTGGCCGGTCGTGATCGTCGCCCCGCACCGGCGACACTCGAACTCCCCTTCGCGCTGGACCACTTGGCTCTCGTAGTTCACGTACGTGCCGCCGCGCTGGACTCGGAGGCGGGCGTTCTCGCGCTCGATGACGCCGCGCTTCTCGGCGGCGTCGAGGATCTCGCGGGTGAGCGACGGGCTCGTCGTCACCGTCTCGATCCGGTCGATCGCGTCCGGCAGCGCCAGCTCCTCGTGTTCGAGGTGAGCCAGCAGCTCGACGGCGAGCTCCAGTTTCTCCTCGCGCGAGGCCGGCTCGTTCACGCCCGGCGAAACGACGCGGACCGTCTTAAGTCGGCCGGGAGGGAGTCGGAAGAGAGCACCCAGACTCGGCGAGTGTGCCCCGCGATGTAGTAAGACAGTTACCACGGGGGACGCTGGGGACCGTATGGACGTACTCGAGGTCGCGGCGCGGGCGACCGGGACGGGGCCGGTGTGCGACGCGTGTCTCGGCCGGCTCGTCGCCGACCGGAGCTTCGGGCTGTCAAACGCTGAGCGCGGGTCGGCGCTGCGGACCAGCCTCGCGCTCCGCGACGACGAGGACCACGAACCGGTCGAGACGACAGACTGCTGGGTGTGCGAGGGGCGCTGTACCGAGTTCGACGAATGGGCGGAGCGCGCCGCCGAGGCGATAGCGGGCGTGGAGTTCGCCACCTACAACGTCGGCACTCGTCCCCCGCCGCTGATCGAGGAGAACGAGGCGCTGCTCCGCGAGGAGGCCGGGCTCGACGACGACGCGGGCGAGCCGTTTAAATCGGAGTTCAACCGCGAGGTCGGCAAGCGGTTCGGTCGGCTCACGGAGACGAAGGTGTCGTTCGACCGCCCGGACGTGCAGTTCACGATCGACCTCGCCGACGACGCGATCGACGCGAAGGTGAACTCCACGTTCGTGTACGGCCGATATCGAAAGCTGGAACGGGACATCCCCCAGACCGAATGGCCCTGCCGGGAGTGCAAGGGATCCGGGCGGCAGGGCGCCGACCCCTGCGACCACTGCGGCGGCTCCGGCTACCTTTATGACGACAGCGTCGAGGAGTACACCGCGCCCGTCGTCGAGGACGTGATGGACGGCACCGAGGCGACGTTCCACGGCGCGGGCCGCGAGGACGTGGACGCCCTGATGCTCGGCACCGGGCGCCCGTTCGTGATCGAGATCGAGGAGCCGCGACGCCGCCGGGTCGACACCGACCGCCTGCAGGCCGATATCAACGCGTTCGCCGACGGCGCCGTCGAGGTCGAGGGGCTCCGGCTCGCGACCTACGACATGGTCGAGCGCGTGAAGGAGCACGACGCCGCGAAGCGCTACCGCGCCGAGGTGACCTTCGACGCCGACGTCGACCCCGACGCCCTCGCGGCCGCAGTCGAGGAGTTGGAGGGGACGACCGTCGAGCAGTACACCCCGAACCGCGTCGACCATCGCCGGGCGAGCATCACCCGCGAGCGCGACGTGTACGAGGCGAGCGCCGAGCTCGACGACCCGCGCCACGCGACCGTGGAGATCCACGGCGAAGGCGGGCTCTACATCAAAGAGCTGATATCCGGCGACGAGGGCCGGACGGAGCCGAGCCTCGCGGGTCTGCTCGGCGTCGGCGCCGAAGTCACCGCGCTCGACGTGGTCGCCGTCGAGGGCGAAGCCGAGCCGTTCGAGCGCGAGGAGTTCTTCCGGGAGTGACGGCGCCGACCTCGGGCGTGGGACCAACGGGATTTATCAGACGCACGTCTGACGATAGGGCATGAACGGGGGCGACGCCGACGGCGGAGGCGGCGGAGCGACGGACTCGGGCACCGGCGGGGAGCCGAGTTCGGGAGAGAGGGGTGCTGAAACACCGGTATCCGACGGTGCCGGCGGCGACCCCGCGCGCGCCGGCGAACCCATCATCGAACCGGCCGTGGCGGAGGCGGCCGCGGCGGCGTCGACTGCGGCCGATGCGACGCTCGAAGGGGTCGACCGCGCGACGCGCCCTGACCGCGTCTCCTCGGTCCTTGTCGCTGTCGGCCCCGGTCCGCACTCGGGGGCGACCGTCGACGTGGCGCGGGAGATTGCGGACGCGACCGACGCGTGGCTCGAACTCTTCCACGTCGTCCCCTCGGACGCCGCGCTTGCGGACGGGTCGGCGGGGACGGACGGCAGTAGCGCCGGGGGCGACGCCGACGCGCCACAGCCCGGAGACGGTGACCGCGACGACTACGCCGCGACCGGCGAACGGCTCCTCGACGCCGCCCGCGACCGCCTCGGGACGTTCGACCGAGCCGATCGCTGGCTCGTCGAGGACCGGTCGGCCGCGGGGGCGATCGTCGAGCAGTCGCCGTACTACGACCTCGTGGTCGTCGGCGCCCCCACGACTGGGACCGTCGGGCGATTCGTGTTCGGCTCCACGACCGACACCGTCGTCGACGACGCCGAGGTCCCCGTGGTCGTCGTCGAGGCGGACGGTTCCGCCGCGCTCGACGCGGAGTAGGACGTTCAGGCGCTGGTGAAAGCCTCAGCGGGTGAGAGGGCCGGAGCCGATTCCGGTCGGTGCAGACACAGCGATGGTCGATAGCGGGAGTGAGTGTTGCAGATCGGTCGCAGCGATTCAGTAGTTAAACAGCCGTGAGCGACGGCGATAATTGTTTATAAATGGATGAGGCGGTGGCGCGCGCCTCCGAGCGCCTTTTGGGCGCGAGGAGCGCAGCGAGCGTGCATCATCCTCACGGCTGGGGCTTTGGAGGCCTTCGGCACGTCGTCGGCGACGTATAAACAGCCGACAGCAGCATCACTCGATCGCTTATAAACAATCGTTTCACCAATTCGCTATACCCACTCCCGTAATCGATCAAGAACGGTCGCCTTCTCGTCGCGTGCTATCAGTTCTCAGTCTGGCGACAGCGTTATATCGATGTACACACTTGTACATTACAACGCGGAACACTACATCGGTGTACACAATGAATATCAACGACACGGTCGAACGCGTGACGGACGGGGCGGACCTGACGGTCGACGAGGCGCGCGAGGCCGCGCGGCTGGTCTTCGAGGAGGCGACGGAGGCGCAGATCGGCGCCCTGCTCGCCGCGCTCCGCGCGAAGGGAGAGACCGAGGCGGAGATCGCGGGGTTCGCGCAGGGGATGCGCGACGCTGCGCGGACGATCGAGCCCGACCGGGAGCCGCTCGTCGACACCTGCGGGACCGGCGGCGACGACTACGACACGATCAACGTCTCGACGACCGCCGCGATCGTCGCGGCGGGCGCGGGCGTCCCGATCGCCAAACACGGCAACTACTCGGTGTCCTCCTCGTCGGGGAGCGCCGACGTGCTGGAGGTCGCGGGCGCCGACGTGGAGGCCGAGCCGCCGGCGGTCGAGGAAGCGATCGAGACCGACGGGATCGGGTTCATGCTCGCACCGGTGTTCCACCCGGCGATGAAGGCCGTCATCGGCCCGCGCAAGGAACTCGGGATGCGGACGATCTTCAACGTCCTCGGCCCGCTCACGAACCCCGCCGGCGCCGACGCGCAGGTGCTCGGCGTGTACGACCCGGACCTCGTCGGGACGATCGCGCGGTCGCTCGCGCACATGCCCGTCGAACACGCGCTGGTGGTCCACGGGGCGGGCATGGACGAGATTGGGATCCACGACGAGACGGTCGCCGCCGAGGTCGACGGCGACGAGGTGCGCGAGTTCACCATCACGCCCGAGGGTCTGGGCCTCGACCGCGCCCCGATCGAAGACGTCGCTGGCGGGACCCCCGAGGAGAACGCGGCCGACCTCCGCGGGATCGTCGACGGCTCCGTCACCGGCCCCAAGCGGGACCTCATCCTCGCGAACGCGGGCGCGGCGATCTACGTCGCCGGCGAGGCCGACACGCTCGCGGCGGGCGTCGAGCGCGCGGCCGAGGCGATCGACTCCGGCGCGGCCGCGGCGAAGTTCGCTGCGCTTTGCGGGGACTCAGTCGCGGAAGTCTCCCCGGAGGACGACGACTGATGGCGCGGGTGAAGATCTGCGGGCTGACGCGGGGCGCCGACCTCCGCGCCGCGATCGACGCCGGCGCCGACGCGGTGGGCGTCATCTCGGAGGTCCCGGTCGACTCCCCCCGCGAGGTCGACCCGGCGACGGCGGCGGAACTGCTCGCTGACGTGCCGCCGTTCGTCACTGCGACGCTCGTCACAATGCCGGACTCGGCCGAGCGCGCGGTCGAGCTCCTCCGGATGGTCGGTCCCGACGCCGTGCAGCTTCACGGCGAGTGGATCCCCGACGAGATCCGGTTCATCCGCGCGGAGACGGAGCGGAAGGTGTTGCTCGCGGTCGATGCCGACGACCCGGCGCGGGCCGAGGAGTTCGATCGGGTCGCCGACGCGCTCGTGATCGACTCCACCGACGACTCCGGTGCGGGCGGCACCGGCGAGACCCACGACTGGGAGCGGGCTGGCGACCTCGCCGACCGGCTCACCACGCCGGTGGTCCTCGCCGGCGGCCTCACGGCCGACAACGTCGCCGAGGCGGTTCGCGCCGCCGACCCGTTCGCGGTCGACGTGGCCTCCGGCGTCGAACTCACCGACGGGCGGAAGGACCACAACGCGGTGGCCCGCTTCGTGGCGAACGCGGGCCGGGAGATGGAGCTCGCATGACCGAATCGGCGACCCCGCTCGATCGCTCGAAGGCCGAGTTCGTCGACCTCGTGACCGACGCCGAGAAGCCGGTCGTGGTCCGCGCGTCCGCGTCGCTCGACGCCGACGTGACCCCGCTGGCGGCGTACGCGACGCTGGTCGGCGAGGGGCCGTACGGGTTCCTCCTCGAGTCCGGCGAGAAGGTCGCCTCCAGCGACCCCGACGGGGCGTTCACCGCCGACGGCGACGCCGACAAACACGCCCGCTACTCGTTCGTCGGCTACGACCCCGAGGCGATCGTCTCGGTCCATCCCGACCGGACCGACGTGACCCGGCTCGGCCCCGCGGCGGAGTTCGTCGGAGAGGGCGCGGACGGCGCGGCGGGAGATGGCGCCGCGCCCGACCTCGGCCCCGACGCCGGCGACGCGATCGACCGGATCCGGGCGGCGTTCCCGGACGTGAGCCTACGCGGCTTCCCGGACACCGACCGGCAGATCCTCTCGGGCGGGTTCGTCGGCTTCCTCGCGTACGAGGCCGTCTACGACCTCTGGTTAGAGGCGGTCGGCGTCGAACGCCCCGAGACCGAGTTCCCGGACGCCGAGTTCGCGCTGACGACCCGGACCGTCGTCTTCGACGACAAGGAGGGGACCGTCGAGCTCGTCTTCACCCCAGTCGTCGGCGTCGACGACGATCCCGCGGCCGTCTACGACGACCTCGTCGCCGAGGCCCGACGGGTCGGCGCCGAACTCCGGGACGCGTCCCCGCCGGCGCCAGATGGGATCCGCGTGACCGACGAGTCCGCCGACCCTCGCGAGGAGTACGAGGAGTCGGTTCGAACCGCCAAGCGCCGTGTTCTCGACGGCGACATCTACCAGGGCGTGATCTCGCGGAGCCGCGAGCTCCGCGGTGAGGTGGACTCGCTCGGGCTGTACGCGGCGCTGCGCGAGGTGAACCCCTCCCCGTATATGTACGTGCTGCGCCACGACGACCGTAGCATCGTCGGCGCGAGCCCGGAGACGCTCGTGTCGGTGCAAGGTGACCGTATCGTCTCGAACCCGATCGCGGGCACCTGTCCCCGGGGGGAGAGTCCGGTCGAGGACCGCCGACTCGCCGGCGAGATGCTCGCCGACGGGAAGGAACGCGCCGAGCACACGATGCTCGTCGACCTCGCGCGCAACGACGTGCGGCGCGTCTCGGAGCCGGGCTCGATCCGCGTCGAGGAGTTCATGAACGTATTGAAGTACAGTCACGTTCAGCACATCGAGTCGACCGTGACGGGGGCGCTGGCGGGCGACGCCGACGCCTTCGACGCGACGCGTGCGACGTTCCCCGCGGGCACGCTCACCGGTGCGCCGAAAGTGCGCGCGATGGAGATCATCGAGGAGCTGGAGACGACCCCGCGGGAGGCGTACGGCGGCGGCGTCGGCTACTACGCGTGGACCGGCGACGCCGACTTCGCCATCGTCATCCGGACGGCGACGCTCGACGAGTCGCCGCCGGACGCGAGCGATCCGGACGAGACCGCGGTGACCGTTCGCGCCGGCGCCGGCCTCGTCGCCGACTCCGATCCGGCCGCCGAGTACGAGGAGACCGAACAGAAGATGGACGGCGTGTTGACCGCGATCGACCGGATCCGGGAGGGCGGTGATGGCGACTCCCTCTCCTCCGACGACCACCTCCCCGCCGGCACGGAGGTCGACGAATGAAGGTCGTCGTCGTCGACAACTTCGACTCGTTCACGTACAACCTCGTCGAGTACATCTCTGACCAGCCGCTCGACGGCGAAGAGATTGCTGTCGAGGTGTTCAAGAACACGGCGTCGCTGGCGGAGATCCGGGGCACCGATCCGGATGCGATCCTCATCAGCCCCGGCCCCGGCCACCCGAAGAACGAGCGCGACGTGGGCGTGACGATGCCGGTGTTGCGCGACCTCTCTCCGGAGATTCCCACGCTCGGCGTCTGTCTCGGTCTCGAAGCCGCCGTCTACGAATACGGGGGCACGGTCGGCCACGCACCCGAGCCCATCCACGGGAAGGCGTTCCCCGTCGAGCACGACGGTGAGGGGGTGTTCGCCGGGCTCGATCAGGGGTTCCGCGCCGGGCGCTACCACTCGCTGGCTGCCACCGAGGTTCCTGACGACTTTGCGGTGACCGCCACCACCGACCACGAGGGCGAGGAGATCGTGATGGGGATCCGCCACCGCGAACACCCGATCGAGGCGGTACAGTTCCACCCCGAAAGCGTGTTAACCGCGGTCGGCCACGACCTGATCCGGAACTTCCTCACGTCTGTTTAAAAGGGGGTTGTGAGGGTCAGGCCATTGTCGTCACTCCACGTCGTCGGTCTCCGTGTCGTCTCCCCTCTTCGTCCCGTTATCTCCCATTTCTCCCTCGACGTCGTCTCCCGCCTCTTCCGTGTCCTCCACGCCCCGTCCCGCGAGCCCGACGAGGTGGCCAATCTCGGGGAGGATCACCTCGTCGACGCCGAGCCGGACCGCGTTCTCAGAGCCGGGCAGACAGAAGACGGGCGTGGCGGAGACGACCCCCGCGATCGCTCGCGAGCCGATCGTACGAGTCCCAATCTCCTCGTAGGAGAGCCGGCGGAACAGCTCCCCGAAGCCGGGGAGCGTCTTGGCGAACAGTCCTTTCACGGCCTCGGGAGTCACGTCGTCGGGCGTCACCCCCGTTCCGCCGGTGGTCACGACCGCGTCTGTGTCCTTCCGGCGCGCGATCCGGTCGACGGCCGCTTGAACACTGTCGTACTCGTCGGGGACCAGTTCGCGGACGGCGACCTCGTGGCCGGCGTCCTCGAACGCCGAGACGAGGTACTCGCCGGAGGGGTCGTCGCTTTGCGACCGCGAGGAGGACACCGTCAAGACCCCGAGTGCCACTGAGTCGGCGTCGTGACTGTGGTGGTCGTGGTCGTCGTGACTGTGGTGGTCGTGGTCGTCGTGACTGTGGTGGTCGTCGTCGTGAGTGGCGTCATGCTGGCCGTCGTGATCGGGCTCGTCGTGATGGTCGTTATCGTGACCGTCGCTGGCGTCGCTCATAGCCGATCGTTCGACGGGGACGGTCAAAACATCCGGCGGTATCGGCGGTCAGCGGGAGGCCGTTCGGTCAGCGATCCGGTTGCCTACGGCCAGTCGTCGCGCGACGATTTCTCGGGCGCCTCTTCCTCGTCCGGCTTGTCCGTCGCGAGGATCCACCCCGCGGCGTCGGCCGCGTCCTCAACGTGGAGGAACTCCCAGCCGGTTGCCTCGGCGAGCGCCTCGTCTTCCTCGTCGACGCCGACGAACACGTGTCGATCCGTGTCGAACTGCTGGGCGATGTTCTCTAGGCTCTCCTCGACGCCGCGCGGCCCCGAGAAGAAATCTTGCCGCACGCGGTGCTTACGGGTGAAGTTCGTGACGACGTAGGTCGGCTTCTCGCTGACGACGCCGACGTACTCCGTCCACTGCCGGGCGTTGTTGAACACGTCGTTGGGGTCCGCGAGGGCCTTCAACGCCTTCAGCTCGAACGCCAACGTCATGTCGGTAGATCCGCCACTGTCCATGGATCGATGTTCTCGCGGCGGGCGAAAACAACTTCGCTTCTGGGGCCATTCTCACCGTCTGGAAAGCGATCGTCGGCGGCCAACTCAGCGCGCGCGAACTTCGTAGTAGTCGGTGAACTTCACCACGTCGCCGTCGTCGAGGTCCTCGGTCTCCGGTGCGGTTCGCGGCCGCCCGGCGATCTCGCTGACGGCCACCTGCGTCTCCTCGTCGAGCTCGTCGTAGTGGCGAACCCGCGCGCCCGCCGGGATCGTACCGGTGCGTCGGAGTCGCATGCGCCTGTTCGTCTCCCGAAGTGACATACGTTACCATGTAACACGGTCGATCATGATAAATCTGTCGCCGATGCGGTGCGGACCGCAGCGAGACGCGCGATCTGCCACCACGACCCACCTCGTCCCAGTCCGTCACCGATCCGATCGGGGGAGCGTGACCGTCACGACCGTCCCGCGGGGCGTCGCGTCGCGGACCGTCGCATCGCCGCCCGACTGCTGGACCACCCAGTAGACGAGCCAGAGGCCGAGTCCGCTGCCGTGGTACAGGGCGTCGACGGCCTCGCCGGTCTCTAACACGTCCCGGTCCATCCCGGTCAGTCCCGGCCCGTCGTCCGTGACGGTGATCGCGACGGTATCCTCAGCTGCGGTGGCCGCGATCTCGACGGTCGGGGACTCGCGGTCGTGGTGGATGATCGCGTTCCGGATCAGCTCGTCTATCGCTCGGTCGATCCACGCCGTCGCCGACGCACAGACCGGCTCGTTCGGTGTCGACACGGTCACCGATGCCTCGGGGAACGTGTCGGCGATCTCGGCCGCGAGCGTCTCGACCGTTCGCGCGAGGTCGACCGGCTCGGTCTCCGGCGGATCGCTCAACACCTCGGTTATCTGGTGAACCTTCTCGCTCGTTGACAGCAGCGCTTCGGCCCGCGCGACGATGTCGGCGGCACCCGCCGTGACCGAGTCGCCGTCTCCGGCTACCGCACCCTCGTCCGCGGCCGTCTCACGTTCTCCCGCTGTGTCGGCTATCTGCTGCGCCCGACCGCGGACCACGGTCATCGCGTTCCGGAGGTTGTGCTGGAGCACGCGGTCCACGACCCGGAGCTGGTGCGCGCGGTTCTCGCTGTCCGTCACGTCACGGAGGACGCCGACGACGCCAACGACGTGATCGTCTCCCTCGTCGGGGCCTTCCAGCGGGTAGTACCACACGTCGAACGTCCGCGTCCCGCGGTCCGGATGCGTCCGCGTCGCGCGGTACTCTACCGACCGCCCCGCAAGCGCCCGGTCCACCTGCCGTCGCACGTCCGGGTAGCGGTCCCCGTCGACGACGTCAGACAGCGTGAGCCCGGTGACGTCCGCGTCGTCGATCCCGTGGTACGTCCGGTACTGCTTGTTCGCGAACAGGAACCGCTCGTCGCGGTCGACCGCGGCGATCAGGTCCGTCGCGCCGTCGACCGCGCGCTCGAACCGCTCCAAGTCGGCCTCACGTTCCTTGATCTCGGTGCCGTCTCGACAGATCGCAAACGTCCCCGCGAGCGCCCCGGCGCCGTCGTAGTACGGGTACCGCCGGGTGCTGAACGTCGCTTCGCGACCGCTCCGCTCGAACGACGGCGACACCTCGTACTCGACCGGTTCCTCCGTCCGGAGCACCTCCTGTCGTCGCTCGTCGATCTCCGCGGCCGTTTCGGTGTCCATGAACGCGGTCTCGTCGTCGCCGTACAGCTCCTCGCGGGGGGTACTGGCGAACTCGCTCACCGCCTCGTTGAGCAGTTCGAACTCGCCGTCGCGGTTCTGCAATAGGATGGGGTCGTCGAGCCGCTCGACGATGTCGCGGTACTGTTTCAGCTTCCCCTCGGCCGCCTTCCGCTCCGTCACGTCGGTCTGGATGGCGACGAACCGGGACACCGTCCCGGCGTCGTCGAATAC
>Ga0208283_10239_pt1 | contig 20531 bp, 22 predicted proteins | sample AntRauMetaRauer1_FD_184785 | JGI IMG/M metagenome (GOLD analysis project Ga0208283, IMG submission 184785) | Saline lake microbial communities from Rauer Lake, Antarctica, in enrichment culture - Antartic Rauer Lake 1 Metagenome Rauer1 (SPAdes)... ...
TATCGAACGTGTCTTTCGTGAGATAAAACGCCGAACCTCATCCTTCTCAAACTGCTTTAGTAACGCTCACGCAGACACTGCTGATCAGTGGCTCAGATCGTTCGCCTTTGCATGGAATCAGCTTATCTGAACACGATGCAAACGGAGACGCCTACAGCCGATCGATGATCGCGTCGGTCACGTCATCGGTCGAGGCGTCCCCGCCCAGATCGGGGGTCCGCGGCCCGTCGGCGAGCGTCGCTTCGACGGCCTCGTGAACGGCGTCGCTCTCCTCGTCGTAGCCGAGGTACTCGAGCAGCATGGCGGCGGAAATGATCGTCGCGGCGGGGTTCGCGACTCCCTGGCCGGCGATATCTGGTGCGGTGCCGTGGACGGGTTCGAACAGCGCGCGATCGGGGCCGATGTTGGCCGAGGGGAGCAGGCCGAGGCCGCCGACGAGGCCGGCCGCGAGGTCCGAGAGTACGTCGCCCGCGAGGTTCGGGCAGACGACCACGTCGAACTGTTCGGGGTCGAGACAGACCCGCGTCGCGAAGGCGTCCATCAGTACCTGATCGGTCTCGACGCCGTTCTCGTCGGCGACCGATTTGACGGTGTCGCGGAAGAGACCGTCCGTCTCGCGCATGACGTTGGCCTTGTGGACGATCGAGAAGCCGTCGTGGTCGTCGCCGGCGACGTAGTCGCAGGCGAACTCGGCGAGTCGTTCCGAGGCCGACTCCGTGACGACGCGGGTGAGCGTCGAGACGTCTTGCGTCAGTCGATCCTCGTGACCCGCGTAGACGCCCTCGGTGTTCTCCCGGAGGAAGATCAGGTCCGTCTCGGGGCGGACGGCGTCGATCCCCGGATACGCTTTCGCGGGCCGAACGTTGACGAACGAGTCGACCGCCGTCCGAAGCGGCAGAATGACGTCCGCGGCCGTCTCGCCGGCCGCGCCGAACAGCGTCGCGTCCGCCGACGCCGCGAGGTCGTAGGTCTCCTGGGGCAGCGCCTCGCCGGTCTCCTCCTTTACCGCGTCGCCCGCATCGGCGTCGACGAACTCGAAGTCGATCGCGAGGGCCTTGAGGACCTCGACCGCGGCGGGTGTCACTTCCTGTCCGATTCCGTCGCCCGGAATGACGGCGATTTCGTGAGTCATGCCCAAACATCGACGTGGGGCCGAAAAGAGGGTATCGATACCGGCGCTGGGGACCGAATCAGTGCGGACTCGAGACGAGTTGCCCATCGGCTGGCCGGCAGTCGTGGCTATCGTCGAGCTCAGGGACTGCTGACACCGGTCGAGAACCCGACCGCCTCGGCGATCGCGCGGCGCTTGAGCAGGACGAAGCCGACCGCGACCAGCCCGAAGCCACCGACCGTCAGGACGCCGATTTCCTCGCCGAGCAGGAAGACACTCGCGATCGTCGCCACGATCGGGACCAGGTAGCCGATCAGCGCCGCCTCGAACGCACCGTGTTCCTCGAGGATGGAGAAGTAGATCATGAACGCGATGGCGGTCGCGAACACCCCGAGGTAGAGCAGGGCACCGATAGAGACGGGACCGAGCACGTCGGCACTGGGAAACTCGCCGGCACCCAGACTGACGGCGTGTAAAACCAGTCCACCGACGAGCATCGACCAGCCGACCAGCGGCAGTTGCTCGAGCGTCGGCCCGGCCCGCTGGATCAGGACCCCGCCGAGCGCGACGCTACACACCTGCCCGACGATGAGCAGCCGTGCGGCGGTGTCGCCCGCCAACAGGTTCCCCGGATCGGGCTGGACGACGAGGCCGACGCCCAGAAAGCCGATGGCGGCGCCGACGGCCCCGAGCGGCGAGAGCCGTTCACCCAGCAGCGGGATCGCCCACAGTGCGGTGACGATCGGAACCAGTCCCTGCAAGATCGCGGCGACCCCGCTCGGGACCGTCTGCTGGCCGAGAAAGAGGAGCCCGTTGCCCGCGATAAGGAAGATGCCACCGCCCGCGACGGCCGCTAGATCATTCCGCGCGGTCGGACGCCACTTTTCGACTCGGACGACAGCTGCAGCCAGTAACAAGACCGCTGCGATGTCGTACCGGGCGGCCGCGAAGAGCAGGGGTGGGAGGTACTCGAGGCCGATCGAAATCGCGGGAAAAGAAAATCCCCAGAGAACGGCCAGCAACACGAAAAGCGACGCATCGAGAGCGCGAGACATGGGGAAGTATAGCCGTCAGTCTCCGAAATAGCTCGCGATTTCCGTGGTTACCTGCCGCTTTCGGTGTGGCACCACGACGCAATTCGGTCGTCAGGGCGATACGCACGACTCGAGTCGTGACACGAGATGCGGTCGAATGTGACGAGCGATCAAAACCGAGTCGCAAAAACGGAGCCTGCTTATTCGGCTTCGGGAATCGCCGCATTGTCGACGTACGGCAGTTCCCGAGCCTTCTCGCGGACCGCGCCGGCGTTGGACTTCATCAGCGCCGTCGTGTCCCAGACGCCGTCGACGAGCGCCTTGCGCTGGGCGTCGTCGACGGTCACGTCGATCGTGGTATCGTCGTAGGTCACTTCTTCGGCCTCGATGTCGATGTCGATCTCGCCGTCAGGATTCGCGTCGACCCAGTCCTGCAGGGCCTCGATCGTCTCGCTGTCTGCCGTGACGGTCGGAATGCCCAGCGCCAGACAGTTGCCCGCGAAAATCTCGGCGAAGCTCTCGCCGATGACTGCATCGATCCCCCAGCGCATCAGGGCCTGGGGGGCGTGCTCTCTCGAGGAGCCACAGCCGAAGTTGCTGTTGACGACCATCACCGAGGAGTCCTGGTAGCGCTCCTCGTTGAACGGATGCTCCTTCTGGTTGTCGTCGTCATCGAATCGCAGATCGAAGAACGCGAACTCGCCCAGTCCGTCGAAGGTGACGACCTTCATGAACCGCGCGGGGATGATCTGGTCGGTGTCGATGTCGTTACCCCGAATCGGAACGCCGGAGCCGGAGACGTAGTTGACCTCGGGAATCTCGACTTCGTCGCTCATGCTTCCACCTCCAGCGCTTCGCGCTTCGATGGAAGCACTCGCTCCGCGTGCTCACGGGTCGTTACACTCCCCGTTCGCATTTCCGAGACGCTTCGCGTCTCGCTACTCATGCCAGATTCACCTCCTTCAGATCGCGCACGTCAGAGACCTCTCCGTTGATCGCCGCCGCGGCGACCATCCGCGGACTCATCAGGACGGTGCGACCGTCCTTCGAGCCCTGCCGGCCGACGAAGTTCCGGTTCGAGGAGGAGGCACAGGCCTCGTCGCCCTCGAGTTGGTCTTCGTTCATGCCGAGACACATCGAACAGCCGGCGTTTCGCCACTCGAAGCCGGCTTCCTCGAAGGTGTCCTTGAGGCCTTCCTCCTCGGCGGTTCGCTGCACGCGCTGGCTGCCGGGGACGACCATCGCGCGGACGTCGTCGTCGACCTGTCGGCCCTCGACGATCCGAGCGGCGCGTCGCAGGTCCGGCAGGCGGGCGTTGGTACAGGAACCGAGGAAGGCAACGTCGATATCGTAGCCCTCCATCGTCTCTCCGGGTTCGACGCGCATGTGTTCCTGTGCGCGTCGGGCGGTGTCTTGCTTCTCTTTCGGCAGCGACTCCGGTTCCGGAATCGGGTCGGAGATGCCGACTCCCTGCCCAGGCGTGGTGCCCCAGGTGACGACCGGCTCGAGTTCGTTCGCGTCGATGTGGACGACGTCGTCGTACTCGGCGTCCGCATCGGAGCGGATCGATTCCCAGTAGGGTTTGAGTTCGTCGAATTTCTCCGGGTTCTCCTGGAAGTAGTCGGTCTCTTTCATCCACTCGTAGGTGGTCTCGTCGGGGTTGACGTAGCCCGCGCGAGCGCCGCCCTCGATGGACATGTTACAGATCGACATCCGCCCTTCCATTCCGAGGCTCTCGATGGCCTCGCCGGCGTACTCGTAGACGTAGCCGACGCCGCCCTCGGTGCCGAGTCGGCGAATGATCTCGAGGATGACGTCCTTCGCTTCGACGCCGTCGCCGAGTTCGCCGTCGATCTGGATCTTGCGGACCTTTTGCTTCTCCATGGCGACGGTGCCCGTCGCGAGCACGTCGCGGATCTGGGAGGTCCCGATGCCGAACGCGAGCGCGCCGAAGGCACCGTGGGTGGAGGTGTGAGAGTCTCCACAGACGATCGTCTTGCCGGGCTGGGTGATCCCCTGCTCCGGTCCGATGACGTGGACGATCCCCTGATCGCCCGTCGTCGGGTCCGAGAACTCGATGCCCGCCTCACGGACGTTCTCCTCGAGTTCGGCCATCATTTCCTCGGCCGCGTCCTCCTTGTAGGGACGGGACTGGTCGGCCGTCGGCACGATGTGGTCGACCGTCGCGTGGGTCAGCTTCGGAAAGGCGACCTCGAGGTCGCGCTCGCGGAGCATCCCGAACGCCTGCGGGCTCGTGACCTCGTGGATGAGGTGGAGCCCGACGAACAGCTGATCCTGTCCAGTCGGCAGGCGAGTTACCTTGTGTCGATCCCAGACCTTGTCGTACAGTGTACCCTTGCTCATTCCTCTACTACCGTATCGCTATCGGACTGTCGTCCGTGTTCGGTCCCGCGCTCGAAGACGCGGTTCGCGTCGTCGGCCCGCTTCGGCGGCGTGTGGTCGACGTCGCTCATCGTTCCGGTCGTGTCGGTCTCGTCCGCTCCGTCAGCCTCGGTCGTCTCCGACGTACCGCCGTCGGCGGCGACGATCGGGCCGCGGCTGAACAGCCGGCCAGCCGTCTCCCCCGTGTGGGGATTCGTATGGCTGATCTCGCCCATCGTATCCGTCGTCGTGTCGTTTTCGCTCATGGTTGCTCGAGTTCCAGTGTTAGTCGTCCGCCTGCACCGGGGCGGACTCCGCTTCGTCTTCGGTCGCTTCGTCGGCCCAGCTGAACAGGTCGCGCAATCGCTCGCCGACCTCCTCGATCTCGTGGTCCTTCTCGGCCTGATTGAGCTGCGTGTAGACGGGCCGGTTCGCCTGATTCTCCGAGATCCACTCGGTCGCGAACTCGCCGTTCTGGACCTGCTCGAGCACTTCGTCCATGTTCTCGCGAACGTGGTCGTCGATCACGTCGTCGCCGCGAGTGAGCCCGCCGTACTCGGCGGTGTCGGAAACGGAGTCCCACATCGCGCCGAGCCCGCCCTCGTACATGAGGTCGACGATGAGCTTCATCTCGTTCATGCACTCGAAGTAGGCCATCTCGGGGCTGTAGCCGGCGTCGACCAACGTCTCGTAGCCCGTTTTGATCAGTTCGGCGATGCCGCCACAGAGGACGGCCTGCTCGCCGAAGATGTCCGTCTCGGTCTCCTCGCGGAAGCTCGTCTCGACGACGCCGGCGCGAGTACAGCCGATCCCCTTCGCGTACGCGAGCGCACGCTCCTTCGCATCGCCGGTTTCATCCTGGTAGACCGCGAGCAGTCCGGGGGTTCCCTCGTCGTTCTCGTAGTTGCGGCGAACCAGATGGCCCGGTGACTTCGGTGCGATCATCGTCACGTCGATGCCCTCCGGGGGCTGGATCTGGTTGTAGTGAATGTTGAAGCCGTGGGCGAACTGCAGCGTGTTCCCCTCCTCGAGTTCCGATTCGATGTCCGCGTAGACCGCCGGCTGAACCGTATCGGGAACTAACACGGAGATGACGTCGGCTTGCGAGGCTGCCTCGACCGGCGTCGTCACGTCTAACCCGTCGGCTTCGGCCGCGTCGCGCGAGGACGAGTCCTCGCGCAGGCCGACGACCACGTCGACCCCGCTGTCGTTGAGGTTCAGCGCGTGGGCGTGGCCCTGGCTCCCGTAGCCGAGAACGGCTACTGTCGCGTTTTCGAGATACGATCCGTCCGCGTCGTCGTCGTAGTAGATGTCGGTGTTGAATTCGTCAGTCATTGGTAGCTGTCTCTGTGTATTGTCCGTCGTAGTTCGCCTCGTCGGCGGGCTGTCCCGTCGAATCGGACGCGGCGGTCCGATCGGTGCCGCGGGCCAGCGCCGTCGTCCCGGTCCGGGAAATCTCTCGGATCCCGAACTGGCTGAAGGTATCGATTGCGGCCTCGATCTTCTGGCGCGCGCCGGTCACTTCTATCGTCGCCGTCTCCGGACTCGAGTCGACCGTCTTGGCGTTGTACATGTCCGCAACAGCGGCGACCTGGCCGGGTTGCTCGGCGCCGACCTTGATGAGCGCCAGTTCCCGACGCATCGCGTCGGGCTCGAGTTCGCGCACAGAGATCACCGGCACCAGTTTGCGCAGTTGCTTTTCGACCTGATCGATCCCCGGATCGGGTTCCTCGACGACGATCGTGATTCGCGCGTGATCGTCGTTTTCCGTGGGGCCGACGGTCAAGCTCTCGATGTTGAACTGCCGCCGCGAGAACAGTCCCGAGACGTCCGAGAGCACGCCGGGTTCGTGTTCGACCAGCGCCGAGATGACGGTGCGCCGGGGCTCGTAGGTCGCCTCGACCTCGGGGTCGATGCGAATGCCCTGTTTGTTGCGTCGTCCCGCGGGGCTCGGTCGCTCCTCGGGTGCCGGACCGTCCAGTCCTCGTTTCATGCGAAACACCCCGTGATTCGCTGAACGAAGTGAAGCACATCTCGAGACGGCTTTGCCGTCTCGGTGTTTCGGTTGCAGTCGGACGCGGTTTGTCCGACGGTCACGCGAGTCGCATCGCGGTGAGCGTGACATCGAAAGTGCGTTGCTCTTTCGGAAGTCATAGCTGGTCCTCCGTCAGTGCGAACTGACCGTTGTCGCCGCCGCTTGGCACCATCGGGTAGACGTTGGCGTCGGGATCGATATGAACGTCGATCACCGACGGGCCGTCGTAGGCGATCGCGGCGTCGATCGTTTCGGCGACATCGTCGTAGTCGTCGATCCGGTACCCGCTCGCACCGAAGGCCTCCGCGAGCTTGTCGAACTCCGGCATCCAGTGGTAGTCCGACGCGGAGTGACGGCCGTCGAAGAAGGCGTCCTGCCACTGTCGAACCATGCCGATGTACTCGTTGTTGAGCACGGCAACCGTGATGTCGAGGTTCTCGCGGACGGCGACCGACAGCCCCTGCAGCGTCATCAGGAACGAGCCGTCGCCGTCGATGCAGACGACCTCCTGATCGTCGTCGGCTGCAAGTCGCGCGCCGATCGCCGAGGGCAGCCCGTAGCCCATCGTCCCGAGCCCGTGACTCGAGACCCAGGTGCGGGGCTCAGTGTAGGTCCAGTACTGACAGGCCCACATCTGGTGTTGGCCGACGCCGGTGGTGACGATCGCTCGGTCGCTCGTGGCCTCGTCGAGTGCCTCGACGACGAACTCCGGCTGGACCGGCTCGTCCTCGGGCGCGTCGTAGGCCATCGAATAGTCGGATTTCCACTGCTGGCACTGTGCACGCCACTTTTTCGCTTCCGGCGAGGTGTCGACGGCCTCGGAGAGTTGCTCGACGACCGTTTCGGCGTCGCCGATCAGCGGGTAGTCCGCGTGGATGTTCTTCGAGATCTCCGCGGGGTCGATGTCGACGTGGATGAGCTCCGCGTCGGGCGCGAAGGTCTCGATCCCGCCGGTCAGCCGGTCGTCGAATCGGGTCCCGATCCCGATCAGCGTGTCACAGTGAGTGATCGCCATGTTGGCGTAGCCGGTGCCGTGCATGCCCGCCATCTCGAGGGAGAGTTCGTGATCCTCGGGGAACGCGCCGATGCCGGGCATCGTGGTGATGACCGGGATCTCGTGTTCGATGGCGAACTCGCGGCAGGCCTCGCTGGCCTCGCCCTTGATGACGCCGCCGCCGAGCAACATGGCGGGGCGGTCGGCGTTCTCGATCCGCTCGGCCGCGGCCGCGACGATCTCCGGATCCGCTCGCTTCTGCACCCGATAGGTGTCAGGAACTGCGGGGGCGTCGGGCTCGCAGTCGGTCTCGCCGTTCGTGACGTCTTTGGGGAGGTCGACCAGGGTCGGTCCCGGTCGGCCCGCGCCGGCGAGCGCGAACGCCTCGCTGACGTCGCTGCCGACGCGATCCGAGTCGCTCGCGAAGGTGTTGTCCTTCGTGATCGGCGTCGTGACGCCCGTGGTATCGGTCTCCTGAAACGCGTCGTTGCCGACGAACTCGGTCGGGACCTGCCCCGTCAGCGCGAGCAGCGGATCCGAGTCCATGTCGGCGTCCGCGATGCCGGTAACGAGGTTTGTCGCGCCCGGCCCCGAGGTTGCGAGGCAGACGCCCGGCTCGCCCGAGACGATGCCGTATGCGTCGGCCGCGTGGGCTGCGCCCTGCTCGTGGGCCATCGTCACGTGACGAATGTCCGAATCATAAAGCGCGTCGTAGACGGGCATGATCGCTCCGCCCTGGACGCCGAAGGCGTACTCGACGCCCGCGTTCTCGAGCGCGCGAACGACGGCTTCTGCGCCCGACGTGACGGGGGCGGGCGTCGTCTCGGCGTCGCCGGCCGCCGCGTCGTCCTCGGTGGCCGCGTCGGGTGCGGCGCTGTCGGTGATCTGGTCGTCGTCCTGTTCGTCGTCCGGTGGTGTGACCTTTGCTGCGCGTTCGCTCATCGATTGCCTCCCGCCGGTGTGCGGCGATCGGGTGGTGTACGGTAGTGTGTCATCTGCTGTGTTACTGATCGCTCGGAGAACGATGCGGATTCCGGTCCGAAGCTACGAGGTACTGAAAATGGGGCTAGAACGCCCCTACAATACGAATCGGAGCGAGCGCGCTGGTGCCGACCGTGTGAACGCGAGCCGACAGGGGAGCGCGGACCGTCATTACTGTCTACGTAGCTCCCTCGAGGGTGATAATCCTTACGAGTCGCATCCGTCCGTCCGCTCGAGCGCGACAGCAGGGGCTCGCGGCCGGTGGCAAACGGTGAGGACATTCCTCAGGCGCGCACCTCCTCTTGCTCCTGCTGGCGTTCGACGCCAGCCTCTTCGGCGAAGCGCTCGAGGATGTCGACCGTCACGCGGCGCTTCTCGGCTCCGTAGTCCTTGACGCGGCGGGTGACCGCCTTGACCTGCTCGTCGGTAGGGTCGAAGCCGCACTCGACGAGCCGCTCTCGGACCGAGTGGGTGCCGGTGTGTTTCCCCATGACGAGCTTGCGCTCGGCACCGACCATCTCGGGGGTCATGACGCCGGGTTCGAAGGTGTCGGAGTTTTCGATGACGCCGGCGGCGTGGATGCCGCTCTCGTGGGAGAAGGCGTTGTCGCCGACGACGGGTTTGTTGCCCGGCGTCGCCATCCCGCTTTTCTCTTCGACGATCTCCGATAGTTCGGTGATGCGCGTCGTGTCGATCCCCGTATCGCACTGGTAGAGCGACTCGATGGCCATCACGTACTCCTCGTAGGCCGCGTTGCCGGCCCGTTCGCCGATCGAGTTGACCGACACCTGCGCCTGGGCCGCGCCGGCCTCGATACCGGCCAGCGCGTTGGCGGTGGCCAGCCCGAAATCGTCGTGCGTGTGCACGTCGACCCGCGCGTCGGTGTGGGCACAGACCTTCTCGATCATGGCCCGAAAGCGGGTCGGCGTCGCGACGCCGCACGTGTCCGGAATGTTGATCCAGTCGGTACCCGCGTCCGAGACCGCCTCGATGACCTCGAGCAGGTACTCCTCGTCGGTTCGAGTCGCATCCATCGGCGAGAACATGCAGGTCGCGCCCGCCTCTTTGATGCGTTCGACCGAGTCGACTGCGCGCTGTACGACTTCCTCCCGGGTGGCGTGCATCGAATCCTCGATCTGGACGTCGCTGGTGGACACGAACGTGTGCACCATCTCGACGCCGGAATCGAGCGCCGCTTCGATGTCCCCGTCGACGACACGGGCTAACCCGCAGGTCGTCGAACTGGTTGCCGAAGCGATGTCACGAACGGCCTCGAACTCGGCGTCCGAGTTGACGGGGAATCCGGCCTCGATGACGTGGGTTCCCATCTCGTCCAGAATGGATGCGATCTGCCGTTTGTCGTCGTAGGAAAACGATGTGCCGGGCGACTGCTCGCCGTCCCGGAGGGTCGTATCGAAGACACGTGCTGACTCTATTTCGTCAGTGGAATCTAACGTGCCCTGGAAGAACTCGACCCCCCTGATTGGTATCAGAGGATGGGCTGTCTTGTGAAGACATTGTATCTGAATCCGAGGTGCGACGAGATATATAAACCTAACGCTGTGAGCAGCGGACAGCGGTCGCGGGCTCTACCAGTTCCGATCAGTCTCACTGCGAAACCGCACGACTGCGACGGCCTAGTATCTGATAGTATCTCCTAATACTGTTTAGGCACTATCCAGCAATCTGCCCCGAATATCGAGCATCGAACCCGAATTACCGGCCGTTCGCTCTCATTTGCCCCGTTCGAGCGCTGGCGCGCGGTCGACTGTGGACGTTCGATCACCGCTCGCATCCTCGAGTCAACATACTACTGTTCCGCCCCGACTTCCAGCGTAGATAATAGACATTCATCCACCATTGGCGATGGGCGGTGGGGATCGGACCGACAATCAGGTGGCGTTGCTACGCTCCGTGGACTCATCGCACCCCACGCCAAGTAGGGACTCGAATCGGCGGAACGGAACCCCTCCGGGAGCAGTCGCGCGTGTGAGCGTTTTATGTCCGGTCGTGGTAGGACGGCGCGCATGACGACCGACGAGATCACCGACCTGTTGACTGGGGCGTATATCGACGAACTCGAGACAGTGATGAACTACCAGACCAACGCGATCGTGCTCGATGGCATCCACGCCGAGGAGGTCAAGGCGAGCCTCGAGGAGGACATTCAAGAGGAGCTCGGCCACGCGAAAATGCTCGGCGAACGCCTGAAACAGCTAGACGAATCCCCGCCCGGCTCGGAGTCGTTCGAGGCCAACCAGCACAGCCTGCAGCCGCCCGAAGACACCACTGACGTCCAGTCGGTCATCGAGGGCGTGCTCGAGGCCGAGGAGTCCGCCATCGAGACCTACCGATCGCTGATCGAGGCCGCGACCGACGCGAACGATCCGGTCACGGAGGACGTGGCGGTGACGATTCTCGCGGACGAGGAGGCCCACCGGACCGAGTTCCGCGGCTTCCAGAAGGAGTTCCCGATGGATTGAGTAGTCCGATCTGATAGCCACCGCGAACGAACGGAGTGAGTGAGCGGGCCGAGGAGCCCTCGAAGTCGCGCCGGCGGCGCGGCTGAGGGGGTGACGCTGGCTTTTGATCAACCTTTTACCGAGCGAACGAGCGAAGCGAGTGAGCGCAGAGTAAAAGGTTGGAGGCGAACGTTTTTCTCGTCCGGGTTCGACGCTCGCCATATGAGCGATTTCGACCTCGACCTTCGGACCGTCGAGGAGCACATCGACGACGAACTCGAACTCGAGGGCAGCATCATCCTCGGCTTCCTCGATGGAGAGACGCCGGACGACGAGTGGCTCGAGGCGATTTCGAAGGGAAACGTGCTCGTCCTCAACGTCGACGGCGACGTGAACGAACTGGCCGCGGGATTCGCGCGAGACATCAAGGAGTCGGGCGGGAATCTCGTCCACTTCCGGGGGTTTCTGCTCGTGACACCGCCTGGCGTGGACGTGAGTACGGAGCGGCTTTAGAACCGAAGCAAATCGGGTTTCACGAAGTACCGGATCGACGTCGGGGGAGCGTTCTGCTGCCACTGGCAACACGGAGGGGCCACACCCTCCCCAGCCGATTCGCTCACTCACTCCGTTCGTTCGCTCATCCCTCGCACAGTGTGAGTCGCGTCTCGCTTTCGCTCGCCGCGACACAGCGCGCGCCACCGCACGGTGGTTCCCCGTTTCGAAGTGCAGACGCCCTCACGCCACGGTAAACGTTAGGAAGTGGCCGTCCGGATCGCGAACGACGACATTCTCGTTCGACTCCCGCTCGAGCGAACCGATTCGATTGCGCACCGCCTCGAGCGCAGCGGCCGGCTCGTCGGTTTCGAATCCGAGGTCGACGTGGACGCCGCCGCGGGCGTCGGCGATTCCGAGGTGGGGTTCCCAGAGCTCGAGGGCCATCGGCCCGTGGAGTCGGACGCGCTTTCGGTCGTCGCCCTCGTCGACCGTTTCGAATCCGAGATCCTCGTAGAAGGCCTGCGCGCGCTCGAGATCCGCGACCTCGAGGACGACCTCGAAGATGCCGTCGATTCCCGGCCCCGTGACGTCCTGTTGACCGAGTTCGACGCAGTTGCCATCGGGATCGTACAGGTAGAGCGATCGGGAGGGGCCAAAGCGCGCCTCCTTGAGGTCGTAGTTGTCGTCGAGGCGGTCCCACCAGTCGTCGTACTCGGCCGCGGGGATCGAGAACGCAAAGTGCGTGTGGAGCCCGCCCCGCGGGAGCGCCGCCGGTCGGCGGAGCACGAGATCGGTGTCGCCCGCCGCGAAGACGAGTTCGTCCGCCCCGCGCTCGCGACACGTTAATCCCAAGGTCTCCTCGTAGAACGTCCCCGCGACCTCGAGGTACTTGGCCTCGAGGGCAAGCCAGTCCAACCCGGTTAGCATACGCGGACGTACGCGAAGCGCGTGCATAGAAGCGTCGCCGGTTGCCCCGGCGGGTAGCTCGAGTCCGGTCGGCCGCGCTCCGGCGACTGACCGGTCGGTATAGTGGTCGCCGAGGTTTATGGAGCGACGGCCCAAAGGATGGCAGTATGACTTCCCGCGTCGACGAACGCGAGACCGAGTTCCGCGAGATCGACCGCTTCGAGAACGGCGTCGGCTGGATCGCCTACCCCGACGAACGGATGCAACGTGCCAGCCACGCCCTCGCGGTCGACGGCGAGGTCTGGGTGATCGACCCGGTCGACGCCGCAGGGATCGACGACCTGTTCGCCGAGTTCGGCGACGTGACCGGTGTCGTCGTCACGCTCGACCGGCACAAACGCGACGCGGCCGCGGTCGCGGACCGCCACGACGTCCCCGTCTACCTGCCCGAATTCTTCGACGGCGTCACCGAAGACATCGACGCCGCGGTCGCCCGCTTCGACGACGAACTCTCCGATACCGGGATCCGCGCCATCACGATCGTCGACAACCGCTTCTGGCAGGAAGTCGCCCTCTACAACCCGGCCGACGGGACGCTCGTCGTCCCCGAAGCGGTCGGGTCGGTGGCGTACTTCCGGGCCGGCGACGAGGAACTCGGCGTCCATCCGATGTTGCGGCTGAACCCACCGCGGACGGCCCTCCGCGGCGTTGCACCCGAGCGCGTGCTCGTCGGCCACGGCACCGGCGTGATGGCGGACGCCGCGCGCGTCCTCGAGACCGCGCTCGCCAACTCCAGAAAAGGCGCGCCACGGCTGTACGCTACCACAGCCTGGGAGCTGCTTCCCGTCTAAGGCGTCCGGGAACCGATCGGGACGAGACAGCAGGGCTCCCTGGAGAGGCATACAGCTAAACTCCCGGCCACCCAAAGGGACCCTGTGGTCTACGTAACTCGCGCACTCGTCGACGTCCTTCTGGACCTGGCGAGCGACGCCGACCCTAACGACGTGACGACCGGCGTTTCGGTCACGCCGGCGAGCGAACTCGAGGGCGCGGACGCGATCCCGCCCGAAACACCCGTTTTCACCGACTTCTTTCTCCCCGATCCCGACAACTCCGTCAACGCCGTCTTCGGCGTCGATCTCTCGACGCCCGCGCGCCAGGCCCAGGGTCGGTTCGTCTCCCACCCCGTCGGCGAGCTCGAGGTGACGCGCCGGGACCACCTGGCAGAAGTCATCTTCGTCGCCGTCCCGCCGTGGGGACCCGACGATCGGTCGTTCGCCGCGTTCGACCGGAGCGGCAACCGGCGGACCCTCGAGATCATCGACGCCTCGCCGCCGGGGCAGTCGTTGACCGATTGATCGATACCGTCCGACGGCGACCGGACACGTCGACTGCGTAGCGCGGCTGCTATCCGTCAAGCAGTGATGCTCACTCGTTACTGGGATCTGGCGATCTCAAAAATAGCTGAAGTTAGGTCAGCCCCCTAGCGGCAGCTCTCCGTCTCCGATGATCCGGTCGATGATGCGATCAGGGTTCCGGTCGCGTCCATCGTCGTCACTGTCGTTGGATGGAAAGTCCGGGATGTGAGGCATGCCTCTCCCTCGTGCATAGCGATGCGCTCGAGGCAAAAAGCGCTGTTCCGGACCCTCTACCGGGGCCATCTGCGGTCCCACAGGAGCGTTCGAGGCGGAGTCGGCCGCGGCCCCGGGTCGCTCGAGGCGGACGGGAGGGGTGTCTCGGGGTAGTACTGGGCAGCTCAGATCGGCTCAGGCCGGCTCACTCGAGATAGCCCAGCCCGCGGAGCTGTTCGGTGATCTCTTCGAACTCGGCTTCGGTGAGTTCACCCTCCCGCTGGTGCTGGATGACGATGCTGCGCAGCAGGAATCGGACGAGGTCACTCGTGCTCTGGAAGCTCGTTCCCTCGATGGTTTCATCGACGCGGTCCGCGAGATCCTTCGGAATCGACACCGTGGTGTAGTCGGTCATACGCCATACTCTGTCGCGGGCCCCAAATGCGTGTCGACAGGTCGATGGTCGCCACCGACCCGGTGGTCGATGGCTCACGCGGCTGTCGGCCGGGTTGCCGTTGGCTGCGGTTGCTGTCGGCCGAAATTGCTGGTAGCGGAGGGCGGTTGACAGTAGGCAGTTGACAGCGGGCAGTTGGCAGCGTCGACAGCGTTCGACGAACAGTCACTGTTCGGTGACACTCCGCTACCGTCTCCACAGGCATTTTTATATCCGGCTCCGTAGCGGGAGGTACAGGTATGGGAGTCCGGCCACCATCGAGCGGAGACGACGAGGAAACCGACAGTATCGAGTTCGGCATCGCGGCCGTCGACGCTCATCTCAGCGATTCCGATCTCTCCTTTCCGGCCACGAAGGACGACGTCAGAGCCGAGATCGGCCACGAGAACGTACCCTACGACGTTCACGGGAACGACGTGCCGCTGAGCGAGATGCTCGCCGAAGTCCCGACTGAGCAGTTCGACTCGCGCCAGGAGCTGTTGAACGCGCTCCATCAACCCTTCGAGGAGTACCGCCGTAACAATTCGAACGGGGTCGTCGCCCAGTTCCGCTCGCTATTGCCCTTCTGAATTTTCACTGTCGAAGAAATATCGCTGACAGCGAACAATAGCGGTGTCAGTGAAAGAGCCTTTTTACAAAATGGAAACGAAGATGACGAGCGTCCTGCTATCGTGGCAACACGGAATCGACACGCCCTCCCCAGCCGATTTCTACTCACGGCGGCTCCGCCGCCGTCTGCTTACGGGCCTTCGGCCCGTTCGCATGGTCTGCGAGACCTCCGGTCTCGCACTATTCGTATGGTTCGCGGAACCGGGGGTTCCGCGCTAACGCTCGCTCCTGTCGTCACTCGCTACACTCGTGACGACCCCGCACGGCTTCGTACCGTGATTCGCTTTTCGCTCATCATGGTACAGCGCGCGCCACCGCACTCTGGTTGACCGGCTGAGAGATGTTGATTATCTGAACGTTTTGGGTAGACCGCAGCCCTCTTTCGGCAGTTCACGACACCCGCCGTCACTCGTCGTTCGACTCTCGAGCGATCCGCTCGAGTCGCCGCCGCTGCTCGCGGTGGAGGGTCACGAGCATGTCCGAGAGGACGCCGAACATGAGGAGCTGGACGCCCAGTAGGATGGCGGCCGCCGAGGCGAGAGCCATGACTTCGTGGCTCTGGGTGTACTGGATCCACTCCCAGAGGACGTAGACCGCGATGAGACTGCCCGAGAAGATCCCGGCGACCCCGAGACTGCCGAAGTAAAACAGGGGGTTGTTGGTCTTGGCCAGCGAGTACAGCGTGAGCAGGATCGTTCCGCCGTCTGTGACCGGGTGGAGGTTGGTTTCGGACTCGTCGGGCCGGGCGCGGTAACTGACCGGGACGACCGTCGTCTCGACGCCGTGTTTGACGCACTCGACGGCGAGTTCGGTCTCGATCGTGAACCCGTCGGAGTCAAGCGAGAGCCGTTCGAACGACTCGACGGTAAACGCTCGGTAGCCTGAGAGGATGTCCTCGTAGTTGGCTCCGTGGACGAACCCGAACGCGCGGTTGATCATCCGATTCCCGAAGCCGTTCAACGCGCGCATCGCGTCGTCGTCCATCTCGGCGAAGCGATTGCCGATCACGTGCTCGTACCCTCGCGAGAGCGGTTCGACCATCTTGTCGGCGTCAGCCGGATCGTAGGTTCCGTCGCCGTCGGCCATCAGCACGTAGGGGACGGTGACGTACTCGAGGGCCTCGCGGACGGCCTGGCCCTTTCCGTCACCGGACTGGACCAGCACTTCGGCGCCGTGCTCGCGAGCGATCTCGCGAGTGCCGTCGGTCGAGTTGCCGTCGACGATGACGACGTTCGTGTACCCCTGCTCGTAGAAGCCCTCGATCACGTCGGCAATCGTGGTCGCCTCGTCGAGCGTCGGGATGAGAACGCAGACGTCGTCGGGCGAGATCTCGCGGGCGTCCTCGGTCGCGGCGACCTCCCCTGCGCCGTCCGAGAGGATGCTCGAGCCCGCAAGGACCGCGTCGTCTTCCATTTGGCAGTATTCCCCCTCCGAACCGCAAAAGGCTACTGATTGATCAGTGCCGGGTTTTTAGGTCGGAGACGCGCTGCACCGCGGTCGACGCCCCGTCACCAGGTCAGTCCTTCGTAGACCTCGAGAGACTCCTCGTCGATCTCGATCCGCCGACCGTCGACCACGACGGAGCGTGCCATTCCCTCGAACGACAGGTCATCGAACTCCGGCCAGTCGGTCGCAACGACTGCGCCGCCGGCCCCCTCGAGCGCGCTTTCGGCCGACTCCGCGTACTCGATCTCGGGAAAGTCGGGTCGAACGTTTTCGATCGCGACCGGATCGTAGGCGACGATTTCCGCGCCACGATCCCGGAGCTGCTCGATCACGTCCAGCGCACGGGACTTGCGCACGTCGTCGGTCCCGGGCTTGAACGAGAGTCCGAGGACCGCGATTCGGGCCCCCTCGAGGGCGACGTGCTCCTCGAGCAGGGCCACGAGCCGCCGCGGCTGTTCGTCGTTGACCGCGACGGTCGCATCGAGCAGTTCGGGATCGTAGCCCTGCTCGCGAGCGCCGGCGCGCAGCGCGTTGACGTCCTTGGGGAAACAGGAGCCGCCCCAGCCGAGTCCCGAGCGCATGAATCGCTCCGAAACCCGGTCGTCGAGCCCGACCGCCTCGAGCACCTCGTATGCGTCCGCGTCGTACTCCCTGGCGATGTTCCCGAGTTCGTTGACCAGCGAGACCTTCGACGCGAGAAAGGCGTTGTTCGCGTACTTGATGAGTTCGGCCTCGCGGATCTCCGTCTCGACGAGGTCCGTCTCCTCGCGCGCAAGAATGGGCGCGTACAGCTTTCGGAGGGTCGCGGCAGCCCCCTCGCTCGCAGTCCCGAGGACGACCTTGTCCGGCTCGAGGAAGTCCTCGACCGCGGTCCCCATCCGGAGGAATTCGGGGTTCATCGCGAGCTCGAGGCCGTCGCCGATTCGCGTACCGGATTCGGCCTCGAGGATCGGCCCGACGACGTCTTCGGTCGTGCCGGGCAGGACCGTGCTCTTGACGACCACGAGGTGCTCGCTGTCTTTGTCGGCCAGCGCGCGGCCGAGCGACTCCGCACCGGCTCGCATGATCGCGAGGTCGAGACTGCCACTCTCGGACTGGGGCGTGGGCAGACAGAGAAACGTAACATCCGTGTCGCGGACTGCATCGTAGTCCGTCGTCGCGCGGAGGTTCGTGCCCGCGTGGTCGGCGATTCGTTGCTCGAGACCCGACTCGTGAATCGGTGCCTCCCCGGCGTTTATCGTCGCGACGATTTCATCGTCGATCTCGACATTGACTACGTCGTGGCCGATATCTGCGAGGCAGGCGGCGATCGTGGTGCCGACGTAGCCGCTGCCGACGATGGAGACGTTCATAGGGGACGGGATGCGGGGTGGACGTTAGACGTTTTTGGGTTCGAGCACACCGACTTGTCCCAATCGGCGACCGTCACCAACACGAAAGCTATTCTTGTCGTTCGAGACTCCCTAGAGAAACATGCAGGAACCCTTCGGCCACCGCGGCCGTCTCGCGGCGGGCGTCGTCCTCCTCGCCGTTCTGGCCGGGCTCGTCCTGTGGGCGGGCGCGGTCCCCTCCGATCTGATGAGCGGCGGCTATCCGGACGAAGTCGACGTCACCCCGAACCGCGAGGCCTACGTGGGCGAGCAGGTCGTCCTCGGCGGTCGCGTCGTCGACACGGACCCCGTCGTCATCGCGACGCGCGCCAGCGGCTACGGCAGGTTCACCCTCGTCAACGCGGACGACGGACTCCAGAACTCGGACGCGCCCCTCGAGCAGGGTGACCGCGTGAGCGCGTTCGGACACCTCGAGGACGAGTCGACCCTCGTCGTCGACCGAACGACGATCGGCGATACGGCCGGGACGACGTACATGCTCCTCGTCTCGTTTTTCGGCGGGCTCTGGGCGTTCGGACGATTCGCCCGCGACTGGCGCTTCGATTTCGGTCGGTTCGCGGTCGTCCCGCGGGACGAGCCGCTCTCCCTTCGGGACGTGATCCCCGGGACTCGAGGTGGCGCGAGCGGCGGTGATCGCAGTGACTGACGTCCTCACGCACGTTCTCGTCGGCTACGTCATCGGGACGCTCCTGTCGATTCGGTACGCGCGGCTGCGGCGAGCGCACGTAACGCTCGTGATGATCGGCGCGCTCTCGCCGGACTTCACGAAGATCGATCTCGTGTTCCCGGACGAACTCGTCAGCTACCTGCTCGACATCCCCTTCTCGTGGGCGCCGCTCCACCTTCTCGGTGGAACGATCGTCGTGACGCTCTTCGCCTCGCTCCTGTTCGCACCGGAGTACCGCCGGGACGTCGTCGTGCTCGTCGCGATCGGTGCAGCGTCGCATCACGTTCTCGATCTGGGCCTCATGACGTCGACGGGGTACTCCTACGCCGCCTTCTGGCCGCTGACCGAGTACCGACTGCCAGCTGGCGGGCTCTACCTGAGCACCGACCGCTGGCCGGCGCTCGTCGCCGGACTGTGTGCGGTACTCGTCTGGGCGCTCGAGCGACGGGTCGGCGTGCGGGGATATGAGGATTCGGCATCGCTCGAGTGAGATATCGGCTCGGGAAATATAGTCTTAGAGAATAGATAGTGGAAGAACTATTGTCCGCTTCACACTTGTGCACCCGGTGTTCCGCAAGATGAACAAACAACGGCCTCATTTCCCTTATATTGATCTCGAACAAGATGACCGCCCTCACAGAAGGAACACGCAGTCTGTTCAAGCAGCTCTAAGAGTTTTATAGACTGATCGGTTTGATTTCGGAGGGTTGCCATAGTTCGGATGAGCGCGTTCCGTATACTTAATGATTCTTGCTATTAACGGTTGGACAGCCATATTAGCTGTAGCACTGGATATTGACGACTAACCGACGGATGGACTGATAATAGTTGTAGCATGACCGCATCTGAGGACGAAGAAGTTTATTATCCATCGCTCACAACCCTCGTTCATGAATCTGCTTGTCGTGGCTGCTGCCTCGCTTCTTGCGGTGACGGCCGCGCCCTACATTTGCTACCTCCTTCTCTACGCGTGGGTTCGACCAGAGGGGTCACCTGCTGACAAAGAGCCTGCCGAACCAACCGTCAGTATCGTCCTCCCGACGTATAACGAGGAACAGATCGTCGAGACGAAACTCGAGGATGTACTCGAACTCGATTATCCGATGGAGAAAGTCGAGCTCGTCGTCGTTGATTCTTCGACTGATGATACTCGGACAATCATCCGAGAGTACATCGCGAATCTCGAGGCGCCCGAGCTGGTGCTACTGGAGGAAGACGAGCGTCGCGGGCTTGCGCCGGCGCTCAACGACGCCTATGCCGCTGCGTCGAACGAGATGGTCGTCAAGACTGACTGCGACTCCAAACTCGCTCCGGACGCCCTTCGCGAAGCCGCCGCGAATCTCGCAGACGATGACATCGCAGCTGTTACTGGTCGGAACGTCGAGGTTCTCGGCGGTAGCGAAGTTGAATCAGGTTATCGCGGCGTCCAGAGTCATATTCAGCAACTCGAGTCCCATCTCGATTCGACACTAATCTTTCATGGGCCATTCTCCGCATTCGAGAACGACGCACTGCTCCCGATCGATCCGAACTCGCTGGCTGATGATACTGAACTTGCGCTGAAGATTCGTCGGCAGGGTAAGCGCGTTATTTTCGATTCCTCCGTACGGTACATGGAAGCCTCTCACTCCGAGTTCGTAAAACGGCGAAAGCAAAAAGATAGGCGCGGCATGGGGCTGATTCGACTTCTGGTCCAGCACAGCGACGCGCTCGGGAAGTACGGGCAGTACGGACGCGTTGTATTGCCGTTCAACTGGTGGTTCATGATCGCCTCGCCGTGGCTGCTAGCGGCGACGCTCGTAGTCGGAACCGGTGGGGCCATTTCGCTGCTCGGTGTCAGTGGCCTGCTATTTCCCGCCGGGGTTGGTCTGTTTACATACCTCGGACAGCGAGACCTGCTGGGGCCAGTGCAGGTACTGTATTCGATCTTCGATACGCAGGTGTCGCTGTTGCGTGCCAGCATAGAGTTGCTGGTCGGGGACTCAGATGGGAC
>Ga0208283_10247_pt1 | contig 20142 bp, 24 predicted proteins | sample AntRauMetaRauer1_FD_184785 | JGI IMG/M metagenome (GOLD analysis project Ga0208283, IMG submission 184785) | Saline lake microbial communities from Rauer Lake, Antarctica, in enrichment culture - Antartic Rauer Lake 1 Metagenome Rauer1 (SPAdes)... ...
TGCTGGCGACATCGCGCCAGCAGGGACGCAATCCCTACGAGAAGCTCAAGCGCATTGTCCGAGACAACGAGATGATTTCACGGACTCACGCTGTGCCATCCGTCGAGTCCTCGGGGTAAACACATACACTACGTCTATTGGCTGCTCAGTGATTCACCAACTAAGATTGAGCCTGAAATCAATTCAATAATTCAGGTTGTGGAATTAGTCGATTCTGGTTAGTTTTTTGTCGCTGTGATTGAGTGATTACTCAAACACTCATCCGATGGCCTCAGACTACTACGAACTGCTTGGTGTATCTGCTTCGGCCGACCTGTCGACGATCAGGGCCGCCTATCGATCGAAGGTCAAAGAATACCACCCAGACACCAGCGAGTATCTCGACTCAGAGGCACTTTTCAAACAGACAAAGGCAGCCTACGACGTGTTGAACCACCGCGAAAAGCGCGCCACATACGACCAGCTCGGCCATGATACGTATGTCGACCGCCGCGGAGGATATACGACCGCTGAGTTGAAACAGACGACCGAGACGAATATTCAGGCTGTCGACGACCAGACGACACACTCCGAACGACAGTGGCAAAAACAACAGCAGGACCGACTTGACCGGCAGCAAACTTCCGCCGAAAGTGGCTCACTGTTCAGCCGGTTCGGTTCGTATGTGATCGACGGTCGGACGCCGGACACTGATGGGACCTGGCCGGCGATGTTGCGAGTACTGATCTATTTGCTGGGTGTCGTAGTGTTCATGCTACCATTCACAGTAGTCTACGGTGATCTCGATGGTGTGATGGATTCATTCCTTCTCTTTACTGGCATTTTGTTGGGCACACGGCTTCTGTATTTGATCGGTTTTGAGTACCTTCGGACCGACTATATCAAAATCGACAGGAACCCAGAACCGGATGCCTACGCGATACCGTATGCGATTGGACTTGGACTGGTGGCTCTATTTTCAATCCCGTTGTTACTCTTACAAACACTCGAAGTAGCGGGTCTATCGAGTAATTTCATTACTATTGTGAGTTCGCTTGCATCCCTCATTGGAGCGGTAGCATTACTGATTGGCTTGTTGTGGATTGTTCTCTCGGTCGGCTTTGGTGTCGCAGACGACTATTACAATCTCCAGTATGACGTGAACCCGATTGTATGGAATTTCGCTGTCCAAGCTCCTATTTTGATTGCAGCGGGACTGCTTACGAGTATTCCGGGTTTCGCTATTGGATTAGCAATGATTGGTCCCTTCCTGGTCGGTGGAGCGTATTTGCTATTGTACCATCGCGAGATCTTGAGTGAGTTCCGGTGGCGGATTCGGAACCGTCGACTCTCTTCGAATAAATAGGGATCCGTGTTGCCGTCACATCGACTCCTGCTATCTCGTTAACCCACTCGGCAGTCGTGGTCGACGATCCGCTCTGGAAGGCCCATCCGCCCACAGACGGGACACTCCAGCAACTCTGGTCCCGACAGCTCGTCGACCAATGCGAGAGCCGTCTCGATATGATCTCGCGTTTCATTGTCGACCGCACATTGAGCGGCTACAGTGAGTTGACTGCGAAGTTCGTCGACAGGAGTACTCATTGGAGACACTCCGAGCCGTGATAGGTGAACTGCTTGCGGAGGGTGAGTGCTTGAACAATACAGTAACAACAGAGAATATTCATTGCGTTCAAAATACACGACGTGAGCGCGAATACGTCATATTGGTCTCGATTCAGAACACGGTTCGTCGGCCTCGGTCTTCCAACTATTAATTGAGTCATTGTAGGACAGGACACTCATTCTGAGTCCCGCACCCTTCGGGGCACAAAAAAACTCTCTGGAATAGAGTACCATTCATATCCACTGATCGACGTCGACCACATCCTATCTTCCGAGCAAAACCCCGTACAAACACAGCTCTTTTTACGAGCTTTTCGGATGCGATCTCGAAGCCGTTTCTCGCAGTGGAAGCATCTTAACCAACTACGAACGTTTACCCACGATTTTGTAGGTTAAGATCCGGGTTTATTCTAGGACCAAGAGAGTACATTTCGTCTGCTTTGGACACCTTCGACACACACCCCCATCCTGATGGCTCTGTTGAAATACCCAAATAATGATAGGTTTCAGCAGCCGTGCTGAATACTGGGCGCGTATCTCGCACAAGAGAAGCGTCAGATTCGGCTGGTGCCAATCGCTCAATACAGGGAGCCAACTTAACATAGCAACCGAACAAGACCTACATCATGGACGAGCGATTCTACGACGCGTATCAGCGGATCTGGGAGCCACCAGGGACCGACGAAGTACGTGTCCAAATGGGTCAGGAATCTGCATTCAAAACAAACCTCTATAACGCCATCCGAGATCTCGGTCTCGACAGAGACCACCACCAAATCACGAATAGAGGTCTATCCCGGAAATTTCACGAAGGGCTCATCGAGATAGCCGAAACGCAGGGGATAGACCTCACCGAAGACGAGTTGAGCGATCACTTTCAGACTAAGAAGAACGAGATTTTCTCGAATTGGTTAGGAGCGCCACCGGACACATACCTGTTTGTCTTTCCGATAATGATACGGAGCAAGCATTTCCCAGATGAAGTCGAGCTCTATGAGTCGAAAGTAGAGCAAATCGACAATAGCCAATGGGAAAATTATCTCACGGGGGCGAAAAATGACGATGATTCGAACTTCGATTCCTTCTTGGATGAACTCCCGAACGACTATTCCGACCATCCGTTGGAACGTCGTGAGTGGACCTATTTGAAGGTCGAAATTGAAGCCCGAGACGAGTTCTATGCCCTACAAAGGGTCTCTGAACTCGTCGAAACATGCTTCGCTGAAATAAACTTCTTCGATAAACTCTGGTCAGCAGGTATGCCGCAACCAGCGAACTCAGACCGGGTTCCGTACGAAAAATGGACTAGGCATCAAGAACCACCGTTCTACATCATATTCCAAGACGGAGATTTTGTTACGTATAGCCCGATAGATTTGGACTATCGACGGTCGATAGGTCGGTTCCATTTCAACCACGCAGACGACATCGACGAAATCAGCGACATTCCGACGTTTGACTACGACGCTGACAAGGAAACCTATGAGGGATATATTGTCAGTGCCCTACTTGCGTACCAAGACGGGATAACCGAACGGTCTGTTCGGCAATCCTTCTTCAGTTTCTGGAGGGGCATCGAGATCCTCTCGAATACCAGCGACTATTCGAACGCCAGCGACTTCGACAAGATGGTTGACCGTGGTGAATTCGCGTTTGCTTATCACCATGACGGGGACAACTCACTTCGTCCCGAATTGAAACGCGCCATCGAAGAGATCGAGGAAAAACGCCACGAACTCGTTCATGAAGGGCTGAAGACCGAGGTTCATCGAGGTCACCGAAATGGGGCGAAATTACTGCTAGACGGGTTGTTACTCCTATATATCGACAAATATGGACAGTGGGATATCGATGATATGAGGTCGTTTCTCAAACACGGCGTCGAATATCAAGAGAAGATACAGTTCGTCACAACGTTGCTATCGGACCTCTCGTAGCGGTTCCAGGTTTAGCGCGCTCATTTTGCAGGTCTACCTAACGACTGTTTCAGTTGAGTCCGACTGAATCGAACGTATTGCCGTGCTGCACTCATCCTCTATATTCAGCATACTTTATTGTCGGATGAAGGGAGTTCAAATGACTCGTTTCTTCTCAATTTAAATTGAAAGAGCTACTCGCCAGTTGGGCCAGAAGGACCTGTTTCTCGCCAGAGATCAAGTTATAATTGTGACAGTCTAGTTAGCCTCTTTTTCCATTTTGGAAGTGCTGCTGGTGTTTTCTTTTTTCCCATCTTTCGGTTCTTTTTTATATTCAAGAGGGTACGGTGGGTCGAATCCCAGTATTGAATCTCTGTTTGAGATGCTATCTGGAAGAACGAAAAAGAGCGTAATAAACACCAGAAGGATACTCAATAGCACTCCTAGTAGCCAAATTGGTGAGACCGTGGTCCCTACCAACAGTCTATATGCTACCAACGACATGATAATGACGCTGAGTAGCAGGGAAAATTTTCCAACCATTAGTATCCGGTCCAGAGAAAATATGATCCTATCGTTATGCTCAATCCTACTCCTGTAATCCTGAAGACGGGTGTTCAGATGTTCCGGAAGCGATCTCTCCGAGGAAACTGTTTTGTGTAGGTCACTTGGATTGGTAATGTTACGCGTATTATAAGCTTCATATCCGCCTGCTGTGATATTGGCTATAATCGTTGTGAGTAAACCTATAAAACCAGCTACTGTAGCGTATTGTATTGACAAACATAACGGCGCACCATACATACAGTTATTTGATACAATTGCGTTCCCGAGTTGAGTAAGCGTAGTTGGATCTAAAGCGCCTAGCACTGCAAAAGGTACTCCTATAAGAACCAAAATCAGCCGCAAATAACGTGCTCCCTCCTCAGAGAAGGCTTTGATTGTTTCTTGCTGTGTACTTAGGCGCTGTTTGGCGTTTTCGTACTCAAGCTTTAGCACTTGATCAGACAGTGAATTCTTTCTTCCGTAGCTATTACTGTCGTCTTCTAATTCTTCTTCACTCATATATTATAACCAATAAAAGAGAAGAGAGAAAAACCTAGTGCCGAGAGATATTGAGAAGATCTGCAGCGACGACGTACCGTTTAACCTAAGAGTAGATCCCGTCCGATTTTCCACCAGTTCCCGGACAGCCACATACGAGACACTCATTTGTTGAACGGTTATAGCGACCGTGCTGAATACAAGGCGCATATCTTGCACAGATAGAGAGTTCAAAGAGAGTTCGTCGAAACGGTCGATACAGAGGGTTTAATGGTCAGCTGCGGTTAATAAGATGGCCCAACTGAGAAGGCTGACGCCAATTGCCTAGCCACCTGCTGATCAACGCTGTCACCTTTCAGCACGTACACCTGCCCGTCCAAACTGGCGTCATCCATATCGTGTGTCTCGAAATTCACGAGGACATCCAGATGATCCGTGACCTCATCATCGTTCAGTTCAGGCCCCGACTCTCCCCTCACTATCACTGGTTCATTTGCGTCTTCTGGGAGCACAGCCATTTCACGCCCCACTGCATAACTCTCCACTTCGACGTGTTCAAAACGTGAAGCCTCATTTTTCATCACGAGCATCGTCAAGCCGCCCGCTTCCTTCGCTTCGCATATCTGGTCCGTCTTGTTCGTCACCGTACGCCGCACATCGCTCGTTTCCGGATCCGCCGTCACAGTCCAAAAGTCACCAACCGCAGCTGACACCGTGGGATCCGGATACGTTATCTCAACCCAAATCGGATCCGGCGTGCTCGTGATCTTACAGTCAACCTGACTGTCACCGGCTGTACCAGGGATTGTCGGCTCCACCTCTACAGTGTCGAACTCTTCACGGAGGGCGTATAGAACTTCTAACTCGGCGATTGCTTTCTCGAACTGCGCGCGGTCTAAGAGACGATCTCTGAGTTCCCCCGTCGGTTCGTTCCCCACGTCAATCACGTCAATAAGACGGTCGTAGTAATCAAGAATTCGAATTTTCCGAAGTGAGCGGTCTGCTTCCTGCTGTTCCTTCACTTCAGCGTCGTCATCATTTAGTATATATTTCGCTTCAGATTCCGAATACGGGTGAGAGAGGTACTTCGCCAGCGTATGCTCGTTGTGTTCGGTGAGTCCGTCCAACCAAGAGTCTCGTTCCTGCAGGAACTCTTCTAAGTTCGGGTACGAGGCGATATTCTGTTTAATTCGCTCGTCATCAACTTCGGCCCAGTAAATATCACCTAAGAGATCATGAGTTTTCTCCAGGAGCGTGTTCCCACCAGTGTTATCCTCCGGATCAAGCTGCTCCGCGTCAGCTATCTCCTGTAGTTCCGATCGGATAGTTCGAATCCCATCATTGAACCCTTCGCTTGGTTTTGCGGCGTCTCGAACGTAGTGAACCAGTGTTTGATCGACCGCGCGGTACCAGAACCATTCGTGTTTGCTCCGCCAAGTGTCGAATTCTTCTGCGAGGTCGTCTTCATGTCCCCGGTAGAGGTGGGGTATGAGCGACGTTAGAGGGTGAACGTCTTCGATCGGATTGTTATCGAGTGTGTCGGAAATGAACTCATGGACGGTATCGATGTCGGCGCCACCGACGGCTTGCAAGCCGTCCTTCAGGTCACCGTAGTATCCGCGAACCTCGGTTGCTATGAGGAACGCTGTTTCTAAGCACAGTTCTGGTTCGTTCGCTGCACAGTCCTCAATAATCATCGAGACGTGTGGAAGCGACTGGTAGGAGAGTGAATCAACAATGCCCTGTACTTCGGTCAGTTTCTCCGAGCACGAAAGAGAGTCGTCCATTTGGATGTCCACGACGTGCCAAACGGGGAGTTCGTCGTCAGTCATGGCTGACTGTCTGGTTGCCGGTTTGATAAATCCGGCTCCGAGAATGTGGAGACAATCCAAGAGAAGAAGAAAGCCGAAGAATACGTATGTTCTGACTGGTTCTAAAGGTCGGCTGTAATACCTAACTTACGCATGACATACGCAATCCCGACAGCAATGAGTAGAACAACAATAGCACCCAAAAAACCAAGCGGACCAAGAGATTCAATCATCGTCTGAGTATACAATAGATAGAATTATAACACTTATGTCTAGCTGGCGATCCTACGTTTTTGCGCCTTGCTGAAACCCTAAGGGAGTAATGTGTACTGGCTGGTAGATACGTCCTCTGTATTCAGCACGCCTCTCTTATCAGGTTGTGAGGGTTTCAACAGAGCCATCCAGATGTAAATACACTATCTACGGTTGATACAGACGCTCCTACAGAGAATCTCGTAGTTTCGAGAATGATCTGCCCCTCTCGAACGGAGTATTGCCGATGAAAATCTCAGAATAATCGTCGACAGTCGACAGAGGCTACGTCGACTAATTCCCCATTTCGACTTGCTTTCGAAGGATCTCTGCAACCTCGCCATATCGCTCATTCTTCTGTGGGAGGTTTTCAACAGCGGTGGCGACATCCACTGCCAACCCATACTTGTTCTCTTTGCCCCGACCTCGACCACGCTTTTTTGTCAGGATATTCGAATCCGAAAGGTCATTCAGGCGATCTCGAAAACGACGGTTCGACAGTGGTTCAATGTCCTCTACATCGCACATTTTCTTATATTGTGTGTAGATCGGCGTGGTCGCAACAGATGATTCACCCTTCGAGATATGCCACGTTGTACTCATGAGAGCCAGCATTTTCTGCTGTGGGAGTGTCTGAATTCCACTTTCGACGGCCTTCTGTTCAAGAAAATCACGTGCTGCTCGAACGTGGGCTTCAGTGACAGTCGTTTCGCCATCGTCATCAGCAAAACGGGCTGCTCGGAAAAACAGCCGAATAGCCTCACGAGCATCACCAGTATCCTGTGCGCCCAGTGCAGCTGCAAGCGGAAGTGCATCGCTCGATAGTACCTCACTTTCTAAGTGCTCGTAATCTCGGATATTATCTCGAAAGTACGTATCTCGAAATGCACCTTCTGCCCGTCGAGAAAGGATATTACGGAGTTGATTGGCATCATACGGATCAAATTTCACTTCGTCCTCACCGAGACTTGAACGTACATCAGCATCGAGGTTCTCGCGGAACTGAAGATCATTCGTAATCCCAATAATCGAAAGTCGGACACCATTTGGATTCGACCGTGGCAACTCATAGAGAATATAGTCGTCATCCCCAATAGCGTCGATCTCATCTAACACAACAATGATTGTCCCACCGATCTCCTGGAGTTCTTCGAGAACCATGTTGAGGAGAGCTTTCCGTTGGTAGCCACTCGGTAGCTCCTCGCCCGGTCCGAGTCGCTTTTCTCGAATCTCTTTGTAGAGGTGCGTCAATGCGTGGTAGGAATTATCCATTCCTTTGCAGGGAACATGGACAACGGTGAGATCCATATCAGCGTCGTCAGCGTACTCTTGGAGTTGATTCGTTTTGAGCGTGATACTCACCGTTTTACCCTGTCCTGTTTGGCCATAGACCAGAATATTCAGCGGTGTCGACCCCATTGTTGCAGGCCGCAGTGCGGAGTGAATCTGATCGAGTTCGTCAGTTCGTTCTGGGAGATCGGTTGGTTGGTAGGTTTGCTCATTTGGATTTAAGACATCCATATCTCGAAATATCGTATCGTCGTCCCCGAACGCTTTCATACACGTATACTGTACAATATTAGTATATAAAACCCCCATGTCCGGCAAGACCGTCTGTCCGTATTGACGGGGGTGCGTCCAATATGTAGCAGCTGATTATTGTTGTCGAAGTGATGAGACGACCATTGTAAGTTGTGTTACGGGGGGACGGGGGTGCGTCCGGCAAGACGGACAATTGGGAACCCCTCTCTGTGAGAGAGGCTATTGCGATAAGAACTTTTAATACATTTACTGTTTAACTAACTCCGTACTGGACCCAAATCAAGTGCTGAGTGACTACTGAGCTGAATAATAGAGTCAAAAGACACGGTCACTTCACTTATGGATGCGTTGTCGGACGCACCCCCCTCCGGGTGTAGCTCCCCTACTTGACGTTGCTGTCAAGGTCGTGGCTGCGCGCACAGCGGCGTTCTCGTGAGCAAAGCGAACGGGAACCGGTGAGACGACCGGTGAGTCTCACCGAGTGAGCACGGAGCGGTGGGTGGGGAGGTGGGGTTTGGGTCGGCTCCGGCATAGAGCAAAAAAGAAGCCCGCCTCGACCGACTACTCCCACCACCGACCGCGCTCAGGGGTATGTATAGTCGACCACCCCGTCACAGCCACCGACACGCGCCCTTGGTACCAGCTCTTCGCCGCTCCGTGAATACACACCCGCTCGCCTTCTTGCACCGACCTCGCATTCGACTTCTTCCAGACCGTGAATTTCGTTCTCCCGCTTTCATCCTCAATGAGTCCCACTTGAGCAATCGCTGGACTCGCTGGCTCCCACAACTGGACTATATGACCCTCGATGCTCACCTCTTCGCGATTGATCGCCTCCAACTTCCCGATCGGCACTACCACTCCGGGGGCCGTCTGTAATTTCTCGAACGTTCCAACCACCGCACTCGTCAGATCCAAGCCGCCGATCACGGCTTCAGCCAATTGTCGACCAATCGCCGCCGTCGACCAGCCACCCAATTTGTCGGCCAACCGCATCGCCTCTCTATTCACCCCACCCAACTGCTCTGGAGTAAGCATTTCACGAGGATCAGCCCGATCTGGATGAACCATCGGATTCACACACCCCGCCCGCTTCAGGAACTCCACACGCCGCGCCGTCGTCTCCTCGACGACGATCTCTCGGGTCCGCTCTTCTCGTCCCTCCTGACTTCCAAATACCGCCTTCGCACTAATCGATGCTAACTCAGCTTCCCGCCCCTGGATACGCTCTTCCTGAACGAGGGTCTTTCCGTATATGTGGTCTGGACCTGCTTCGAGACGCCCATTGGGGTGGTTTGAATCGACTTTCGCCTGGATTTCCATCTGCACCGACGGCCGGAACTCAGGAGTCTCGTCGACGACCTCAAAGCCATCCTCGTCGACCCTCTGTTCATCGTCTTTTTCAAATGCCTGCTCGTCGACCGAAACTTCATTACTGGTTAGGTTCTTATTTTTCATTGGAATATACACATTCCAAAGGCGCTCACCCAGCGTCTTTTTCCGACACCACGACTCCCCAGCCGTGGCTCTCACTACTGACCAACTCAACCATCACACGCTCTCGCTCGCGCCTTCACGAGCGCCGCTGGGCGCGAGTGAGAGCGTGTCCGAAGCAGGAAACCAACCAGTACCGCGCGCAGTCTCACCGAGCGCAGCGAGGTGAGGCTCGGGGCGCGAACGCAGTGAGTGACCCGGTGTCTGCCTGAAGCAAGCGTCCAGCGGAGTATGTCTCGCGGGGTGAGCACGGCAAAGCGCAACCCCCGAGAGATACCCGCTGGCGTCGAAGCCACATTCATTTTAGCCCGGAACGGCGAGCTTGCTCGCCGCAGCCCGGAATGGTCGGTCGCGAGCGCCGCGGAAGGCAATAGACGGCGAGCGGGACGGACCAGCAACAAACGCAGACCAAACCACGGTCACTAGAGGAGTAGCTACACAGCTGGTGTCTTCAATGGTCGACAGTCGGTTTTACGTTAGAACAGACATACAAGACTGCGTGCGCAGGTAGTGAGACGAAGGCTAGTCAAACGCGGTCAATTCAAACGATGTAGAACGAACTTAATCGGAGTCTTGAATCTCTGCTACCTTCTTTTCAAGATTCTCAATTCGGCGCAAAATCTCGTTTTGTGACTTTTTATAAAAATAATAACGCTCCCCCATCGCTAATCCCGCAACAAATCCAATTCCAGATCCAATTATTCCCCCCAAAACAAACCCGAATATCGACAGTGCAATTCCTGAACCAAACACGAGCGCGTTTTTCGACGGCAGGGAGTTTGATTGCATGAGTGTTTGTCAAAACTAGATTCCCAAATATACAAATGAATTACTCACCCTCTGAGTACAGCACACCTGCATCTACTTGACCCAAGGCGCGAATGTGACACAAGATGATGTACAATGTGAGGAAAAATTGGACGAAATTCTCATCTCTATGGGTCGATATGATGAACAGCTTCCGGAGATAATAGACGACCAGTTGGGAGCACGATCCAACTATTTGGAAGCACACGGAGTTTTCCCTCATGGAGGATCTGTTCTTGCTCAAAATCACCATACACAGTCGCGTTCTCGTATTCTATCACCAGTCCATCGGCGATCTCGTCGGCGATTTTATCCCAGACGCCTGTCGTTGAAATGACCATATTCGGACTATTGGTCAACAAGATAAATATCCTTTCACGAGTCAGCAAGTAATTAACCAGCTTTCTCATGATAAGACTAATTCGGTAAATCAACGTCTAATGAAGGTGGTCACTGTGCTACATCCCATCCACTGAGTACAGCACAGCTGCATCTGCTTGACCCAAGGCGTGAATGTGGCACAAGAATCGGGCCGATCAACACAGGAATCGAACGCTCGGTACACGTGGTTCATATATCATATAATCAAAAGAAATATCGTCCTACTTTTGAGTTCTAGAGATAATGGTGCTACGAAGATGGTGTCCTGACTACCCTCCAACGTGGACAGATGTTATGATCGGTCTGCTGGCCTTGGTCTGGGTACCATCCCAGTTAGCAGTTCTACAGACGATCTACTGGGGGTGGGTACTGTTCGGATTTATCATCGGCTTTGTTTCGATGGGTCCACTCGCTAGTTCATTACTCGGAGAACGGGTCGGAACTTGGTTCCGAAAAATTGGGAAGAGTGGCAGAGCCATCGTCATTATTTCCTTTATCACTGGTGTGTGGATCGTTGGTAGTCAGGTCGACGTCCCGAGTAATATCATCGGAAGTGCTGTGAGTGGATCCATGATATCAATCTTTTTGTACAGTTTCATGAACCTCCTGTATTCGGGTGAGATCGACGGGTGGAAGCGATGAGTGAGTAGGATTATTCAAATCAGTCGGTCGGAACAGATGAACTTGGTCTACAGAAGTCACTACACAAGTCTGGTGCGGTACAAGTTACTGGCCACGTGAATTATTATAATTGTCAGGGCAGAGATTCGTCTACGGAATCTGTGTCTTTAGAATTGATTGGCTGAATACCGACCTCGCAATTATCAACCATCCAGATCACAGTTGATCCACTAAAGAGTATTAATCCCAAACCGAGGATGAATGCTCCGTAGGAGTCGAATGCTTGGATAAGCGAAAACAATCCGATTGTTATCCCTCCCGCAAACACCCCTGTTGCAGACCCACCTTGTTGTTCAGAGTTCCATACGAGATTTGGGTATCTGAGTGTAACCTCTATGGCCAATGCGTATATGACAAACGTACCGAAGAGAAGACTGAATGATTGATCTAAGAAGGCAGCTATACCGGTAATGACACTAGCAGTGAGGAGAGCGATTGTGTACCGGGTCAAACGACGCATATTAGACAGTAAACATACTTATCAGAAAATAATTCGGGACTCCACTTACTGAAAATGCTATTCTCAGCCACTAAGTCTTGCAGAAGCACACTCACAGGAATATCACCACAGCGACCGAGGCTTCTGTCGACCGATCTCTTCGCTAGTCGTGAGGTTCCCGTCGACGATATCCTCGTCCAGGATGGTCCGGTCGCTCAGGTTCTCGTTCGGCGAGTTCTGCATCCGTCGGCCACTGTGATGATTCCCGGCTCGGTGGATCGTACTGCTCCCATCTCTGGGCTTCCTGACCCTGATATCGGCAGGCAATCGAGCAGTACTCAGCACGCAGTGACGGCGTCGGTCGCCCACACTCAGGACAGTGACCGTTCGGATGCCCACAGGCTCGCCGGTCGGTGAGATTGAATGGTCCCATCACAGACCACCCTCGAAGACAGGGAGTTGGTGTATCGCACCAACACCATGACCACGACGGGTGAGTTCCGAGCGGATTGTATCCCAGTCGGTGACATTCGCAAAGCCGAGCAGCTGGCGGCCGATCGTGACTTCGCGGTGAAGGTGAGCGCGGTGTTCAGTTCGAACGTCGTAGACGAGCGTACCGCCCTCAACGTAGTCGTATTCACGGAACATTAGAACTCCAACTCCCGAAGCGGCCTCACACGGAAGGTATCTGGCTCCTCGACCGCCTCTTGGAGGCCTCGCTTCGTCTCCACCGTTTCACGCGATAGTCGATTGATCAGTGCATTGCGAACACGTCGACGACTGAGCAGCGTGTTGTGGCTGCCCAATCGGTCGTCAGAATATCGCTTTTGGAATCTCTCGCCCGATTCGTCGACGGCGAAAAATCGTGTTCGCTTCTCGCCCCAAATCTCCGATGAGACGTATTCAGCAGCCACTGGTTCGTGGGTGAGCTCGACGAGGACACACTCGACGAAGGAAACAATGGAGATTGGGCTCCGATCGTTGGGCACAGTCAGTTCGAGATCGGCCCAAGGTGGATCGGTCGTATAGTCGGTCTGGTTCGGATTCAGTTGATACTGCTGTGGGTTGTATTCAGTCGACATAGTTAGTAGTCTAGAAGGCGTTTTTTGTGCGCCCTCACCCCCTCAGGGGGCGATAAAATGCGGAGTCGTATACGAAGACAAACGGGATACTTCGTATCCCTACTGAACCGATCACCACATCACCAAAATATGTACTTCTGAGCGACCGAACTGACCGGAGAACTACCCAGTGTCCGTGAGGTCTGGAATATGATCCTGGAATAGTCTATCGAGAGCAGCCCAAAGTATCTCCGTAGGAATCGCTTTGTCGAATTGAGCACTCGTGTGCTCACTGTCACCCATTCCTGAATGGTCATATTGGAAGTGTACCGGACCAAGATCGGGATGATCATCATCACGATGCCAGCCACAATTGAATCCCGTATTCGAATCGGCGTAGTGAATGCGATAATACGGTTCTTCCTCGACAAACCGCCATTCAACATCAAGTGTTGGTGAAGCCGGGCCTGTCGACGGTACAACACGGCTCGGATCAATCTCTGCCTGAAGGAACCGTTTGACAATGCTATCTGGCTTGTACGAAACTGTCGTGATGAAGGGATGGCGCTGCAGAACATCTTTTAGCCCTTCGTAGACAGAGGTATCGACTGTTCCTGAAAGACCCATCAGTGGTTAGGCTGAGATAGAATCACGCTTGGTAGCCCAATCGTACTCGTTGAGTGCTGCTCGAACAATGAGAATGCGATCTTCGAGATGTTCCCATTCGTTAGCAGCCTCACGTCGGTCCTCGATCTCGGTTGGGTCCTCGCAGTCTGCGATGCTTGCTCGGAGTTCTCCCGGCGTCTCAACCCCATACGATGCTTTCCAGTCGGTGATTTGGGTACTCATCGACTCAAGAGATGAGGTGAGTTCTGTACGGTCGTGTTCGCGCTGGAGTCTCGCAACTTCACGATAGGTCGCCATCAGCTGGTCGACACAATATAGCGTCTGGTCGCCTTGCTGGGTCTTCAACAGAACGTTATCCTCAACGAGCTGCTCAAGATATTTTTGAGCGGTTTTCACCGAGACGTCTGTCTCGTCGGCTATCCAGGAGGCACTACGGGGCGTCCGAATCGTTCGTGCGGCCGCACGAATCCGTTCTCCACGCGTCATCGAGTTCTGAACGCCGTCAGTATCTCGATCAGGGCTGTCGGGCATACTCTTGTCTTCGGCCCACTAGAACATATATCCACTGCACTGGAAATATACTATCTATAGTTAGACAAAGTCGTCTGTCACACTTCGGCCTCAGCCAGTCGGTGTGCTTCGTCGACTTGGATAGCAGCCTTCACAATCGCAAGGTTACGACGTGTCGACTGCCACTGTCCGACGTCACTCCATCCCTCGTCGCCGGGTTCAAGTTCGATCACGAGATCTTCGGGACTTTCGACGTCGTAGGTCTCACGGAATTCCGCGATTGATTCTTTCATCTCCTGGATGCCCTCAACGAGTTCTTGGTGTGAACACGTCGTCCGGAGTTCTTCGATCCGTCTGTCGACAATGTGAAGCTACACTAGTCGGTCAACGGTTGCTCACAGCTATCGAACCAACAATTATTCGAATATCCACCAGTCACGCTGACACGATGAGATCACGCCTGCTTACGCTGATCCTCCTTGCAGTGGTACTGAGTAGCAGTGGTATGGCCGCGGCGGACTCCTTCGAGCCTGACGCTGGCACAGTCCGTCTGGGGGACGACCCCGGACAGCGTGATTCGGTTACGTTCTACGTCCCCAGCGATGTCGAGAACCCGGAAGCCTTCGCGAAGACGGCAGTTCGGGACGCAGATCTACCGATTCGAGAGGTCCGAACCGACGACGAAGAGGCGACGGATGCCTACACGCCGATTCGCGTCACGACGACGGTCGGCGAGCGAACTGACCTGCTCTCGCGAACTGTCGACTCCGAGACGCTCTCCTCGCTTGCAGTCTTCGAAGAGTCGACGGTCGTAGTCGAAATCATGGATGTGGCGACAGTCGACGGGGTCGACCGGCGGATCGAACAGGACCGCTCGCGCACGCTGTATGCGGTCAGTGGTGATCGCGATATCAGCTACAAACTCCCCTTCTGGCGGCTCGGACTCTTTCCCGCCATCGTCGTCACGATGACGATTCTTCCGTTCGTTGGCTTTCGCTGGTACGGGAAACGGATCGTCGATAGGGAGGTGGCTGTCGAAGAGAGGACACACCGACTCCGGATCGCGACGGCGGTCGGCACCTTCCCACTGGTGATCGCACTTGTCCCGGTGTTGTTTGAGGCCCGTCTCATCGATACCACCCTTCTGGTCGTTGGTGGTCTCCTGCCGGGATTCTCGGGCAGTGAGATCGGCGAGATGATTCTCATTATGGGAACGATCATAGTTCCGCTGGTGTTGTCGCTGCTGTCGGTCGTCCTCGCCGTCTTTCCCTACGATAAACAGCTCCGAGACACGACCATCGACTCTCGCTCTACGGCAAAGAAATTCGTGGCGGGCTTGGCTATTGGATTGCTGCCGATGCTCGGCTGGTTCCTGCTGATAAGCCAACTCCCGCCGGGTGTCTTCGACCACGAGGCGATCATTATCGCGCTGCTGGCAGTGTTTCTGGGTGTAGTGATGGCAGTCCAGCCGTATCTGATCATGCTCCTGCAGGACACCAGAGAACTTCAGGGGCCGCTCCGGGAGCGCATCGACGAGTTCTGTGCCGAGCAGCAACGTCCACTTCGAAACATCTATCGGATCGACGGCGACGGGAACAAACTCGCGAACGCGCTTGTCGCCGGGACGATTCCGGGACTGAACTACGTTTTTCTCACTGACTATCTCATCGAGGAGTTCCCAGAGGAGGAGATCGAAGCAATCGTTGCCCACGAACTTGGCCACATAGCACACCGGCATCTCTGGTATCAGGGTGGTCTCGCACTCGCTGTGTTCGGTGCCTGGATGCTTGGATTCGACCGCATCGGCCTCAACGCGTTGGCCGACCAGTTCGGCTTTTATGGATTTTTCTTTCCGTTTATTGGACTGATGGCCGTCTATCTGGTCGGAATCCGTGGCTGGTTGGCGGTACGCCAGGAGCACGAGGCCGACAGCTACGCCGCAGTCCAGACCGATACCGAAACCACCGTCAACGCACTCCGCCGACTCGGTGACGCGAACCACCAGCGCGAAAACACCGGCTGGCTGTACAACCTACTGACACTCCACCCATCGATTGCTGACCGTGTCGAGAAGCTCAGAGCTGGTGAGTCCCCCGTCAAACAGCGGTCCGAGACGACGGAATCCAGATGAGTAATTGAGGAACACCGCGTGTCGGTACTCAATCAGAGGAGCGGGTTATCTGCCTATGGACAGCCGGACACCGCTGCTGAGAGAGTTGTGACCGACTGCCGTTGCCCAAATGCCCGAAAATAACAACTCTGGTCTGTAGTTGTTTCCCCTCTCCATCCTGAGAAATAAAATTGTCTTCGCGATTGGTCGCGTCTCAGGACCGTTTAGAATTGAGATCGTGTCATAGAAAGCATCCCAAAGGAGGCCGCAGGCTTTGGAAACTGTGTCCAGCAGTACCAACGCCCTGCAAGACGTAGCTTCGGTCGACGAGTTCTTGAATGCGGTGGCTACTGAGACAGTATCGCTGTTCGAACATCTTGAGTTTGAGTTTTTATTGGAACACGAGTGTACCAGCCACCGAATCTCTTTCGCGGCTTTCTCTACTGCTACTACGAGAACGTCTACGGGACACGTCCAATAACACGAGAACTCCAGCACAGTCTCGTCTGGTACTATTGCGGACTCAACAAACCGTCATCTAAAACGATCTGGGCTTTGAGAAGCTATGAGGTGAATTCTATGATACGCTCAATTGTCGACTGTTTTTTGGAGTTCTTCGGGGAGTCGGTCGAGACAGATTTCGAAGAAACTCAGTGGTGCTTCGACCTTGATCTCTCCTGGATCATGGACTGATTCGTCGGTCGTTTCGAGTTGGAAATGCGTTGTGCCAAGATCTGGGTGATCATCGTCTTTGTGCCAGCCAAGACTGACACGATCATCTGCCCAGTGAACACGCTGGACATCAGTACCCTCACGTGGCCGCCAGAGGACCTCGAGTTTTGCGTCTGTCCGTGGAAACGACTCACTAAGGAAGATCTCGATGTCGACATCAGCAACAACCTTCCGAGGACGGATTCGAGACGGTTCATATCGAACGCTATCGAATCCAGGAACGTTCTCCATTCGTTCTTTGAGTCGACGAAGACCCTCACGCCGGGTGAATCCCCGGCCACCTGCGAGAAAAATTACCATCTAACGGTTAGCCTTCCTGCGGAAGTGTCGTTGACGAGCCACCAGACAGCGAGTCAGTACCGAGTGTCGACAGAGAACTTTTGAGACTGATTGCAAGCTGAATTGATTCGCGTATCTCGACGTTGTATTCCCACTCTTCGATTACCTCTAAGCGCTCATGGCGATCCTCGCCAGTAAAGTCTTCACTACCGATACTTTTGCGCAGCTCGGAGAGTGAGTCGACCTCGAATCTCTCTTTCCACCCATCAATTTCCTCACCGATCTCGTTGAGCTCCTGGGTGAGTTCGTCGAGTGTGTGTTCTTCGGCTAGTTGACGTACTTCTCGAAGTAACTGGGTGACGCTGTCGGGCTTGTAGCACGTCCCCTCAGCTGTTTCGGTGACTTCGAGATCGCCCTGGTCGACCATCCGATTGAGATACTTCACAGCTGTATCCCGCGAGACATCTGCCTCGGTGGCGATCCATCCTGCATTCTGTGGCTCAGTCTGTGTCAGCACAACATGACGAACGCGTTCTGCTGCATCCGCTCCAGGAGGCCACCTCGGTTCTTTCTCACTCATGAGTAGAATCTTCGTCACCAGTACACTAATAATTTCGTACTAGCATGGAATATTTGGCATTGGCTCTCAACAGAATTGAGGGGCTGAGTAATAGTCGACACTATTGACCAACACCTTTTCACCCATCAGTAGGAGACAAATCACAAAACAAATTGGGCTGTTATCGTCTGAGTGTTTTCTGATATATCACCCGTATGCCTTAATCTCCTGATGGCCTTTCGGCCAGAGAGAGCCAGCGGCGTTTGCACCGTTGTACCCTAGCCTTTCTTTGGACTATTACAGAGGTACAGAAGGAAATATAACGGCCTCAGATTAGCCTAAAGGTCCGTCGGGCACTTCTCTAACCGTTTTGATGTCCTCGACGAACTGCAAGACACGGTTCTCAGGGATAATTGTGCTTGACGAGGTAGTTAGAGTCCTGAATTCGAGGGAATTGGTGTCATATATTGGGCGAAATCCAACGACAGCGAATTACAGCAGTTGACGGTAGTTCGTTGCAACTCGTGGCTGATTTCCCCATTTCAGACGAAGACAGATAATACAAGGCCTGAAAAGCGCATGACGAGAGTTCTGATCTCTTCGAACCATACCTTTCATAAAATATAGTAATTATGGCAGATTTCTCATGGATGACGAAACGTGACGACTAATCGATCGGCATAAAACGACAGCCAGTCCTCCTCAGGATTTTCATTCGAGAAGAAACTTCTACGTCAGGAAACAACGGGTTCGATCCATTCCCAGTATCGAAGCCGGGCAGACCTACCATCTACTGAGGACTTCAACAGAGCCGACGGACTGCTTCAATCTATGCCAGTGAAGGGTCCATGCGGACTTTTCAGTCGACCCGTCCAAGGATACCGTATGGACGATCTCCAAATCGACGACGTGGACCGGAGCATCTTGCACCAACTCCAGCTCAACGCTCGCCAGACCGATACGGAGATCGCCGAGAAGGTGGATGTGACCTCCACGACGGTCCGGAATCGCCTCGACAAACTCGAAGACGGGGGCGTCATCCGGGGCTATTACCCCGATATCAACTACGAGCAAGCGGGCTACCCCCTCCACGTCATGTTCGTTTGCACCGTCAATCCGAATAATCTGGATTCACTGTCCGAACAAATCCTCGACGTTCGCGGTGTGGTGACCACCCGGGATTTGCTTGGTGGCGAACGGAATGTCCACGTCGAGGTCGTCGCTGGCACGGTCAGGGAGATCGAAGAGATCCGCAACGAACTAGCGGACTTGGGCATGACGATCAACAGTTCTGAGATTATATCCGAGACGGAGGTCCAGTCATGGGACCACTTCTATCCACGGCCGGGTCCCGACGCGGACCAGGACGACGACACCGACGACGCGTCGGTCACTGATCAAGGATAGCCGGAGAATCGATTGAAATTTTCAAATCTAATGGCGTCTATCAGCCCTCATCTTACATTCACATTTCAATATATCCACTAAAAATCGGATTGATTTGGATTTTACAAATGTGACAGTTATATGGGTAGAAGAGTTTATTCGTGTAGGAATCCTTGCCACGGCATGGCCCAATCAACCGAGGCGGTAACCAATACTTTCAGTATTGGCAGACTCCGTTCGTCGGTACGTCCTGTACTACTTCGACGAGCAAGAGACTCCAGTCTCCTTCGACCGTCTCGCCACGCGGGTTGCCGCCTGGCACACCGACAGCGACCCGGACGTCGTGGCCGATGCCACCCTCACCGAGATCCGCACGGCCCTGTATCACGTGCATCTGCCCAAACTCTCCGAGGCCAGCTATTTTGCGTGGGATGCGGACACTCACACAATCCGGCGGGGAACCAACCTCGACGAGATCGCACCGTTACTCCGGTTGATGGCCGACCACGAAGACAAACTGCCCGTGGGGGTGGCCATAACCCAATGAGCCGGCGTCTCCACACGTGTCTCTCCCGACTCGGGGGGCGCACACGCGCCGAGACACCGACCTCTCGCGACGACCCCGAGAACGAAATCACCACGGCCCTGTTTTCGTGCCCTGTCTGCGAGAGAACGTACATCAGCAAAGCGATGGACGCCTGCTCGAAGTGTGGAGGATCAGTCGCCCAAATCCCGACCGAGCGTGAATTAGCCGTCTCAACCAACCGAACATGACCGGACCACCTATGACCGCTGAGCAACGTAAAGCGGAGACGGTGAATCTGTTGCAGGACCTCGGGTTGAAGGAGTACGAGGCGCAGAGTTTCCTGGCATTGACCCAACTCACCACGGGGACTGCCAAGGAAA